>Ga0315293_10001258_pt1 | contig 24560 bp, 25 predicted proteins | sample YL17G13_20_MG_FD_203071 | JGI IMG/M metagenome (GOLD analysis project Ga0315293, IMG submission 203071) | Sediment microbial communities from Yellowstone Lake, YNP, Wyoming, USA - YL17G13_20 | ecosystem: Environmental > Aquatic > Freshwater > Lake > Sediment | place: USA: Wyoming | collected...
CAGCACGAGCGTGAAGACCACGTCTCCCATGGCATAGCCGACCGCCGGGAGCAGGTCGCCGCCCACGTCAGCTAGCAACTTATCGTACCGGCCGCCGCCCAGGATGGCGCGCTTGATATCCCCACCCACCTCCCAGGCCTCGAAAACCGTGCCAGTGTAATAAGTGAACCCGCGCACAACGCCGGCCTCGAAGCGGACGTAATCGCTCAGGCCGAGGCTGCCGATCGCCTCGAAGAAGCGGGGCAATTCAGCCGAAGTTTTCCACAGATCTTTGTCCGCCAACATCGCTTCGACTTTTGACAATTGCCTGTTCGAGAGGCCGAGTTTGCCAGCGTTGGCTCGCCAGGCTTCGGCTGACAGTTTATCACGCCGGTCAATCCAGGCTGAGACGGCCGCCCGACTCTCCTCCGGCACCTCGAAGGCGTTCAATTGGGCGTCCAGTAGGCGGCGGTCACTGACCATGATCAGCACTTCTTTTGGGGTCAAGCCAACCGTCTTGAAAAGCGTCGCCAGGACGGCAACATTTTCCGCATCCGATTCGGGTGAATTTGGCCCCAACAGGTCCACGTTCCACTGGAAAAACTCGCGCGTGCGTCCCTTTTGAGGGCGCTCATAACGCCAGAACGGGCCAAACGACCACCAGCGAAGCGGAAAAACCAGTTCGTTCTGCTTCTGAGCCACCATGCGCGCCAGGCTGGGGGTCAGCTCGGGGCGCAGGGTGATCATATTGCCGCCCCGGTCCTCGAATACGTAGGATTGCTCTTTGACCATTTCTTCGTTCGATTTGGCGGCATATAGCTCAAGGCTCTCCAAGAACGGGGCTTCCCATTCCTGGTAACCGAAAGATTCCGAAACCTGGCGCAGAATGTTATACAGCCAGGTGCGGATGGCCATCTGCTCTGGATAGAAGTCGCGCGTGCCTTTGACAGGTTGAATAAAGTTTCTCATTCGTTCACTCGTTTTCTTACTCGAATGTCCCTACTATACAATAACTTGCTCCCTATTGCAAGCGCCACAAAAAGATAGCGCGAAGCTACATAGACAAGAAAGCGGCCGTGCGACCGCTCTTGCGTTCTCTATTCTCGAATCTCTATTTCTTCGGGATACCTATCTCGATCATCACTTCCCGCACACGCACTGGATACACAGGAATGTCCACCAACGCCGGCAATCCTCTCGTCTTGCCGGTGCGAATGTCGAAACGCCCCCCGTGGCGAGGGCAAACCACCTCGTGCGCCTCCACTTCCCCGTCGCCCAGCGGCCCGTTATCATGGGTGCAGACATCCCCGATGGCAAACAACTGCCCGGCGAGGTTGAAAAGGACAATTGGCTTGCCATCCACTTCGACAAAAAGGCGTTCACCAGGTGGAAGATCGTTTGCGGGGCAGATATCAACAAACTCTGCCTTTGTATCATCATATTTGGTGTAATTGAACATACACTTGCTCACTTCCTGGGAGAATGGAGGCGATAGCGGATGAACTTCTCTCCCTCGATAACCGCCTCACCATCTGGCTGAAAACCAAGGCGCAGGATGGCTTTGATGCGCGTCCGGGAGGGTGGAAATAAGATGGTGATCGATTTAAAACCCATCTCGCAAAATCCCTTCTTGATGATTTCATCATACAAGATTTTTCCGACTCCACAGCAATCGGGATGCAGGACCATAGCAAGGTCGGCATCTCCATTTTCTGGCTGCAATCCGCCCCATCCAGCGAACTTCCCATCAACGATAAAAGCCCAGGGACCATAGCCATGTTCGACCCATAATCGCTCCTTGGCTGTCACCAAAGCATCGCATTCGGCATCTCCAAAGATATCGCTTGTCAACGGCATCTGCCGGCGCACAAGGGGATGGGTCATTAAAGCGATGAGGTCAGGATGGCTGACCTCGGTTAGGCGTTTAAACTCGATTTTCATCCACTTCACCCATAAACTATTCAACCAGTTCATCCGAAGCCTCGCCCAGGCCATAGACCCCGGCCTTGAGCACTTTCAAGGGCAACAAGGCGCATTTCAAGCGCACGGGACCCAACTCGATACCCAACAGGTCAAGTACATCCTGCCTGGTCAAGGCTTTGACCTCATCCAGCGATTTGCCAATGATCGCCTCGATCAATAAATCCGCCGAGGCCTGTGAGATGGCACAACCATGACCGTCAAAGGCGGCGGCGCTGATGCGGTTATCCCCGTCCAGGCGCAGGGTAATCGCAATGTGATCGCCGCACAGCGGATTATCGTCTTCGAAGGCGATGTCGTGCGGGTCGAGCCTGCCCCGGTAATGCGGGGCCTTGTAACGGTCAATGATGACTTCGCGATACAGGTCTTCCATGTTTACTCCTGTCATTGCGAGGGCGTCCTTTGCCCGCCTGCCCTAGCGACCTAGGCCAGGGAAGCAATCTTCTCCTTCGCGAGGGGATTGCTTCGCCCCTGCCAAGAACGCAGGGGCTCGCAATGACACTCAGTCAAAAATCTTCTTCACTTGATAGATCGCCTCGACTAGTTTGTCCGCTTCCGCGCGGGTGTTGTACAGATAAAAACTGGCGCGCGTGGTAGCTGGTAGGCCGAACTTTTCATGTAGTGGCTGGGCGCAGTGATGACCTGCGCGCACGGCAACGCCGTAGTGATCCAGAATTTGGGCAACATCATGCGGGTGAACTCCCTCGAGAACAAATGCAGCCACCCCACCCTTCTTATCAGCGGAGGGTCCCAAGACGCGCACTCCGGGAATCTCTTCTAATCTTTCCAGTGCGTAAGCGATAATTTCCTTCTCGTGGGCGGCCACCGCCTCCATCCCGACCCCCGTCAGGTATGCCACCGCCGCGCCAAAACCGACCGCCTCGGCAATGGCAGGCGTCCCGGCCTCAAACTTATGCGGGATTGCGTTGGGAGTGAAGGATTCCAGATGGACAGCCTTGATCATGTCACCGCCACCCAGGAACGGGGGCATGGCTTCGAGCAAGGAGGCTTTTCCATACAACGCTCCGATGCCGGTCGGACCGAGCATCTTGTGCGCTGAAAAAGCCAGGAAATCCGCATCCAGGGACTGCACGTCCACCGGGATGTGCGGGACGGATTGGGCACCGTCCACAACTGTGATTGCACCCGCAGCGTGGGCGAGGCGGATGATCTCGGCTGCCGGGGTGATCGTCCCCAGCACGTTGGACATGTGCGTAAAGGCGACCAGCTTTGGGTTCTGCTCGAGCAGCTTGCAATAAATGTCCAGGTCGAGCAAGCTGTCGCCGGTCACTGGAATGAATGCCAGCTTCGCGCCGCGTTCTGCCGCCAATATCTGCCAGGGGACGAGGTTGGAGTGGTGCTCCATCTCGGTCAATATAATGACATCCCCAGATTTCAAATTGGCTCGCCCCCAGGTGTAAGCCACCAGGTTAATGGACTCACTGGCATTGCGCGTAAAGATGACCTGCTTCGCTGCCGGCGCGTGGATGAAATTCGCCACCTGCTCGCGGCCTTTCTCATACATAGCCGTGGCTTCTTCCGCCAGTACGTGGATGCCGCGATGGATATTGGCGTTCGAGCGGCAGTAGAAATCGTCCATCACCGCGATGACCACGATGGGTTTTTGCGCGGTGGCCGCTGAGTCCAGATAGACGAGCGGAACGCCCGGGCGCACCTCTCGGCTCAGGATGGGAAAATCTTGGCGGATGCGAGCAATGTCGAGGGTCATATCTAAAATTCAGGCAGTTCCTTCTTCCCCAATTTTTTTTGAGTTCCAGAAGGACGAATATGTTCGGAATTCTCCGGGTACCACAGAATGCGGTCGGGCACCATCCAACCATCCGTTAGGTATACGTTATTGCGGAATTGCACCGCAACCATTTTGTTGTCCACCTGGACGACGATGCCGCGCATCCAGCCGCGGACGCGCTCGCCATTCTTTTCGTGGTCACAAAAGACTTCGACCGTATCGCCGACCTCGAAAGCATGTTCGCTACTGGGCGAACGCATGAACGAAAATTGTGACATAGAGCCTCCCCGAAGCGGCGTGTTTCCCCCAGAATAGAACTTCACGTACGCTTCTACTAAAAGAATAATTCCTCAATTTATTGTAGGTATATTTTCAGTTTATTGCAAGCCGCAGATGTAACGGAAATGGCGATTCCGGCAGCGCTACTCGCCAGCCGTCTTTTCCAGGATTGCCTGCTGAAAACGCTCGCGCACGCCCTCGAAAGGAATGCGCTGCATGATCGGATCGAAGAACCCTTCGACGATCAGGCGTTCGGCGTCTTTGTTCGGGATGCCGCGCGATTTCAGGTAGAACAGCGGCTCCTCTTCGAGCTTGCCAACCGTCACGCCGTGCGTACAACGCACGTCGTCTGCCAGGATCTCGAGGCCGGGGATGGAATCGGCGCGCGCATCCGGACTGAGCACCAGATTACGATTGGCCTGGTAGCCGTCTGTTTTCTGGGCAGCCGGGGCGACGTAGATCATGCCCTGCCAGACCGAGCGGCTATTGCCTTTCAGCGCGCCTTTGAAAAGCAGGTCGCTGGTGGTATGTGGCGCCAGATGGTTCTGCTGCGTATCGTGGTCGAGGTGTTGGCTGTCGTCCGTGAAATAAAATCCGGACATTCGGCCTGTCGCGCCATCCCCGACCAAATCCAATTCTGAGAAATTCTTCGTCAGCCGCGAGCCGACCGCGCCGAAGATCCAATCCAGGTTGCCGCCGCGACCGACGTGGACGCGCTCGTGGCTGAAATTCCAGACCTGCTTTCCCCAGGATTGGAGTTCGACGAATTTCAGATTGGCGTCATCGGCTACGTTGATCTCCACAATACCTGCGTGAAGCGTGGAGCGTGAAGCGAGGAGAACGGATGGAGAGGCGGATTCATGGACATAGGTGACGGACGCGCCTTCGTCCACCCAGACGAGGATGTGAGAGAGATGCGCCAAATCCTCGCCAGGGCCCCACAGGATGCTGTGCAACGGTTGTTCGACTTTCACGCCTTTGGGAACGTAAAGCACGACCCCATTTTGCGCCAACGCGCCGGCCAGGGCGGCGAACTTACCTTCTTCGGGGCGGACGATCTGCCCAATCATCCCGGCGACCAGTTCGGGGTATTGGCGTTCGGCGGTGCATAAATCGGTAAAGATCACGCCCTTTTGGGCCAGAGCAGGATTGAGGCGATGCCCTGCCTGCGCCAGTGCCGCAGGGACAGGTGAGCCAGTCGAAGGGTCCAGACGAGAACCGCCAGGGAGCAGAACAACCTGTCCACCGTGCTGATCGCTAGTCAGCGGTTTGAGCAAGTCAGCCGGAACAGCCGGCAGTTCTGCGTAAGCGCCTTCGGCGGGCAAGCGGAACTGGTCGGCAGGCATGGATCGCAAGTCCGTGCGCCGCCAGGCTTCCTCGTTCGTGGTTGGTAACGGAAGACGGTTGAAGATCTCCCAGGCATGCTCGCGAAACTCACGCAACGCGCCTGTGCCTGGCAACATCGCCGCTGTAAAAGCAAATTGCTTCGCGGTTGTTTCAGGGCGTCGAGTTCGAGTCGTAACAACAATTTTTGGCTTTTCTTCCATGAAATACTCACATGTGTCGTTGCGAGGAGGCCGGAGGCCAACGAAGCAACCCGCAATCCTAGAGGAGATTGCTTCGCCGCCAACCCTTCAATTTCGCTACACTCCGCTCCCTGGCCTAGCCCGCCAGGGCAGGCAGGGTTGCGGCTCGCGATGACATTATCCTATCGAACCTTCCATCTGTAATTGAATAAGCCGGTTCATTTCAACCGCATACTCCATCGGCAGCTCCTTGACTAGCGGCTCGATGAAGCCGGAGACAACCATGGTGGTGGCTTCCTCGGCGCTCAGGCCACGACTCATCAAGTAAAATAGCTGCTCCTCGCCCACTTTGGAGACCGAGGCTTCGTGCCCGATGCTGACATCGTCCTCGTCAATTTCAATAGAAGGATAGGTATCCGTGCGGGACTTTGGGTCGAGCAGGAGGGCATCGCAGACCACGTTCGAGCGGACGCCGTGCGCGCCTTTGTATACCTTGAGCAGGCCGCGGTACGAGGCGCGTCCACCGCTCTTGCTGATGGACTTGGAGGTCACCTTGGACGAGGTATTCGGCGCAAAATGCACCATCTTGCTGCCCGCATCTTGGTGTTGGCCGGAGCCGGCGAAGGCCATCGAAAGCATCTCACCGTGCGCGCCGGGTTCCATCAGGTAACAACTCGGGTACTTCATCGTGACCTTGGAACCCAAATTCGCGTCAACCCACTCCATCGTGCCGTAGCTGAATACCTTGGCGCGTTGGGTAACCAAGTTGTAGACATTAGTAGACCAGTTCTGGATGGTGGTGTAACGCATCCGTGCGCCGCGCTTGACAATGATCTCGATCACGCCAGAGTGGAATGAGTCGGTAGTATATTGGGGTGCGGTACAACCCTCTACGTAGTGTACCTGCGCCCCCTCATCCACGATGATGAGCGAGCGCTCGAACTGGCCGACGTTAGCCGTATTCAGGCGGAAGTAGGCCTGTAACGGCAAATCCACTTTGACGCCCTTCGGCACGTAGACGAACGATCCACCCGACCAGACGGCGGAGTTCAGCGCGGCGAACTTGTTGTCTTCGATGGGGATAACTGTGCTGAAATACTCACGGAACAAATCCGGATGCTGCCGCAGGCCATCCTCGATGGACAGGAATATAACTCCCTGCTTCTCGAGGTTCTCCAGGATGGAGTGGTATACCATCTCAGACTCATATTGCGCGCCAACTCCTGCCAGGAACTTGCGCTCGGCTTCGGGAATACCCAGCTTATCGAAAGTATTTTTGATTGTCTCTGGAACATCATCCCAGGATTTACCCTGGCCCTCGGTCGGCTTGACGTAGTAGAAAATATTGTCCAGGTCGAGGCCGGAAATATCCGCGCCCCAGGTTGGCATAGGCCGCTTCTGGAAATGTTCGAACGCCTTCAGGCGGAAATCCAGCATCCACTGCTGCTCACCTTTCATGGCCGAGATCTGCTCGACGATTTCCCGATCCAATCCTCTACGCGACTTGAAAAAATAGTTCTCAGGGTCGTGGAACCCATATTTATATTGGCCGATGTCTTCCAATATCTTGGCGTCTTCGCTCATGTTTCACCACATATGAATACAAATAAACACGGATAAATTAATCTATTATCTTCGTGCCCTTTGTGTTTAAACCGCTACTCCATTCTCGTATTTCTCGCGCACCCAATCGTAACCATGCTGTTCGAGATTGAGTGCCAAATCCGGGCCGCCGGATTCCACGATGCGCCCGTTGAGCATGATGTGCACGAAGTGCGGCTTGATGTAGTTCAATAAACGCTGATAGTGCGTGATGACCAGCATGCCAAGCTCTGGCCCGGTCAAGGCGTTGACTCCATCCGCCACAATGCGCAGCGCGTCGATGTCGAGACCTGAATCCGTTTCGTCCAGAATGGCAATTTCAGGCTTGAGAGTCGCCATCTGTAAGATTTCGGCGCGTTTCTTCTCCCCGCCGGAGAAGCCGTCGTTCAGGTAACGACCGGCGAAGTTGGGATCCATTTTCAGCAGGCCCATTTCCTCCTTGAGCATTCTACGGAACTCCGGGATGGGGACGCCGTTATCTTCAGGATTCACGGCGCGTCGGCGGGCGTTGAGCGCAGTGCGCAGGAAGTTGGCTACACTCACGCCCGGGATGGCGACCGGGTATTGGAAAGCCAGGAACAGGCCCAACCGTGAGCGCTCATCTGCCTCCAATTCGAGCACATTCTGGCCCTTGAACCCCACCTCCCCCTCCGTCACCTCGTAGTGCGGATGTCCCATCAAAGTATAGGCAAGCGTGGATTTGCCCGTCCCGTTCGGACCCATGATGGCGTGGATTTCGCCCTGTTTCACTGTCAGGTCAACACCTTTGAGGATCTCTTTACCTTCGACGCTGACGTGCAGGTTCTTGATGAACAATTCGGACATGCAAGACTCCTTTTGTGCAGACCTCCGAGGTCTGCTTTTTTGACCGGCGGCATTATAGCACTGAGAAGCCGTTATGTCAATATTTATTATAATTATCTAGTATATTGACAAAGTTCAAGGGGGCAGTTATACTTGTCACAATGAAAAGCACGCGTGACCGAATCCTGCAAACCCTTCTGCGCCAGCCGGGCACGACCATCAACGAACTGGCCGAGGCGGTGGGCATCAACCCCATCTCAGTGCGCCACCACCTGACCAATTTACAGGCGCAGGGCTTGGTTTCCACCGAAGAGGAACGCCACGGCGTCGGACGGCCGCGCCTGGTCTATTTCTTGACCGAGTCCGGCACAGAGCGCTTCCCGACCCGTTACCTGCGCTTGACCTCCCGCCTGCTCGACCAGTTGAAAGAATCCCTGCCCGAGCCGCTGGTCAGTAAACTCTTCCTCGAAATTGCCAATAATATGGCCGGCGATTACGCCGAACAGATGAAAGGCCTGAACATGGAGGAGCGGCTAGAATTGGCGAAAACCCTGCTGGCGGAGGAGGGTTTCATTGTCGAGTGGGAGAAGGCCGGAGCTCAATATAAAATCCACGAGATCACCTGCCCCTACCTGCAGATCGGACAGAACCACCCCGAAGTCTGCACCTTAGATCAGACGCTTATCTCGCGCATGTTGGCTGTCCCAGCCGAGAAAGTGCAGTGTATCTTGAGCGGCGACGCACATTGCACTTACGTTGTCCAGCCTGAGCAGGAAAAATGAGCGAGAACGAGAACGAGATCGAAACCAATCCGATCAGGTGGGCGATCCACGATACACATCCTGACCTGGTCCAGCCGTTGCGCGCTGCCCTATCCCAAGTAGCAGACCCGGAGATCAGCCTGAACATCATCCAGCTTGGTTTGATCCGCAAGGTCGAGATCGTGGACGATGCCGTCAAGATCTATATGGTTCTGACCACACCCTTCTGCCCCTACGGGCCGGCCATGATCGAGACCACGCGCCAAAAGGCGCAGGAAGCCCTGAATAAGCCAGTGACCATTGAAATGGGCATGGAGCCGTGGGACTTCTCGATGATGGAAGACTCAGGGTCGTTCGATTGGGGATTGTACGTGTAAGAGAAAATGAGCTGCGGCGGTGGAAATATCCCGCCGCCGCAACAATTCCTCCTTGGCGCGAGGCCCGACTTAAAAACGCTTGTCGGGGGCTAAGCCCCAGCGGGGCAGAGGCAGTTACCGGATCTTGAACATGGTCATCAATTTCATTGCCAGGTTCAGATCGCCGGCCAGCTTGATCTTTCCCTGCATGAAGGCCTGCATCCCATCCATTTCGCCTGTGAAGATTTTTACATAGTCGGATGAATCAGCAGATAGGGTCATCTTCGGATTGGGATGCATACCCTTCTCGACGGCACACTTGCCATCCTTGATGGCCGCGTACCACTCGCCCGCTTCCGCGCCGCTGAATTTAAATTGGATGACGGCATCCAGCCCTGGCACCTTTTCTGGAAGAAAGGCACCTGGCATTTTAGCCATGAGGGATTCAACTGTTAGAGGCATTTTGTTCTCCTTGTCTGCTAGTCGAATAGTCGGTTTAGTCTCATGGTCGAATAGTCGGTTGGTCAGATAGTTGGTCTAGTTTTATTGTCGAATAGTTTGGTTGGTCAAGGATGCAATTCGGCATTGCCGGATCAACCGACCATGAGGCTACAAGACCATCCGACTATAAGACTATGAACCAATAGACTAAGTTTGCAAATTTTCAAATATACTCGCCGCGCCCATGCCACCGCCGATGCACATGGATACCATGCCGTACTTCGACTTGCGGCGCGCCATTTCGTAAATCAACTGCGTGGTCAGCTTGGCGCCCGTGCAGCCGAGTGGATGGCCGAGGGCGATCGCTCCACCATTGACGTTGGTTATTCCGGTGTCCAGCCTGAGCTCGCGAATCACTGCCAGCGATTGCGCGGCAAAGGCCTCGTTGAGTTCGATCAAGTCAATATCATTCAACGACATTCCAGCCAGCTTGAGCGCTTTGGGGATGGCAACCACCGGCCCGATGCCCATAATCTCCGGTGGGACTCCACCCACCACGAAGCAAACAAAGCGCGCCAGCGGTTTGAGACCGAGCATCTTGGCCTTCTCGGCGGACATGATGACCACGCCCGCTGCGCCGTCCGACATCTGCGAAGAGTTGCCTGCCGTCACCGTGCCGCCCTCTTTGAAGGCCGGCTTGAGCTTGGCGAGCGCCTCCAGCGTCGTATCGGCGCGCGGACCTTCATCACGCTTGACGGTGAAGTTCTTGGTGACCGGCTTGCCTTCGGGTCCCATCTCTTTCACTTCCACATCCACCGGCACAAGTTCGGGGTCGAAGCGGCCGGAGTTGACCGCATCCGCGGCGCGCTGGTGGCTGGTCAACGAGAAAGCATCCTGGTCAGCGCGGCTGACGTTGTATTTCACCGTCACGTTCTCAGCGGTCAAGCCCATGTTGGTATAGTAGTGGGGCAAGTCGGTAGCGAAGTGCGGATTCGGCGCAAACTTGTAGCCCATCATCGGCACCATGGACATGGATTCCACGCCGCCTGCGAGTGCAACGTCAATTTGCCCGGCCATGATGGCATACGCGGCATGGACAATGGCCTGCACGCCCGACGAACAGTAGCGGTTGATACTCTCGCCCGGTACGCTATCCGGCAGTCCGGCACGGATGACGACCGCCCGCGTCATGTTCATGCCCTGCTCGCCTTCCGGGAACGCGCAGCCGAGGATGACATCTTCAATTTCTTTCGGATCCAAGGCCGGCGTTCGTTTAAGTAATTCCTTGATAACCAACGCGGCCAGTTCGTCCGGTCGAACGGTTGCCAGGCCTCCACGTTTGGCCTTTCCAATCGGTGTTCTTGCAGCGGATACAATTACAGCTTCTCGCATAATCATCTCTCCTTTGGTTGAATGTTGAACGTTGAAAGTTTCATGTTGAAGGTTCAACATTCCAACTTTCAACCTTCAACTAGTTACGAAGAGGCTTACCCGTATTGAGCATCGCCCACATGCGCTCCTGTGTCTTCTGCTCACCGCACAGCGACAGGAAGGCTTCGCACTCCAGGTCGAGGATATATTGCTCGCTGACCCAGGTCGGGCGGGACAAGTCACCGCCGGTCATCACGTTGGCGAGTTTCCCGGCAATGACGCCCTCGTACTCAGTGATGTACTTGCCTTCCTTGAACGCCCACGCTCCGACGCGCAGCGCAGCCAGGGCGTCGCGGCCTGCCGCGTAGATCAATTCCGGCGCAGGCGGTTTGTAGCCGGTAGCGGCCATGTGCAGCACTTCCTTCTTGGCCTCCGCCAGCAGGTGGTCGCGGCTCAACACTACGCGGTCTGCAGGCCCGAGGATGGCGAACTGGCGCGCCTCTTCGGCGCTGGTAGCCACCTTGGCCTGCCCGATTTGCTCGAAGACCTTCATCAAGCCCGGCAGCACCTCAGCGCTGGGGACGCGCATCAACGGGTTGATAATTCGGCGCATGTACTCTTTCGTGCCTCCGCCCGCTGGGATGACGCCCACGCCCAGTTCGACGAGACCGATATAAGTCTCCGCTGCGGCCACGATGCGGCTGGCGTGCATCGTCACCTCGCAACCGCCGCCCAACGTCAATCCCGCCGGCGCGACCACTACCGGTCTGGCTAAGTAGCGCATACGCATGTTCATATTTTGCAGCTTCGCCACAGCCCCTTCGAGCACGTCCCACATGCCCTGCTGGGCCGCGACGACCACCATAAATATGTTCGCGCCCGCGCTGAAGTTATCGGCTTCGTTGCCAACCACCAGGCCGACGAAATCCTTCTCGACGCGGTCGAGCGCCTCGATTGCGATGTTGAAAATATCATCGTCAAGGGCGTTCATCTTGGTATGGAACTCAACGCACGCCACCCCGTCACCCATGTCGTACAACGATGCGCCTGTGTTCTCGCTGATGACCTTCTTCGCCTTCTTCAACTCACTCAAGACCACCAGCCCTGGGGCGCGGGCAATCTTTATATACTTCTTCTTGTTGACATCGTAGATGCCGACCTTGTTGTCACCCTTGTATTGATAGAACGAGGCGCACCCCGACTTGAGCATGTCTTCCACCCACGCGGCGGGTGCGTAGCCCGCGGCTTTCATCTTCTTGACCGTCTCAGCGACCCCGAGCATATCCCAGATCTCGAATGGCCCGGCCTCGTGCATAAAGCCCCAGCGGACGGCATCGTCAATCGGCTTGGGCTTGTCGGCGACTTCGGGGATGAGCATCGAGGAATACTGGAAGCCTTGGTAGGTCAGCGCCTGTATCAGTTGCGCGCCGCGATCGGATGCGCCCAGGAACACCTTCAGCCGCTCACCCAGGTTCTCGATGTCCTTAGCCTTGCCTGACGAGTCAAAGCGCGGCTTGGTTGGGGCGGCGTGTTCCAATGTGTTCAGGTTGAGAGACCAGAATTCCTTCTTGCCTTCCTCGGTGCGGACTTCCTTGTAGAAGCCGACCTTGGTCTTGTTGCCCAGCCAATTGCGCTCGACCATCGTGTGGATCAGGTTATTCGGCTTCTCAGCGTTCAAGAACTTCAAGGCATACGTATCATGCGGGATAGCCGGCGCCAGGTTCTTGCCGACGTGTTCCCAAACGTCAATGCCGACCAGGTCAATCAAGCGGAATGTGGCTGTCTTCGGGTGGCCCATCAGGGGGCCGGTAAGCGCGTCCACCTCGTCCACGCTGTAGCCGTTTTCGAGGATGTAGTACATGCCGAACGCGCCCGTCCCGAATCCGACGCGGTTGCCGATGAAGTTGGGTGTGTCCTTACACATGACGATACCCTTGCCCAGCCGGTAGCTGCCGAACCACGAGATGAACTCGGTCACCGCAGGCAGGGTGTCTTTCGTCGGGATGACTTCCAGCAATTTCAAATAGCGCGGCGGATTGAAGAAGTGCGTGCCGAGGAAATGCTGCTTGAAACCCTTCGAGCGGCCCTCGGCGATATCTTTAATCGGAATGCCCGATGTGTTGGTGCTGACGATGGCCTCCGGCTTTCGGATGGCGTCAATGCGCGTCATCAATTGCTGCTTGATGTCCAGCCGCTCGATGATGGCCTCGATGATCCAGTCAGCCTTGGCGACGGCCTCGAAATCGTCTTCCAGGTTGCCCAGTTTGACGAAGGTCGCCAAATCCGAAGACATCAGATTGGCTGGACGCGCCTTGATGCACCGATCCCAGCCCTCGTTGACAATCTTGTTGCGCGCTTGCTTATCACCAGCCGGCGCGCCTTTGGGGACGATGTCCAGCAGCGTCACCGGCACGCCAGCATTCGCCAGGTGCGCGGCGAGCGCTGCTCCCATCGTCCCCGCACCGACGACGACGGCATTGTGAATATTGTAGGTCATAGCTCCTCCTCACTACCCTCACCCCTTGCCCCTCTCCCAATGGGAGAGGGGCAAGGGGTGAGGGAAAATTTATCTTAATTCACTCGACCGATAGCCCAAAATCTGCCGCGCCACCACCAGGCGATTGATCTGGCCGGTGCCTTCGTAAATATCCGAAATCTTGGCATCCCGGAACCACTTTTCGAGCAGGTATTCGCGGCTGTAGCCCAGCGGTCCCATGATCTCGACCGCTTTCTGCGTGATCTTGTTGACCACATCGCCAGCGCGGACTTTGCACATCGAGGACTCCAGCGAATTGGGCTTGCCGTTGTCCATCATCCAGACCGCCTCGATGACCAACAGCCAGGCCGAGCGCAGCATGACTTCCATGTCAATCACGTCCTTCTCGATGGATGTCAACTTCTGGCGCGGCAGACCATAGCGGATGGTGACGCCCTTCTCAGTCAGCATCTCCTTGAGCAGCTCCAGCGCGGCGCGTGCCAGGCCGATGGCCTGCGCGGCGACGATGGGCCGCGTCGCGTCGAAGGTGGCCATGGCGCCCTTGAAACCGGTCGTAGCTTTATCGGTGACCACTTCCGGGCTGCCAAGGATGTTTTCGAACGGCACGCGACAATCCTGCAAAACGATCGAGGCGGTGTCGCTGGCGCGGATGCCGAGCTTGTGCTCCAGCTTGGTAACCTGGCAGCCGGGCGTCCCGGCTTCGACCACGAAGGGGCGCATTCCGGCGCGTCCAGCCTTCGGGTCAATGGTCGCCCAAACGACGATAAAGCCTTTCGAGTCGACCATCGCCTTGTGTCCGGCGGAGACAAAGATCTTCTCGCCGTTGAGGATCCACTGGCTTTCATCTTTATCCAGCACGGCGGTGGTGCGGATGGCGGAAGTGTCCGAGCCGGCCCCGGCCTCGGTCATGCACATGGCGTCGAAGGTCGGCGTCTCACTTTTGAAGCGCGCCAGGAAGCGCTCTTTCTGCTCCGGCGTGCCGATTGCAGAGACGGCCGCCGAACCCAACATTCCGCCGGGTGTATCCAGGTAGATGCCCGCGTCGCCCCAGGAAAGCATCTCGACCATGAAGGCCAGGCGTTGGAAGCCCAGGCGCGGACCTTCCCTCTTCTCGGAGGTGGCCATCGAGCTGCCGCCCATGGCGCGCGTTGCCGTCTGCATGAAGGTGATGTAATCCCAGGGAATTTCGTGCTCGTGTTCGTCAAAATAGCGCGAAACCGGCCTCATCATGTTGTCGGCGACCGACTTGAGGACAGTGCATATTCCGGCAATCTTTTCGGGAATTTCAAATTCGATCATAGGTTTCTCTCCTTCCATTCCGTCACGTATTACGTTTCACGTTTCACGTCTACGTTCCACGAAACACATTACACCATAGCAAGTCCCGTGAAAGTTGTAAAACCGCGCCCATTGCGCATCCACAACTCGACCGGGTGCTCGCGGATGTAGCCGTGGCCGCCCAGGATCTGCACGGCACGGTCGGTGACCATCATGGCCATATCCATTGCACCGATCAGGGCCAGGTAAGCCTGCTTACTGGCGTCTTCCTTGTTTACATCAATCACCCAGGCAGCCTCCCAGGTCAGCAGTCGAATGGCTTCGATTTCGGTTGCCATCTCGGCCAGCATGAAAGCAATGGCCTGCTTCTGCGCCACCTTCACGCCGAAAACGTCCCGCTCCTTGGCATAATCGCGTGAATATTCGAAAGCGGCCCTGGCCACGCCAATCGCCATCGCCGCCAGAGCGACGCGGCCAGCAGCCAGCACTGGAGCGAAATCACCGGGCAGGAGATTCGACTTGGGGACTTTCACAGCCTCCAACGTGACCTTGTAGAACGGCAGGGCATTCAGCCCCAAATATTTCTCCCGCTCCTCCCCGACCTTCAGCCCGGCCGCGCCTTTCGGAACTATAAACCCCGCCGTCTTGCCGTCCAGTTTGGCATAAACGATCATCGCTTCAGCGTTGGCGGCATATGGGACGAAAGTTTTTTCGCCCTTCAAGACGTAATCGTCACCGTTCACAGTGGCCGCCGTCTTCAGATCGTTAGGATCGAAATCGAAGGACGGTTCGAGCAGCGCGGCGGTGTAGGCTCGCCAGTCGGCTTCGATGACCGGCGGGAGGTACTGTTTCTTTTGCTCTTCGGAGCCAGCTAAAAGAACCGGCAGGGCGAACAGGCCCGGGGTCCCGATCGCCAGCGCACCGGCCAGGTCGCCGTAAGCCATTGCCTCAGCCGCCAATACGCCGGTCACGGCTGACCGTTCGCCAAATCCGCCATAGGTTTCGGGAATGGACGCCTGCAGGATGCCCAGTTCCCAGCCTTTGCTGATCAACTTGGGTGGAAGTTCCTTATTCTCCTCGGAGTCGTGCGCCGCCGGACGCAGGTCGCTGGTCGCGTAGCGGTTGACGGCGTCAATCAACATTTTTTGCTCTTCTGATGGTTCAAATGAATACATGCTTCACCTCCTGTACGAGAATCTCTGAACTGGTCGAATGGTTCGATCTGCGATAACGGATGGTCACAGGTTGCGCGCTTTCCTCCATCTCGTTCAAATTAATAATCTCCAGCATCCCACGCTGGTAAAGAAACTCCACATAAGCACCGGCCTTCTCCGTCACGAGCAGCGCATAATAGCCACCCATGCGGCCGTACAACTTCTCGGCGACCTCGACGATGGTGTGCCCTTCAGCCAGGAATTCAAAAACTGTTTGCAGACGCTCGTTGATGTGGTGACGGATGGCCGCGATACGTCCAGGAAGGTTCTCGATGGGAGCATTGTGGCCGCCGAGGATCACGCGCGCCCCAACTGCCCAACGCTCGAAGCTCGACAACGACTCGAGGTAGTGTCCCAACCCGTTGTAGGATATCAATTGCTCAGGAGACTGGTGCGTGGTCATGCCCGCCAGAATGTGGTCGCCGCTGAAAACGATATCGTCAAGGCGGATGGCGACGTGCCCAGGACAATGACCCGGAACGTGGATCATCTCGAAAGGCCCGACTCTCATCCCTTCAGTTTCGTAAGTAAAATCTACCGGCAGGGAGTGATAGATGGCCTTGGTGAATTTGTGCATCCTCAACATTTGCTCGCGCGGCTCGGCCTCGACTCCGGCCTCGCTCAAAAAGACGCCCAGGCGATGGCTGATCACAGCCAGGCGTTCCTCGTGACGCGAGAGTGTATGCAAATCAAACTCGTGCACACCGACCAAAGCCTTCGTCCGTTCACACAAGAAGACCAGGCCACTAAAATGGTCAATGTGACCGTGCGTGATGAGAATGTGGGTCAGGTCTTCAAATTTGACAGGCCGCTCGCTCTGCCTGTTGACCTGGGCCAGCGTCGCCTCGAGGCTGGCGCTGGATATATCGTTGCCGGAACCGCAATCTATAAGGACCCGGTAATCGCCAACCAATACCAGATAAGCATAAGCCCAAAAATTTGGAAATGCCTCCAGCGGCAAGCGATAAACTCTGGCGCCTCCAGAGGTGGTAAAGTACTGAAAAGTGGGCGGGAATGCCTTGCTAACCATCTCAAGACCGGCAAAGCAGGCCACTCAGGAATAGCGAGGCGATTTGATCGGCTATCTGTTGGATGGTCAATGGCCCATTCGGGCGGTACCAGGTGATCGTCCAATTCATCACGCCCAGCAGCGAACGGGCAGTCATGGCCGGATCGGTGGCGCAGAATTCGCCGGAATCGAAGCCCTCCTTAACCAAATCCCGCCACAACCGTTCGAAGCGGTCGCGGCGGGGAATATGCCGGGCAAGGTATTCCGGATCCAAGGAGCGATACTCGAGGATCATGACCGAAGCCAAGTCACTACGCTCCGCCAGAGCCTCTAAGTAACAGCGCACGGCGGCGCGCAATTTTTCGTCTGCAGGCAGGTTTTGCTTTAGGACCGTCATCAGGCGCTCGGAGAGCAAGTCGAGGGCCTGGTCGAGTAAAGCCAATAAGATGGCCTGCTTGCTGGTAATATGATGATAAAGACTAGCTTTCTGGAGATTGACTGCCTCGGCAATATCCTGCATCGAGGCAGCATGAAAGCCCTTCTGGCGAAAGATCTGAGCAGCAGCTTCGAGGATCTGATCTCTGGTCACAATAACCTACCGACCGGTCGGTAGATAGAGGATAGCAAATATTAGGCCAAAAGTCAAGAGGTCAATCGTTAAATTATGCTATAATGACTGCATATGGCCGAATACAACCCGGACGCGGTCATCCCCGAAGAAGCCGCTGCTTCCGCAACAACCCTGCGCCGCCAGCGTTTGATTATCCTGTGGATCGTCCTCAGCGGGCTGGTTTTCGTGGCGCTGGTCGTACTGGCCGTCTTCGGGCTGATGCAATCCGGTGAACAGACCGCCAAAATCCGCGATATCTTCATCATCTTCATGGCGTTCGAGTCGCTGGTCATCGGCGCGGCGTTGATCATCCTGGTCATCCAGGTGGCCAGCCTGATCAATCTGTTGCAGAACGAGGTCAAGCCCATCCTGGATGCAACCAACGAGACCGTGAATACGCTGCGCGGCACGACGACCTTCTTGAGCCAGAATTTAGTGGAGCCAGTTATCAAGCTGAACAGCTATCTTGCCGGGCTGCGGCGTTTCTTTCAATTATTCGGCTTCAAAGAAAAATAACCCAACCTGTCATATTTCGTGAAAGGAGAGAGATAGAATGTCTGACCATGATGATTTTGGAGCGTTCCTGATCGGGTTTGTCGTCGGCGGCTTGACCGGCGCAGTGGCGGCCTTGCTCTTGGCTCCGCAATCCGGCGAAGAGACGCGCACACTGCTCAAGGAGAAAAGCATCGAGCTGCGTGACAAGGCCTCTCAAAGCGCCGAAGAGGCGTTGGCCCGCGCGGAAGCAACCGCGGCTGAAGCACGCGCGAACTACGAGAAGCTGGCTCAAGAGGTCAAAACGCGCGGCGGTGAAGTGATCGAGGCTACCAAGAAGGCCATCTCGCGCAAGCGCGGCACAGTCGAAACCGGTTCGTAGAACTCGAATAGTAACCCATAGGCTACTTGAAAAAACGCGCTCAAGGGTTTGACCTGTCGCGGTCTAACCCTTGTTTGTAACCGAGAAGTATATACCAGTTTTTGCCATGTCAAGAGTGCAAAAAGCCCGGCGATTAAGCTGGGCTTTTTCCTAATTATTGGTTATGATCAAAACGAAATAGTTATTTGTCCAAATGCCCCGTTGTAAAAAATCGTGAAATTCTGTAACAAATCTCGACCCAATAAGGCTATTAATTCTTGGCTCGCTAAATTTGCTCCTATTGCCCTAAGAACATTGATTTTAATAGGAGTGCCTGTAAATGAAATAAGAGCAGGATAGATATTAACATCGATTGCACCATGGGATGCAGACGACATCTTTCCCTTGTCGATAACGGGGAGTTTTAGCTTTTGTGCAGCAGTATCATCGATGCAAGTAGACGATGCACCAGTGTCAAGTAGGGCCCATCCTGCAATAGGCTCTGGTACATCTTGGCCTTGCTGAACAAGTTGTTGTGCAATATTTTCTGCTAAGCCCAATGTTATTTGAAACACCGGGCCGCGAAATAACAAAGCCTCTCTTGAGGAGAGCTTTTTTTTATTTCCGGCTTAGTCTTTTATCTCAAGACCCAGTTGAGAGTGGAATATTGGCACGTAACAAACCCAGTGTAAGCGCCGGTACTATAATATCGTCTTGTTTTTGTACAACGCGGCGAATAAGATAAGAATCTAACCCATACCTTTTAGCCGCTTCTGACAGAGCAGACTCAAAGGTATCAAAAAAGCCGATTACATTATCGTCCTTAATTGCCACAAACTTCCCCGTATTGGCTTTTAACCATTCGGGGAGGTTTTTGTTATAAACATCTATTTCTTTGTCTAACATTTTTGCCTCGTTTTTATTATACAGCAAATTTTGTATAATGGGCTATACCATTTAAATTTCAATAGGGCCAGAAATATTCCATTTCTAACGCGCTTGGTTGGGTTTGTCAAAGGGATAATTCCCCGCCTGGTATAGGGCGGGGGCTGCGGGCATGTTTGTTACAAGTTACGCGTCTACGACTTCCACGCCTGGGAAGGCGTCCTGACATCAACCGAGCAACCATCCGCACCTTCCAAGCAAACAAGCAATGTACCCAGTCACCAACCAAACAACCACCCCCACCGCCCACACCAACCAAACAACCGAGCGTGCACGTGACTGCGGCGGCAACACCTTATCAACAACATTAGCCAGCAGGTACAAAGCAAAGATCAATAGCCATGCTTCCACCCAGCCACCGAGGAAGTACGCGGCAAACAGCAACACAAACAGCCATAAGCCCGCGCTGATTGTGTAATCGTACTCCTTATCTTCCACCGCTACTCACTCTCTCGCCGCCGGTCCAACTCTGCCAATATAGCCAAAACTATTTTTTATGTATAATACTTCCTGTTTATTTTCTGAGTATTTTCTCGAATTGCTCAAGCGTTTCCGAGAACAAGGGAACTACACCCTTCATGGCGAAATTGACTTCTTGCATGTCTGATGTGTCGCCTCTGATAATTCTCGCCAGCGCGGAAACTAGCGAATCTACCTGGATGCCCAACGAGTGAAGAAGATTATCAAAAGGTTGGAGTCTCTTAGGCACTTTGATTTGAGCACGCAAGATTTCAATAGGTCCCCTAAAGGCGAACGTGAGGGTCCCACGCACCGTTTTGATGATTCGCCCGGCTTGTGGCTCTCGTCGAAGACGGTTCTCCAATCTTTCTAGCGTGGTTCTTCCAGGTTCTGTCTCCAGATGTTCGTTGTCCCAAACTTGATGAAGTCTAAGTTGTTCTCTCAGATCTTGAGACTGAAGCTCATCAAAATGCTTTTCAATTATTCTAAGCCCATCGCCGATGGTTTTGAGAACCTTTGATACGTAAACTATGTAAGCTTCGCGGTTTTGTTGGCCAGCTTGTGCTCTATCTCTGAAGGCAAGATAGAGAAGAATGACATTCTTTAACCCAACCAGTTCATTCATGAGACCTCCTCTTGGCTACCTCTTCTCCCCACGCGTGTGGGGAACGTTTTTGTCATAAAAACCACACCAGCAAGAATCTCACTGGTGTAGTTTCGACTACTGTACCGATTCTGATTCCTCCCATATCGCATTGGCTAGTTTCATTTGATATGACATTGAAATTGTTTTCTGATCGTACGCCTCAACGCATTTTTTAGCAATGAAAGAAAGACGTTTTAAGTAAGTTTGATTAGAAGAATGTCTGCATGCAAGAAATTTCAAGAAAGCGATAATTGAATAACCGGCATAGTAGTTTATATCCCACCCAAGAATTCCGAATCCCTCCATGTGAAGTTTATGAGAGGGATGTTCACCAATATCCGTAAAAAACATTTGTAACCGGGCCTGCCCTGATAATCCACGATTCGAGGAATCGGGGACATGAAATCAATGGCAGACGGGAGTTTAGGTTGATCTTTTGTTAGCTCGACAATGGCTTGATCCCATGAAATAAGTGCTGCAATAGCGTTAGTTGCAGGGTTATGCCCCATGTTAGAGAACTGGTGAATTGTGTACCATGTAAAAAGTAATAATTCACAATCCTCTTTACTACTATAGCGCGTCTCTAGTGCGCTGACTTCAATGAGAATAGAAACTTCCTCCTTACCGTAGAAATCAATTTGGAGTTTCATTTATCCGATCCTTTCAGATACTAATAGGTTTATCCCCACCTGTGATGTGATAGTGCTTGTGTGTGTCTAATTTAATACTACCTTGAAATTCACTCCTGCTCGCATGGATTGTACCCTTCGCCTCAATACAACATAAGTTGGATGCACGGTAAACCCTCGCGCGTATGGGGTTTACTCTAATGCGGTTGAATTGTCTACGCGCGTTGACAATTTACACCCCCGCGCGTGTTCCTTATTCGCTGCCTATGCTTTCGGCTGCAAAGCCGGTTTCTGTCCTGAGAGAAAGGTTTTCAGTCCGCTTCCCTGGCTTGTCCGGCCAGGACAGGCAGCGGACTTTGCTAGCTTGAGCCGTGGACTTCGAGTCCTCGGCGGTCCTGGCGGCAAGTTTTCGAATGTTCGTTATAGCGGTAAAATATGCAGGAGCAAATAAATACAGCAATGCGCTTCATGCAATTCATCCTCCGCCCCATCTATGATCTCCTCTACCACCAGTTCGCCTGGACGTATGACCTGGTCGCGGCGGTGATTTCGCTCGGCCATTGGAACGAATGGGTGCGTTCCATACTCCCTTACATCGAAAGTCAGCGCGTGCTGGAAATCGGCCACGGGCCGGGCCATTTGCAACTCGCCCTGCACGAACGCGGCTTCCAGGTTTTCGGCCTGGACGAGAGCCGCCAGATGAGCCGCCTGGCCGCGCGCCGTCTGCGCAAGAAAGGGATAAAGACCAATTTATCGCGCGGCCTCGCACAGAGCTTGCCTTTCAGGCGAAATGCTTTCCAGAACGTGGCGCTTACCTTCCCTAGTGAATACATCTTCGACCCACCCACGCTGACAGAGATCCAGCGGGTGCTCATGCCGGGCGGCCGGCTGGTCATTTTACCGATCGCGTGGATCACCGGCAAACGTCCGCTCGAACGGCTGGCAGCCTGGTTATTCCGCTTTACAGGCGAGGCGCCGGGCAAACCTGGGGAACTCAACCCGGAGCTGAAAAACCTGTTCGCGCGCGCCGGGTTCGAGGTCCGCAAAGAGACAGTGCAGCAAGAATCCAGCCTGCTTTTGTTTCTTCTTGCAAGGAAACTCGGACGCGGAAAAAACGCGTAGGAACGCTGGTTTTTTGTCCGCGTGAATCCGCGGCCATCTCCGTTCGTTATTGATTTGGAGTAAAATGAAGGCATGGAAGTCCAGATAGCGGTTGCCAAGATCAACAAATATGCCGTGTCCGAGAGCGGTGACACGCTCGAGGTCGTCGAACGGCCCAACGGCGGACTCTCGATCGTGCTGGCAGACGGGCAGACTTCCGGGCAGGGCGCAAAAGCCGTCTCGATGCTGGTCGTGCGGAAAGTCATCGGGCTGCTGGCCGAGGGCGTGCGCGATGGGGCGGCGGCCCGGGCGGCATCCGATTCGCTCTACACCGAGAAGAAGGGCAAAGTCATCTCCACGCTGAACATCGTCTCGGTGGATCTGCAGACCAGCACCGTCGTCATCACCCGCAACAACCCGGCGCCCATTTTCATCTCGCATGGCGATCAGATTGATTGTCTCGGCTCGGAGTCGGTACCCATTGGCGTCTCGCGCAACGTCCGGCCAGCCATCACCGAGATCCCCGTCGAGGCCGGGCTGACTATCGTCATCTTCACCGATGGGCTGATGAACGCCGGCGAGCGGCGCAGCCAGCCGATGGACATTTGCACCTCATTGAAAGCCATGCTGGAAGAGCAGGATCCCTCCCCGCAAGGGATCGCCGACGCGCTGCTCAACGAGGCCACTCACCTTGACGAGGGCCGCCCATCAGATGACATGAGCGTGGTGGTGCTCAAGGTGCTGAAACGCCAGGGCGATGAGGTGCGCCGCATGACCGTCCGGCTGCCGATCAATGGGGGGTAATGCAGAAACGGTCATCGGCGTGGTGGGCCCGTGCGGGGCTGGAAAAACCACACTGACGGAAGGTTTGAAACAGCGCGGCTATCGCGCCCGCGCCATCGTCCAGGAACATTCGTATGTTCCCTACATGTGGCAGCGCATCACCCACCCGGACATCCTGATTTTCCTGGACGCCTCGTATCAGGTTACCTGCCAGCGGCGGAAACTGGATTGGACGGAAGCCGAATACACCGAGCAGCAGCGGCGGTTGAGTCACGCCCGACAACATGCTGATTTCTATTTAGATACAGACGAATTGAATATCGAGGAAGTCTGCCAACAAGTAATGGGTTTTCTCGATGAAACGACAAAGCGTGCTTGACCTCGCACAATCCTGCCCTACCCACCCCATTTCAATGGGAGTATAATCAGCGCACCGCCAGCCTTTGGCTGGTATTTTTATGAACGGAGATTGTGACGTATGTTTCGAAATCAGTATACCCGATTGTTTATCATACTATTAATATCCGCTTTGGCCATTTGGATTGACGCGAGCAATACACTCAAAGTCACTAATCCAATCAACGGCGAACTTGTCATGCAGCGCAGCGTCAACCCGCGCCTGGGTCTCGACCTGCAAGGAGGCCTGCAAGTGTTGTTGGAAGCTGATCTCCCGGCCAATGCGGCCATAGACGCGGAGGCGATTTCAGTTGCCCGTACGATTATCGAAAACCGTACCAATGCGCTGGGGGTGAGCGAAAACGTCATTCAGGTTGCTGGCGACCGCCGCATTGTGGGCGATTTTCCCGGGCTGGAAGATTCAGAGGCTGTACTGGCAATTCTGCAAAGAACCGGCTTATTGGAATTCGTGGATATGGGCACCTCACCGGTGGAGGCAGGTACTATCATTCAGACCGACTACGGCCAATCTTCTACAACTCCTTCTGGGAGCTCGACGCCTGAATCCACCACACCGACCATCACCCCCACACAGGCAGCTCCTACGCCCGCCGCGACCGGCACACCCGAAATAACGGCCACACCTGCCACCGAAGCGCCGATCATTTACCACACGGCGATGACCGGCGCGGCCCTCAAGACCGTAACCGTCGTCCGCGACACCACCACCGGCGCCTACGAGATTTCCTTCGTGCTGAAAACAGATTCGGCGCAACTATTCTCTGATTACACCGGCAGCCACACCAACCAGTATCTGGCCATCGTACTGGATAAGGAAGTCATCTCTGTGCCGGTCATCAAGAATCAGATCAGCGATGGTCAGGGAGTCATTCAAGGCAACTTCACCAACGATAGCGCCAACGCTTTAGCCATTCAATTGCGCTACGGTTCGCTGCCCGTCCCGCTGAAAATCGTCGAGACGCGCATCGTTGGCCCAACCTTGGGCGAAGATTCCCTACAAAAAAGCCTGATCGCAGGCGTAGCCGGCATGATTATCGTTATCCTGTTCATGGCCCTTTATTATCGCCTGCCCGGCATCGTTGCCGACATTTCCATACTATTTTATGCTGCGATTGCATTTGCCATATTCAAGTACTTCCACTTCACATTGACTCTTCCGGGCATTGCCGGTTTTATGCTCTCCACTGGCGCGGCGTTGGATGCCAACATTCTTATTTTCGAACGTTTGAAGGAGGAGCTGCGCAGCGGCCGTACACTGGCACAGGCTGTT
>Ga0315293_10001260_pt1 | contig 24550 bp, 22 predicted proteins | sample YL17G13_20_MG_FD_203071 | JGI IMG/M metagenome (GOLD analysis project Ga0315293, IMG submission 203071) | Sediment microbial communities from Yellowstone Lake, YNP, Wyoming, USA - YL17G13_20 | ecosystem: Environmental > Aquatic > Freshwater > Lake > Sediment | place: USA: Wyoming | collected...
TAGGGACGGCGCTATCGACGCGGTGCACGCCCTGGTTCATCTAATTGCCCTCCATCCGGGTGGCCAGGCTCTCCGCCTGGTTGGCGAGGGTCTGGGCCGCGGCCCGCACGGCGCGGGCGCCCTCGAGGTAAGAAGCCATGGCCGCCGCCCTGGCGGCGGAGGACGCTGTCTTCTTGCCCTCCAGCCGGGCGAGGAGTTCCTGGCCCAGTCCCTCCGCCTCGGCGGCGGTGAGGGCGACCAGGTTCAGCTGGGAGGCCAGGGCCCGGGCCGCCGCCCCCGTGACCCGACGAGCCTGGGCCGGTCCCGGCCCTTCGCCCGTGAAGCCTCCGGCCGCGGAGTCGAGCCAATCCAGTCGGCTGGAGTAGGTGGCAAGGAGGGCGGGCTCATCATCGTCAGCGGGGGGCTCGCCGTCGTCCGGTGGCTCAGGCGAAGAGCGCCCGCTGCCAGGCGGGTCGCCGACGTCGTCGTCGGGGTCGTCGCCGTCCGCGGCGGAACAGGCCTTGGCTGCGGCTCCGACCACCTCACCGGCGCCGACCCGCTGCCCGAGTTTGACCCGGATGCTCTGGAGGTTAGCCAGTTGATGGAGTTGGGCTCGCTCGTCCCTCACCGCTACGCGGTTGGTGGCGCCTCCGGTGAACTCCACGATGCCCGAGACCAGTGACCGGACCTCCGCGGGTCGGGTCCCGGTCGAGCCCTCCACGACCAGTCCCGGGTGCAGGCGACCCTCGAGTGTCTTCTTTGGACTCACAGCCAATCGCTTCCGGCGAGGAAAGCAATGTGGGCCAGTAGTTTCCCGCGCTACCATGCAAACCCTATCTTGCACGACTTGAGGAAGGCGGCGGAGGCGGGCCAACCCCGCCGAGTTCAGACCCACCTGCCCGACCGTCCCGGCCAAGGTCCAGGTGATAATGGCCGGCCCATCCTTCGGGTACAGGCACAGGACGACCCCGGACGGCTCGAAAGCGGGCGCCAGGTTCAAGTTCTGGCCGACGATCACCTCGCCGGTGGCGCTCCTGTTCTTGGAGATGGCGAAAGACGTGCATTCCGGCTCGCTCCTGGCCTCCAACGATCTGGGCACGGCGGGGCTGACATCGGCCTCCGTTCCGCAATGCGGAGAGTCCTGGCCGGACTTGCCATCTGCGGAGAAGGTTGATTGCCACTGCGCGTGCAATCCTAGACTCGCTTGGCGAAAGGGGGGCCACTGTGCCTACTGCTGGGCTCGGCTACAAGGCGCCGGTCACCCTCGACGAACTCCTGAGCATCCTTTCCGAACTCGGCAGCAGGGCTAGAGTCATCGCCGGCGGGACCGACCTCGTCCCAGCCATGCGTAAGCGCAAGCTCGCCCCCCAAGTCACCACCCTTGTCAGCCTGAAGAACCTGCTCTTGCGTTACATCCGGCCGAACGGCGGGGGCCTCGGCATCGGCGCCGCCACAACCCACGCCGAGATTGCGTCGTCGGCGCTCGTCGTCCGGGAGGCTCCGCTTCTGGCCGCCGGGTCGGGGATGGTTGGCTCCCCGCAGATCCGGAACGTGGCCACCGTCGGCGGCAACATCTGTAGCGCCGGACCGTCGGCCGACACGGCGGCGCCGCTAATGGCTCTCGACGCCCGGTTGCGGGTGGTCAGCCGGCGCGGCGAGCGGATGGTTCCCATCCGCGAGTTCTACCGCGGGCCGTCGCGGACCTGCCTGGAGCCCGACGAAGCTCTACTGGAGATCCTCGTCCCCGAGCTTCCGCCGCACAGCGGCACCCACTATGCCAAGTTCAGCCCTCGGAGTTTCATGGACCTCGCTTGGGTCGGGGTGGCGGTGGTCGTCTGTCTCGATCCGTCCCTGAGCCGTTGCGACGACGTCCGCATCGGGCTCTCCGCCGTGGCGCCCTCGCCCATGAGAGCGACCCGATCCGAGGCGGTCCTGCGCGGCCGGGAGATCACTGACGACCTCGTCGCCGAGATGGCCCAGATCGCTTCCGAGGAGTGCGACCCCAATCCGAGTTCGAGGCGCGTTCCGGCCTGGTACCGCCGCGAGATGGTCGCTGTCCTGACCAGGCGCGGCTTCGACGAGGCCAGGCGCATCGCGGCTGGCGAGCCCCGCCGCCGGTAAGGAGGATCACGCAATTGCCCAACGTCACCTTCGACATCAACGGCATCAGCCGGACCGTGGCGGTCGACGTGGAAACCACCTTGCTCGACGTGCTCCGCGACGACCTCGGCCTCCATGGCGCCAAGAAGCGGTGCGAGGGCGGCGATTGCGGCGCCTGCACCGTGGTCCTGGACGGTAAGGCCGTGGTCGCGTGCCTGGTCCTGGCAGTCGAGGCCGACGGTCGGTCCGTCGTGACCATCGAGGGCCTGGCCCGGGGCGGCGAGCTTTCGGCCCTGCAGCGCGCCTTCATCGCCAAGGGTGCCATCCAGTGCGGCTACTGCACCCCCGGGATGATCATGAGCGCCAAAGCCCTCCTTGACCGGAATCCGCACGCCACCGAGGCCGAGGTCCGCGAGGCCATCGCCGGAAACCTCTGCCGCTGCACCGGTTACAGCAAGATCGTCGAGGCCATCTTGGAGGTGAGCCGCGGTGGCTAAGCCCACTCGGTCCACCAGGGTGGAAGCCGATTCCACCGACGCCGACGCCAAGTTTAACACCCTCGGCCGGTCGGTCGAGCGCAAGGAAGGGCCGGCCAAGGCCTCCGGTGAGTTCATCTTCCCGACCGACGTGAAGCTCCCAGGCATGGTCGTGGGCAAGGTCCTGCGGAGCCCGCATCCCCACGCCCTCATTAAGGGTACCGACACTTCCGCCGCCGAGCGGATGGACGGCGTCCTAGCCGTCGTCACAGCCGAAACCCTCCCGCCGCCGGTCAAGATCACGGTCTACGGGCAGGACCTGGCCGACGAGACCATCCTCTGCACCGACAAGGTCCGCTTCATCGGCGACGAGGTGGCCGCCGTGGCGGCCATCGACGAGAAGACCGCCCAGGCGGCCCTCGAGGCCATCGGCGTTGACTACGAGGTCCTGCACGCTTACACCAACTTCGAGACCTCCGCCGAGGAGGCCTCGGCCGAGGGCGCCCCGCCCATCCACGCCACCAAGCCAAAGAACATCGCCTTGGAGATCCACAACCTCCGAGGCGACCCGGCTAAGGGCTTCGCCGAGGCCGACCGCGTCTTCGAGCAGGAATACCGCACCGCCCGCGTCCATCAGGGCTATCTTGAGGGCAACGTGGCCGTGGCCCACTATGGGAAGGACGGCCGCCTGGAGATCTGGGCCAGCACCCAGTGGCCCTCGCGAACCCGCGAGGACGTGGCGGCCATCCTAGGCCTTCCCGTCACCCGCGTCCGCGTCTTCCAGACCCATGTGGGTGGCGGCTTCGGCGGCAAGTTCTGCCCAAAGCTCGCCCTTCTGGCCTCGGTCCTGAGCATGAAGTGCGGTCGCCCGGTGCGCATCGCCAACACCCTCAAGGACGACTTCGAGGCCGCCCGGCCGTTCGGCTCGAGCCACATCCGGCTCAAGACGGCCGTGAGGAACGACGGCACCATCACGGCCAAAGAGCTCCGCACGCTAATGGACAATGGCGCCTACAGCGCCAGCGGCCTGTCCTGCCTGGGAGTGGCCTGCACCCGGGCCAACAACGTCTACCGCTGCGGCAACGTCAAGGCCGACGGGCTCTCGCCCTACACCAACCTGGTCCCCACCGGGGCCTACCGCGGCTACGGCAACCAGGTCCTGTCCTTCGCGGTCGAGCGGGAGATGGAGCGCATCGCCAAGGCCATGGGGATGAGTCCGGCCGACTTCCGCCTCAAGAATGCCGTCCAGGGGAACGAGACCACCGTCGACGGTTACGTCGTCCGCAGTTGCGGTCTGTCCGAGACAATCAAGTGGGCGGCCAGGGCCTCAGACTTCGGGCGTCGGCGCGGGCCGGAAGGCAGTATCCGCTACGGCAAGGGGATGTCCTCGGGCACGCACGTCTCGGGGAACATCATCTCCTACAAGCACTGGGACGCCTCCGGCGCCCTGCTGAGGGTCGACCAGGACGGCAAGGTCGAACTCTACACGCCCGAGCCCGACATCGGCCAGGGGTCGCACACGGTCCTGGCCCAGATAGCGGCCGAAGAGTTGGGCGTGCCCTACGACGACATCCACATCCACGGTATCGACACCGACGTGGTTCCCTTCGGTGTCGGCGCGGTGGGCAGCCACATCACCACCGTCGGCGGCAACGCCGTCAAGACCGCCGCCGCCAACGCCCGGCGCGAGCTGGCCCAGACCGCGGCCCGGATGCTGGAGTGCGATCCCGAAGAGATCGAGATCCGCGAAGGTCAGGTTCGGCGCCGCGTTAAAGGCGGCTCCGCCGCCGAGCGCGCGGGCGCGGGCGACCTCACCGTCCGCGAGGTGGCCTTCCGCTACTACCTCGACAACTACATGCCCTTGGTGGCCCGCGGGTCCTGGCGGTCGGTCGGGGCCAAGGACCCCAAGACCGGGCTAACCAACCCGTCCTCGGCCTACTCCTTCGCCACTCACGCGGCCGAGGTGGCCGTGGACATGGATACCGGCAGGGTCAAGGTCCTGAACTACTGGGCCTCCCACGACATCGGGCGGGTGGTCAACCTTCGCGCAGCCCAGGGCCAGATCGAGGGTGGGGTCGCCCAGGGGCTGGGCTTCGTCCTCACCGAGGAAATGCAGTTCAGCGGCGGGCGCGTGTCCAACCCGGACCTGCTCGACTACAAGTGCCCGGTGGCCACCGACATGCCGGTCATGCACACCCACTTCGTCGAGTCGAACGACCCGCTCGGCCCGTTCGGCGCCAAGGGTATCGGTGAGCTGGCCTTCGTACCGGTAGCCGCCGCCATCGCCAACGCCGTCTCCGACGCGGCCGGAGTCGAGGTCACCGAGCTGCCGATAACCCCCTTCCGCCTGCTCGGCCTCATTCACGAGAGCCGGGGAGTCTGAACCGCGCGTGGCGCGGCGCCTGCGCCTTTGGAGAGGAGTTGGCTCAGAGTGTCCGGCAAGACTGACCAGCAAGTGACGGCCAAGGTCCTGGCCATCATGTGGAGCCCGCGGGCCAAGGGGAACACCGACGTGGTCATCGGCGAGGCCATCGCCGGCGCCCTGGAAGTCCCGGGAATCTCGGTGGAGAAGTACAGCTTGGCAGCCAAGAAGGTTGCCTTCTGCATCGAGTGCCACCGCTGCCGGGAACTGGGCACCTGCTTCCAGCAGGATGACTTCCAGGAGATCGTCGACAAATGGTTGGCCGCCGACGGCCTCATCTATGCGGCCCCGGTCATGCACTTCGGCATCCCGGGCTCGGCCAAGGTTGTCCTGGACAAGCTGGCCCATGTGATGTTCGCGAAGTTCAGCCGTAAACTGCCCCGGTTCTGCAAACCCGCCGCCGTCCTGGCGCAGGGCTCCAGCCGCTACGGCGGCCAGGAAGTGACGATCCAGAACTTCCACGGCGGCCTGCTCATGATGAACTGCGTCCCGGTCTCCGGCGACACCCCGGGCAGCTACATCGGCGGTCCGGGCTTCGCGCCGACCTGGGAGAAGGGGAGCATCAGCCAGGACGAGCCGAGCCTGGCCGTGGCCAGGAACATCGGCAGGCGGCTGGGCGAGATGACCATGGTACTAAAGAGCGGCCTTATGGCCATGGAGTCCAGGCTCCCCGAGGGGTACTACTACACCTGGTGCAACACCGGCCTCTGAAGGCCGAGGGTCCCGCCGCCGCGCATCTAACCATCGAAGGACACGAGGTCTCCCTTCTGGGCCGACCGACGGAATGCCCGCTGGCGCTGGTGGAGTCCCGGTAGTGCTAGTGGGCGCCGCCTCCTGCGCCCGCTCCGCCCGTTCCTCCCGCCGCAACTTGCCGGCCATTGTGCATGAAGGTCCATTGTGCCCCGACTGGCGGCAACTCCCCCCCCAATCGTTTGTGCTCGATGCACAAACCCTTCCGAAGATGTTTGGACCTTGGGTCCAAAGGTGGCTGCCATTTCTTTCTTGAAGTAAAATGTTTGTTTGGGCCGGAATAACTGACCGAAGTAGGCACAGATAGTAAGAACGGCCAATCTGTGAGCATGTGCGGAACATCCGCACCCTGAATGTCTCCTTGCCCCGGCATTAGACGCTTCCTAGGTGGATGGGTCTCGAGGGGGGATTCGCCGGACAATCGCACGTCTGCAGCCTGGTTCGCGAAAGCGAAGGTACGCGTAAGGCCGCAAGAGTCATCAAAGGAGGGACACAAGGATGAAGAAGGTTTGGAGAGTAGCGGCTTTCCTCATGGTCGTAGCCATGCTGTTCAGCCTTTTGGGCCTCGCTGGCTGCGCCAAGAAGCCTGCGGCTGAGCCCGACAAGATGACAGTAGCTTTCATCGAGTTCTCGACGTCGACGGGTTCGTCATGGGTCGTAGCCGACGTCAGGGGCCAGGAGTACGCCAAGTCCCAACTGCCTTGGCTCGACTTGACCACGGTCGAGTCGGTAGCCGAGGACCCCGGGGCGGTGGCCGTTATCCGGCAACTGGCCCAGGCCGGCAACAAGGTCGTCTTCGCGCAAGGCTTCGGTTTCGCCCAGTTCGTGCCGGCCATCGCCGACGAGTTCCCGAACACCATCTTCATTGTGCAGCAAGGTGTGCCTGAGGACCGTCCCAACGTCGGCTCCTACTACGCCTACCACACTCAGGGCCGCTATCTCACGGGCGTAGTCGCCGGTCTGACGACCAAGTCGAACAAGATCGGCTTTGCCGCTGGCTTCCCGATTCCGCCGGTCATCGCGGGCATCAACGCTTTCGCTCTGGGCGTCAAGTCCGTCAACCCCAACGCCACGGTCCAGGTGACCTGGGTGAACAGCTGGTACGATCCGGCCAAGGAGAAAGAAGCCGCCGACTCGCTAATCAACGCGGGCTGTGACATCGTGGCTTCCCACACCGACTCCGACGCCGTTCTCAAGGCCGCCGCAGCCAAGGGGAAGTTCGGCATAACCTCGAGTTGGAGCTGGGCTGAGTCCGCTCCGGACGCCTTCCTGACTTCGATGAACTTCTACTGGGGCAAGTACTTAGTCCAGGTCCTGACCGAGATCGAGAACGGCACCTGGAAGCCCGCCCGCTACATGGGTAGCGTCACCGACGGCGTCGTCGACATTGCCCCGCTCGGCCCCGGGGCCGCTCCTGGTTGCCAGGCTGCGGTCGACAAGGCCAGAGCCGATATCACCAGCGGCGCGGTCAAGCTCTTCTCCGGCCCGCTCAAGGACAACGAGGGCAACGAGCGCGTAGCCGCTGGCCAGATCCTGAGCGAGGATGATGCGCTCAACACCATGGACTGGCTGGTCGAGGGCGTAATCGGCAGCACGAAGTAGGTAGGGCAAGCGTGAGGCGCCACCTGGGGTTGGCCGCTGGCCGTCGGTTGCGGCTGGCGGCCAACCGCCCGCGTACCTACTCCGCAGTCACGAGAAAGCGGGTTGAAGCCTCTTGGACGACAAGGACCGGGTCAAGCTAGTGGGGATAACCAAGTCCTTCGGTGCCCTCCGGGCCAACGACGGGATCGACCTCGTCCTCCTCCGGGGGGAGATTCACGCCGTCCTCGGAGAGAATGGGGCCGGCAAGACGACCCTAATGAACATCCTCAGTGGGCTCTACCGGCCGGATGCTGGGACGATCACCCTGTGGGGGGAGAAGGTGGTAATCCGTTCTCCCCGCGACGCCCTGGCCCTCGGGATTGGCATGGTGCACCAGCACTTCGAGCTCGTCGACGTGTTCACGGTGACGCAGAACATGCTCCTGGGTCACCGGCCGTCGGGCTTGGTCCTCAACCTCAGGAAGATGGCCAAGGTGATCGCGGAGATTGGCGCCACCTATGGGTTCCGGGTCGACCCGGACGCCTACATCTGGCAGCTCTCGGTGGGCGAGAAGCAAAGGGTGGAGATCCTCCGGCTGCTGCACCGTGGGGCTGAGCTAATGATCCTCGACGAGCCGACGTCGGTGCTGACCCCCGGAGAGGCGGACGAACTCTACCGTTCGCTCCGCCGGATGGCCGACGCCAACAAGACCGTCGTCTTCATTACCCATAAGCTCCACGAGGTCATGGCGGTGGCCGACCGCGTCACTGTGCTCCGGGCCGGGCAGGTCGTCGGGACCGTCGAGAAGGCGGAAACCACGATGGCCGAGTTGACGCGAATGATGATTGGTCGCGACCTTGCCCGTCCCAAGGTCGAGCGCCGCACGACCGCAGGTGCTCCCATCGTTGAGGTGAAGAGCGTTTTGGCCCTCGGCGACCGAGGGACCCCCGCTTTGCGGGAGGTGTGCCTCGAGCTCTACCCTGGCGAGATCCTCGGCGTTGCGGGCGTGGCAGGGAACGGGCAACGGGAACTGGCCGAGGTCATCACCGGCCTCCGCCAGGCGACCCGAGGGTGCTTCCTCATCGCGGGCAGGGATCTTACTGGAGCGGGAGTGCTCGCGGTGATGAACGCCGGGCTTCGCTACGTGCCTGAGGAGCGTCTGGGGACCGGGCTTGTCCCGGATTGCACCGTCACCGACAACGTCATCCTGCGAGACTTCTGGAATCCGCCGTTCTGCCGCGGCCAATGGATCAACCGGAGGGTCGCGGAGGAGCACGCCCAGAGCCTTATCCGGCAGTTCGACATCAAGACCCAGGGAACCGCGGTCAAGACCAAGGACCTCTCCGGCGGCAACCTCCAGAAGCTCCTCGTCGCCCGCGAGTTGGCTTTCGGGCCGCGGGTCCTGGTCGTGGCGCAGCCGACACGTGGTCTCGACGTCGGAGCCACGGAGGCGGTCCGCAAGCGCCTGGTCGACCTCAGAGAACAGGGCACGGCCATCCTCCTCATTTCCGAGGACCTCGACGAGGTCCTCGCGCTATCTGACCGGGTCGCGGTGATGTTCGGGGGCCGCGTCGTGGGCGTCGTCCCCTCCGCCGAGGCCAACCGGGAGCGCCTGGGGACCTTGATGAGCGGCCAGGTAGGGGAGGCAACGGCATGAAAGCCATCCTAGCCAAAGGCTTTTTTCGGAGCACGGTCGCCTTCCTGGTGGCCGTTGTCCTGGCTCTTGTGGTCGGCGCCGTCGCGCTCAAGCTAAGCGGCGAGCCGGTGTTGAAGGTCTACGGCATCATGTTCACCGGGGCTGTGGGTTCATCCACGGGATGGGCAGGGGTTCTGGTCTTCGCCGCCCCGGTGGCCTTCACCTCTCTGGCCGCGCTGGTCGCCTTCAAAATGCAGGTTTGGAACATCGGCGGCGGTGGGCAGCTCATAATGGGCGCTTGCGGAGCTACTCTCGTCGCTCTGACCTTCGGCCACGTGCCCGGTCCGTTGCTCTTGGTCCTGGTGGTCCTTGGCGGCGCCCTGGCCGGAGGACTCTATGCGGTCGTCTGCGCCGGCCTCAGACTCTGGCTCGGGGTCAATGAAATGCTCTCGACTCTGATGCTGAACTACGTGGCCGTGCTCTTCGTGGACTACCTCATCTTCGGCCCGTGGAAGGACCCGACCATGAGGGGCTGGCCCTATTCGCGGCCCTTCCCGCCCGGGGCGATGTTCCCCTCTATAGGCGGAACAGGAGTGCACCTGGGGCTACTTCTGGCCGTGGTGGCCGGTGTGCTGGTCCACTTTGTGTTCCGCAACTCCAAGTGGGGCTTTCAGGTAAGGGTCATCGGCAGCAGCCCATCGGCCGCGCGCTACGCGGGGATGGCCATCGGGCCGAACGTCGTGGTCGCCATGCTCCTGAGCGGGGCGCTGGCCGGGCTGGCCGGGGTGGGCGAAGTTGCCGGCATCAGCGGCCGCCTCTACCACCTGACGCCGGCCTACGGCTACAGCGGTATTCTGGTGGCCTGGCTGTCCGGCCTTGACCCGCTGGCTTCGCTGTTCTTCTCCTTATTCTACGGGGTTCTGCTGCAGGGCGGCTCGGCCCTGAAGATGGCTGAGGTCGAGCCGTCCCTGGTGCTCATCATTCAGGCCGCCGTGGTCATCTTCACCCTAGCCGCCCTTACCGTGGCAAACCGGCCGTGGCGGATTCTGCCGAGACAGGCTTCCCCGGACCAGAGCGCTCCAGGCACCGCGAAGGCGGGGATGTAACGTGGACATCCAACTTCTCATCGCTGTCCTGGCCGGCACCATCGTTTCCGCGACGCCACTCCTCTTCTCGGCAATGGGAGAGATTATCGCCGAACTCTCGGGCATGATGAACCTGAGCATCGAGGGGCTGATGATGGTCGGGGCAATGTCCGGCTACGCCGTCTCCAGCCTGACGGGCAGCCTCTGGCTGGGTGTCGTCGCGGGCGTGCTAGGCGGGGCCTTCCTGGCCCTGTTGTTCGGACTCCTCACCATCAACCTGCGCATCCACCAGGTTGTGACCGGCCTGGCCATGGGCCTGTTCGCCGAGGGCGTGGCCCGCTTCCTGGGCCGGCCCTTCATCGGGCAGGCTCTGCCGGCGATGTTCATTCCGATCCACCTGCCGGTCCTTGGCGACGTGCCGTTCGTGGGCCCGATCTTCTTCAACCAGAACGTTTTTGTCTATTTCAGCTATGTCCTGGTCCCGGTGGTTTGGTACGTGGTCTACCGGACCAAAGTCGGTCTTTCCCTCCGGGCCGCAGGCGAGAGGCCACGGGCCGCGGAGGTCGTGGGGGTCAACGTCTACCGAGTCAGGCACGTGGCCGTGATGCTGGGCGGGGCCTTGGCCGGGCTGGCCGGCGCGTTCCTCTCCATCGGCTGGCTCAACGGCTGGACGGAGGGCATGACGGCCGGACGGGGCTGGATCGCGCTAGCCCTGGTCATCGTCGCGGGGTGGAACCCGGGCAAGGTGATCCTGGGCGCCTACCTCTTCGGGTTCACCTACATCATGGCCGTCCAGACCCAAACCATTACCGGCCTCATCGGCAAGGTTCCGGTCTACCTGGTGCAGATGGCGCCGTACCTGGCCGCCATCGCTTTCCTCGCGGTCATCGGCCGGAGCTCCCTGCGGCACCGAATTGGCAGCCCGACCTCCCTTACCATTCCTTACTCTCGCGAGGAACGGTAGCGTGTCGTGATTTGCGGCGCGCCCTGGGCGCGCCTTGGGCGGCGGCCAGCGGGGTCGGCCGGGCCGCTCCCCGAAAGGAGTGTCCTTGGAGACATGGCTAGCGGCCTGAAGCTATCGGACCTCGAGCGGTCCAAGACCTGCCTGATGATCATCGACATGCAGAACGACTTTCTGAAAGAGGGCGCAACCTGCGAGATCACGGGAGGTCGCGCCGTCATCCCCGCCGTGGTCCAGCTCCTGGAGGCGGCCCGCGCGGCGAAGGTCCCCGTCCTGCACGTCATCACCGTCTGGCGCAAGGACGGCGTCGATCTCGCCAAGTTCAGGACCGCCAGCGGCCCGGTCTACTGCCTCGAGGGTACCGCAGGGGCCGAGATAACTCCCGACCTCGCGCCCAAAGGCCGCGACTATGTTGTCATCAAGAAGCGCTACAGCGGCTTCCTTCACTCCGACCTCGAGTTGCTTCTGCGTTCGCTCGGAGTGGACCACATCATTACGGCCGGCGTGGCCACCAACTTCTGCGTGCGCGCCACGGTACACGACGCCAGCTTCCTGGGCTGGAACTGCTGGGTCGTCCGCGAGGGAGTCACCTCCTACACCGCGGCCGAACACGAGGCGTCGCTGAAGGACATTGCCGCCGGTTTCGGCTACGTGGTGGGCCTGGAGGAGACCCTCAGGCTCCTCGGTAACTGGAAGCGGGCCGGAGCACGCTGACCGGGCTGACCACCGAGCGAGGAGGTGAGTCGGGATGTCTCTGACTGTCCTGGAGGCACTCAGCTTGGGTGGTTTGAAGGACGCCCGGCTGGCCGGAGGCCGCACCGGTCTGGACCATGTCATCCGGCACGTGAGCGTCATCGAGGTTCCCGACGCAGACGTGTGGTTCGGGCGAGACGAGCTCTACCTGACCGCCCTCTACGCCTACCGCGACGACGTGAAGAGACAGGTCGACCTCATCCGCAAACTCAACGAGTGCGGAGCCGCGGCCCTGGCTGTCTTCTACCCGACGCGCTACTCGAGTGGCTTGCCCCAGGAGGTCGCCGATACCGCCGACGAGGTGGGCCTGCCGCTGCTCATCCTGCCCGACCACGTCCCCTACCGGGACGTCATCTTCCCGCTCTACCAGGAGATCGTCAACCGCCAGACCAAGTACCTTGAGCACGCCCTGCTCTTCCAGGAGGAACTCGACAAGCTGCTCCTGAGCAACGAGGGCCTCCCCGCCCTGGCCCAGAAGGCGGCCGACCTGCTTGGATATCCGGTCGTCGTTCTCGGCCCCGCGTGGGAGGTCCAGGCCTGCGGCCTTCCAGTCGCTTCGGGCCATCCAATGGTCGAGTCCCTGAAGGAGCTGTTCGCGGCCGGGGTCTCTCCCGACTGGGGGAAGGCTCTGGCCAAGAAGGTGCCGCCCGGAGGTACGACCGAGACCGACGTGGAGTTCCCGGAGTTCGGCGCCCCGGTCAAGGCCTTGGTCCGGGCGGTGGCTTCCGGGGCGGGCATCGGGGGCTACATGCTGGCTGTCTCGGCCGGGGGAAGCCTGGAGCTGGAGGTCTCGCTCTGCCTCGACCGGGCAGGCAGCGCCGTGGCCCTGTACCTGGCCAGGAGCCGTGCGGTGCGCGAGGCGGAGTTGCGCCTCCAGCGCGAGTTCATCGACGAACTGCTCTCCGGGGTCCTGCATACCAAGGACGACATCCTCCAGCGGGCCCGGGTCTTCGGCTGGGACCTCGGCCACCGTGGGGCGGTCCTCGTGGTCGAGGTCGCGCCTTCGGACAGTCCAGCCGACGTGCACGAAGCTCTCCGCCGGCTCGCGCGACAGGACAACCCCGCCCACATCGGCTTCTACTGGCGGGGGCAGACGGTCATCATCCCGGACCTCGGGTTCCCGGCCTCCACTCCGGCCGAAGCTCACGGCCGGGTGGCCCGCCTGGCGCGGGTCCTGACCCAACACTTCGGGGCCACGCCCGGGCTCGCATTCGCCATCGGCGCGGGTCGGCCCTACCGAGACGTCGAGGACCTTCACCTTAGCTACTCCGAGGCCCGGGGAGCCGCCGAGGTGGGCCGGAAGATATTTGGGCCGGGGCACACGGTCTGGGCTCAGGACATCGGCGCGCACCTTCTGGTGGGGATGCTCAGGGATTCGACCCAGGCCACGGCCCTCGTGGGCCAGCTGTTGGGTCCGCTCATCGCCTACGACAAGAAGAACCGCACCGACCTTTGCGGGACATTGTGCGCGTGCCTGTTCCGGCACGGGGACGCGGTGGCCGTGTGTGAGCGGCTCCACATCCACCGCAACACCCTCCGGTACCGCAAGGAGAAGATCAGGAAGATCCTTGGCCTGGATCCGCTCTCGGAACCGCACCACTTCAGCTACATGGTGGCCGTCTCGCTCCACCTGCTGACGAGTGGGGGTCTCCATAGCGGGACGTAACGGGTCGTCCCAAGGTCGGCCGCGGGCTTCACGGAAGACCGCGACGGCCCGCAGTGGCAAGAGCATTGGCACTCCAAACCAGTACGGAGACGAGGTGAAGGCCGTGACAGTCAAAGCTGCGGTGGTCACACTCAAATGCATGGCCTTGGGGGTGTCGTCCATAGGGGACCGCGTCCTTCAAGTCCCGGTGGACGGGGGCACCTGTCTCAAGGACGTCATCGAAAGCGACAGAGGGGGCCAGATCTTGCCGCTAACCTGGTCGACCAGCGACGGCCTTCTCGACTCGCGGGGCATCCCTATCAGCATCCTGGTGAACTCGCGCCCTATCGGGCGGCGAGACGGCCTGGGGACGCCTCTTTCGCCCGGAGACGTGATCACCCTGGTCCCACGCCTGGTCTAGGTTACTTTGGTCCCTTGTCGGGCTTGGATTTCGATCTAGACGAAGGGGGATTTGGAGCAAATGCCTCTCGGAAAGGATTTGGAGCTGGCCAAAGCCGCCTACATGATCACGCGCGACTTGGTCAAGGTCAAGCCGGGCCAGACGGTCCTCATCACCACTGACTCGGCCAACGATTGGCGCCCCGCCGAGGAGATAGCCAAGGCCTCCGAGGCTCTCGGGGCCAAGACCATGGTGGCCTGGCATTCCACTCCAGACGGCTACGGCAAGGTCGCCGACCCGAAGCTTCCCGACTGCCTCAAGGCCGCCGTCGTGGAGACCGACGTCTGGATCGAACTCAACAGCCAGTGGCTGCTCTACTGCACGGCTTGGGAGCAGGCGATGAAGAAGAACCGGGCGCGCTACCTCTTCCTCGGCGGTCTCGACACCGACCGCATCATCCGCTGCATCGGCCGGACCGACCTGGAATTGCAGGACAAGTTCCAGACCCGAGTGGTCGAGCTCACCAAGAAGGCCCGCAAGATGAGAATCACCACCCCGGCCGGCACGGACGTTTCCTTCGAGAACGCTCCCAAGCGCCCGGTCAACAGCGAACTCTGGGCGGACCAGCCCGGCCCGCACTTTCTGCTGGGGCAAATGTCTTGGGCGCCAATCGAGAAGTCCATCAACGGAACCATCGTCTTCGACGGCTCCTATTCGGGCGGCGGTCCGGCCGAACTGGGGGTTCTGAAGGAGCCGATTACCTACGTGGTCAAGGAAGGCCGGGTCGCCGAGATCCTCGGCGGCGAGGAGGCCAGAACGATAAGGAAGTGGCTCGAGGCCTTCAACGACCCGCGGATGTACTACATCGCCCACGCCTGCTACGGCTTCAACTGCGGTTGCAAGCTCACCGGCCTGTGCACCGAGGATGAGAGGGTTTGGGGCTGCACCGAATGGGGCATCGGATATCAGGGCCCCATGCTCGGTGGCGCCTTGGGCGACGCCGCCTCGCACGCCGACGGCATCGGCCTGAACTCGTCGGTTTGGCTCGACGGCCAGCTGATGATGGAGGAGGGCCGCCTCGTCGACCCGGTTTTGGCCGACCTGGCCCACAAGATGGGCAAGCAGTGACTCCCAGCCCTTCGCGGATCGTAGGGGGAGGAAACCAATGAAGATCAAGATCCTCGGGATGTGCGGCAGCGCCAGGAAGAAGGGCAACAGCGAGTATCTCTTGGTCGAGGCCCTGGCCGCCGCCAAGGCGGCCCTGCCCGGGACGGTGGAAACCGAACTCCTGAGCGTGGCCGGGAAGAAGATCGCTCCTTGCCTGAGCTGCTTCAAGTGCGCCCAGCTAAAGGGCGAGTGTTGCCAGGCCGACGGCTTTCAGGCCTTGCGGGAGGCCTGGTACGGGGCCGATGGCGTCATCTACTCGGTCCCCGTCTACCACATGTCGGTCCCGGCCCAGTTGCGGGCGTTCTTTGACCGCCTCGGCAACTGCATCTTCTGCAAGTACCAGGACAAGGTGCCCAAGGCCCTGAAGGCCGTAGGGGCCATCGCCCAGGGAAGCCACCTCTTTAGCGGGCAGGAGCAGGCGATGGATCACATCATCCACCACGCGCTCCTGACCGGCAACGTTCCCGTGGCCGGCGACGCGCCTGACAGCTACGCCGGCGCGGGTGGCTGGACAAGGAACAATCTTGACCGCGACGGGCTCAAGAAGCTGTACGAGAAGGGCGACCTAGACGCCGAAATCACCCTCAAGGCGGTCCGCAGCCTGGGACGGCGAGTGGCGCAGGTGGCGCTCCTTCTGAAGACGGGGGCGGCCGCGAACCGTGAGATGCTGGCCAAGGACCCGATGTTCGACGCCCTGCTTGCCAGGCTCGACTAGATCGGGAGGGTGGCGGCGGGCGCCCGCCGCCACGCCACGATTGGAGGGAGAAACCATGGACGGTGCCATCGCTGTCAACGAGCGCAAGTGCACGGGCTGCAACGCTTGCCTGTTCATCTGTTCCTTCCGGCATGGCTCGCAGTTCGCTCCGGCCAAGGCCCGGCTCCGGGTCAGGAGGGTCGAGCGGGAGGGCAAAGCCACCCCGCTCGTCTGCCGCCAGTGCGAGGACGCCGCCTGCGTCGAGGCCTGTCCCACGGCGGCCCTGACCCATGACACCGCAGCCGGAGTCATCCGGCTCAAGAGCGAGGACTGCAGCGGCTGCGAGGCCTGCGTCGACGCGTGCTCACATGACGTCCTGTCCTGGGACGCCGAGGCCGGCCTTCCGCTACACTGCGACCTCTGCGGAGGCAGACCCGCTTGCGTGGAAATCTGCGACCCCGGCGCGCTCAGCTTCCCGGCGGCCTCGGCCGGGCGAGCCGCGAAGTGAAGGGAGGGGGGTAGACAATGGGCAACGTCTTCGCCGGTAAGATCCTGCGGGTCGACCTTGACCCGGGCAAGACCGAGACCGAGCCGCTCGACCCCACGATTGCCAGGGCGTTTCTTGGCGGCCGGGGAGTAAGCGCCTGGCTTCTCTGGAAGGAGTGCCGGAAGGGGATCGATCCCCTAGGACCGGGCAACCCCCTCATTTTCGGGGCCGGAACTCTGAACGGCACGCACGCCCCGTCGTCCGGACGGTGTTTCGTCACCTGCAAGAGCCCGGCCACCAACCGGTACTGCAAGTCCTCGGCCGGCGGGCACTGGGGCTACACCTTGAAGTTCGCCGGCTACGACCACATCGTGGTCACCGGCAAGGCCGACCGGCCGGTCTACATCGTCATCGACAACGGCAAGGTCGAGATCCGCGACGCCGCCCACCTGTGGGGCAAGAACACCCGCGAGACCGACGAGACCATCAAGAACCAGCTCGGCTCTGACTTCGAAGTAGCCTGCATCGGGCCGGCCGGGGAGAAGCTGGCCAAGATTGCGGCCGTGATGATGGGCATCCACTTCGCCGCCGCCCGAGGCGGTCCCGGCGCCGTGATGGGTTCCAAGAAGCTCAAGGCCGTCGCCGTCAGGGGCTCCGGCTCGCTCGGCTGCGCCAAACCCGAGGAGTTCGACCGGGTGGCCATGGCCGCCCGGGCCGCTCTGCGGAAGGACTCGATGATCCCGGGGCTCGCCGCCTACGGGACGGCCGGTGGCGTGGCCGGTGTCAACGAGCAGGACGGCTTCCCCTCCTACAACTTCCAGAGGGGTCACTTCGACCCGATCGAGCCGCTCACCGGCCAGTCCATCGTCAACCGCGGCTATCTGCTCTCGCGGATGGGCTGTGGGGCCTGTACCATCAGCTGCCACCGGCACACCAGCCTCGGCCCGAGCAGCCCGTGGGCCGGGACGCACACCGGCGGCCCGGAGTACGAGACCCTCGGCGCCTTCGGCGCCGGCCCCGGGGTGGCCGACGTGGAGGCCGTGATCAAGTGCGGCGAGATCTGCAACCTCTACGGTCTGGACACGATTTCCGCGGGCAGCGTGTGCCAGTTCGCCATCGAGAGCTTCGAGCGGGGTGTTCTGACCGACAAGGACACCGGCGGCCTCGTTCTGAGGTGGGGCGACGGCCAGGCCATGGTGAAGCTCCTGGAGAAGATCGCTCGCCGCGAGGGCATCGGCGACCTTCTGGCCGAGGGCACAAAGATCGCCAGCGAGAAGCTCGGGAACGACTCCTACAAGTGGGCCGTCCAGGCCAGGGGGCTGGAGCAGTCGCGGGTGGAGACCCGGACCGCCAAGGGCTACGCCCTGGCCTTCGCCGTGAACCCCAGGGGTCCCGACCACCTGACGACCGAGACGATGGCCGAGTTCGGGACCACGCCCGAGGCTCGGGCCCTCATCAAGGAAATAACGGGCGACGAGAAACTGGCCGTGCCCTACCTGACCGAGGGCAGGCCCGAGATCGTGCGCTGGCACGAGGACTGCTACGCAGCCACCGACGCCCTGGGGATGTGCGTGTTCACGACCACCCTGGCCTACGCCGTGACTCCGACGACGTTGGCCGAGCTCTTCTCGTCCGCCACGGGGCTTACCCTGTCCACCGACGAGATCATGGAGGCCGGACGGCGAATCGTGACCATCGAGCGGGCCTTCAATGCCCGGGAGAGCTACGGGCGCGAATCCGATGTTCTGCCCTGGCGGATAATGAACGAACCGCTTGAGGTTGGCCCGGACAAGCGCAAGTACGTAAACTCGCCGGCCGAGCTGGGGGAGATGCTCGACAAATACTACGCTCTGCACGGCTGGGACATAAAGACCGGCAAGCCGACCCGCAAGGCCCTGGACAAGCTCGGGCTCGGCGGCGTGGCCGATGAACTCGGGCTCTAGAGCGAGGAGGCAGGCGCAGCGTGGCCACCGTACAAGTGAAGCTTCTGGCTTTGGGGGCCTCTCCCATCGGGACCCGGACCCTCGCTGTGACGATGGAGGGTAGTCCGCGCCTTGCCGACCTTTACCGGACCCTGGGTAGTCTCCACGGCGTGGTCATCACCGTCGACCCCGACCGGCAGGCCCGCGACGAGCGGGGAGGGGCGCTCTCCGTCCTGGTTAACTCGCGCCACTCCCATCATCTGTCGGGCGTCGACACTCCCCTCAAGGATGGGGACGTCGTCAGCATTCTGCCGCTCCTGAGCGGCGGCTAGGGGAGGGTTCAGCCGTGATCCTGCCGCCAAGAACGAAGCGGGAGGCAAGGGCGTCCCGCGAGGCCGTGGTCCGGGCCGCCGAGATCATTGTGCAGACTTGCCTGGGCATCACGCCGGCCGATGTGGTTCTGGTCGTGGCCGACGCCAACACCCGCGGTATCGGCGAGCGGATTCGGGACAAGGCCGTGGCCACCGGTGCCCAGGTGATTCTGGCCGAGATACCCGTGGGAGACCACCCCGGGGCCGAGGCGATGAAGGCCTCGACCGTGGTAGTGGCCCCGACGACCATGTCCGTGACCCACACCTCGGCTCGCCGGCAGGCGTGCGCGGCCGGAGCGCGGGTCGCCACGTTGCCGGGGATTACGGAAGCCATACTGGGGAGGGCACTGGCCCTCGACTACGGGGAGATGGCCGGTCTCAGCGAGGCCGTGGGCAGGCTCCTCGACGACGGGGAGAGCCTCCGCCTCACTTCGCCGGCCGGGACGGACCTCCGCGTGGATCTGGGCGCCCGCAAGGCGATCCGGGACACGGGCAACATCCACTCCCCAGGCGCCTACGGCAACCTTCCCGCTGGAGAGGCCTACATCGCCCCGATCGAGGGCACGGCCAACGGCGTCGTGGTTATCGATGGGAGCATGTCGGCTTTCGGCCTGCTGGACGAGCCGCTCTTGATGACCTTTGAAGCCGGCAACGCGGTGGCCTTCGAAGGAGGCCGGCAGGCGCGGGTACTCCGCGCCCTGCTCGACCAAGTTGGTCCGCAGGCCCGCAATCTGGCCGAGGTCGGCATCGGGACGAACCCCTCGGCCATTGTCGGGGGAGCGGTCCTCGAGGACGAGAAAGTGAAGGGCACGGTCCACGTGGCCCTGGGCAACAACGTCTCTTTCGGCGGCCGGGACGAGGTGGCCATACACCTCGACGGCATCATCCTCCGACCGACCCTGGAGATAGACGGTCGGGCCCTGATCAGGGAAGGCCGTTTCGCTATCTGACGCGGTCGCGAAGGACCCCGCTCGCCGCCGGCCGCGCCGGGGCGTGGTGGGGAAGACCGCGGATACTCTTGGGTAGGGGGTGGGTTTTGGTGGCAGGGTGGGAGCACTACGCTCTGGCGGCGTCGGTCGACGAGGCCCTCGGCCTGCTGGCCCGATGGGGCGGGCAAGCCCGCGTCATCGCCGGCGGGACGGACCTCATCATCGACCTCGTCGAAGGCCGCCAGCACGCCCGGTGCCTGGTTGACGTGGCCAGGATCCCCCGGATGCGGGGAGTGGCGGCCGGGGCCGACGGAGGTCTCGCCATCGGCGCGGCCACACCCCACGCCGAGGCGGCCGCCTCGGACCTCATCCGCCGACAGGCCACGGTCTTGGCCGAGGCCGCGGCCTCGGTCGGTTCGCCCCAGATCCGCAACCAGGGCACCGTCGGCGGCAACCTGGTCAGCGCCCAGCCTGCGGCGGACACGGCCGTGGCTCTCGCGGCGCTCGACGCGACCGTCGAGATGGCCGGACCCTCTCCCGGCCAGCGACGAACGGTGTCCTGGGCCGATCTCTACACCGGCAAGGTGGGGCAAAGCCGCGTCGACAGCACGAAGGAACTGGTGACGACCATTTTCCTGGCGCCGGGCGCCGCTGGGACGGGGTCCTCGTTCCAGCGACTGGCCAGGAGGCTGGCCCTGGCCCTACCCATTCTGAACTGCGCCGTCGTTCTCGGGGTCGAGTCCGGGCGGATCGCCTGGGGTCGCATCGCCCTCGGACCGGTGGCCGCGACGCCGTTCCGCTGCGCCAAAGCCGAGAACGTTCTGCGGGGCCTGGCCGCCGGCGACGAAGCGGGGCTCCGGCGGGTCGCCGCCGCTGTCGCCGCCGAGGTTTCGCCCCGTGACAGCCGGCTAAGGGGGTCGGCCGCCTACCGGCGCGAGGTTGCCGGGAACCTAGCCTACCGCGGGCTTCAGGTCGCGCTCGAGCGGTCCCGGCAGGCCGTGAGCCAAGCGGAGGGCCGGGAACATCGGAAGGCAGTGAAACGCGATGACTAGCCAGCGTCAGCCGCTCTCCTTCACTCTCAACGGCCGGCGGGTTGAGCTTTCCGCGGCCCCGTCGGCGATGCTTCTGGATGTCTTGCGGGGCGAATTCGGTCTCACCGCGGCCAAGGACGGCTGCCGAAAGGGCGATTGCGGGGCCTGCACCGTGCTCCTGGACGGGCAGCCCGTGGCATCCTGCATCCTGCCGGCCTTCAAGGCGATGGACCGAAACGTGGTCACCGTGGAAGGACTCGGGGGACCGGAGGCCCTGCACCCGATCCAGGCGGCGTTCATCGAGCACTCGGCGTTCGAGTGCGGGTTCTGCACGCCCGGGATGCTCATGGTGGCAAAGGCCCTCTTGGACCGGGAGGCCGACCCGACGGACGACGGCATCCGCCTAGCCATCTCCGGTAACCTCTGCCGCTGTGGGAGCTACAACCGGGTGGTCAGGGCGATCAAGGCCGCCGCCGCGGCCAGGCGCGCGCCAGGCGCCGCGGCCGGCGCTTCGCCGGCGACGGGAGGTGGGGCCGGTGCCTGACCGCTACCTCGGCAAGATCCTGCCACGCCTGGACGCGGTGGACATCGTCACCGGCCGGACTCGCTACAGCCGCGACTACGAGGCTCCCGGCATGCTCTGGGTCAAGACCGTCCGCAGCCCCCACCCGCACGCCAGGGTCGTCCGCATCGACACGGCTGGGGCCGAAGCCCTGCCCGAAGTGGTGCGGGTGGCCACGGCCCGCGACCTCGCCGGTCACAACGGCCACGGCCTTCCGGTTCCGGATTGGCCGGTGCTCATTCCGGAGGGTGGCGAGGCTTGCTGTGCCGGGGACGCCATCGCTCTCGTTGCGGCCGAGACCGAAGCCGCGGCCGAAGAGGGCGCCCGCCTGGTCCGGGTGGACTACGAGCCCCTGCCGGTCATCAGCGACCTGAAGGAGGCCGCCCGCCCCGGCGGGCCCCACCTTCGCGGCGACGGGATGTGCGGGGCCTACGACTACGGCCGGGGCGATCCGGCCAAGGGTCTGGCGGCCTCCGACGAGGTCGTCGATCTCACCTTCCGCTTCCCGCGCCAGGAGCACGCCTACCTCGAGGCCGAGGCCGGCCTGGCCGTGCCGTCGCCGGACGGGACAATAACCGTCTACGCCGGGCTGCAGGACCCGTTCTGGGCCAGGCGCGAGGTGGCCAGGGCTCTCGGAGTGCGAGAGGGAACCATCCGGGCGGTCATCCCGCCCATGGGGGGCGCTTTCGGCGGCAAGCAATCGGTCTCGGTCCACATCCACGTGGCCCTGATCGCCCTCCTGACCGGGCGCCCGGCCAAGCTGGCCTGGACCCGGGAGGAGTCGTTCGCCGTCCATCCCAAGCGCCACCCCGGGCGCGAGCGCATCCGGCTCGGAGCCACCCGTTACGGCCGCCTGACCGCCCTCGAGGCCGACATCCTCTACGACGCCGGGGCCTACACGGCCCAAACCATCGGCGTCGTCTATTGGGCCGGGCTGCACGCCGCCGGTCCCTACGACATTCCGAGCGTGCGCATCCAGGCCCGCGGCGTCTTCACCAACAATCCCGTCTCCGGGGCGTTTCGTGGTTTCGGGGCTCCTCAGCCCATCCTCGCCCTGGAGTGCGCCCTAGACGAGATGGCGCGCCGGCTCGAGCTCGACCCGGCCGAGTTGCGTCGCCGCAATGCCCTCAGGGAGGGCTCCGAGGCGGCGGCTCCGGGCATCACCCTGGACAGCCGGGTCACTCTGGTCGACACTATTGACGCGGCCCTCAAGGCGGCCGGGCCGGTCCCGAAGAACTCCAGCCCGTCAAAGCGAACTGGCCGCGGTCTCGCCTCGGCCATGCCGATGTTCGACGTCTCGTCCGAACCGGTGCAGGACCTCAAGGGCACCGGCGCGGCCGTGGAGATGTACCGCGACGGGACCATCGGCATCCGCTCCGGGGTCGTGGAGATGGGGACCGGCCTGACGACCCTCCTACGCCACATCGTGGCCGAGGAGTTCGATCTCGGGCTCGACGACGTGGCGCTCACCTACGGCGACTCGGCCTTGGTTCCAAAGGCCGGGGCCACGGTGGGCTCACGCGGGGCCTACACCTCCGGGAACGCGGTGCGGCTGGCCGCCCTCGACCTCAGGGAACGGGTCATGGCCAAGGCGGCCGAGATGCTCAAGGCCGAGGTCTCCACCCTGCGGCTCAGTGGCGGGCGCGTTTACCCCAAGGACGAGCCGGAGCGGTCCCTGCCGCTGGGCGAGGTGGCCGATCGCGCCTTCTTCGAGGGGGTGGACCTGGTCGGGAGAGCGTGGTTCGTGGGCCACCACGCCGGGGCCGGTCACACCTTCTGCTCCACCGTCACCGACGTGGAAGTGGACACCGAGACCGGGGCGGTGAAGGTCCTACGGATGGTCTGCGCCCACGATGCGGGGCGCGTTCTGAACCCGGTCAACGCCAAGAGCCAGCTCGAAGGCGGCGCCATCCAGGCCATGGGCTACACGGTCATGGAGGAGATGCCGGTCGAGGGGGGCCTCATCCTCACGCCCTCCCTGGCCGAGTACTACATCCCCACGTCGCTCGACGTCCCCGCCGAGGTGATCGTGGTCCACGTGGAGGACCCTTACCCGACCGGGCCGTACGGGGCCAAGGGCCTAGGCGAGCACGCGATGATGACCCAGGGCCCGTCGGTCCTGAACGCCATCAGAGACGCGGTCGGGGTCCGGCTGATCGAGTTCCCGGCCACGCCCGAGCGGGTCTTCCTGGCCCTGAAACAGAGCAAGGCCATGGGGCAGCCAAGCAGGGAGGAGAACCCGGCGTGAACCGCTCCATCGTCGCTATCGTTAAGACGGCGTCCAAGCCCACGGCTCAAGAGGTCGAAACGGCCGTCCGGGAAGCCGTACTGCTGGCCGGCGGGCTGGGGGAGTGTGCCGGCTGGGGCAAGCGGGTGCTCATCAAGCCCAACCTGGTGGCCCTGGCCCGCACTCGGTACTCCGGCGCCACCACCAATGTCGACGTGGTCAAGGCCGTGGCCGACCTCGTCCGCGAAAGCGGTGCCAGGTCCGTTATCGCCGAATCGTCCGCGGTCGGCGTGGATACCGAGAAGGTCATCGAGTTCGAGAAGTACAGCGAACTCCGGGCTCAAGGGTATGAGGTCGTCGACCTCAAGCGCGAGCCCAAGGTCCACCTCCGCATTCCGGGGGGGAAAGTCCTCAAGGAGATATCCACCTTCAAGCTTGTCCTCGGCGTCGACGCCGTGATCAGCGTCCCGGTGATGAAGACCCACGACCAGGCCGAGATCACCGTGGCCCTCAAGAACCTCAAGGGCCTCGCCCACGACCTGTCCAAGCGCAAGATGCACCAAACCGGGGTCCTCGAGGGAGTTCCCGACCTGGCCAGCGCCCTGCCGCCCTGTTTTGCGGTCGTCGACGGGACCTACTGCCAGGAGGGGATGGGACCGATATTCGGGTCGCCCGTGGAGATGGATCTCATCCTGGCCAGCCCGGACCTCGTCGCGGCCGACGCCGTGGCCGGGAAGATCATGGGCTACGAGCCCTCCGAGGTTCCCATCACCGTCAACGCGGCCGCCCGCGGTTTGGGTGTAGCCGACCTCGCTCTAATCGATGTCCTCGGCTGCCCGATCGCCGACGTGGCCCGGCGTTTCAAGCGCGCCAGCGAGGACACGATCTGTGTTCCCGGCCTACGCATCGTCTTCCGTCCGGGGACCTGCACCGGCTGTCACAACACCGTGTTTTCGGCCATCGCCGAGATCGAAGCCGACGGTCAGCTGGCCAGGCTCAAAGGCAAGGCCATCGTGGCCGGGACCATGGACGAGACCGACATCCCAACCGGCGTGAAGCCGGAGGACCTCATCCTTGTGGGCCTCTGCACCCGCAAGTTCAAAGACCGCGGCAAGTACGTGGAAGGCTGCCCGCCCTCCAACATCTGGATTGCCGAGACCGCCGTCGGGGGACCGGTCAAAAGCCGGATTTTCGTTTGACGACACGCCGATAGCCTAGTACTGCTCCGTCAAGTATCATCCAGCGCCACCTTCTGGTGGCACAGTGGGCAGAAGCCAAGCCGGCTCATCAGCACATGCTGAAGCTCCCGTTTGGCACGTCGGAGGGTCCACCCAGAAGTTGTTTCTGAGGCGGAAGCCCTCAAGGACCAAGA
>Ga0315293_10001263_pt1 | contig 24505 bp, 16 predicted proteins | sample YL17G13_20_MG_FD_203071 | JGI IMG/M metagenome (GOLD analysis project Ga0315293, IMG submission 203071) | Sediment microbial communities from Yellowstone Lake, YNP, Wyoming, USA - YL17G13_20 | ecosystem: Environmental > Aquatic > Freshwater > Lake > Sediment | place: USA: Wyoming | collected...
GAATATGACACATTTTTTTGTGGGAGCGGGCCACGACCCGCGATTCTCAGGAGCCGATAGCATCCGGCAATAATACCGGTTGTGAAAAATGGGATGTTTTTAGAATTGAAGAAACTATAATGAAGATTTACAGAAATGCTCCGCATTTTACAGAATCCTTCGGATTTCCGGTCGCAGCCCTTTGGGGGTATCCCCGAATATGACGCATTTTTTTGTGGGAGCGGGCCACGACCCGCGATTCTCAGGAGCCGATAGCATACGGCAATAATACCGGTTGTGAAAAATGGGATGTTTTTAGAATTGAAGAAACTATAATGAAGATTTACAGAAATGCTCCGCATTTTACAGAATCCTTCGGATTTCATGCCGGATTTATTCCGGTATCTAATTAAAAAGATTCATTTTATCAGATTGCAGAATCCTTCGCATTTACAGAATGCTACGCATTTGCAGGATTCTACGAATTACAGAATGCTACGCATTTCCGGCTGCAGCCCTTCGAAGAATCCCCGGGGATGACAAGCATTTTTTTTAATCGCGGGACATGGCCCGCTCCCACTCCAGCGGGTTCAGTGTCTCCGCACCCGGACCCGCGAGATTAAAAACTCTTAGTTGTGAATTTTATCCCGTCCTTTTTGCATATCACCTGCGCCGTGTTTCTTCCCGATAGAAGAGCCGTAGGCAATCCGCCTCCGGGACTTACCCATTGTCCGGCCATATAAAAATTCTTCAAACCAGGCAAAGCGCCGGGCAGCTGCTTCAATCCGATTTCCGGAGTCAACAGCCAGCCCTCGAGGCTGCCTTTCCAGTTATTTGTATATCTTATGACGGTTGCGGGTGTGGATACGTCAACCATTTTGACCTTGGTCTTGATTTCGCCGAAATGCGATTCGAACGCCTCGGTGACCTGGTTCGCAATCCTGTTCTTTTCCGCAGAATAGGTCGTCCGGTCGCTTTTTTTAAGGTTTACCCAGTGCTCATAGTCGTATGTCGGCAGTGTGCAAGTTATTAGGGTACTTTTTTTAGGCGACAGGGTGGGATCGAAATTGAAAATCCGAAAGCTTACGTCATTGAAAACAGCTGTTTTATCAACTATAAGAGGTTTCTTCACAGGGAATAAAACGACAGACGGCGCTTCTGCGAACTCGCGGTTTACACCCAGCGAGACCTGGACATAGGATGGAAAAATCTTGCAGTCGTCGTACATTTTTTTCAGCTTATTATCTATATATTTGCCTTCCAGCATCTTGAATATCGTGTAATATCCGTCCGCGGCGGAAATAACCGTGTCCGACAGGACTTTTTTCCCATCATCGAGAACCAAGCCCGTTGCGGCGCCTTTTTCCGTAATTATTTTCGCAACCTTCGAATCATAGGAAATTTTTCCGCCCAAGTCTTTATACCGTTTTTCGATCAGGCGGGCGAACTTGTAAGACCCGCCTACCGGATAACCTGCGCTCCTGTTGTGCATCCACGCGAGGGTCATTACCAGGAAGAAGACCGACATCTCCGGGAGAAAGAGATGCTCGAAAGTCTTTCGCAGCAGGGGATTCTTGAATTTCGCCGAATATTCAGCAGCGGTCATCTTCAGCCATTTCTTCGCAGCCATCAGATAGGGCGACATACTAACAAGAAGTTTTCCCGTATCCATCACATCATAAAGCTCCGGCGCTTTATCAAGCGGCATCTTGAAGCTTGTGAATTTTCTCACGGCGTCCGTAAAATCCTTGATCAAATTCATATCTTCCGGGCCGTTTTCGAGCATTTCCCTTTCGAATTTGTCTATATTCGTATAAACGGTGATGGATCCGCCCTCGGCATCTTCTATCCGCATATAAATATCCGGATCCACGAACTGGAGTTTTTTCATATCCAGCAATTCATTCCAGAGGTGATAAAAATTATCCCGGGGGCTCGATCCGACCAGCCAGTGGATGCAGCCTTCGATGGTATAGTCATTGCGTTTCCACGCGCAGCATAATCCGCCGGGGACGCCGTTCAATTCATAAATCTCGGTTTCATAGCCGTTCATCTGGAGGTAACATCCCGCGGATAAGCCCGCGATGCCGGCCCCGATAATGCTCACCTTGTCAGCCATATCCCCCTCGCTTTGGAAATTTGTGTTTATGAACAATCTCGCACTATTCATATATTATATAAGTTCATGGAAAAAACACAATCCAAAACCGTTTATGTCTCTGCTTGCTCCATTTTCGATGTAATCCCGGCAGGCTATTGTCAATCCCGATAAATGAAATATAATACACCTGAATGGTTATCTTTTGACAAATAATATTTTCGATTATTGAACTTGAACAAGTAATACTTCTCATGCGGACACAAATGACATAGCCTAAATATTGAACCAAAAACGGATTCAATCAATATTGCTCGCTCATGAAAAATTATATGAAAATAAAGGTACTTTTCGCAGCTGATCGAAACGAAGACCTTTATTGGTATGTTCTTTCCGGTATGCGTAAAGATTGCGACTATCGTTTCCTGCCGGCGTCGGATGACCCGTCTAATGCCGTGAAAGAATACAGTCCCGACATCGCGGTGATCGCCACCGATCAGGGTATCGCCGCATTGAAGAGACACATCGGAAAGCTTCGTAGCGAAAACCCCGAATTGCCCTGCATCGTTTTATCGGATAATGATAGAGCGCTTGCGCTATCCCATCAAGTAGAAGGCTCTCTCTGCGTCGTTCTTCCCAGAAGAGGAACAAGTGGAAAGACGTTGACGGCACTGGCGCGCCAGATGACCTCCTGGAAAGAGGAATATAAAAAATCCAGGTCTGCGATGAAAAACAGGAAAGCTGTGCGGTCTATCCCTGTTCTTAAAACAAAACTCAAATCAAAAAAAACGGCGGATGCCGATGATAAAACCGTGGAGATAAGCGCCGTTTCCGAAAAACAAAACCGGTTTTTAATTGAAAATTTCTCAGGTTATATCCTTGAGATTGATAACGAAGGCAGGATTATTCTGGTCAACCGTGTAGTTCCGGGTTTAAAAAAGAACGAAGTCATCGGAACCTCTGTATTTCGCTATGTTCCTGAAGAAAATCATGAAATATTAAAAGAATTCCTCCGGCAGGATCCAAAAAAAAGAAAGATCACATATTTTGAATTCAAAGGGAATGAAATAATTCGCGGGATGTGGATGTCTGTAAAAGTTGTTCCGCTCAAACATCCCCCAAAAAATGACATTTCAGAAGCAAAAGCCTGGGAACAGGAACTTCAAAAGCGGTTCGAATATGAAAGAACAATATCGGATTGTCTGAAAATATTAAGCGGCAGCGAGAAACTTGAAACAACATTTCAAAGAATTGTCGAGATACTTCTCGCATCTGTTAATGTAAGCAGGGTATATATATTCGAAAATTATGAGAGCGGGAACGATGGTCTTTGCACCCGGCAGATAAAAGAAGCTACAATGACCGGCATCGAACCGGTGATAAATCATCCTGACCTTGCGTATCTACAATATAAAAAAATACCGCGCGGCATCTTCAAAAAACTATCTTCCAACAAACCGTATTCAAGCGTTCAATCAAAGTTCACCTCAGATGAAAAAGAGCTGTTCGATTTCCAGGGTATTCTTTCAATCTTGAATATACCGATATATGTTAATAATAAATTCTGGGGTTTTATCGGCTTTGACGATTGCCTGCAGGAGAGAATATGGAAGAGCGCTGATATACTGCTGCTGAAAACCATTGCCGATTTGATGGGGCACTTCATAGAAAGGAATGCGTCGGAGGAAGCGCTTAGAAAAAGCGAGGAGAAATACAGGGCCGTGGCTGAAACCTCTGTTACAGGAATAGGAATCGTGAACGCAGAGGAAACCTTCGTCTGGGTAAACAAGGCTTTTGCCGATATGCTGGGTTGGAGTGTGGATGAATTGATAGGGACAAACCTTCTTGCTATATCCGAACCGAATGAATACAAGAAATATATCGAGAAAACTTCCGAGAAAAGAATTGGGAAACGTCATAATTATGAATCGAAATTGTTTCGAAAGGACGGAAGCCTGATTGACATCTTTGTCCATTCTTCGCCTCTTACAAAAGCTGACGGCGGGTTCGAGGGAACCCTTGCTGTCGTGATAGATATAACAGCCTCGAAAAAAGCGATGGAACTTCTGAAGCAAAGCGAGAAAAGATATAAGGACCTGATACTTACCCTGAACGAGGGGATTCTTATTGTCAACAAAGATGGCGAAATAATCTTTGCAAATCCCGTTATAGCTGATTTGCTCGATTATGAAGTTGATGAAATTCTTGGACAAAACATCTCGGACTTCGTCGAAAAGGACTACCATCTGGTCATTAACAAGATACTCGGCTTACATAAAAGCAATAAAGCGAGGAGCTTCGAGATCGAGCTTAAAAACAAGAGCGGGGAAAAGATATATACATATTTTTCGATTTCGAGAATTGAATCGGATGGAGCAGGAAACCCGGCGCTGCTCGCCGGAATAATAGATATTACGTCCCTCAAAACGGCGGAAAACGAACTCAAGAAACTTGATTTCCAGTTACAGGACAGGGTCAAGGAGCTGAACGGCCTCTATACTCTTGAGGAGCTTAATCGTAAAAGCGACAACATAGACGGTCTTTTCAAGATTTTTGCCAATGAAATCGCTCCATCCAGCATGGGCTTTCCGGAAGATACTGTCGCATGCCTTAATATCAATGGAACCGAGTATAAAAACATCGCCGATCCCGGTTTGAAAAACCCGGTTTCCTACCCGATAAAAGCGAATGGGCAGGAGAAAGGGCGGTTGACGATTGGTTATTCTTCCGGGGTGATGTCCATCAGCGAAAATGAAATCAGGTTGATCCAGCAATATGCCGAAAGACTTGGAACAATAATCGAATCCAGGGAGAACCAGGAAGCACTGAGTGTCAGAAGCAGAGCGATCGAAACTTCCGTATCGGCTTTCGCATTTGCCGATATGGATGGGAACTTCACGTATGTCAATCCGTCTTTCGTGCAACTGTGGAGCTTCGATTCGGAAGATGAAATTATTGGCAAGCCTGTTTCACAATATTTTCAGCCAGGAATCCCGTTTGCGGGAATGTTCGATCAATTGAAACGTGACAATTTCTGGATGGGTGAGCTCACGGCCCGGAAAAAAGATGATTCTTTTTTTACTGTTCACGTCTCCGCTAATTTTATGAAGGATAAAGAAGGAAAACCGGTGTCCATGATGGCATCCTTCATAGACATTACGGAACTCAAAAAACTTCAGGAACAATTAATCCAGTCCGAACGCTTGGCGGCAACCGGCGAGCTTGTAGCTTCGATTGCCCATGAGATCAATTCCCCGTTGCAGGCGATCAATTTCCTCCTGGTCTCTCTTGGAAAAAAATGCGTGGATGATTCATCGGTAAAAAGCGATGTGGAACTTTTAATGAACGCATTCGGCAGAATAAGGGACACCGTTAAGGATTTGCTTAATCTGAACAGACCCGGTAGGGAAAAAAAGCAAATTACGAACATCAACAGGTTAATCAGCAATACGGTGGACCTGTCCTCAAGCTATCTGAAAGGCAGAAAAATTGAAATTGATTGCACTCTTTTGCCCGATATCCCTGATATAGTCGCATCTCCGCAGCATCTGAGTCAGGTGTTTCTTAATCTTATAAATAACTCCGTGGAGGCCATAACCGGCAGCTCCATCGGCAAAAGATGGGCTCAAAGAACCCCTGTTTCAGGGAAAATTTGCATAAACAGCTTTATGAGAAACGGTTTTATAACGGTGATTTTTGAAGACACAGGACCCGGCATTCCGCAGGAGGATATAAAACACATATTCGATCCGTTCTTCACAAAAAAGAAAAAAATGGGGATGGGGGTCGGGTTGTCCGTTTGCTATAATATAATAAAAGAACACAGAGGAACTATCGAAGCTGAAAACAAATCGGAGGGCGGCGCAAAATTTACAATCAAGCTTCCGTCTGATTTCCAATTTTAATATGCAGGTGGAATATGGTTAAATGGAGAATTTTATTGGTTGACGACGATGAGTTCATTCTGAAATCTTTCGCCCCGGCGCTTGAAGGCCAGGGCTATGAAGTTGCTGTCGCCTCCACAGGGGAAAAGGCGATGGATATAATTGAAAAAGATGAATTCGATCTTGTCATCAGCGATCTCATTCTCGATGAAATTGACGGAATACAGATTTTGAAAAAAGCCAAGCAGATAAATCCTGAAAGCGCCGTGATTATCCTGACCGGTTACGGCGATATGACCTCGGCTATAGATGCGTTGAGGCTCGACGCGGATGATTATCTTCTGAAACCATGCGAAACCGAAGAAATCTTCTTCCGCGTCCGAAAGGCTTTCGAAAAACTCACGATGCAGAGGAAGATCAGGATCTATGAAAAAACGCTGCCGGTCTGCTGCATCTGTAAAAAAATAAGAGACGACGCAAATGTCGAACGAGGCGCCGGAAAATGGTTGAAGATGGAGGACTATATACACGATAGGGCCAAAATTACCGTCACCTCAACCTATTGCCCGGATTGCATCGAGGTCGTTATGAAAGAGATCAAGGACACTAAGGAGTCCGAGTAGCCTGTGCTTTATCTAATCAGCCGGCAGCTTCAAGACGTCAGAATTTTTCTTTTTGCGGCTTTTTTCCACACTATTTTTATAATTTCGAACAACAACAGCCCGGGCGATGAAGCGATCAATATCAATACCCAGTCATAGAGCGGCAGTGGAGAAAGCTTGAATACCCTGTTCAGCGGCGAATAGATGATGCCGATTTGCAGCAACAATGATAAAATAACAACACCAATCAGCCATTTATTTATCTTGATCTCCCAGAAATTATATTTGCTGCTTCTTACGGTAAAGACGAAATACATTTCGAAGATGACCAGCGTTGTGAGAGCCATAGTCCGCGCCTCATCAATATGATCTCCCTGGATGTTATAAGCATAATAGAAGAGCCCGAGGGTAAGAATCCCCACGAGCAACCCAGCTCCGAATATGAACAGGAACGACCCCGAAAGGATATGTTCTTTCGTGTTTCTCGGTTTGCGCGACATTATATCCCGTTCCGGAAGGTCGCCGGAAAGCGCAAGCGCCGGCAGTCCGTCCGTTACCAGGTTGATCCATAACAAATGCAGAGGCATCAACGGCAGAGGCAGAAAAAGAATCATTGCAAAGAGAATAAGCAGAATCTCCCCGACGTTCCCGGACAGCAGATACAATGTGGATTTCTTTATATTATCGTAGATTCTTCTTCCCTCCTGAACCGCGCTGACTATGGATGCAAAGTTGTCATCCATCAATACCATATCAGACGCCTCTTTTGCGACGTCCGTGCCTTTCTTCGCCATCGAGACGCCGACGTCGGATTTCTTGAGAGCAGGCGCGTCATTGAGTCCGTCGCCCGTCATCGCCACGATCTCGCCCCTCTCCTGCAGCGTCTCGAGTATCCTCACTTTATGCTCCGGGCTTACCCGCGAAAAAATCGAAACGTTTTCGAGCGTTTTCAGCAGCTCACGATGGCTCATCTTCTCTATTGCCGCCCCGTCGATCACCTCGCCTGTTATCCCAACCTGCTGCGCGATCGCTTTAGCTGTGAGCGAGTTGTCGCCGGTAATCATGACAATCTTTATGCCCGCCTTGCGGCAGAGCTCTACTGCTTCTTTTACGTTGTCTTTCGGAGGGTCTATCATCCCCGTCAAGCCGACGAATATATACTTGTCGTCCTCCTTGTACGCCTCTGCGAGGACGCGAAGGGAACGCTTCGCCATCTCGTTGTTCTTTTCGTGTATCTGCCCGGCAATCTTAGGTGTAAGCTTCTTCACCGAATCCGAAGTCCATAAATGGCTGCACATCTTTAAAACCCGTTCCGGCGCGCCTTTTATATATGTCCGCTTTTTATGGACAGTCATCATATATTTTTTATTAGAATCGAAAGGAACCTCGTCAATTCGTTTTTCCGCATCCACTCCTGCTTTTTTGGACATCACAAGAAGTGCAATCTCCGTCGGGTCGCCATAGTCGAGGGTGGCGTTGTTGCATGATGCTGCAATCCTGAACAGCGGCTCATATTTTTTAGGGCTGGTTTTTTTCCCATCGAGATGGAATTCGCCCTTGGTGGAAAAACCGCTTCCGGTGACGCTGATATCTTTACCATCAACCCAAATATCGGTTACTGTCATCTCATTCTTCGTTATGGTGCCGGTCTTGTCCGAGCATATTACGGTTACAGATCCCAGTGTCTCGATGCTCTTCAGGCTCCTGATAAGGGATTTTTTCCTGAGCATCCGCTGAATGCCGATCGCGAGGGAAATGGTAACGATTGCCGGAAGTCCTTCAGGAACGGCAGCTACAGCAAGGCTGATGCTTGTCATAAGCATCTCGACGAATTCGAATTTTCGCAGGATGCCAATGATGAAGACCACGAAGATTACAGCGAGGACGATCAATCCCAGGTGTTTCCCGAACTTTTTTAATTTCTTTTGAAGCGGGGTCTCGGCGCGTTCAATGCTGCTGACCATCGTTGTGATCTTGCCGAGCTCCGTTTGTTCGCCGGTCCCCGTAACCACTGCCTTTCCATGCCCCATTGTCACCACGGTGGAGCTGTAGAGCATATTCTTCCGCTCCGAGACGACTGCTTCTTCCTTAAGCCGGCTTGTGTTTTTGGAGACGGGCACCGATTCGCCGGTGAGCATGGATTCATCCGTATGGAGGCTGAAACTCTCGATCACCCGCGCGTCCGCCGGCGCCTTCTCTCCTTCGCGCAGGACGATGATATCGCCGGGAACTAGAAGTTTCGCGGGGATCACCTGTTCTCTGCCATCCCTTATGACCACCGCATCGGGTGCGCTCAATTTTTTTAGCATCGCGATCGCCCGCTCAGCGCGGAATTCCTGTATGAATCCCAGTACGGCATTCAATATCACTATAGCGCCTATAGCTATAGCGTCGAGTGTCTCTCCAACGAATACTGAGATGCCGATCGCGGCGATTAATATAAAAACGAGAGGGTCGGTGAACTGCTTTAAAACAAGCGTTAATACCTTCGTGCCCTCCTCGGCCTCTATTTCATTATAGCCATATCTCCCGATCCGGCGCTCCGCTTCCTTTGCAGAAAGTCCTTTTGGAGATGTTTTAAACTTCTCCAGAATTTCTTTTATATCATAACTATGAAAGTGCATCTTTTCCTCATTTCAATCGGTAATTCAAACATCTTTCTAAATTCAAGACATCTATTACTATTAAAAAGCGCAAATATGTCAAGAACCTGTTCCCTCTTCAGGTATTTTCATTCGTTTTCATTCAGGGAAATCCTCTTATAGACAAAAATGTATTTATCAAACGAACGATATCTTGGGTTTCAAACCTTCAACCTTGTTGGGATATTCGATTGCCGGATAACCAGGGAAGATCATTCCCTGCTTTTATCTATTTTTGTGAATTCCTAGCAAAATCAATTATCTCCTGAAATATCCAACAGATTTTATGATAAAGGGGTTGTTGCCCAAAGCAAGATATTACTGTTATGGAATAGGAAGGCTGCAAGAAGTAAAAATATTTTAATGAAGATATGCAGAGATGCTCCGCATTTTCCAGTGTTTACGGGAAATAATAAGTATATCCGGGAATTTGATATGGTTTATTTTCATTTGAATTTCATTAATGAATGGTCAGGTGAATATTTCTCCGGGATTGCGACTATTCGTTATTTCACCGGAAATCTTTTATTCCATCAAAATGTTTTACAGCTGGAAATTATAGCTTGCCTTTATGAAGAGGCTCTGGCTGGTCTGGTAGTACCTGGCAAGTTCCGTTCCGCTCTGCCATTCGGTGCCGTCCCATTCAAGGTTTTCGTGCAGTGAGCCGTATCCCACATGGAGCACTGTGCCGGGTATCAGGGTGAAAGAGGCGAGCAGGTCGGTCAGGACAACATCAAGGTAGCTGTCATATTGCACGATCGCCCGTATAAGGAAATTCTCATTGAACTGATAAGTTGTGCGCGAGCGAAAAATGTCTTCTGTGAATACATCGCTTCCATCCGAAGCCCTGTCGAAGTCCTGGTGGATGTATGTAAGAGTTTGCGTGAAATTATCAGTAGGTTGAATCTGTGTGGCGAATGTATAAGTTGTATTCTTGCCGAGAAACGGCTCCACCTCATCATAATATAGATCATCTCCCGTTCTAAAGTTCGCTTCAAGGTATAGCCAGTTGGTAAGTTGAATGTAACCATTAGTTGATATCGAGTTTTGAACGAAATTCTGTCCTGCCCAGGCTTCGTCGGCGTAAACATACGCCAGCTGCCAGAAGCCTTGCTTAGTAAGAAATGTTCTCAGGCAAAAGACGAGGAGAATATCATCAAGATTCTCGTTTTTGTCCCGCATATACCAACCGTAAAAGTAAGGATTCACTTTGATCAGCCATGGTGTTGATTCCGGATCAGGATAGAAATTGGGCCCTATATATCCGGTCATCCTCGTGAAACTGTTTCTCTGGTAGAAGGCGGTATTCATATTGAAGTCTTTCGAGTAATCCTCGACTATCGCCTCGATGAACAGGGGCTTTGTGTCATAGTAATAAACCATCGTAAATTCACCGCCGCCGGTTTTCCCCGCTCCGGTTGGATCGTTGCTGAAGCTGTGAAGATAATGTCCCTGGAGAATGTGGTTTCCGCCGAAATAGAATTTCATATCGGCTCCAACGACCCTGTTATATTCATCGCCGAATTCCCTTCCGCTGTAGAGAGCGCCGATAAAGTTTTCTCCTCCGAGGCTGAACTTCGCGCGGCCTATGTAGTAATTTGCTTTCCTTCCCGCGTTCGGATTAACTTCGTCCTCAAACTCTCTTCCGGGCCATCCGTCGCCGGAGGCGAGCAAGCCGAACGAGGCATTTCCCAATTGACCGGTAAGGCGTAAGCCCCAGGAGGGGTCAACGATCGTCCGGGTATGGACTGTGGTGATCATATTGCTGTCTCCGCCGGAACCCGCCATATTGAAGACATCGCCTGCTTCCATAAAGAAAGGTCTCTTCTCATTGTAGAAAATCGGATACCTTTGGTTCACCACAACCTGGAAGCTGTCGCTTTCCACCTGGCTGAAATCGGGGTTGATTGTGGCATCGAGAGTGATAGCAGTGGTGATGCCGTATTTGACACTCACACCGAAATCGAGCTTGTCATCAGCCGCTTTCCAGCTATCCGGGTCTTTGCGGTCCCATATGCTGCCATAAGTAACCGCCGGCAGCACTTCAAGCTTGAGTTGATTATTCAGTTCCTTGAAGATGAGCTTCGCTTCGCAGTCCAGGGTACCCTTTCCCGGCGGTATATCAGGCCAGACGCTCAGTATGCCGGAACGGCTGATTTTTCTACCGACTACTAATCCCATCTCGACGTCTTTGCCGCTTTTATACCTGAAATTTTTTAAGGGTACATGAATTTCCACGGCATAACCATCGCCGTTGATCTTACCGGCACTGTACCAAACCCAATCCGAGGATGAGTCTTCGCTGCTGGAAGTCCGCATTAAATCCGCCTGGATGCCGTGGGGGTTGACTAACAGTTCATAACTGCTCTGCTTTGAACCTACCGTATCTATAATTATACCGACATAGTCGTCGCCGAAAATGTTATCCCTTTTCGATATCGCAGCTTTGATCTTTTCCGGCTCGGTATCATAGCAATAAAAAGCGAAATAAATATTGTCCACGTCATAAGCTATCCATATCTTAGTCTTCTGCGGAAGAATTTCACCATATGCCGGATCAATGGAAATTAATACATCATCCACTGTAGGTTCATTCTGCCACACTGCCTCATCGAGGACGCCGTCAATTACAGGCGGTGTTGTCACTTCGTATGGATGCAGATCTTTTGCCGTCGGTTTTTTCTGTTCCTGACAGAGAAAAGGAAGGGAAGAGAATAATAATATGGAAACTATACAACAAACTAATAATATACTATTTTTCATATAAACACTCCTAAAGTTCAATACATTCAGTAATATTAGACGTAACCAGGCTTTTAAAAGTTTTCTTCCTTGCCAAAAAATATGAAAAATACCGGCTGATGAAACTTGGAATCCATGCGAAAATGATAATTCACTCTTGTCCAAGCGGACGTACTTATGTTATTATAAAGCGGGTTTTATGTAACCCGAGTGATTTAAATTTTTTTGGAGGTTGATGCTATGAGTGATTCGGATGGCAGTAGAGGGGATCGAACGTGTATCGGCAGCATAGTCTGCCGCGATTCTCTTGAATCCGAACCACGCTTGAGAACCGCCCGTTCGGTCAGCGGGGTGAACCTCATAACCATCGTTCCGGTGGTTTAGCCTTCCGGTTCGCCTTCGGGCCGGGCGTCTCGAGCCTGTGGCAGGAGGTGAACCAATGGAAAAAATTCTTGTTTCTCCGGATGTTAAAAGATTAATCAAGTCGGGGGATAACTCCGCGCTCCAGGCGTTCTGCGCAGACAGGCACCCTGCGGACATCGCGGACATCCTCTCGCCCCTGTCGCCCAAAGAAATATGGGACGTCCTTTCCCGCATCGAGGAACAGCTCGCAGCGGAGATTTTCAGTCATTTGGGCGATGAAACGCAGTTAAAAGTGGTTATATCTCTTCGAAGGCAGGACCTTGCGCTTCTTATGACCAACCTCTCATCTGACGACCGGGTTGACCTCATCAAGAAGCTCCCGGAAAACAAGCAGGATGCACTACTGCCCGCACTCGCGCAGGCAGAGCGCGAAGACATTCGAAGGCTGGCGTCTTATCCCGAAGAGACGGCAGGCTCCGTTATGACCTCGGAATACGTTGCGCTTACCGCTTCGATCACTGCTGGACAAGCGATTGAAAAGATAAGACTCGAAGCGCCGGACAAGGAGACGATCTATTACGCATATGTTGTTGATCAAAAGCGCAGGCTGCTCGGTTTTGTCTCCCTCAAAGACCTCATCCTTGCAAAGCCCGGCACGCTCATCAGAGACATAATGGAAGCGGATGTGATCTATGCCAACGTGGCGGACGACCAGGAAGATGCGGCTCGGAAGATAGGTAAGTATGACCTGATCGCGCTGCCGGTCGTCAACGGCAACAACACTCTCGTCGGGATTATCACCCACGACGATGCCCTCGACATCCTCAACCAGGAATACACCGAAGATATGGAGAAGTTCATGGCGATCGCCGGCAAGCACGAAGCAGGAACATATCTAAGTACTCCGTCGCTCGTCCATTTCAAGAACCGGGCCTACTGGATAGTTACGCTTGCTGCCGTAGGATTGATTTCAGGTGTGATAGTACATTCGTTTTCAGGAACGTTGCTGCAGTTTATGATCCTTGCGCTTTATATGCCGATGATCGCGGACACCGGCGGTAATTGCGGGAGCCAGGCTGCAACCGTAATTATCCGCGCGTTGGCGGTCAAGGAAATCTCCACGAGAGACGCGCTCAAGGTTTTCTTTAAAGAGATAAAAATTGCTCTGCTTATTTCAGTCACTCTCGGCCTGCTGGGTTTCGGCAAGGTCTTATTACTTTCCAGTCACAAAGATGCCCCACAGGGATACTCTCTGGAAACGATAGCCTTTGCCATTGCTCTTGCATTGAGCGTCCAGGTGATTTCAGCAACTGTTATCGGCTCGATGCTTCCTATCTTCGTAACGAAAATGAAACTGGACCCGGCAATCGTGGCAAGTCCTGCGCTTACGACCATCGTGGATATCACGGGGCTGACCATATATTTCACAACCGCCAAGCTGCTGCTCGGCATATGATCCATCGCAACTTGAATAATGGAGATAAAATTGTATTATCCTGATGTAATCTAAATATGTTAAATGATAATTGATAATAAACGAAATCAAGCGAGGTGAAAAAATGATGACATCCAAAGAATATATGGAGTTAGAGAAGGAATACGGTGCCCATAACTACCATCCGATTCCGGTTGTTATAAGCATGGCGCAGGGGATATGGGTTGAAGACCCCGAAGGCAAGAAATACATAGATATGCTGAGCGCATATTCCGCTCATAACCAGGGTCACAGGCACCCGAAAATCATCAAAGCTGCTCACGCCCAGCTCGACGTCCTGACGCTCACTTCCCGCGCGTTCTACAACGACAAGCTCGGAATGTTCCTCAAAAAAGTTTGCGAAGCAGCGGGGATGACGATGGCTCTGCCGATGAACACCGGCGCAGAAGCTGTGGAAACAGCCATCAAGACCGCAAGGAAATGGGGCTATAAGGTTAAAAAGGTCGCGAAAGATAAAGCCGAGATCATCGTCTTTGCCGATAATTTCCACGGAAGGACGACTACGATAGTGGGTTTCAGCACAGACCCAATGGCTTACGAAAACTATGGCCCCTTTACCCCCAACTTCAAGATCGTTAAATACGGCGATCTCAAGGAGGTTGAAGGCGCGATCAATCCCAATACCGTCGCGATCCTGGTCGAGCCGATCCAGGGCGAAGCCGGTATAAAAATCCCGCCAGCTGGGTTTATGAAGGGATTGCGCGAATTGGCCACAAAGAATAACGTCTTATTGATCGCCGATGAAATCCAGACAGGTCTCGGCAGGACGGGTAAACTCTTCTGCTGCGACTGGGACGGTGTCAAGCCGGATATTTTCACCCTCGGTAAGGCGCTGGGCGGCGGCATCTTCCCCGTTTCCGTGGTTGTCGCCGACGAGAAAATCCTCGGCGTATTCGAACCGGGCACCCACGGCTCCACGTTCGGCGGAAATCCGCTCGCCGCGGTGATCGGCATCGCGTCGCTCGAAGTAATCATCGAAGAGAAACTCGCGGATAACGCACGCGAGGTGGGGGACTACTTCCAGCAGAAATTGAAAGATATGAACAGCCCGTTCATTAAAGAAGTCCGCGGTAAGGGTTTGCTGATCGGCGTCGAGATAAAAGCCGACAGTCCGAAGAACGCACTCGACATCTGCCACGATATGGTGGACGCCGGCATCCTCGCGAAGCCCACTCACGACACGATCATCCGTTTCGCTCCGCCGTTGGTTATCACCAAAAACGACATTGATTACGTCATAGAAAAAATCAGACTGGTCTTCACCCGGTAATCATATCGGATTTAAGCAAGCATACCAAATCCCTCTCCGGCCAACCCGGAGAGGGATTTCTTTTTGGAATTGAAAAGATAAGAAAGCTGTAAATCGGAATTTTATCACCTCGGAAGGCTCAAGGCTTGCAGCCCCTGCGACCGGACAGCGAGTTGTTGCCTTCATTTGTTTCCGCGATTTTACCGGTTTGATCAACCACCGCCTTAATCTCAGCGACTCTGCCCCGGAGATTCAGATGGCTCAAGTATTCGACGGAACCTCCTGGAGGGAGAAGTGCTCTTGCGGGATCGAACCGCCAAATCGAGGCGCCGCCCCAGGGTCTGCCATCAACGTAGATATATACGCCTGGACTGTCGGGGGTTCGAATTATCCAGGATTCTACAGGGACTGAGCCTGATTATGCTTTCCGGCGGGTGTATAATCAATATGTTCATCAACGACCGCACCGCATGGTTCGTCCTCGACCTGATCATGGTCGCCGCCAGCATCACCTCCGGATACATCCTGATTAAACAGAAGTAATCAAATCCAAAAGTAGCAGCTACTGCCGGCAGCGATAAAATATTTTTGCCGGAGATTGTGTTGCGGAGCGCACAGTCCGCGAAACGTTTTCATCAGTTATATTAATAATAAATCGGATGGATTGTAAAAACATTCCTGCAACGGCGAAAAACACCTTCGCCGGTAGCATGGTGAAAAACAAGATCTGACTCCTAATTCCTATTGAAAGCTTCAAGATATTTTATTCTTAGGAAGACTGCTAAGGCTGCTTTTAATCCACTTAGATTTAAAACAACATTTGGTTAATGTTTGAATTTCATTAAGCAATGTTTTATTAAATTTTGAACTTCGAATAATTCTGTTTAATTCTAAAATGACATATTCTTTTTGTGGTATGAAATAGTAGTTTTCTTTTGAATCTTTAAGAGCTATCCAATCAACACTATTATCTAATAACAAATTTCTATCTAACCATATATCTTCTTTATGCCTGCTAGAAGGCTGTAAAGCTATTTTTGTAAAAGGACCAGTTTTACCGCCACTCCCAAAAATTGGAAATTCTATCCATGTTTTTTCACCACCTTGGTGATACTGTAAGCTCGTTAATTCTATTTGTTCTGAACCCATATTTTTAACTACAATTTGCTGCCATCTGAATTCTTTATCATCAGAGTGAGGTAGAAGTTTCATAAATTTTATCATTAAAGAAGATATTTTTCTTTTTTCTTTTCTCCTTCTAATCTCTGAATAAATAAAAATACCAAGAGCAACTAACCAACCCATACAATATTTTAGGATGAATTTAACAACTTCCATATCTTTACTATAAAACATATTATTTTATTATGTCAAGAGAATCATTTTTGGGAGATCAGGTCTTGTTTCTTGCTAATTGTTCAAGCCGAGGTCTTTGATCATGGCTTTCAATCTCTAGCCAAGGTTGATTTCATGGAGGGAGAATTAACTCAAATCTTGGGATTTAAAAAGTTGTCATATTCGGGGATGCTTCGAGGGGATACAGCCGAATATCTTCGTATTACCTTCTTCTTGGTTCTATCCAAGCAGCGACACTCGCGGCAAGGCTGCCGCTCCTACAGTCCCGCGCATTCAAAAAACAAAGCCTAATTCCTCCCACTCTCTACTTCTTCTCTTTTATTTAAAAAGGAGCAGGCATGCCTTGTAATAATTCATTAAAGCGCTTAATTATCTTTTCATATTCGTCTTTATATTTTTTTACTTCAATTTTCTTGATTGGCGGTCGAATAATTATTCCTACTCGATAAGGTCTTAAACTCACTCTGAATTGAGTCATTGGAAAGACATTGTTGAATATATTTTGAATACTTTGGGTTATTGGCTTATTCCTAGTGTTTATAATTTTTTTAAATTCTCCTAGAACAATATCTGCAAGAGAATTAACGTGTGAAGCTCCTGAGTGAGAGATACAGTATAAATCAATATTATTTAAAGGAGTCGGCTCTTCATCATATACCATAAATAATCCATCGCTCAATTTTTGTGCAAAATAAGATTTAAACGATTCACTCCTATGATCAACTACACAGATTCCTTTAGATTCACTATTTTTTAGATACATGTCATAATAATATAAAATCCAATCAAGAGCGGAACAAACGATATTGTGTAATTCGCTTTTCTTTGGGTCAGTAATTAAACCTTTCGCTATTGTATAGTGGATAATATGAATAAGGAATTTGACTTTATATTTTATACCAATCTCAATGACTTTTTGTTTTAATTCGTGTGACTTGGTCGTAGATTTTAATTCATCGTGTGGATTTAATCCATATTGCTTGCGTAAATCATCAATCTCATGGTTAATAGCACAAAGAGAATCTATTTTGAAAAAAATAGCGCCATAAAGCACAAAATCTGGATTTTTTAAATCTATATTTGTTTCGTCCCCGAAAAGAATATACATGTTTATCCCTGATATAATAGTATCATATTAACCATTTGCGTTTTGTCAAGGCTCAAATAGGAGGGAAAGGGAATGAAGGATCAGGTCTTGTTTTTTGAAGCCGGATCAGAATATGTAAAAATCGCCTTACCTGATCTTTGTTGCTTGTACTATTTATCCAATCTCTATTTTCGAATTGATTCATCTCTAACTTAAAATATCCTATTCATTCAAAAAAGTGACCTCTTATGATTCTTTTAGGTTTTATCAATTGCATCGTGAAGGTAATAGAAGTATATTAATAAGAGATTCCTAGAGGATTAATTTTGTCGAAATCTGTTTTTATTAAAGCACTAAAAAGCTTATTTAAGAAATTACTATGGATTTTTATTGCTCTACTTATAATAATATTAACCTTAGCGTATTTTAAAGGAGAAAATCACTCTCTCAAAATGCACGGTTCTTTCGATAACAAATTATGTAAATGGTTCCCACTGTTTACATGGTATAGAGCGATTGAGTCTTTTTTTCACCCTGAAGATATTTATCATTTAAGCCTCGATAGAGATTTAAAAAATGATTGTGAGGTTTTATATGGAATAACAGCGGGTGAAATGATTCTATTTAATAAAGCTCCTATCAAAGTGGAAGATGCTAAAAAAGATTTCATAGATAAAATGAAAGACTATTCAACGATTAAGAAAGAATATCTAAAAAAAGCCGGTTATGCGTTTCTTGAATATATTCTTTGCATTCATCAATCATTTTTAAAATATGTTAGTGAAGAATATATGTATTCCGATAAAATACATACTGCATATTTTAGTGTTCCCGAATGCAATCATATGATTGACAAATTTTATTTTCCAAAAGAAATGAAGGAAATAATATTTGAATGTTATAGTTCTTTAAATGTTACTTGGAAAAATGATCATGAAAAATATAAAACAGAATATCCCCCAAAAGAATTTTATCGGAAATATATTACTGCTACCATTTATGCAATGAGAAATAAAGCAGCTAAGGTACTCGACAGTTATTTTATGAACAATGAAAGCACCAATTAGTCATTGAAGGTCATATTTTAAGCATATAAAGGATTAGGCCTTGTTTTTTAAATAAGCTTGAAAAAATATATTGAAGTTGCCTTGCCTGACTTTTAATGACTGCCCCTGATGAACCCCTAATTGAATGCTAATCGAACTATATTGAAAAAATGAAACATAATCGGATATATTATAGTATACAAATATGAAAATGACCGGATTAAAGTAAATTTGGAGGAATACGCATGAAAGCGATTGTATACACGGAATACGGACCGCCGGACGTTCTTCAGGTCAAAGAGGTGGAAAAACCAGTTCCGAAGGACAATGAAATACTGATAAGAATATACGCGACGCCCGTTAATTTCGGGGATACGCTGGTTCGAAATCTAAAAGAGATCTCTCCTAAAAAATTCCACATGCCGTTCTTCTTCTGGCTCATCGCGAAAATGTATTTTGGGTTCGGAAGACCAAGGATAACCATACTGGGTAGCGAGTTTGCCGGGGAGATCGAATCAATCGGCAAGGATGTCAAGCGATTCAGGAAAGGCGGTAAGGTTTTTGGCTATCGCGGTTCACGCATGGGGGCATATGCCGAGTATCTCTGCATATCTGAAAATGGGGTGGTGGCACCAAAGCCTGCCAGCATGACCTATGTGGAAGCCGCCGCCGTTCCTTATGGGGCGATCATGGCCTTGAATCTGCTCAGAAAAGTGAATATCCGCAAAGGGCAAAAGGTTCTTATCAATGGAGCTTCCGGAGGGATAGGTCCGGCGGTGGTGCAGCTTGCCAAGTCGCACTTCGGGGCAAATGTGACCGGGGTATGCAGCACTCAGCGATTAAAATTGGTGAAATCTCTGGGAGCCGATAAGGTGATTGATTATACCAAAGAGGATTTTACCGACAGCGGTGAAACCTATGATTTTATTATCGACATCCTGGGCAAGAGCTCTTTTTCAAGGGTTAAACGCTCGCTCAAGCCGAACGGGCGCTGTCTTTTGGTCAGTTTTAAAATGAAGCAGCTTTGGCAAATGCTGTGGACTAAAATAAAAGGCGGCAAGAGAGTGATATGCGCATTGTCAACCGAAAAGGCTGAGGATCTGACTTTTATAAAAGAGCTTATCGAGGCCGGTAAGATAAAATCGGTCATAGATAGATGCTATCCGTTGGAACAGGCTGCCGAGGCTCACAGATATTATGAAAGCGGAAAGAAAAAGGGAAGTGTCATAATAACCAACAAGCATGCTGACAAAATCAAATAAATTTGAGGAAAAATAATGAAAGCTGTAATATGTAAAAAATACGGGCCACCCGAAGTTCTTCAGCTCAAAGAGGTGGAAAAACCTGCCCCTAAGGACAATGAAGTACTTATAAAAATACACGCGACGGCGGTGACATCAGGGGATTGCAGAATCCGAGGTTTCAATTGTCCGATCTTATTCTGGATTCCGATGCGGTTAGTGTTAGGTCTCACAAAGCCGAGAAAACCTATACTTGGCTTTATACTGGCGGGAGAGGTTGAAGCGGTCGGCGAGGACGTCAAGCGATTTAAAAAGGGAGACCAGGTTTATGGATCTACCGGACTTCGGTTTGGCGCCTATGCCGAGTATGTATGTCTGCCGGAAAACAGCAAGTTGGCATTAAAACCGTCCAATGCAACCTACGAGGAAGCCGCCGCAGTTCCTTTCGGAGGCTCTACAGCCTTGCATTTTCTTAGAAGAGGTAAAATCCGGAGTGGACAAAAAGTGCTTATTTATGGAGCTTCCGGGGCAACGGGGACTTCCGCGGTACAGCTTGCCAAGTATTTTGGGGCGGAAGTAACCGGGGTTTGCAGTACGACGAATTTAAAATTGGTGAAATCTCTGGGAGCCGATAAGGTGATTGATTACACAAAAGAGGATTTTACGAAAGGCGGCGAGCTTTTCGATATCATCTTCGATACCGTCGGTAAAATCTCACATTCAAAGAGCAAGAAAGCCCTAAAGCCGGATGGAAAATATGTATCGGTTCTGGGGCAGGGGGAAGCAAAGGAGCATATTGAAGATTTAATTTTCCTCAAGGGATTGGTCGAAGCGGGAAAATTAAAAGCAGTCATAGACAGATGCTATCCGCTGGAACAAATTGTCGAGGCTCATAGATATGTAGAAAAAGGGCACAAAAAGGGAAATGTAGTAATAACTTTGGTGTAAGGCGGCGAATCGGAGTCAGGTCTTGCCAGATTGTTGCCCAAATTGAAATAGCTACTTTTTAAGGAAGAGGCCATTCGTAAGTCTTTGAAACTAAAATGAAGATACCCGGTCGCCTTCCCTTCGAAGTATCCCCGAGTATGACTTCTTTTATTTGGGCAACAGCCTGCGGAGATATTGAACCCGCCTGAGTGTGAGCATGACGATCCTGCGCGGGAGTAAGTGTACACCGAGCACGATGTATTTTAATTTAAGCTACAGCCCCGCATTTTTTGAACATTTCGGGCCGTTGAACGTTGTTATAAATTGGGCGGGGCAGGTTGACCTGTCATTGCTTTAATATAAAATGCGGCATGTCACGTTTTGAATTAGTTAATCACAAGGAGGCTATAAGTATGAATAACAGGATTCTTGCATCCATTCTATTTCTTTGCGTATTTTTGGCAATTCCTTATCAATCGGTGTTGGGTTGTACAAATTTTCTCATAACCAGGGGTGCGTCTGCGGACGGCTCGGTGATGATCACATACAGCGCCGATTCTCATGTGCTATATGGTGAATTGTATTACAAACCGGCAAAGGTTTACCTGAAAGATACTATGCTGGACATATATGAATGGGATACGGGTAAATATCTCGGCAAGATCAAACAGGTGCTTCATACATACGCATATGTAGGAAACATGAATGAACACCAGGTGGCGATAGGGGAGACCACTTATGGAGGAAGGCCGGAACTCGAAAATCCGGAAGGCATTATTGATTATGGAAGCGCGATGTATATTGCCCTTCAAAGAGCGAAAACGGCCAGGGAAGCGATAAATGTGATCGCGCAGTTGTGCGAAGAGCATGGTTATTGCAGCTCAGGCGAATCGCTCTCCATTTCCGATAAAAACGAAGCCTGGATTATGGAAATAATAGGGAAGGGCCCTGGTAAAAAGGGTCTTTTATGGGTTGCACGGAGGATACCAGACGGATATATATGCGCTCACGCAAACCAGGCGCGAATCAAAACATTTCCTCTGAATGACCCGGAGAACTGCCTGTATGCCAAGGACGTAATCTCTTTCGCGCGGGAGAAGGGATATTTCACCGGCAAGGACGAGGAATTCAGCTTCGCGGATGCTTATGCGCCGGCAACGTTCGAAGGGCTTCGATTCTGCGAAGCGAGGGTCTGGAGTATGTTCCGAAGAGCTGCCCCTTCTTTAAATCTAAGCATTGATTACGCGCTGGGGAAAGAGGGCGCGGAACCGATGCCGCTATGGATCAAGCCCGATAAAAAGCTATCGGTGCATGATGTTATGGAATTGATGAGAGATCATTTCGAGAATTCCGAAATGGATTTATCCAAAGGCGTCGGCGCGGGTCCCTATAAACTCCCTTATAGATGGAGAGGCCTGACATGGAAAGTTGACGGCGTTGAATACTTCAACGAAAGGTCAACCTCATCGCAGCAGACAGGTTTTTCTTTTGTCGCCCAGTCCAGAGCCTCGTTCCCGGACCCGATCGGAGGCATACACTGGTTCGGCGTGGATGATACCTATAGCACGGTTTATGTTCCGATGTATTGCGGCATAAATAAAGTGCCCTGGTCATACGCGGTAGGGAACGGATCATTCTACAACTTTACACTGGACTCCGCTTTCTGGGTCTTCAATTTCGTTGCGAATTTCGCTTATTCGAGGTATTGCGAGATCATTGTTGATATACAGAAGGTTCAAAGAGAACTGGAAGCGGGCTTTCTCACCGAAACGAAGGATATAGATAAAAAGGCTTTGGAGATATACGAAACCGATCCGGAGCGCGCTCGGGACTTTTTGACTGATTACTCCGTTACGCGGGGTGATCAAACAGTTAAAAGATGGAGAAAACTGATCGAGGAACTCTTCTTGAAATATCTTGATGGAAACTTGAGAGACGAAAACGGCAAGGTTCAACATCCCGGCTACCCGGAAGATTGGTATAGAAGAATCGTTGCGGAAAGCGGCGATCATTTCAGGGTGAAACCCTTGAAAGCGGAAGTAGAGAGAAACTTCGATGAATCTGTGAAAAAAGGCGACGAAAATTTCCAGAAAAAAGATTTCAGCGAAGCCAAGAAAGAATATGAAAACGCGTTGAAAATCAAAAAAGAGGCGGAGTATCCGAAATTGAAATTGCAGGAAATTGAAACGATCCTCGCTGAAATTGAAAAGATGATCAACCAGAAGGAATTCATAAACAAGAATAAATAGCGGCGGCCTTTTGTGGGAGCGGGCCACGCCCCGCGATCTGTAGGAGCCGGCAACTGTGGGAGCGGGTAACACAGGCTGTGTCATAATTCAAATTTGCTGCTGTATGAGATTTTTTAATGTTCATAACATGTTGATACTAAAAGGAAGATTCCCCGTCGCAGCCCTTCGAAGTATCCCGGAGAATGACTTTTTTATAATTGCGACACAGCCTGCGTTAGGGCACCTGCCCCAAATCAACAGCCTCAACTAGCATACTCATCAGCTCGCGACGTATAAAATGCCGTCCTTTTCGTTATTCGTCTCGTCAAGCTCATTCACAGTATTATCGGTATCGGCGATTCCTTTCAATTTTCGGTGTTCGGGATTAGCTTCGTGTGTAGGTCCGAATGAGAATGTAATCTGGGCCTTTGCTCCAGGCATCAGGTCGGGCAGCATCTCTTCCTTTGTCAGCGTGCCGTTAATATAAAGAGCGCCTTTCCATGGCCCTCCCACAGGAGCCGCGCCGATGTTTTTAAATGTCACCGTGATGATGCTGCTCTGATAATTCAGAATGCTCGGAGGATCGGCTGTTACGCTCTCCACTATAAGGTCCGGCTTGCGTGCCGCGAGGACAAGATATTCGATATACCTTGTATTGTTGCCCTCATTGGATTCGAGAACGCTGTTGCCGACATCCACCACGGCGGTCGCCCTGTATCGCAATGCCCGGGAATGCGTGTAGTCTCTTGTGTATGTCCAGCGTTGCCCGGGATTCAAAGCCGGGACTTTCGATGAAGCCGGGATGGATTCCCCTCCGAGAGCGAAAGTCATTTTGCAGATTGCGGACGGAGCTGTGCCCCTGTTGGACACGACCACTTCAAAATGGACCGTTTCGCCGACAACAGGAACCGCAGGACTCAGCGTAATTAATTCGACGACAAGATCGGGTTTGGGTACCCTGATATCTATTTTAGGCGAAACAACTTTCTCGGTTGAGAAAGCGAGCAAACCAATGAAAACAATCAAGAGCAATAATACAGACTTTTTGAGTTTTACAGACATAATCATTCTCCTTAAAATGTGCAGACATAGGTACTTTTGTCAAGGTGTCGAAAAGCTGTCCCTTTGTACCTTATCATCTGTTAAATCTTAAAAAAGTATAACAACATTTGACAAATATTCTGTAATCTGGATTACATTTTATGATGAAAATGGCGTTTCCCGCCGCCTCCAGTTTCTTTTAGGTTCCTTGGTATGCTATCAATTCATATTTCCTGGCCCTTCTTTTCGTGATTATATCTTTCTCTGATGAGTAACCGGCATCTGTGCATGGTGGTCACCGTGGTAGTTGGTAATTTTGGGGATGTGGGAGTGGGTCTTTGTGGGAGCGGGTCACGCCCCGCGATCTGTGGGAGCCGGCAACTGTGGGAGCGGGCCATGCACCGCGATATTGAGGGTGGGAGCTGGCAACTGTGGGAGCGGGCCACGCCCCGCGATCTGTGGGAGCCGGTAACTGTGGGAGCGGGCCACGCCCCGCGATCTGTGGGAGCTGGCAACTGTGGGAGC
>Ga0315293_10001264_pt1 | contig 24496 bp, 25 predicted proteins | sample YL17G13_20_MG_FD_203071 | JGI IMG/M metagenome (GOLD analysis project Ga0315293, IMG submission 203071) | Sediment microbial communities from Yellowstone Lake, YNP, Wyoming, USA - YL17G13_20 | ecosystem: Environmental > Aquatic > Freshwater > Lake > Sediment | place: USA: Wyoming | collected...
TTTTTCCAGACTCACATGTTTTGAAGCGTCAAGAATTTCAATGCCAACAATTTTGTCATCTTCGCCTATATCGAGCACAATATCCTCTGAGACCCGCCTGTTTATGGTATCCTGCTTACTGTCATCTAACCGGATATAAAGAAGATCTGTTTTGTCGTTATACAAGATGTTCATTTTTATCTTTCCCATTTACCATAAAATACGTAAACCGTAACAGTTATTGCCACACCCTTTTCAATTGTATAGACTACTTCCACCCTCTTGTGTTCATAATATTTGCCCTGTCGCTTTTTCTTAAATTCGTAGATTCTCGCCTTAGCTGTTCGCCCATATTTAGCAGGAATTGCGAAACCTGCGTCAATTACATCTTTGATTTCATTTTCGTTTGTGCCGCGTTGCTTCGCTCTGTCTAAAGTATGAAAGTCAATTTGAATCTCCATCTAAATATTCCTTTTCGGTGTATTGCAAACACATTCCCAATGCTTAAAATGCCTCTTCTCTGTGAACACCATCACGATGCTATTTTTTTCAACATAGCGATTTTTCCCAAATCTTCAAGTTTTTTTGTAAGTTTTTTACCTTTGCCTTGTCTAATATGGTAGTTATGACCAGAACCAGTGACGACCGGCTCCTGGTTGAACAATTCAAGCAGGGCGATATCACCGCTTTTGAGAGAATCGTCAGCGAATTCTCCGCCGACATAGCGGTTCTGGCTAATCGACTGCTCGGCTGGCCCGGCGAGGTCGATGATGTCGTTCAGGATGTATTCCTGGCTGCATTCATGGGTCTTAAGAAATTTCGCGGCGATTGCAGCCTCAAAACCTGGCTCTTTACCATAACAATAAACAAATGCCGAAGTCTGCGGCACAGGCTCCCATTTAGGCGATTTTCAGTCCAACAAGAGTTGCCTGATAAAACCTCTTTTACAGCCCATAGCGCCGACCAGATACTATCAGAACGTGAAACCTTCTCACGCATCCGGCTTGCTGTCAGGGCTTTGCCGCCTAAATATCGTGAGCCGCTCGTTCTGACATACTTGCAGGAGCTTCCTAATGACCAGATATGTCGAATCCTCGGCCTATCCGAAAACGCCCTGCAGGTCAGACTTCATCGCGCCAGGAAAAACTTACAGGAAAAATTAAAAGATTTAATAGAATAATTTATGGAAGACAAAATAAAAATTCTGCTCCGGAAAGCCGACCAATTGACAGCGGATGTTCGGCCTGTCCACATTGACCTTGCACTCATTCGCCGTCGCGCCGAGCGCAGGCGCCTTATAATAAATATAGCTGCACCCGCCGCCATAGCTGCGATACTCTTTTTTGCGTCCATCATTGTGTTGCAGGCAACCAGGCCTCATAAGCCATCTGAGCAAAAGCAAATCGTCTCATTGCAGCAGGAGCTAAAACATCTTCAGGCCAAGACCGATGCGGTCTTGAGCTTAGTTCAACAGGTGCTCGAAGAGGAGCGGCAAACTCAACGGCTTAATGAGCTTCAGGCCACCCTCGCAAGCATTCCTGACCCCATCGAAGAAACCCAAAGACAGGTTGACAAAACCGCCTTTATCCTCGTTTATCAGGCCGACCGTTTGTATCGCCTATTGAACAACACGGATTCTGCTGTCCAGGCCTATAATCAGGTCATAAAACTTTTCCCGCAAACCCAATGGGCGGAGGTCGCCCGTCAGCGATTGGCTGAAATCGAAAATAAAAAGCTCAACAAACCAGATTGCAAAGGAGACAAAATATGGAAACTGCAAAACGCATAATCACCTTGTTGGCTGTAATGCTACTGGTAGCCGGAGTAGCGCGGTCCGCTGAAAAGCCGGCAGAAGCCAAAACCTCCGCCACACCGGCAAGTGTAATTTCAAACACCCGTTCCGCAAGCTGCGTAGTAAGAATTACCGCCCACCCAGCAGTGCTGCCACTCACTTTCGATACTATTCAGTATCTGTTACATAGCTCCGGTGTCGCCGGAAAAGCTGCCCGTGATACACTTGGCCTGCCGCCGGATGCAAGTTCCGATCTTTTCACAATCGAGGAATTGTACTCTGCGCCGGCTGTCTCAATGCCGCTATATCCCCCAGGACAAACGCCGCCGGTCGGACCTGGTTTTGGCGACTATAGTAATCTTGAATCACCTTCCGGTGAGCCGCCCGCCTCACCCGAGAGCATATCCGAACCGGAACAACCTGCCGTGGATGAACCCCCTAGCAACAAACCCCCCGTAGCTCCCCCGATGTCAGTACCAACGACTGGTGTTCCAATTCCCCGCGGCGGTTATGGTCGCCTTGGGGGTTATGGCGGAGGTGTTTATGGTGGCTACGGTGGTGGATACGGTGGTGGCGGATACGGTGGTGGCGGATACGGTGGTGGCGGATACGGTGTGTATGGGTATAGTGCCAGACCGAGAGGACTGGCACCAACCAGCCCTGAAGAGCCAGTCGCTGCTGACGAATTTTTCTTTCACCTTAAGGTTGATATTAAGGACAGCCAGGCCATGCCCGCAGCCGAAGAATTTATGAATGCCCTTGTAACCAACCTTCGTGATAATCTCAAAAGGGCCTGGGATGAGCAGAGAGAGAGACTCGACAGACAGGCGAGCACAGCAAATGAGGAAGCCGAACGTTCCGAAAAAATCCTGTCCGATTACAAACAGCAGCTTAGAGCATTGGCTGGTTCACGCAACCTTTCGGAAACCGTGATATTAAGCCGTTGCGACATCCTGCGTAACAAACTGGAAGAAACGCAAATGGATATGGCCACCGATGAGCTAATGTTAAAATCAATAGGCGAGCAGATAGCTCAAACTATGAATAAATTGGAGGCCCAGATAAAAGAAGACGCCGTCACCGATGAATTGGAGAGGATGCTTAAGATACAGACCGACCGGTATGCCGCTGCGGAGCAGCTCCACGCCCTATCCACTGCTTCCTCTAATGAGGTTGCGGATGCCCTTGAAAAGGTTACAAGAGCCAGGATAGAGCTGGCCCAGAGACGCGAGCAATTGAGCAAGGCCGCCGGCGGAGATAAAATAAGCTCTCTTAATAATAGGCTCGCCGACCTTTCGCTAAGAGTAACCCAGGCGGACCAACAGCGCAAAAGACTCGAACAGCAGCTTACCGAGGCCGAAGAAATTCTTACAAAGGCTGATACTTATGAGCTATTGTCGCTTAAAGCCAATCTCGAAAGGCAAAACCTCCAGCAGGCCCTGGTCTGGCGTGATGCAATAAGCAGGCAAATCCGTATGCTCCAGGAGCCGCTCGTATCAGTCCTCGGCGGACAATAATCCTTTGTGCAAAACTATATTCAGAAACAATCCATCAGATGCTCATACGTCAGGCACCGGACAGGGAGTCTAAAATTGTATTAATCCCCACGCTTTACGTGCGCTTTTAGAAGGACGTGGTGTCGTTTATTTTTCTTATGACCCAGAAGCTGTTCTTAAATCCACGGGCTTTCAATTGAAGCCCAATATTTTTGAGAAATTCATACTCGCCTCGCAGGTGGATTGGCACCAGCAATTTCGGCTGGAATGTTACGGCGAAAATGCCCACTCCGCCGTCCCCAACGCCGGCGGCCTTCGGGTCGCACACCTGGAAAGCGATATCCATAGGCACTGTTCTATCAACGCTCGCCAGGTCTTTGCCGACATACTGGTCTTCGGATTTTTTCCCATCCCAGTTCCAAAACCCGTTATCACCCGCAAAGTAGATATGCTTGCCGTCAACATAAACTGAATAGGCGACGCCGGCGTCAGTTGAAGGGTATGCACGAATCTTTATATCGTCCACTTCTACGACCTGGCCCGGTGAAATCAGCGTAGCGCCTTCGGGATAGCGTTTGAAGTCCGAAGAGAGGATGTATTTGATGCGGGGAATATAGTTTTTCCAGGTGAGGATGGCGGAGTTGTAGTGGTCTCCGTGAGGATGTGAGGCAAAGACATAAACCTTTTCATTTTTCAATTGGTTGGGGTCGAGGTAATAAACCCATTCTGAGTTCGCCTCGCTACCATACGGATAGTCGAAGACAAGAACACGCCCGCCGATTTTCAGCAGGTCCGCGCTGTGGCCTAAATGCCAAATGGTATTGTCGGCAATTGTGGATGCTGCCTGTTCGGTTGCAGAATCCTGTTTGGCTCCTGTGGGCTTGTTATGGTTCTTGCAGCTTGTCTGGAGCAACTGCAATGATAGCACAAGAAAGACAAGCATCTTTCTTTTTGTTGGCACCTTTATTTCACCTATTTCATCTGCCCACTGGCTGCTGCAAAAAACATGAAATTGAAAAGTTAAAGCTGAAAGCCCAAAACCACACGTTGAGTTTCTTCATGCCTCTTATCACGGGCATTTTGTGGTGCAGAAACAACATATATTTGACAGCCAAATGATAAATCTCGTCTAAAAATATCGCCAGAAAATTTTACAATTTTACGTTTTTCACTTTTAGTTTTAAGTCTCCCAGCTATCACCTATTCCCTATCAATGTTTGAAACGTCTTTTGCCTGGAAAGACCATCGCGATGCCGTGTTTGTCGGCCGTGGTCAACAAAAATCATTTTGCAGTTTTTGACATCTCATAGTTAACAGGCATAAGCTTTTCCAGACTCACATGCTTTGAAGCGTCAAGGATTTCAATGCCAACGATTTTGTTGTCTTCGCCTATATCGAGCACAATATCCTCTGAGACCCGTCTGTTTATGGTATCCTGCTTTTTGTCATCTAATCGAATGTAGAGAAGGTCCGTTTTGTCATTGTACAAAATGTTCATTTTTGTCTTTCCCATTTCCCATAAAATACATAGACTGTAATAGTTATTACCATGTCCTTTTCGATTGTATAAACTACTTCAACCCTTTTGTGTTCATAATATTTGCCCTGTCGGTTTTTCTTAAATTCGTAGATTTTCGCCTTTGCTGTTCTCCCATATTTGGCAGAAATCACAAAACCCGTGTCTATTACATCTTTGATTTCATTTTCATTTGTGCCGCGCTGCTTCGCTCTATCTAAAGTATGGAAGTCAATCTGAATTTCCATTTTTATTTAATTTCCACCTTATATCAAACACCCTGTCAATGCTTGAAGTGCCTTTTACCGGTAAAGACCATCGCGATGCCGTATTTGTCGGCACAGGCGATGACCTCATCGTCCTTTTGCGAGCCGCCGGGCTGGGCTATGCAGGCCACGCCCACCTTGCCCGCATTTTCAACATTATCCGGGAACGGGAAAAACGCATCGGAGGCCATCGCACATCCTTTTACCTCATCGCCGGCGTGCTTTATCGCAAGCTGACCCGACTCAACCCGGTTCATCTGCCCCGCTCCCACTCCCAGCACCCTTTCGTTCTTAACAAGCACAATCGTATTGCTCTTGGTATGCTTGGCAACCAGCCAGGCAACCCGTAAATCTTCAAGCTGACTGTTTGTCGGCTTGGCCTTGGTTGGATAAGTCAACACATCCGGCTCCCACCCGGCCAAATCCCTCTTTTGCAGCAGCAGCCCCCCCACGATGCACCGGACATCAAACTCACCGCTATCTATCTTTGACCTGTCAATCGCGTCGGTCTCAATTAGCCGAACCCTGCTGCCCCAGCTCTTTAACGTCCGGATTATCTCAACCGCCTCTTCATTATATCCCGGCGCAACAATCACCTCTGCAAAAAAGCCGCTCGCTCCCCTCGCCTTACCAAACAAACTGTAAGATTCCATTATCATCCTGGCCAGCTCGACATCGACCTTCCTGTTCAGCGCAATAATTCCGCCGAACGCACTGACCACGTCGCCTTCGTATGCCTTGCGGTACGCCACGCAAATGTCCTCATCAACCGCGCACCCGCACGGATTAAGATGCTTAACAACCACCGCCGCCGGCTCACCAAACTCCTTTGCAAGCTCAAATGCCGCATTCGCATCCAAAAGATTATTGAAGCTAATCTCCGTCCCACCCCCCAGCAGCCTGCCGCTGCTCACCGATGGCTCTCTGCTCGCTGACAGTTTATAAAATGCCGCGCTTTGATGTGGATTCTCCCCATACCGCAGCCCCGCCGCACGCCTGAGTGCAATAGCAATCCTCTCTGGATATTCCACGCCCGCCCTGCCGTTAAGATACTTCGCTATCGCAGCATCGTAGCAGGACGTCACCCCAAATGCAACCCGCGCAAAGTCACTTCGCAGCTCCTCACTTACCGCCCCGCCCTTTTTCTGCATCTCTTCGATTACCCTGCCGTATTGCTCCGGCTGCGTTACCACTGTAACAAACTTATGATTTTTCGCAGCCGAGCGAATCATGCTCGGCCCGCCAATGTCAATATTCTCAATTGCCTCTTCCAGCGTGCAGCCGCTCTTTGCAATCGTCTGTTCAAACGGGTACAGATTCACGCAAACCAAATCTATCGGCTCAATGCCGTGCTTCTTCATTGCTTCCGTATGTTCGCTTTTGTCACGAAGCCCCAATAGCGCCCCGTGAATCTTCGGATGCAACGTCTTCACCCGCCCATCCATCATCTCCGGAAATCCCGTCACAGACTCAATGCTAACGACATTCACCCCAGCAGCACCGAGGGTCTTGGCCGTCCCTCCTGTGCTGATTATTTTCACCCCCATCTTGGCCAGCGCCTTGGCAAATTCAACCGCACCGCTCTTGTCAGAAATACTAATCAACGCCGTCTTAATTTTCACATCCATGTGAGCTCCTTCTCCTTAACGGAATTTAAATGTTATTGACTATCGACTACTTACTAACGACCAACGACTGTTGCCTGTCCACTATCCTGGGCCGGCCGCAAACAAGCAACCCGCCCATTCTCATCGCCAATGTAAATTCGCGGGTCCGTCACGTTGGCCACGTATCGCGAAACACTCGCAAAATTAACCGAATAAAGCTTCTTTCCCGCTGCATTGTCCATTACTACAAGTTTTCTATCTTTTGTAATCACATACGCCTTGCCTGCCGCCTCCGCCAGCAAATCCACACCGTCCGCCAATGACCATATAGCCCGGCCCTTCTCCCTGTCTATCGCCGTCAAACCTTTGCCGCGAGCATACTGATATACCGCATTATCCGCCACAGTTGGAGCTCTCTCCAGAACACCGGGCATCTGATACTTCCACACAAGCCTCCTATTGGTTCGCCCAACGGCATCAACCCTATAGACTTGCATATCCTTGCTTGCAAAAAATAACGACGTGCCGTTCCTCACAAGCTGCCCGACAATCCCATCGCCTGCATCAAATTGCCACAGCCGTGTCGGCCTATTTGGCGCCATACTTATCACATTGCCGGCATCCGTCCCAAAAATCACAAAATCCTCACCAGCAGCTATCGATGTAATCATCGAATCATTTTCCGCCGCTGCCTCAAATACCTCAACTCCATCCTCCGCATTCAAAACGTGCAGCCGCCTGTCAACCCCGCTTATGTAAAAATACTCACTGTTGCGAGCCGCAGGACATTTTATACCAAACTCTATCCGCCTTGCTTTCCGCTCCGTCCCGTTCTTGACATCTAACTCAACCAGAGTGCTGCCCAGCACAAACATAAGCCCATCCTCATAAAGTCTCAGCTCATCCACCGCCGCTCCCGCTGCAACAGTCTTACTAAATAGTATCTGGCCTTTCTCTCTATCTAACGAAATCAAATAATTGCGGTCCGAAAGTGCATAAACATGCTCCCCTAAGATAAACAGCTTCTTTAGATTTTCGCCCTTCTTAATCGGCAGCTCATTATCCCACACCACTTCTAATCCGGCACTTTTAAGCAGCTTCGGCAGAACCAGCCAGCGTTCACTATCTTCTGAATCAAATCCGCTCGATGCACCACACAGAGCCAAAACAGCCGCCGCCAAAACCAACCTGTTACTATTCATTTTTACCATCGCCTATCCAGTTTTTTACTTTTGCCTTTTTACTTTTAACTTATGCCTTCTGACTTCTTACTTTCTTTTATGGCATTTCCACATAGTCCGCCATATCAATTTGATGCTCATCTTCAAACTTTCTCATATCCTCGATCCGCTGGATGTCGTCCTTTATTCGATTCACCAGCTTAAATATATATGGCTTACCTGTCAGTCGGTTCCGCAGGTCATCAAGCATCGGCTCCCAGCTCCCGCCATACAACTGCGCCTTCAAAATCACCAGCATTTTATGCTCATTGCTCAGCCTGGCAATATAATCCCTTACGACCTGGCTTACAGCCGTTTCCCCCTCTTTACCACTTTTTTCGTTCATCCGATCCATAAGCAAATTTTTAACCACAGATTTCACGGATTTCACTGATTATAATTTTTTTTATTGCTACCTTATTCTCATTTAATCTGCGTTAATCTGTGTAATCAGTGGTTATTTTTTATTCTTTCTACTACCAGCCTCACCCCCTTATAGAAACCATAAAGGGGGCTTAAATCCTAACCCCATCCGCCCAAAATAGCAACAAATTTTCCCAAATTTCACAAACTGTCCCACTGCCCTCGTTCCTTTATCCTTCTATTCCGCAATTTTGCACTTTAATTTTTGATTTGCTTTCGCCTCTCCTTTTATGGTATAATACGAGAAAAGATAGACCTTTTTGAGGAGCAAACATATTGGCTATTGGAGCAAACGTAAAAACCCGGTTAGCCGTGTCTTTCATTTCACTAATGCTGGCTATTCCCTGCCAGGCTAAAATAATCTACGTCGATGACGATGCCAACGGCTTAAACGATGGCTCATCCTGGCAAAACGCCTACAAGTTCCTTCAGGACGCCTTGATGATGGCCGAGTATGGCAATGAGCTCCGTGTAGCCCAGGGTATTTACAAACCCGACCAGTTCGTTTTGAGCGACAGGCCTAATCTCGGGCGGGCGGAAACCTTCCAGCTCAAAAATGGCGTAACTCTCGAGGGCGGCTACGCAGGCACAGGCATACCAGACCCGAATACCAGAAACATTGACGCATACAAAGCTATCCTGAGCGGCGACCTCGCCGGCAACGATGTAAATGTAACCGACCCCTGCGATTTGCTTTCCGAACCCACCCGCTCCGACAATTGCTATCACATAGTAACCGCCGGCGACAATGACCCTAACACTATTCTCGATGGCTTCACCATCACCGCCGGCAACGCCTATCGTGAGTGGCCTATCTACTATGGCGGCGGAATGCTCATTCAATCTGGACGACCAACCATCCTTAACTGCACCTTAATCAGAAATACCGCTTCTCAAGGCGGTGCTCTGGTCATCCACTCAGGCAGCCCCAAATTTATCAACTGCACATTCAGCAATAACGCCGCTATCCACGCAGGCGGAATGCTCAACGGCGGCAGCAATACTCCGCTCACCAATTGCAAATTCATACAGAATTTTGCAGCTACGTCGGGAGGCGGAACAATATGCACCTACGCAATACTGACCGGCTGCGCTTTTATCAAAAACTCTGCCGGCTACGAAGGAGGAGGAATAGATAATGACTGCTCCGCTCCCATACTGAACAATTGTATATTCATCGAGAACACAGCCGGCGACCACGGAGGAGGACTATCCAATTATGAAGGCGACCTGATTATAACAGACTGCACCTTCATCTCCAACTCCTCCCGCTACGGCGGCGCGATATACCAGGGCGACACAGATACCATTTTGACAGGCTGCCGGTTCATCGGAAATTCAGCCTTTTTCGGTGCCGGGATTGCCAATGATGGATACAGCGACCCAATACTAACCAATTGCATATTCAGCGAAAACTCAGCACAAATCGGTGCAGGATTTTACAACACCACAGGCAGTGCTCCAGAGCTGGTCAACTGCACCTTCTGTAAAAATTTAGCCGCTCAGACCGGCGGAGGGATGTGTATCACGAATAACTACAACTTCAGACCAATACTCCTTAACTGTATCTTTTGGAATAATACTGACGTCAGCGGAACCGGACAGCCCGGACAGATAAGTTTTCAGGATGGAACACCAATCATAAATTATTGCTCAATCCAGGGCTGGACAGGTTCTCTGGGTGGCACCGGCAATATCAACGCAGACCCCTGTTTTGCAGATGCAAACAATGATGATTACCATTTGAAATCCCAGGCAGGTAGATGGGACGCAAACGAGGGACGATGGACGAAGGACGAAGTGACGAGTCCCTGTATTGATGCGGGAGATCCAAGCAGTCCCATCGGATTAGAGCCATTTCCTAATGGCGGCATAATCAATATGGGCGCTTATGGCGGAACAGCAGAGGCAAGTAAATCATACTTCGGCGAGCCGCTTTGTGAGACAATCGTCGCCGGCGACATCAACGGCGACTGCACCGTGGACTTCAAAGATTTTGCTATTATGGCCTTACATTGGCTTCAGGAATATTAGAACATTTAACCGCTGAGAACGCGGAGAACGCAGAGGTTAATTGGTGAGTAGTGAGTAGTGAGTAATAAGTGGCGAAAGGATAAAAATATGTGGCTTAAAAACTTTTTTGCGGCGATTATTCTGGCAATTTGTATCACATCGACAACAACAAATCTCGCCGGTGCCGTCGAGCTGACCGAAGACACCACCTGGTCCGGAACCGTCATCGTTGATAGTAACGTCATCGTTCCAGACGGTATCGTCCTGACCATCGAGCCGAACACAGTAGTTAAGATGAATAGTGCAGTTACAATCAAGGTCTATGGGCAGCTCCTGGCCAACGGGACAGAAGCTCAGCCAATTCGCTTCACCCGCACGGCCAGCGGCATAAGGTGGAAGCAGATTCGGTTCGCCGATGCCGCTGACAGTCTTTTTCTGAACTGTATCTTCGAGTATGCTGACTGCGTAGGCGAGCACCAGGACTACTACGTTCCGGGACCCAGGAGATACCTCTACCACGAAGCAATCGTGTTACTCTCTTCCCACGTCGATTTTGAAAAGTGTATCTTTCAGAAATTGCCCGCCACCGGAGGGGAAGGCGATGCCATAGCCGTTATGTCGGATGATGCAAGTTACCCTGGAAACTCATCCGCAAATATCAGAGCTTGCCGGTTTCTTGACATCGGACAGGGCATACACACCAGATACTCCTACGTTCTTGTAGAGGACTGCTACTTCCAGGGCAAGAACGGCGACAACGATGACGTGGATCTGTGGGGTGAAAGCACGCCCTCGCCGGTCATACGGTACAACCTGTTCGACGTGCCGGTAGAAGAGGACAGGATCAATCCTACAAAGTGTTCGGCGATCATTATCGGAAACGTCATCAAAGGAAGTGGCGACCACGGCATCGTTCTGCGAGACAAGGGTTTTTCCATCGTGATGAATAATGTCGTCTCCAACTGTCCCAATGGTGGCCTCGTAGTAGAAAACACGTGTAATGCCCTTTTGGTCAACAACACGGTTGTTAATTGTGGGAATAGTCGCTACGGAGGTATCAAACTTTTTGACCTTGGCAGGGCGGGTTCACCGTACTTTTTGACCAAAGGCGGCGGGACTGCGACCATCATCAACTGCATAGTGTGGGACTGCCCGACCAGCATAAGTGTGGACGATAGTTCTCAGCTTGATGGTGAGCCGAATGCCGGCTCTCATATAACCGTAAAATACTGCGACATCGAAGGCGGCAGGGCCGGCGTCTCGGTTACGCAACAGGGAAGTGTTCTGGATTCCACCGTCACCTGGCTCGAAGGAAATATTGATGCTGACCCTCAATTTGTTGACCCCAACTACCACCTGAGGTCCCAGGCAGGTCATTGGGATCAAATCGTTAAAAGTTGGATTTTGGATGCAGTAACCAGCCCCTGCATCGACGCCGGCGACCCTAATTCAGACTGGACCGCAGAACTATGGCCGCACGGCAAACGCATAAATATTGGCGCCTACGGCGGCACTCCGGAGGCAAGTCTGTCGCTTCGTGATGATATTGGAAATCCCGCTGACCTCAATAATGACGACATTGTTGACTTACTTGATTTTTCCATCTTTTCTGATGCGTGGAAGAATAAACAATTTCTTTTACGCGAAGACTTCGACAGAAACAAAATCGTTGATTGTAACGACCTTTCTATCTTCGTTGACAACTGGCTGGAGGAAAATTAGCAGGATTGTTTAGCGGATTATGCTAAATGTGATATATGAATCACAATTCACGATTCCCCCTCTGCGCTTTCCGTCCACTGTCTTCTGTCCTCCGTCCTCCGTCTCTATTTTCCTTTCCGAAAAGGCCGCAATAGCCCCAATAAACCATTACCGCGCCAGCCCCTTTTTACAGGAAACACTCCTCTTTCCACAAACCCTATCTCTTCTACAGAATAAAACGCCTGTGGGTCGAACTTTTTAACTAAATCCACCACCCCGCGGACCTCCTTACGCGGCACAATCGTGAAAACAATCTTCACCTCACCGGATATCCCGTGCCCATCGATGCTCGTAACCCCATAATTCTCTAACCTAAGTGACTCCAACAATCCAGATGCTTCTCTGCCTGTAATAATCCGCACAAGAACCATACCCAATGATAGCTTCTCTGCTATATGAATCCCAACAAAGTTCCCCGTTGCAAATCCGCCGGCGTATGCAATATAGCACACAGGATTGGTAAGGTTCTGCATAATCTGGCCTATAGCAAGAATCCATATTAGGACCTCGAAAAAACCTACCAGCGGCGCCAAAAACTTGAACCCTCTTGAAACAAATATAAGCCGAACCGTCCCAAGACTAACGTCCATAATTCGCGCTACAAAAATCAAAATTGGCAGAACAATCCACCTGAAAACCCCTGAGTCGAAAAGCAATGGCGTAAGCCATCCTGGTGATAGATTATCCATACCAATCTTCCTGAACCTACTTTGCCAAATTCATCAACGACTATCTGCTATCGGCTAATTAATACCCTGCCTTTTCTATCCCGAAAAGCAAAGCAACAATCGCTGCACAAACCAAACCTATCACAACCCACGTATTCAGCTTGATTAGTTGCGGCAAAGTGACCTCACCAAAATAACCCCATCTTAAAATGCCTTTTTCCAGCCTTGGATAAATCGCCGCAAAAATTGCACACCCTAAGAGTATCCCCACAACTCCTCCGAACAGCCCATCAAGAGACCCCTGTCCGACTGCTCCCGCTACCGTCCCGGGACAATAACCAAGTAACCCGAAGCCCACGCCAAAAATAAGCCCTCCAACCACACTCGCTCCTATCGACCCATCCTTTATATTCAGCCGCGCCAGTCCCACACTCTTAAGTATATACACACCAATCATACCGGTAACAACAGCAGATAGCATAATCTTCACAACAGTAAAATCCGTAAGTAACAACTGCCCGATAATCACATCATACCGCGTAACTCCACCCTTCTGCAGCAGAAAGCCAAACACAATACCCATCAAAAGGCCTAACAATAATTGTAGGCCCTTTTTTGAATGAATCGCTTTCAACATTCCCGCAACTCCTACCTTAATAAGACCTTGAAAATCAGCATCGCCGTAGCTATGCCCCCAACGAAGAAACTCACCGCTGCCAGCCAACTGCTTACCGCAAGCTGCAATGTCCCGCTTATCCCGTGCCCGCTTGTGCACCCGCCGGCCCATCTCGCCCCCAATCCCATAATTACACCGCCGGCTAAAGCAACCAGCCACCTGACAAAGTGCGAATCACTAACCATTATCTTCCACTGTGCCGGCACCCAGCTAAACTGAAACTGTCCCGACAGCTTCGCAGAAATAAATGCACCGATTATCACCCCCACAACAAGCATCCACTGCCAATCGATGGTCGGCGGAAATTTCTGGTAATAAGGTTTCTGCTCTATCTTTTTGCCCCTAAATAACCGCTCAATCATCCCGCTTGTCTTGGCAAACGATGCCGAGCACGCAAGCGGCCTATCGGATAAAACAAACGAAACCCAGCTCAGCATCCCTATCCCTATCCCCACAACATAAGGCGACCACTGCTCAACTCTCAACCATTCCATCTTTAACTTTCACCCTGTATCAATTACTCGGATTGTTAAATGAACAAATCGCGATATAAGCTATTTAACTCGCTGGCACGTGCGGTGCCACACAAACTGCACACTCAGCAGCATACCCAGCCGCACTATAACCTATCATACCTCCTGCAACATTATAAACATCTTTGAATCCCTGCCTCTTCAGAATGCTCGCTCCCAAACTCGAACGATGCCCTGTGCTGCAAACCAGCGCCACCGGCTTCTCCTTATCCAATTCCTTAAAGCGAGTCCGAAGCTCCGGTGCAGGAATATTTATCGCACCCTTTATATGTTCAGTTTTGTATTCACCAGCCGCCCGAACATCTACCACCGTAACATCCTCGCCTTTTGTAATCATTTTATGTAACTCCTCTGCTGAAAGCTGCTGAATATGTTCGGTCGCCAGCCCCGCCTTCGCCCAGGCAAACATCCCTCCTTCAAGGTAACCTGCCGCCCTGTCAAGCCCAACACGCCGAAGCAAAATATTGGCCTCCCTCGCCTGCTCAAAAGATTCCGCTACAATCAGAATATCTTTATCCGGCGGGAGTATCCACCCCGCAAACGTAGCAAAATTGCCTCCAGAATCAATATGATACGCACCGCCAATGTGTTGCCCCCCAAACGCCTCGTAGCTGCGAATATCCAAAACTATTGTGTTTGTTTCCTCAACCTTTACTTTGAAGTCCACCATCTCTAATGGCGAAATCTGGGGCAGTTGACTTATCAATGTCGGCCCTTTCCCGTTTATCGCGCTGCACCGGCTGAAATGGTCCGGCGCCGCCGGCATATTCGTAGTTAGAGATTCTACAAATTCGCTCTTATCTATTATCTGCAAAGCCAAATTGTATCTTCTCTCATATCCGATTGTGCTTGTGCGTTTCGCCCCCATTGCCCTCCCGCACAATGACCCTGCCCCGTGCGCCGGATACACCTCGCAAAAATCTGGCAGCGCCAGAAGCTCGGAATGCAAACTGTCATATAGTTTCGATGCCAGCTCCTTTGCCCTGCCTGGAAAAAGGTCTGGCCTGCCCACATCACCAACAAAAAGCGTGTCCCCGCAAAAAACGCACACCGGCTCTGGCCCGCGCCCCTTGTCGATTACAACATAACTTATATGCTCAGGCGTATGACCCGGCGTCTGGAGAACCTTTATCTGAATATCCTCAATCTCAAAGGTATCTGGCTCCCCAACAGCAATATGCTTGAAAGCACAATCGGCCGACCTTGGCGCATAAATCGCCGCCCCTGTCTTCTCCGCCAAATCTATATGTCCCGAAATAAAATCCGCGTGAAGATGCGTCTCTAAGATATGCGTAATCTTCATCCCCAGCTCCTTTGCCGCCGAGAGATAAATATCCACATCCCGCCGAGGGTCAACGATAGCACAGGCACCTGCTCCCCCAAGCAAATATGAGCTGTGAGCAAGCCCCTTGACAAAAAATTGCTGCACAAACATCCTTATCCCTTACGAAACTACAGCCATTTCTTTTTTCTGAAATATAACAGCATCACCACCGTAATCACAAGCATACCAATCAAGACTATTGGGTAACCCCACCGCCACTGGATCTCCGGCATATATTTGAAATTCATCCCATAAAGACTTGCTATAAAGCTTAGAGGCATGAATATCGTGGCAATAACAGTCAGCACCTTCATAATCGCATTTAATCTTGTATTCATGCTCGAAAGATAAATCTCAAGCGTCCCGGAAACCATATCGCGAAAACCTTCGACAGTGTCTATAACTTGCACCGCGTGGTCATAAACGTCCCGCAGATACACCCGCGTCGGTTCGCTGATAAGCTCAGTCTCGCTTCTCTGCAAACCGCTGATTAACTCTCGCAAAGGCCAAACAGACCTGCGCAATAATACCAGTTCTTTTTTAAGGTGATGAATTCGCTCAAAGAGCTTCGGCGTAGGGTCGGAAACAAGCTGTTCCTGCATTACCTCGAGCTTCTCTCCAAGTCTCTCTAATATCGCAAAATAGTTGTCAACAGTAGCGTCTATCAATGAATAGCTAAGATAGTCGGCCCCCATCTTTCTGTGCCGTCCCTTCCCTGTCCTGATTCTGTCACGTATCTGGTCAAAAATGTCCCCTATCGTCTCCTGAAACGAAATCACAAAGTTCGACCCCAAGACCAGACTCATCTGCTCTGATTCAATCGCTTGCTTCTGCTCGTTGTAACTTAACATTCTAATCACGATGAATAGATATTTCTCGAAATCCTCAAACTTCGGCCTCTGCCATGTTGTTACAATATCCTCCAGCAAAAGTGGATGCAGTTCATAGTGCCTTCCGATTTTTTCTATTATCTCTATGTTTTGAATACCATCGATATTTATCCACGTTATGGTCGGCGTTGTCTTGAATTCAAAACACTCTTCAATGTTGGTGACCTGCTTTTCCTGAAAGCCCTGTTCATCGTAGTCAATCACAGTAATCCGCACTGCCTCTGCTTTTTCTTCTCCAATTCGCACTAACGTCCCCGGCGGCAGCCCCGCCTTCTGTGACCTTTTCTTGATAACCTTGCCCATCGTCATTCACCTCATTTATCTTTGTGTGATTTCTTACCTCAGCGAGCTACAAACTTATCGCTGTGGCACGGGCTTCCAGCCCGTGAAGACACGGCCAAGATGGCCGTGCCACAGTTCAATCGGTGTGGGGCTGCTTCTAAAATCCTATCTACCAAATCGTCAAGATGCCTTGCGGCATTGTGATACTCTGGCGTTGGAGCTTCTCTTACTACTGACCGACACTGACGGTGTTCGGCTCAGGCACATTTGGCTCAGGAGCTTTCGGCAATCCCTCAATGGTCTTTTGCAACTGCTGGATTGTCGCCTGCTGCTGCACAATTGTCGCTTGCTGTTGGTCAATAGTTTGCTTTTGCGTCTCTGCAGCCCTTTGCAACTGGCTGACCTGGCTATCGAGTGCAGCAACCTTAGTGGTCTGGTCGGTTAGCTGAGCATTCAATCTCTTGACCTCCATCTTATTACTTTCCACCAGGGCAACCGCTTTATCTCGCTCAGCCTTCATCTTTTCAATCTCTCCCTGTGTCTGGTCTCTATCCTCCTTAGCCGCCTGCAGCTCCTGCTTGAGACTCTCTATTTGTTTTTCCGCTTTCGTTAAATCAACCTGGGCTTTTGCTAATGCTGCCTCTGCTTTCGCAGCCTTCAAAAGCGCCTCCCTCTCCTTACCCTGACAACCCATCAAAAATACTGCACAAGCAAATAAACTGAAAACTACCACTGCCGTTCCCTTCTTAACCATTTTCGTCTTCCTTTCCTTGTCTATTATTTCTGTATTCCTTTACTTTTTCTAAAAACAGTTTAGATGGATTATCTTGCTGTCGCCGACAGGGCGACTCAATTCCTGAACCTGTAGCTCAACAGCTTATAAATAAGTTTAGCTGCTAAAAAATCCGGCGCCTTATTCCTTTCATCAGGACATAGCTCAACAACGTCAAAACCAATTATCTTTTTCTTTTCCGAAACCGCCTTCAAAAAATTCAAAACCTCATACCACATCAAACCGCCCGGCTCAGGCGTCCCCGTAGATGGCATTATCGAAGGGTCAAAAACATCCAGGTCAATTGTAACATAAACCTTCTCAGATAGCTTCCCCACAGCTTCATCAATCCAGTTAATTCTTCCCTGAATATCCTCGGCAAAAAAGACCCGATTCCTATCAAGCAGCTTCTTCTCAGACAAGTCCATACTTCTTACGCCTACCTGCACAATCGGGCATACCTCTCGCACCCTCGCCATCACGCACGCATGGTTATATTTGGAGCCATTATACTCGTCTCTCAAATCGCTGTGTGCATCAAGCTGCAAAACGCTCATTCCCGGGTTACGTTCAGCATACGCCCTGATTGAGCCGATACAGACCGAGTGTTCACCGCCGACAACCACCGTAAATTTGCCGCTCTTTATATATTCTCCAACCCTTTTTCTAACTGCCTCGACCATCGCTTCAGGAAAATCTCTTTCTTCGACGGCCTTATCAGTATAAATGCCGCGTAAATAAACCTCACTGTTGGTCTCTATATCGTATAGCTCCATATTTGCCGAAGCCTCAATTATAGCAGCCGGCCCCTTATCCGCACCCTTAATCCACGTGCTTGTCTGGTCATACGGGACGGGAACTATCACTACCAGGGCATCCTTCAAATTGGAATATCTGTCCGGCAAACCTCCAAAATTACTCGCCTGCGTCATAATAACAGCACACCCGAATTTATATGAGGAACATCAGTTATTTCACACCGAGAGCGGCTTATTCTTTTCTTCTCAATCAAACAAAAACATCGCTATCGCCACCGTTGTCGTCCACATATCCTTTTGGCCTTTTGCACTCTGCGTTATATTGGAGGTCCTGATTATCAGCCCGCTCGATTTATACACCTGCTCTTTCTCGCTCCAGGCCTTGTTTGGGTCAACCTCCAGCCCCAGAGTCGTCCCTAACATCCCTGCTGCAAGGTCCTCAGACAAATCCGCCGCTTCTTGCTCATTCATCCCGTATCCGTGCACCTCGCTAAGGTATCCCCACTTCTCCTTGTCCTTGGGAACGGCAATCCCTACTGAAGATGCCACTAACCTCTGGTGTTCATCTGTGTCAGCCCTCGCCATCACACAGTAGCATATCTCCCCGGGTGTCAACATCTTTAGCCCCTTTTCTCTGCTGATAATCTTGCACCGAGGCGGCAAAATCGACGACACCTGAACAAGGTTCTGCTGCGCCACTCCCGCATCCCTTAACGCATCCTCAAATGATTTTAGCCGGTACTTGTGCCGACCAACTCCCTTGGTCAGGAACACCTTGGTCGGAAGAAGGCTTTCCCTCCATAATTCGCTCATTTCTAATTCACTCCTTAATAAACCAAATTACTTTAACCTACATTTTTCCCAAATCACCTCACTCCATCGCGTAAAGATTCGCACCACTTATGTTCGCTTCGCTCCTCGAAGCGAACATTAAAACTTCAACAACAGATTATATCTCTGCCCACTTTCTTGCAACAAAAATTTTCCAGAATTTGACATTCAATATTGAAATTTCTCTTGCTTTTCTTACCGTCATAATGATATAATGTTTTCTGAACTTGCAGAACTTAAAAAGAGGGTCGCCACCTCATTTTGGAATTTTGAAATTTGAATTTACTTTAGATTTCGGATTTATGCAAATTTCAGGAGGCAAACCGATGAAAACTATTCTTGCTTCGTTACTTGCCATTTTGGCCTTTATCTTCTGCTCTTCCGCCATCGCAACCCTCGACACCCCACCCCTGCTCTGGCAAAAAACCTTCGGCGGACCTAATGACGACATTGGCCGTTCGGTTCAGCAGACCGTTGATGGCGGATATATAATCGCTGGCTCAACTTCCTCCTTCGGTGCAGGTAACCGCGATGTTTATCTTGTGAAAGTCGGTTTTGAAGGTTGTGAGCGCTGGGACTTCAATTGCGACAGGTCTGTTGGATTTCTTCGACCTCGCGATTTTGGCGTCACACTGGCTGGAAGAAAAGTGAAGGGTATCAAGGTATCAGAATATCAGGGAGCAGGTTATCAGGATAGCAGGAAATCAGACGATGAGTTGATTAGTGAATTGGTTAATGGTTCGACTCTGCTCACCATCCCAAGCAAAGTTGAAGGATTAGATTAGTTAAGTTACCAATCACGAATCACGATTCAAAAGCCAGATGTCAGACAGAGGTTTCTTCGGGCGCCGCCGGCGGAGCTTGTTTTGCCTTTTTGGACTTTTTCAGCTCCTTCGGCTTTTTTTCCTTTTTGGCTGCTGCGACCTTCGCTGAGGGAGGCCTGCTTAACATAAAAGCCGCACCGACCACCGCTCCTGCCGCCACAAAGGCACCAATCATAATATACCAGATTATCCCCTGGACTGTTGAGATGATGGGAGACATCACGCCTTTGAGTCCTAACAAGGACGCAACCGCAGTATAGACAAACAGTAACAGCGGCAGAAACAGCAGCTTTCCAAGAATATTGCTTTGCACATCCGGCTCAGTCTCCAAATACACCGGAGCTATGGCGGCTACCTCCATAGTGCCTGCGGTGGACGGCACAGCCAGCTCTTCCTCAGAAATCTCGACACCAATCTCAGGCTCAGCGGCGAGCGGCTCAGCTTCTTCTGGTGTTTGGGCTGGAGCTGGTTCTTTGACCTCGCCCTCGCCGGCGTAGATTTCATCGAGGATGGCACCCAGGGATGTGTCATCGGCCTGCAATGAAAGGTCCAGGAGGCCTGAGCCGCTGCCGAAGGTGTCCATACTTACATCTTCTTCAATCTCTTCCAGAGATGGTTCAGGCGATGTGCCTGTTGTGCCGGTAGAGGCCACGGTTTCGGCCATAGTATCCTCAGTTACCTGATAATCCTCGCGGTCGGTTTCGCCGAGAACGCTGATTCCCTCGCCTGCCAGGGCGGTGTCTGCATCGGTCAGCTCAGGAGGCGGAACAGGGGCACCGGTTTCCGGCGCTAACAGAATCTCTTCGGTGTCAGGTGGAGCCGGCTTGCCTGGCGCAGCAGCCTCAATTTCCGGGGATTCCGACGCGGGCGTTTCTATTTCGGCAAGCTCCAGTTCGAACTCCTCCGGCTCCGCAGGTTCCGGTGCGGGGGGTTCTTTGGATGCTGCAACACCCGTATCAGCCAGCAGTGCTTCGACCTCATCCACCTTAAAGAGCAGATGCGGCCCATCGCGAAACTCACGAAGTTTGCCCTGTTTGGCAAGCTGTTTTATTTCTTCCTCTGTTTTTTTAAGTTTTTCAGCAGCTTCCAGTAACGAATAGAACATACCAGCCATTTTACTTATCTCCTACAAGCAACCACGTCTTTCGCGGATACTTTGCTACGTTTTTAACTTTTCACTATTAAATTATTCTATTATACAAGCTGCAAATATGCAACTCTTTTTTTACAAAAATATCATAAGTCGATTACAGAAAAGGGATTCCGAAAATTGGCCGCAGCGAAGGGCGATTTTATTGCAATATTGAGGGAATATGTGTAAAATGACGATTTGAAGAGCTGTTATTTAACCGGGGTGTAGCTCAGCTTGGCTAGAGCGCCTGCTTTGGGAGCAGGAGGCCGCTGGTTCAAGTCCAGTCACCCCGATTGTTTATAAGCCCTTGTAACTTAATCAGTTGCAAGGGTTTTTCTTTTTTTAGGCGTTGAACTTTTTTGCCAAAAATCACCTTGAGTGTAAAAATAGCGTAAAGTTTCAGTCGGTTCTGAGTGCATAACCAGTATGTAGTGAGTGTGCAGTGAGTGAGTAGTTAACTGTTCCACTTTTGGCTGACGTTGAACAATTGACCCTTCAGAATGGGCTTATTTATGCCGATATATCAGTAGTTTAAGCCCAAGGGGGTTTTAGAGTGGTCAGGGGGAAGATACTCCCCAGCTCAGGCACTTTGAAGAGCACTTGCTGCCATTCAGACAATTCTGTTGATATTCACTTGGTTAGTATCAGTGCCAGTGGAATAGGTGGAGAGTATCAGATGGAGAAGGTCCAATAAGCTTGGTAGGATCGGTGTGACAAAAGCAACATCAGTGCCAAAAGATACGCTCAAAACAGTTGCACTTATCCGGGCTGCAAAGTATGCAATGGATATTTGATTAAACGAGTGGAGTTGAAGCATGACAAGAGATATTCATATCAATGAAGATACGGATAAGCCTGAGAATCGAACCAATTTAGCACTATTCAGCATACTAATGATTCCTGAAATACATTCATTTGTATGCGATAGCTTAGGACTTCCCCATAGTGTAATACTTCTTCCAAGCCCTAATCTTGTGACAGAAGAATTCGGTACTACCATGCGACCAGATTTCAAGGTGGCAAGGTTATATCCAAGACCGAAAGAAGCTGTCGGATATATCGAAGTAGAACTTGGAAGAGAAGACGAAACCCAAGTACAAAGATATAATGCAGAACTGAAACTTCCGATCTACTCAATTGTCGGTAGAAAAGACTATCGTGAAAATGGAGGACGGGGCGATTTGTCTCTGGAGGAAATATATCGTGTGGCATTAGAAATTGGGGAGTCCTGTCTGAATACACAAAAACATGCTTCTCTTGATTTGTTCTGCTCTTTGGTGAAGCATTATGTGATAGATGGCAATTTCAATGCTTCTAATAAAAGATGCAATCTCTCAGAAGAAATGCTCAATAGCCCATTGATACAAAGAGTCATCAGTTACTATGGGGAATCCACCATATCCGAAGGTGGTCGCATTGAACGTGGGAAGATTTTGCTGGACACAATCGCTGAGAAAGGCTTCTCCTTCAAGGTGTATTGCAGAGAGAGTGGAAACAATCAGTTTAGCTTAATGTCCAGGACAAGCGGTAGGAATGAAATCACTTTTCCTTCGTTGTGCAAGCTGAAAAAGTACTTCCCCCGGAAGGCTGAGGAAACAGCACTTTTCGCTAAGATCATAGCCGATCTTGGTGATGACGAGATTTATGATTTGGGTGAAAGGAAGCGAGCACGATTACCTATTAAGACGGTAGAAGAACACTTTGAGAAAATTGGTGATGTGCTCAAGCGGTTCATATAAACTCAACAATATGAGAGCGTTGCTACTGATTTGGTGACTGGTAACATTATTGGAAAGGATACAAGTGGAGGATATTGCAGCACAAATCAATAATATGTGGAAGAGTAACAATCCTGACTTTGAACAAACTCTGGATGACTGGCTCAGAAGACTAAAGGAGGGGGAGAAGCTTATACGTCAGGCAAGAAGCCAATTTCATCAATGGGATCCTCTTCGAGTCTATGTATCGGTTACGAAAGCCAAATCCAGTTTGTTCTCATTGAGATTCTTCGGGCAAGAGGTAGCTGAACTTGTGGTAAAGGACAGAAATGTTACTCTCAAACTTAGGAAGCAACACAACAAGAACAATATGAAGTGGTTTGAATCCGCAACCAGAGGGACAACTTTGAGTCCAGTTGGAAAGAGCAGGACTGGAATGAATTATCGTGGGCAGTTGCCTTTTTCCGAGATGGTTGCCAAATGCCAGATGGAAGGTGATGATATATTGGTTGGATATAATGAGGGAGGGGCAAGTGCAATGAGAAGCTCCACTCCAACAGATATAAGAGAACGGCTTTATAAGTGGGATTTCAAAGAAGACCCCATCGGGAACAAGAATCTGAAAAATTGGATGAGCGGGAATGAGTTCCTCAAAATCGTGAGTGAGAAGTTGCCTGATTTTGTGGGCTATCACCGTGAAATCCTGACGGACGTTCGGAAAACATTTCAATAGTCTCTCGAACGCTCTTGTAGGCAATCTCCAAAAATTCATTTATCATATCGTTGTTCATATTACACCTTTACGAACAGTAGCATAGTCCATCTAAACTTGATAATACTCCTCTTATCTGTTATTCAATGCCCTGCCTTCTTCGTAGATATGAGCTGTCCAGTAATCCGCCCAATGAGCAAGAAGGGTAAGCGGTTCTTCTTTATGGGCTACACACCTATTATCTTCTATGTACTGACCATCGTGGTATAATATAGCTTGGGCTTCCGCGTCAGATAAGGGCAAATACTGTGACACAAGGTACAGACTGCGAGAGGCTAGGCTCATTTGGACAAGTTCTGGATTCGTTTTGTATTTGATATTGCGATTCTTTACCTCCCACTCATTATCGTTTCTTATATATAGTGGTTTCCCTGGCATCCCGATTTTGCCCACGTCGTGGAACAGCCCAACGATCACACAGCTTTCATCAGATATATCGGGCGCAAGGAAATCACGAAACTTGAGTAAGTTCTCTGCAACACTCACACTGTGTTCGAGTAATCCCGTATCTCTGTTCAGATGAAATCTCGTACTGGCCGGACTTGTAAGCCAGCTGGTTTGGGTCTCGAGCATCAAAACAAAACTGGCAAATTGTTCCTTCCGCTCAACAACCTTTTGTTTAAGGGCCTCATATCGTTCTTCTAACTTCATCTGATAATTCCTTATCCGTTGATTGTTAGCTTATATTAGCTGGTATTTCCCATATTAAACGCCTATCTACGCGACCAAGCATTCCAATTCCACAATAATATCAAAATCTCCTTTCAATGGCAAGGCAAATGGCCTTGAGCGTAAAAATAGCGTGGAGTTTCAGTCGGTTCTGAGTGTGTATTGAGTGTGTATCCAGTATGTAGCCAGTGGGTGATGAATATGTGGTGAGTGAGGGCTGGATACTCCAATTCAAAGTGGCACAGTTTTCGGGGGTCAGGTCATGCCCTTCCACAATGGCGATCTCTTCGCCGGTCAGGCCGTAAAGTTTGTAAACTTTCTTGCCAATTTGCTTTGATAACATAATAGCTTTATTGCTTTGGCTTTTGTCGAATAGACCAACCAGTTTACATATTATTTGACAGCCCACTCGTCAGCCAAGAGTTCGGCCTGTTTTAGAACATTTTCCGTGGCAAGTAGCTGTTTATCCGGCGGATATCTGTTGACCGCGTCCTACCGGACGCTACTATCTATGGCTTAGTTGGCCCCCATTTGGGTGCTTTTGCTGGCCCCCTTTTCAGCGCTTCTCACCAGG
>Ga0315293_10001266_pt1 | contig 24450 bp, 24 predicted proteins | sample YL17G13_20_MG_FD_203071 | JGI IMG/M metagenome (GOLD analysis project Ga0315293, IMG submission 203071) | Sediment microbial communities from Yellowstone Lake, YNP, Wyoming, USA - YL17G13_20 | ecosystem: Environmental > Aquatic > Freshwater > Lake > Sediment | place: USA: Wyoming | collected...
ATTCTTCGCTTCTTTGAATTCCACAACTTCGTTCTCTCCAGGCAGACTGCATAATTCATTAAGGATTATATGTAATTCTTCAGAGTTCACATTTCACTTCTATGTAAGGGTTTCGATCAATTATTGCTGAATGAACCTTTTGCTTGAAAAACCCAAGAAGATCGCCTTGTTTTTCTAATAACATAACAATTTCTTGTAATGTACATAATACTACAACCTTCTGCTGCAATGCATCTTTGCAAATAGTCACAGCGGGAGCAGTGAAGTCTGATGCTGAGATAATGATTGCGCGCCCTTCGGCACGGTGATAAACTCGTACAAGATGCTGTGCTATTTCAGGAACACCAATTGGATCCTTCCACCATTTCATCTCGACAAAGTATATATGACCTTCAAGTTCAATAACTCCATCAATTTGTTCTACTATCCCTTCCTTTTCTTCACCAGAGATGGAAAATGCTTCACGGACTATAATACCGTAAACCTTGAATAGAGAATTAAGAACACCTTCAAGTGCCTTACCCCGCTTATGCTTATCCATTTCAGAGAATAAGGCAAATAGAGCATTCTTTACTTTTCCAATTTCTTCTTTTTTCTTAATAGCCCTATCAAACTCTGCCTGTTTTTTAACTTTGTTTTCTAGTTGTTCTGATTCACGTTCTTTTGCCATACGCGTAAAACTATCTTTAACATTTACAACTTTCTGAATTTCTGAAACCAACCCCTTTGCTTTGAGCTGATCTTCTGGCCAGCAGGATGAAAAAGATTCGTATTCAACCACACGTTTTAAAACCTCTCGTCGTTCTTGTAAACATTTTTCCCCTTTTGTATTGAGCTCAGTTAGAACTTGCCGGGTAATTTCGAACTTGCTTATGCTATCTTTATCTTTTCTCCACTGCAGCAATGGAAGGCGCATAAGTAAATCAGCCACTCCAGCACCCTGAAAAAACAAAAACACATCTTTTTTTGTTTTATTTAAAAGCGGGATTGTATCAATAAGAAGATTCATTAATTCTGGCGGATAGTGGAATGTTATATCTATTTTCATATACTCACCGTCACTTCACCAGACATCAGCTTCGGGAGCAGCAAATCCCGCGTTTTAGAAAGAGTGCGGATTTGAATTGAATTTAAAAATATTTTATCAATCATTGCTTTAGTTTCATTTCCAAAGATTTCAATACATTTTTCATCTGGAATAAATATTTCAAAAGATTTCATAGCTTCTTGATTAAGCCCAGGTTGAGCCGAATTTGCATTTAATTGTTCCAGTTCTTCTTGTTCTAAAAGAAAATATAGAAAAAGTTGAGTGTTGATATCCTTTGTTCTTAAAATGAATACATGCTCATTAACACAACATTCTTTAAATGGAAAACCACAAGCAAACATAGATTTTCTTCCAATATAAGCACCATCTTTATATATCAGAACATCGTAATCCTGAACCTTTCCGTTGTTCATTTCATTATAGAAATCTTCGGAAACATATTTTGTTTTATTATGATTATAATTACCAATTCCAATAATGTTTTCTGCACCTATGCTTGGCACTCCAAAGTGCAGATCAGGATCAATGCCACCTTTTGGTCTTCGTCCAGATTCAATTGTGATTATCATATCCCCCAGCTTCCCCTTCTTCCACTCCATTCCCGCCTTCTCCACAAACATTTTCCGCCAGAGGGCTTCGGCCATTCCTTCCAGCGTTTTGTTCTGCTGGTGCAGCAAGTCGATTTTATCGTCAAAGCTGGAAAGAACATCGGCAATAGCGCGCTGTTCTGGAAGCATAGGAAGGAGTAAATCAAAATCCAATAGTACATTGATTTGCATATTTGGTTGAGTTGAAGTTCCCCCGGAAATGGATTCTATAAAATCTCTATACCTTGCACTTCTAAAATTATAATAAATATATTTACAATCACATTCTTTACTATTAACTATCAGACGAATTAATCCATTATTATAAACTGAATTTAAGTTTTCTCTAATTAACAGATTTACACCTATAGATGCACCAGTTCGTGCAATTAATATGTTTCCTTTTTTTAAACAAAAATTCCTATAATTTTTTTCAGTTACATCACAAAAACCCCATTTTAAAAATTCTTTACTTTGTGATATATCCTGAATCCTCAAACATTTTTTTCCGGAATCGTAATTCACTATAGGAGCTCTTTTAATAGCGTCTAATCCAGTATTAGCTTTTTCTATTACTTCTCCCAGTTTACATTCCTTCCACTCACTCATTCCTTCACTTCCAACTTCGAGAGGTTCTTGCGAATGAGTTCATTCAGCCGCATTTCCTCATTCATCTGCTCGTCGAGTTCCGCTTTAAGCTTTCCAAACCGTTCCACAAAATCAAAATCATCCTCATCATCAGGCAAGCCGATGTAGCGACCGGGAGTCAGCACATAATCTTTTTCTCTAATTTCATCAAGCGAAACCGATTTGCAGAAACCCGGGACATCTGCATAGCTATCGGTTTTATTGTGCCAGTGATGATAGGTTTCGGTTATTTTTGCAATGTCCTCATCGGTGAAATTTTTCGTCCGGCGGTTAATGAGATAACCAAGATTGCGAGCATCAATGAACAAAACCTTATCAAGGCGGCCTTCCTTCCTACGTGACAAAAACCAAAGGCAAGCCGGAATTTGCGTATTGAGAAAGAGTTTTGCCGGAAGATTGACAATGCAGTCGAGTAGACCCGCTTCAATTATGGCTTTGCGAATTTCGCCTTCACTGTTGGTTTTTGAAGTAAGAGAACCCTTGGCAAGAACAAAACCAGCCATGCCTTTAGTCGGCGACATGTGATAGATAAAGTGCTGAATCCAAGCGTAGTTGGCATTGTTAGCAGGTGGGATACCGTATTTCCAGCGGGCATCGTCTTTTAAGAGCTCACCGGACCAGTCGGAATCGTTGAAAGGTGGATTGGCGATGATAAAGTCAGCCTTCACATCTTTATGGGCATTATTCAGAAATGAGCCTTCGTTGTTCCATTTGATATTGGAACTGTCGATGCCGCGGATGGCAAGATTCATTTTGGCCAGGCGCCAGGTTGTTTGGTTGGATTCCTGACCGTAAATGGAGATGCGATCTAAAGGGTTAAGGGCGATTCGCGAATCGCCCCTACGAAAATGATCTTGATGGGCTTTAATAAACTTCTCGCTCTGCACAAACATGCCGCCGGAACCACAGCAGGGATCGAATACGCGCCCCTCATAAGGTTCGAGCATTTCAACCAGCAATTTGACAACACTTCTGGGCGTGTAAAATGAACCACCCTTTTTACCTTCGGCAAGGGCGAATTGTCCCAGGAAATATTCATATACCTGGCCGAGCACATCCTTGCTTTTTGCTTCTTCACTGCCAAGCGCGATAGTACCGACAAGGTCGATAAGGCCTCCCAAGCTTGCCCGGTCCAGGTTCTGCCGGGCATAAACCTTGGGAAGAACCCCTTTTAGCGAAGGGTTCAGCCGTTCGATGGCTTCCATGGCTTCGTCCACATAGCCGCCAATATCGACTTTTTTCCCGTTCGCGAGAAGAATTTCGGTCTTTTTGCCATTATCGGAAATGGATTTCCAGCGGGCGACAGGCGGGACAAAGAAAACCTTTTCAGCAGTATATTCATTTGGATCTTCGGGATCTGCGCCCTCGTATTCTTCTTTTGCATTAATGAGTTTGGTATGCAGATCTTCAAAAGCATCTGAAATATATTTGAGAAAAATCAAACCCAAAACAATATGTTTATATTCCGCCGCATCCATATTTTTACGAAGCTTATCCGCAGCTTGCCAGAGAGTAGCTTCGATAGATTCAAGTTTTTTTGATTTCTCTTTTCCTTGTTTACCTTTAGGCATTCCCTCTCCATATAAAATTAATGCAGATGATTTCTGCCAGATTCTTGGAATCGCGGAATTTCAGGATCTCCTTCAGCAGTCCGTTGACCTTCTTTTGATTCATGGCGAATCCTTTTATTTATCTCTCATTCCCGCATTGCGGCTAAGAAAATTCATCATAGGAAATCGAGCAAAAATTGTCAAACTTGCTTTCCCCGGTTATTGCATAATTAACTGCAAAACTGTTTCGGAATCATTCCGGAACTTGAATTTTTATTTCTCCATCATTCTTTTCTACTTTTTGTACAATCTTCAGCTTGATTTCCTGTCTGGTGAAGGGCCATCTGTTTTTGCTTACCAGAAAATCATTATAAAGCGCATCGAACTCAGTGTTTCCTTCCCAATTCTTATGCAAATCGCTGATCAGATCCGCTGCCAAAGATCTGACTTTATTTTCGCCTTTATCCAGAATTACTTTCAAACAAGAAATATATTTAGAAAGGGAATTTTTTGTAGGCATATCATTTAAATGTCCCCTCACGCAATATAAATACCGCCATTTGATCACATTATAAGAGTTGGATTTAAAAAATGATTCCAGCTTGGAGAGAAGCTTGTTCTGATAGAATTCGCCTGTTTCAGTGATCGCGTTTTGTCCGTATATGCTTGCGGAAAGACGAACCAAGGAAACCATCGGCAAGATGATCCTCTTCTCACCCAGGTATTCGTCAAAAAGCGGAAACGCCCTGGTAAATAAAAGTTTTATGCTTTCATTGTCCAACTCGTTGGTGGCTCTGGTGAAGATTTCAAGCAAATTCCCCATGCCGATGATGTTGTTGCGGCTCAATTCCTTCTGCCAACCCGGATCTATTGCCAACTCCCCAACAATGCGGGCGATGATGATTTTCTTGGATTCCGGGGAAAAGGTGAAAAACAAATCATTGAAATCCGAATAATCCTTTTGGCTGTCATTGTCCACAATGCGCCGGACCATGCCGACGAGCTGGGCCAGCACGGCAGCCGTGAGTTCCACCTTCTCATCGATGATCTCCAGGTGTTGGCGGCTGATGAGCCGGCATTTGTATTTTACGGCCTCGTGAATCGCCCAAACATAGGAGCCGTTCAAAAGCGCTTTCCTTTGGTCGTAACAGGCCTCGGCCATTGACGAGAAGAAGGCACGGATGCCGCCCTCGGGAGAGAATTTTTTCCAACAGACCGAAGTCGGATCGATCATTCCCTCATCCGTTTCATGATTGTTTTCGGCGCTTAAAAAATTGATCGTCACATTGACGGACTGGTTGAATTCGTCAGTATTAAAAAAATCGCCAAGCTCAAAGTTTCTGGCGGTCAAATATCTCCCCCAGCCAAACACCTTGTTCAAAGCCCTCTTCTGTCTCCATACTCGTCCCGGACTTCCAATATACCGTTTTTCAACAGGCCGCGGTCCAGAGGAAAAACATAATGATCCACGCCGCGTATTTTCCCGGTGATGTCCCTGACGCTATCTTCGGAGACAATGAGAACATGCGTGGAAGGAGGCATTTTTCCCCAGGCAAAATGGATCTGCCGCGATTGAAAAAATAGAAATCCCGTAAACAAAAGCAAAAAAAGCGGCAGAATGAAGCCGAATTTGCTTTGCAGCACCGGTCCGAGGGTTTTAAAGACAAACAACTTGATGCCCGGGTTGATGTTTTCGGATTTATATTCGAAATCGCTGACCATGCTCATCAATATGGTGAACGCGGCCAGGCAAATGATCTCCAGCGGTCGGACCTTCAAACGGTCGTGCTGAATATAAAAATATCCCACCTGCAGCCACCACCAGAAACCCGCCAGCGCCAGCCAGCATAGGGCATAGTTCAACCAGAATTTTTTGTTAGGCATCGCTCCCCCTGAAAAATACTCAGACTATTTTTTGTCGTCTTTTTTCTCTTCGGGCATTTTCACCTGCCCGGCAAATTCGATCGCATTTTTCGCGGCATCTTTTTTTTCATCTTTTTTAGCGGAGGCCGAATCAATAACCTCAAGCCCTCTGCTGGCCAATTTGTCATCCAGAGCAATCATTTCAGAAATTTCGTTCGCTGTTCTGCAAGTTTTTGTTAAGGTGTATTTGCATATTTTTTTCTCCACCTCAAGAGAAATGTGAATGATTTTTGTAGTTCTCTTTGTTACCGGTTTGAATAGTTCCGCTGTGGTTTCCCCAACGCCCCATTTCTTGGTAAAAAATTCTTTTATGGGCAAAAAAGAGGAGACCGCCCCGATGATAGTCTCGAGCGTCTTGTCTTCGGTTTCGCCAACTGCTTTGTTGAGGGTTCCCTCAGGGCTAAATTCAGCGGTTAAGGAACTGGAACCAGCCAAAGGGACCATATAGTTCAAATAATACAGATTCAGCCAATCGACAACGATTTTCGTCTCAATATTATTTGAATAAAGTTCTGGTAGTTTCATTTTTTCTTTTTCACTGTCAGTTCTTTGGGATACGCCCTTAAAAGCATCCACTCCCCTTATTTTGTATTGTTCCGTGAGAGGAAGAGTCCCGTTAAATTTACTTATTACATCTGCGGCGCTTTCGAGTCTCTGGGCATCATTCACAAAATTGCTGAATTTCGTCAGATCGGATTCAAATATCAACATTTTTGCACTGGGGATGGAAGTCGCTGTTACTTCATTGCCGACCTTGCCTTCGCTCACATAGAGTTTGATCTCATAGAATGGACTCAAGTAAATCGATGTCTGCACAAAAATCGGGATTTTTTTGTAGAAGGGTATACCAGCCGCGTCCTTTATTTTTGTGGCATCCTCCAACGGTCCGACTTTGACGGAGAATCCTTTGGTCTGGATGCAACCGCTTAAAAGCAGGATAATGATCAGTAGAAAATAAATTGACTTGATTTTCATTTTTTCCTCCAATTATTTGAGAGGCCCCAAATCCTTAAGGATAGCGCCAATGCGGATTCCCTCATTGCGAAAGTGAATGGAGTTTGTGCTGGGTTCAGGTATATTGCCGCCGCTGTGGTGAAGCGCGACGATCTGCCAGTCATCGTTGAAGACCGGGGATCCCGAGGATCCCGGCAGGGTATCGGTGATATATTGCACGAACTTGTCGTCCACATATTTGATCTCGTTGTCATTCATGGCGATTTGTTTGGCCCCGCCGGCAGGGTGCTGAATGATATTCACCTTATCTTCCAATTGCACAGGAAGCGCCTGGGTTTTTAAATATCCCCATTTCAACCCGGGTTCGCCCTTGACACGCACGACCGCGTAATCCAGGTCTTCATTGCTCTTGAACAGACTGGCCGCATCGAGGCCATATTCCTCGGTCGGCAGGAAATTGCCAAGCAGATCGGTTTGAAAGTTGAAGCGGATCTTGGCGTCCTTGGCATCCTCGGCAAGTGAAAAAACATGCCAGTTAGTCAAGATCACATCCGGGGCGATCAAGAAGCCGCTGGCCATTCCTTCATCCGCCCGGGTGATATGGGCGACGGATTTCGAAACCTTTATCCCCTGCTCGAGAAACGCAATGGGCTTCAGATTGCTCTGGTCCACAATTTTTTCAAAATTTTTGTCTGCCATTTTTTCAGTGACAATCGCTTTAAGGAATTCCGTGCTTGCGGAAAGCGAACCCATTGCAGATGGTTTCCAATCGACTTTTGGTCCAGGAATCATAAATTTCATTTTTTACTCCTTGGTTTTTGTTTTGACTTCCAGGGAATTCAAGACACCGGAGAATTTCATGATCTCATCCGTAAAACCCTGAAGCTGCCCGGATTTATCTGTAACTTCCAATACATTTGCCTTGTCGCTGGCCAAGGGCAATATCTTGTCGTTAAAATTGTCAATCGCCGCAGAAACAGATTTTTCAATTTGAACTTTTTCTTCCACAAGTTTGGCAATATTCAGTTTCGCTTGGACCGAATCCAAAATCGCCTTGCCGCCATAGCCGGCAATCAGGCACATCGACACAAGACGAATGGGATCATTGGGTACAAAAATGAACAATATGGCTATAGCCGCCGCTCCGCCGATAACGACACTGGACAACCAAGAGCTCTTTTCTGAGCCACTTTGTTCGGAAGCGAATTTTCTTGCCAACCCTCCGATCATTCCAAAAAGAGCCACGACCAAAAGAAATTCGAGTGTTTTAAGCTTAAACAACTCATCCAATACAGACGAAATGCTTATGGGCTGCATATTTCCTCCTTAATTTATTTTTTCCCACTTTTTTAAATGCTTTTTTCATTTTCATTGCTTGCATGATATGACAATAGACCAAACAGGTAAACTGTCGCCACTTCGCGATAAAACATTTCTAATCTCTCTCAATAATAAACATTTGATATATACGCGACTGAAAAAAACGCAATAGGGAAAAATGTGTCATTTTTAATAAATAATAATTTTTTTGAATTAAATATCCTTTTATATCGGCATTTTTCAGAAGCGAAATTATCTTAAAACTAGTATGGAGGGAAATGTGATATTTAAAACAATTACTTCTGGGCTTTCTTTATAAGTGATAGTGATAAGCTGAAGGCGATGGTAAGAAATAGGGACGGTCTTTTAGATTTTTAGAATTTGATGATATTAGGGGATTCGAGGACGGCAAGTGCAACGATCAAGGTGAAAAATTAAAAACACAAAGCAACAATTAAATTAACTTTGCCTAGGTAATTTTATCCAATAAACCTATTTCCAGACAGCGTTGAAGAACAATTCTAATTTTTTCGGATCCAGCAGGCCATCGGTGCGAACCCCGCTGCACAGGTCGACGCCGAAAGGTTGGACCGCATCGATAGCGGAGCGGACATTTTCGGCATTCAGGCCGCCAGCTAAGAAGACGGGCACTGGGGATTGCTCGACGATGCGGCGACTCAAACGCCAATCGTGGACGCGGCCGGTGCCGCCGAGTTGTTTAATTTGTAAAGACGGATTCCCGCTGTCCAACAGCAATGCGTCTGCCTGAGCCGCAGCTTGAAGAGCCTCGTCGAGAGAGCGCTCGTCGCGGACGTGGATGACCTGGACTATTTTAATGGCGGGCAAAGCGGCGCGGATGGCCACGTAAGCGCCGGGCTCCGGCGCGTCCACCAGCTGGAGGGTGTTGGTCAAGGTGCGGCGGTGGTGGGCGATGATGGCTTCGGCGCGTGTTTCGCAGGTCAGCAGGAAGGTGGCGATCGGCGGCGGCACCGAGGCGGCGATGCGCCGGATGAGCTCGTCTGAGATCGGCCCCGGGCCGCTGGGCATGGCCGCTACCAGCCCAAGGACCGAGGCGCCGAAGGAAATGGCCATCTGGGCCTCTTCTTCCGAGGCGATGCAGCAGATCTTCACCCTGGGTTTTATGGTTTTGCGGTCAATATAGCACACCCTTGCCCCCTACTCCACCGGCAGCGAAAAAATGGGAGCGGATCTCTTTACAAACGACCGGCCCGGCGGTATGCTGGAGCATATCGACGGAGGTGGAAGGATGAAAAAACGAACCATAGTGTCTTTGATCGTCATCGCTCTGTTTTGCGCATACGGACCCGCGTTCGCCCAGGGACAGAAGGAAATCGTCAACCTGCTTTCACTGCACGAAGGGACGCTGCCGGTGGTGGAGCCGGCAGCGTACGGGGGCTGGCCGGCGGCCGCCCTACTCGACGACAGCCCCGAAACGGGCTGGGCCTGCGAAACCGGCAATACGAAAGACAACGTCTTCGTCTTCGAGCTGATCGCTCCCGCCGTTGTCGAGCGCTTCGAATTCGACAACGCCCACGTCGACGACGACGGGGCCAGCGCCAAGGACATTTCGGTGGAAGTTTCGGCAACTTCAATGAAGACCGGCTTCGAAACCGTCCTGAAAGCCACGCTGAAGGACAGGACCGATCGCCAGGGCTTCAAGGCGGCCAAGGCGGTCAACGGCCGCTGGCTGCGCCTGACGATCCATGCCAATTACGGCAGCGAGTCCTGGACCGAGCTTCTCTCCTTTCGCGGCTACGGATACATGCCCCCGGCCGGCGCCCCCCTGGAGAACATCTCGGGCACCTACGATTCCAGCTACTCCAAGTTCCACGTGCGCCAGCAGGGGACGGCTCTGGTCGGTTGCTACGAGTTTGATAACGGTCTGCTGAACGGCGCCATCGAAGGAAGGCTGATGAAGATCGCCTGGCAGGAGGCCGGCGGGAACAAGCAAGGGCTGGCCGTCATGGTCTTCGCTCCCGACGGCAAGGACTTCCGCGGTTACTGGTGGACCAGCGGCAAGGAAAAAGGCGCCCCCGACGGCGATTGGGAGGGGAAGAAGCTGAGCAGCGAAGTCGGCGGCTGCCCCCATTGGTCGGGCTCGCTTAGCGGCGAAGTAAAGAAGAAGCTGCTGAGCGAGGGACGGGCGCGCGTCTACGGCATTCTCTTCGACATCGATTCGGCCGTCATCCGCCCCGAATCCAAACCGGTTCTCGAAGAGGTCCTGGGCGTGCTCAAGGATGAGCCGGGCTGGAAGGTGACTATCGAGGGCCACACCGACTCGAGCGGCGACGGTAGCCACAACCTCACCCTCTCGCAGCAGCGGGCCGACTCGGTCAAGGCATACCTGGTGGCCGGGGGGATCGACAGCGGCCGCCTGAAAACAAAAGGCTTCGGCGCAGGCAAGCCGGTCGCCGACAACGCCAGCGAGCTGGGCCGCGCCCAGAACCGCAGGGTGGAACTAGTACGGGAATAGTTAAAGAGGAATAGCGCCCGGACCTGTTTTTATTCGCTCTTGAAATCGGCCTCGCTGACGGCAACGTTTAGTTTTATTTCCTTGATGCTCATTTCCGTGGCGATCTGGCCGTCGGCCCGGGCCACGTTCTTGAAGGGCAGAACGACACCGTCCACGGCGCGGAAATCGGAGGAAGCGTCCTCCATGGCGGCCGGGCCGCTCTGCGTCATCCCCTGATACTGGCAGCCGACGATCTGCAGCGACTTCTTGTCGACGAGGTAATGGCAGCTGACAGGACCTGTGAGAAGCAGCTCGAAGGCGTCCTGGTCGTAGAACTTCTTCTCGCCCAGCCACTGCACCTGGTACTTGTCCAGGTTCTGCCAGACGTAAATCGGGTCGCGCATCATGTTTTCCAGCATGTTCTTCACCTGGGGTTCAGGCAGGGAGAAGATCCCTTGCGGCGTCTGCGCCTTGCCCTTGCCGTTGCACACGCGCATCACCATTTGGCCGCCGGGGGTGTCGATGGTGAATTTGACCCGGTCGGGATAAGCGATGAGCATTTCCACCGGCAAGGTCATCCCCTGGGTGACCATGTCGCCCTTGCTCAGGGTGGACTTGACCGCTTTTATCTTTTCGCTGCCGCCCATGGCCTGGATCGCCTTCTCCAGGACCGTTTTCCCCTGGGCCAGACTCTCAGCACTGGCCGCCGGTCCGGCCTCGGTTTTCGGCACCGGGATGGCGATGTCGATGTCGCGCACGGTACCTAGAGTGGAAAGGGGCTGGTCGAAGTCGGCCTGCTTGCCGACCACCAGAATCTGCAGCTGCTCGGGCTTCAGCCATTTCCGCGCCGCCTGCAGGATGTCGGCTTTGCCGACTGATTCGATTTTTTTGAAAAGCTGCTGGGCGAAATCGAGGGGGTAGCCATAGTATGCATAGGTCAGCATGCGGTTGATCACCTGGGCTTTGCTCTCGAACAAAAAGGCGTAGGAATTGAGGAACTGGTCCTTGGCCCGGTTTAGTTCTTCATCGCTGACTTCCTGCTCGCTGATGCGCTTGATCTCTTTCAGCATCAGGGTAATGGCTTTGACCGTCGACTCCGATTTGGTCTGGGCGCCGGCCGAGAAGACCCCGGGGGTGTGGAAGCCGGCTCCGTAGTCGCCCCAGACGGAATAGGCAAGCCCCTCATTGGTGCGCACGGTCTTGAACATGCGGTCAAAGGAGAGAATGCGGTTCATGAGCGTCAAGGCCGGGAAATCGGCGCTGTCCATCAAACCGCCGATATGGCCCAGCATGATGTTGGACTGGTTGACGTCGGTTTTCTGGATATAATTGACCGTCTTGGCGAACTGGTAGTCCACAACGGGCAGTTCCGGCTTTACGGTCGCAACGGCCGGCCAATCGCCGAAGAGGGTTTTAATCTTATTGACCATCTGTTTGGCGTTGAAATCGCCCCAGACGGCCAGGAGCATGCGGTTGGGATGGAAATAGGTCTTGTAGAAGTTGACGATGTCCTCACGGCTGATGGCGTCGACGGTGGCGTATTCGACCTGGCGGGAAAAAGGGCTCTGGCTGCCGTAGATCAGCTTGTTGAATTCGCGGTTGGCGATGGTGCCGATGTTGTCGTTGCGCCGCGAAATGACCGTGCGCAGCGTAACTTTCGCCAGGTCGATCTTTTCCTGGGAAAAAACGGGACGGCGCAGGATATCGGCCGTCAGCGCCAACACCCTGTCCAGGTTTTCCTTGAGCATGGACACCTGGATGTACCCGGATTCATCATTGATGCCGGTCTCGATCGAAGCGGCCATGGTTTCCAACTCGCGGTCGAGCTGGTCGCCGTTCAGCTTCTCGGTACCGCCGCTGCGCAGCACCTCGCCGGCAATAATCGCCAAACCGGCTTTTTCCGCCGGCTCATAAACCTGACCGGAATAGATCATGCCGCGCATGTCGATGGTCGGCAGGTTCTTGTCTTCGACCAGGAGCAGCTGCAAGCCGTTCTTCAGGGTGACCTGCTCCACTTTCGGCATCCTGAGCGGGTTCAATTTAGCGAATTGGAACGGGTCCTTGGGTCCTTTCTGCGACCAGAGGCAGGCGGACAAAGCCAGGGCGAGAATTAAAAAAGTAATGAGATTTTTCTTCATGTTGATCTCCCCTTATTTGCTTTCCGGGATCAGCTCGCCAACGGTGCGGTTGTTGTTTCCCAGATACGTATTTGCGACGCGTTGGATATCAGCCGCGGTCAGTCCATCGACCCGTTTGATCTCAGCGAAGAGGAGGCGCCAGTCGCCCTGGACCACGTCATAATAGGTGAGCAGGGAGGCGAGAGATGCGTTGTCTTTCAACTGGTCGAGGGCGTTCTTTTTCTTGGTCTGCTTGAATTTGGTCAATTCCTGGGCCGTGACTGGCTCGGTCTTCAGGCGTCCGATCTCCTTGTCGATCAGCTGCAGGCATTCCGCGGCGGTACGGTCTTTACTGGGTACCGCGTAAAAAACGATCAGGGTCGGATACTTGTCGCCGGGAAAACCGTTCATGACGCCGACAGCGGCTGCCGCTTTCTCTTTTTTCACCAGCGTTTCCCACAGGCGCGACGAGCGCCCCCTGCCGATGATGTTGGACAGGGCTTCCAGGGCTAGGTCATCGCCATGGGTGACGGCCGGGCGGTGGTATCCGAACATCAGGATGGGCTGGGACTGGGCAACGACTGTGGCCCGCCGTTCCCCCCATTGCTCCGGCTCTACGGTGCGCAGCGGTTCGGGCTTGGGGTCACTGGAGATGCGGCCGAAGTAAAGCTCGGCCAGACGGAAAACCTCCTGCGGGTCGACATCACCGACAACAGCTGCGGTCAGGTTGGCGGGAGAATAATATTTTTTAAAATAATCTTTGACATCCTGATGGGTGATGCGCTTCAGGTCGGCCATGTGGCCCACCACCATGTGGTGATAGGGATGAGCCTTGAAGGCGGTGGCCAGCAAATCCTCGAACAGTTTGCTGTTGGGCCGGGTCTCCACTCCCAGGCGCCGTTCTTCCATGACCACGTCGCGTTCCTTGTAGAATTCGCGGAAAACCGGATTCAGGAAGCGGTCGGAGGTGACGGCCATCCAGAACTCCAGCCGGTTGGCCGGCAAGTAGTTGATGTACTGGGTGGCATCGCTGCTGGTGTAGGCGTTGACGCCGTTGTCCCCGTTCTGCATCATGATATCGAAATATTCGTTGTTGACGACGAATTCCTTGGCCTGCTGCTGCAGCGCGGCGAACTTTTTCTGCAGCTCGGTGACCCGGGCCGCATCGGGTTTCAGCTTCTGCTCCTCATGGGCCAGGAGCTGGTACGCCTGGTCGAGCTCGTCCAGGACCTTGGCCTCGGCGGCATAATCCTTGCTGCCCAGGGTGGAGCTGCCCTTGAAGGCCATGTGTTCCAGCAAGTGGGAGATGCCGGTGATCCCCTGCACCTCCTGGGCGCTGCCCACGTCGGCATAGACGTGGAAGGAGACCAGCGGCACCTGGTGCTGCTCCATGACGATGAATTTCATCCCGTTCTTCAGCGTTTTTTCCGTCACCTGGCGCTTCAGCCCCTCCAGCGCTTGGGCGTGGAGCTGGCCCAGCAGCAGGAACGAGCCGACGGCACAGATGAAAACGATGCGCAGGCATTTTTTTCTCATGTTTTCTCTCCTTGGCGGACGATGGAAAAATTTTTATACGAAGATAAATTGTAAAGGTTTTTCCTTTGATTTTCAACCCTGCTATAATGATGGCTGATGAATTACTTTTTATCCAACCTGTTCCGTGACTGGAAGTGGTGGGCAAAGCTGGGCTTAGCCTTCATCGGCGCGGTGAACGTCATGGATATTCTCAGCGCCACCTTCTCCTACCCGGGCTATTTCGGGTTATGGATAGTCCGCGGTACGGTCATCGCCGGCTTTTCTTGGCTGCTGGGCTACTATTTATACTGGAAGCGCCGCGATGCCAAAACCAGCCGCATCGAGCAGCTGCTGCCCGCCCTGGCCGCCGAGCGGCGGGCCTATTTCGAAAAAATGATGGCCGCCGACCCCAGATTCCAGACTTTTTGTTACGAATGCCTCCATTACGACGCCGGGCGCCGCTGCTGCGGCCTGCGCCTGTACGGCCGCGAGGTGAAAATTAAGTTGGATCCTTATGGCACTTTCAGTTACTGTTTGTACTGGAACTTAAGCGATCACCCAATCCTGGCTCTGACCGAAAAATTGGGCCCCCATCTGAGCGAACGGCACATACCGAACAACTGAGAAAATTCCGCATAGCGTCGGGCTTGCTTGACTTTTTGTTTTCCGTGGTTTAGATTTGTTACAAAAATGGTTCTATATTAAGGAGGAAAAATACAATGAGCGCAATGGAAAAGAACAAGAAGTGGATCACCCTGGCCGTGCTGGTGACATTCGTCTGGCTCACTTATCTGGCGAGCGCGCCCCTGCCCGCCGCCTCGGAAAACGAAGGCATTTCGCCCATGGCCGTCGAAAAAACCGCCGTTAGCAAGCCGGTGATCAAGAAAAAAAGCATCCTGCCCCTGATCCTGATCGGGGTCGGCGTCCTGGCCGCCGCCGCGGCACTCTACTTCCTGGTCCTCAAGAAGGACTCGGAGAAGATTCACGACGATTTCGACAGCGCCGCCGACGCCTTGTGGCTGCCGCGCACAGCGAGCGCCTGGACCGTGGCCGGAGGCTATTATGTCTGCCAGAAGGCCCACGGCAGCGCCGCTCCTGACACCTGGTGGGAGTGGAGCCTGTATAACCGTGCCTGGACCAAGCCCAACTATACCGTCACCGTCCGCATGCGCATCACCGGCAATGTCGGCCCCTTCGGGCTGCTGCTGACAACCGATTCCAGCATGCAGGCCGCCAACGGCTACCAGTTCATGTTCTACGGCGACGGCAACTTTTTCATCCGCAAGGTGCAAGGCTGGAATTACTCGCAATCGACCGTCGTTAGTTACGATTGGATCACCACCTCCCCCTCGCATTGGGAGATCAGCCCAGCCATCCTGACCGGGCTGGGCACCTGGAACACCTACAAGATCGTCAAAGCCGGCGGCGATTACAAACTGTACGCCAACGACACCCTGGCATACTCGTTCACCGACGCGACCTACGATCCGCGCCTCGTGGCCATCGCCGTGCACACGATGGACCAGGCCATGCACCTCGAGGTGGACAGCTTCTACGTTGACATGAACTAGTGAGGAGATCACTGGCTGAAAATAAAATAGAAAAACACGCATCATCAACGCTGAAGATCATCGCCGGGCTGGCATTCGTCATCCTGGTACCGCTCGGAGTCCGCTCCTGCCTGCTCAGCGAGGGAAACTGGGTCACCTGCCGCCTGCGCACCGTTGCCGGCGAGATTCAATTCCGCCTCTACCCCGACCGGGCGCCGCTCACCGTGGCCAACTTCCTGCGCTACGTCGAGGCCGGCCTCTACAACGACAGCACGTTCTTCCGTGTCGTGACCCCGGACAACCAGTCGAACAATAAGGTAAAAATCGAAGTGATCCAGGGCGGTGACGTGGCCGAGGCGAAATGCTTCCCGCCCGTCGTCCACGAGACGACGGCGCAGAGCGGCCTGAAGCACCGCGACGGCACGGTGTCGATGGCCCGCGACACTCCCGGCACGGCCAGCAGCAGCTTCTTCATCTGCATCGGCCGCCAGCCCGAGCTCGACTTCGGCGGCCGACGCAACCCCGACGGCCAGGGCTTCGCCGCTTTCGGCCGTGTGGTCAATGGGATGGATGTGGTCAGGAGAATCCAGCGCATGGAGCGCGAGGGGCAGTACCTGAAAAAACCGGTGCTCATCACCTCGCTCATCCGCCTGCTGAAGCCCTCCGAGCTGCCGGGGAACGCGGGGACGAAGGCCTGGCGGGGGACCGGCATTGGCGTGATCAGGGAAGCCGTCAAGGCCGGCTTCGAGCGCATGACCCCCTTCTATTATCTGACCCTCTTCCTGATCCTGGCCCTGGCGGGCTGGCTGGGCTGGCGCGGGTTCATCCGTCAGCGTTGGGCGAGAAGGGAAGCGCCGGCCTGGGAGGGTTCATCCTGGGCCGCCGGCCGGGAGACGCGGCCCTGGCTGCGGGCGCTGGCGTTGGTCGTTTTCCTCGTGCTCGCGTCCCTTTTCGGCATCATGCTCATCGGCATGTGACCGCGGCGCCGATGAAAGAAGCGAAGGAATGAGCAGGGAAAAGAAACGATTTTTCTTGGGCAGCGCGGCCATCATCTTTTACATGGCCCACGCCGCCACCTGGCTGCTGCGCGACGCGCCGGCCAACCTTCTGTGGGCCTGCCACCTCGGCTGCCTGCTGGTCGGCATCGCCGTCCTGGCCGATATTCCCTTTCTCAGCGCCGTTGGCGTCCACTGGCTGGCACTGGGCAACATCCTGTGGGCGATCAACCTGGCCGGCGGCGGCGAATTCATCATGACCTCGCAGCTCACCCACCTCGGGGGTCTGCTGGTTGGATTATGGTTTGCGCGTCAAGCGGGTTTCCCGAAGGGATCGTGGCTGGCGGCGCTGGTCGGGATCGCTGGACTGCACCTGCTCTCCGGCTTCGTCACCCCACCGGCGGAGAACATCAACCTCGCTTTCAAAGTATGGGCTGGCTGGGAAAAGATCTTTGCCAATTTCCAAATCTATCGCCTCTGCCTGCTGGCCGTGTCGGCGGTTCTCTTCTATGCGGTCGAGCGTTCTGTGCGTCGCTTTGTGGTCCGTCCGCGCCAAAGCGATCGATCTAAAGTTTCCTGACCCGACGGGCTATTTTCTTCCTGATCTTATCATATTTCGGCGGCGGGCCGTTGCGCATCTCTTTGCCGTCGATGAACAGGGCGTCGGTTATCCCCCACTCCATGAAGACGGCCCGATCGTCGGTGCGCACTTCCCTGAATTCGACTTTCTCGCCGAGCTCGGCCGCGGCGCGGCGCGCCCGCTCGTGCACCAAGGCCATGGCCGGGCACCAGCCGTTTAGCAGCCCGGTGACCACTACCTTGCCGGGCTCGGCTTGCGGCTTTTTCTTCGGCCGGATCCATGAGGGGGGCTCGGCGTTTTCCGCGAAGGGCTTCCACATCAGCGCCATCATGCCGTTCTTGTCGGCCTTTTTATAGCCGTGCTTTCTGAACCAGGAGGCGCGCATCCAGAAAGGCAGCGAAACGCCCCAGGCGGCCATGCCCGTGGCGCCTTGCGCCAGGACGTCGGCCTCGGCCGCCTCGAGCAAAGCCGTCCCCATCCCCTTTTTCTGGAAATTGCCCCGGCCCTGCCTGTAGCCGTGCACCCAGACGCAAAGGATGAAGTAAAGACCCGAACCTTCGGCCGGGGACTGCTCGATCGGGAGGTACTGGATCATGCCACCGACCGTGCCGGAGTCGTCCACGGCCAGCTTGACCCTCAGCCCCTGGCCGCGATTCCCGCCGTACCATTTCCGTTTGTGATCGCCCGCCTCACGGATCTCGTCCGACCACTCCTCGAGGCACTGGCAATAGGCCTCTTCGTGCTCCGGAGCCAAATCGATGATCTTCATGTCAATGGTAGCGGATGGCGATCGCCTCGATGACGTGGTCGCGGACCACGACGCGGTGGAGGTTGCGGCCGTGGAAAGGCCGGTAAGGCCCGACCCATACCTTTTCGCGGTAGACGGTATCCACCCCGATTACCAGGGCGTCGGCGCCGATGGCAGCTCCCTTCTCGCGCAGCCGCCACTCCACTTCGCTGCGGCTGAGCGACCGCGGCGGATCGTAGCGGATCTCGGCGAAAGCCTCGTGCGGCCGCTGCGGCTCCCAGCGCAGCAGGTCTACCGACGCAGGCATGGTGGGCGGGTAGTGCCTGGCGCCCGGGAAATAATAGACGCGCAAGGGCGAGGCGCAGGCGGCCAGCAGCATGACCAGGAAAAACAAAACGAAAGCTCTTTTCATCATGTTTCCTCCGTAGGGGAAATCTTACTATGGACGCGGGGAAAAATAAAGTCCCAGGCGCCGATTGCCGGCTCCGGGCCGCTTCTATTGAATTGTCAATTTGCTATTTGTTAAAATAGTACCATGGAAAAAGAAGCGTCCTACACCATCCGGGATTATTGGGCCGCGGACTACCCACATGTGGCCGACATCTGGGAGCGAACCGGCATCAGCACGCCGGGACGGGGCGACTCGGCCGAGGTGATCGAGAACACGCTGCGCCGCAACGGCCGCCTGCTGGTGCTGGTCGACAAGGCGAGCGACACCGTGGTCGGCACCTCCTGGCTGACCAACGACGGCCGCCGCCTCCATCTGCACCACTTCGCCATTGACCCGAAATTTCAGGGCGGAGGATTGTCCAAGCCGCTGCTGCGCGAATCGCTGCAGATCGCCAAGGGGATCGGCCTGCAAATTAAGCTCGAGGTGCACCGCGACAACGAACGGGCCATCCACTTCTATAAAAAAAACGGCTTCAAGCACCTGGGCGATTACGACGTGTACATCATCCGCGACTTGAATGAAATTAAAGAATAAAATCGGCATGCAGCACACCCTCTTCGGAGACTGTTAAAAAAAAGAAAAAGCCACTTTTAGGGAGTTTTATTCTCTTTTTGTCCGGGCTGGACTATAATAGCAAGCCATGGAAGCCAGCGTCTACAATGAAACATTCGTCATGCCCGCGGGCGCCGGGGACGATTCCCGGACCGGGCGGCTGCTGGCCATGATCGAGGAGATGATGGAGACGGCGGGGCGCCATGCCGAAATACTGGGGGTGGGCGTACGCGCCCTGCACGCCAAGGGGCTGACCTGGGTGCTGGCCAGACTTCATGTTAAAATCAACAGCCTACCCAGAGGCGGGCAAACCGTCCATATCGCCACCTGGCCCTCGGGTCGGCACCGTTTGTTCGCGGTGCGCGAATTCCGCCTGACCGCCGACAGTGGCGACGAGATTCTGAAGGCCACCAGCGCCTGGGCGTTAATGAACATCGAAACGCGGCGGCCGGCGCGCCTCGACCCCCACCTGCCCGTTTTCAGCCGCCACCCCGAGCGTATGATCACCGACGATTTTTCTCCCCTACCGCCGCTGGCACAGGGAGGCGATCCGCTTTCTTTCCAAGCCACGGCCGAAGATATCGACATCAATGACCATGTCAACAACACGGTCTACCTCGACTGGGCGCTGCACGCCGTCCCCGACTGGGCGCTCCATCCAGGGCCGCTGGTTATGGAAGCTGCCTTCCTGGGCGAAGCCCGCCTCGGCGACGAGATCATCTGCCGCAGTGAACGCGCGCTCGCCGGGGGCAAAACGATCGTTCGCCAGAGCCTGCACGATGCGTCCGCCGGCCGCGAACTGACCCGGCTGCGCTGGACACTTGAAGCATTTACCACCTAATTTTTAAAGATAAGCAAGGAGGGATACATGGGATTCGTCAAGGAGTTCAAAACTTTCGCCATGCGCGGTAATGTTATGGACATGGCCGTCGGCATCGTCATCGGCGTGGCTTTCGGGAAAATAGTCACTTCGCTGGTCAACGACGTCATCATGCCCCCTATCGGCCTGCTGATGGGCGGCGTCGATTTTTCACACCTGGCCGTCACCCTGAAAGCCGCTGCCGGCAGTGAAGCGGCCGTGACGTTGAAGTACGGCATGCTGATCAACACCGTCATCGATTTTCTGATCGTGGTTTTCGCCATCTTTATGGTGGTCAAGGGGATGAACGCCCTCAAACGGAAGAAGGAAGAGGTTCCGGTTGCCCCACCGCCGCCTCCTGTTCAGGAGATGCTCCTGCGTGATATCAGGGATATATTGCGTAGCAAGGGAGAAAAAGTTCTATAGGAGTTTTTCACTCTAATGAGCTAAGTGTTAGTGTTAGTGGTAGTGTTAGGAGGAGAATTACCGAAATTTCACAAAGAGCGCTGATTGCCCGCCACTAACACTATCACTATCACTAACACTCGATTCGATTCAGTTCGCTGAATTATTGTACGAATCGAATCGGCACCGCAATGTCCGAATCTTTCCACGCCGCCGGGAGTTCGCGGCCGTCGTTGTCTGTCCCGTCCGGCCCGACGCTGTACAGCACTCCCCATTCGCGGCTGAAGCGATAGGAGGCGTTGCTGAAGGGATCGCGCTCGGCCGCCGCGGTCAAAAGGTCCTGCAGCGCCTCGCCCTTCAAGCTCTTGCCAGGCCCGGCTTGGAGCCGCGCCTGGCTCAGCAGCCGGGTCAGATCGTAGCGGACTTTCAGCCCGTGGCTGCGGTAGACATAATGCTGCAGGACCGGCCAGGTGAAAGGCACCGCCGAGTGTACCATCATCTTTCCCAGGGGGTTGCGCAGCCACCAAAAAGGGCCCAGATCAAGGTCGGCAGCCAGGCGCGCCGCTGGGCGTGGTCCCGCTCCCCAGAGCGCGGGCGGCGTCCCCTCCAGGCGGCCGACGTGGTCCCAGAAGGCGCGCAGCGCGGCCGTGCTTTCGTTTTTTTTCAGAAAAAAAGCCGCCAGGGCGTGGACGGTGACGAAAAAACGCGGCCCGGAAATTGCCACGAACCTTTCCAGGGCGAAAAACCGGGCCGGCTCGCGGAAATAATCCTTGAGAAGTAAAGGGTCGATGACCTTGTTTTCCTGCACCCGCTCCAAGGCCCGGGCGAAACCCATCCAGGCGAAATCCCTTGCCGTCTGGGTGCCGAATTCGCGGGCTGGCTTGGCGGGCAGCTTTTCCAGTATGAACCGCGTGACGGCCAGCGGGCAATCGCGCCGATTGAGCAGCGAAGCCAACGCGCGCAGCGTCAACTCGACCATGGTCTTGCCCAGCGTATTGACCGTCAGTGTGCGGCCGGAGGCGATCAGCCTCATTCCCGCCGCCTGGGCCGAAAAGAGATCAGCGCAGGCCGGCAGCCAGTCGCCGTCGATCACGGCCAGGATCCGGGAAGCGGCAAAGAGCTTGGCCGTATAAATGGCCAGTAAAAGACTGCGGGCCGGGAACTCCCAGCCCAGGGGAGTGAAATCGGCCAGGTCCGCCGCCTCCAGGACCTGCCGGTAGCGCCGCAACGGCACGTCAAAGCGTCGCAGCTGCTCCTGGATCCGGTCGCGGCGGGAGGCGAAATAGGCGCAGATGTCTTCCGTCGGCAGTTGCGGGAAAACCAGGTTGGCCCCCTGCCAGTTATCGCGGAAAGCGGCATTCAGGCGCGCCAGCCATTGGCCATAACGCAAGCGGACGCTGCTGCTTTTCCCCGGGGCATTAACCAATGCCCGCACTTCTTCCCGGAAATCCGGCGCCTTCAGGTCGCCACCGGCGGCCGCGGCAAAACCCCAGAGAATAAAAAAACCATTGCCGGCCTCCAGGTTCGCCCCGGGGTCGATTCGCGCCGCCGGGCCGGGTCTGGATCGGGAATCAAAAAGGTTGACGCTGACAAAAAGAAGGCCGAAGGTCCCCAGCAGCAAAAAAAACCAGAAAAAAAAGCGTTTCATGACGAAACCGGCCGGCTTTTCAATTATCCATTTCCGCTTGCCGGCGCTTGAGCAGGATTTCTTTCAGCTGCAGCAGGTTCTTGACCGCCGATCCCTTGTAATGGTTGTTGCCCGAGACGAAGACCTTTTTGGCCTGCTCTTTCAAGCGGGCCACGACCTCGGCCAGGCGTCCCAACTCGGAGGCGCTGTAGCAGTAATCGTAGCGGGCGTCGCGGCCCTGGCCGGAAAACCAATCCTTGCTATTGCGGCCATGCAGCCGCAGGTACGCCGTTTCCCTGCCGGTGACCAGCGCGGTCAAGGGCAGGGACGCCGAAACCAGCGGCTGGTCGATGTTGGTCCAGACCAGTTTGTTCTCCCGGAAAACCGTCAGCACCTCTTCTTCGAGCCAGCTTTGGTGGCGGAACTCAACGGCCAGGGGACAGGCGGTGAACCGGCCCGACAATTCCAGAAGATAAGCCAGGTTGGACGGCGTAAATTTAAATGAATAGGGAAACTGGGCCAATACTCCCGCCAGCCTGCCGGCCTCGGCCAGAGGCTCAAGGCAGGCGTGGAAGCCCTCGATCATGGTTTTTTCCAGTTTGCCCTCGTGGGTGAACGACTGGTGCAGCTTGAGCCAGAAATTGAATTCTGGGTAAGCCGCGGTCTTGTCGACCCAACCGCGTGTCAGGGCGGGTGACGGGATCCGATAGAAACTGGTGTTGACCTCGACAAAATCGAATTCCGCGGCTAGATACGCCAGTGGATTGAAGCGCGCCGGCAGCGGCTCGGGATAGACCGTGCCCCGCCAGTCGGCATAACTCCAGCCCGCCGGCCCGAGAGCGATCCCTTCAAGCGTTGCCATCCAGGATTTCCCGCACCTTGAATAGCAGGCTGTTGACCTGATAGGGCTTCTGGATGAAGCCGCTGACACCCAGGGCGATGATCTCGTTCACTTTTTCGTTCTGGCTGTAGCCCGTCGAAAAAAGCACTTTGACCGCGGGGTTGATCTCTTTCAATTTCAGCAGGGTTTCCCGGCCGCCCAGCCTGGGCATGACCATGTCCAGGATCACCAGGTCGCTGCGCGGCTCGTGCTTTTGATACATGCTGACGCCCTCTTCTCCGTCGGCGGCAAGCTGGACGCGGTAGCCGTAGCTGGACAGGATTTCGCCAGTCACCTGGCGGATCACCTCTTCGTCGTCGATGATTAGGATCGATTCATGGCCGCCGGCGACCTCTTCCTCGCGGCCGTGCTCCACCGCTTCCGGCTTGCCGCTCAGCGGCATGTAGATCTTGAACGTCGATCCAAGGCCGACCTCGCTGTAGACGTTGATGAAACCGCCGTGATTCTTGACCACTCCGTAAACCATCGACAGTCCCAATCCCGTCCCCTTGCCCTTTTCCTTGGTGGTGAAAAATGGCTCGAAGATCCTCTGCTGGATGCCGTCCTCCATGCCGATCCCGGTGTCGCTGACCACCAGCACGGCGAACCAGCCCGGTCTGGCGCCCGGCTGGTTGAAGACATCGCTCCCGCTCAGGACGGCCATCGAGGACTGGATGGTCATCCGCCCGCCCCCGGGCATGGCGTCGCGGGCATTGACGCAGAGATTGATTAGCACCTGCTGGATCTGGCCGATGTCGATTTCGACCGTCGGCAGGCTGTCATCGAGATCGGTTTCGATGACGATCGACTTGTCGAAGGTGCCGGAAATGATCTTCAGCGACTCGACGATGACGCTGTTCAGGTTGGCGGCCTTGGTGTCGTACTTGCCGCCGCGGGCGAAGGCCAGCAGCTGCCGGGTCAGCTCGGCGGCCCTTTGGGCGCTCTTTTCGATGGTGTCGACGGGCTTGAAAAAGAGATCGTCTTCCTTGAGATTGGTTTTCAACCAGGAGGCGTAGCCCAGGATGCCGCCCAGGATATTGTTGAAGTCGTGGGCGATGCCGCCGGCCAGCAAGCCGATGGATTCCATTTTCTGGGCCTGCAAGTAACGCTGCTCGAGGAGCTTTCGTTCCGTGATATCGCGCATGATGCCGCGGTAGCCGATGATGCGGCCGCTCTCATTGTGCTCGAGCCGGGCCGTGATCAGCGCCACCAGCGGCTGGCCGCTCCGGGTTTTCAAATCGATCTCATAATCCTTGACGGTTCCCGAGATCAGGATGGCGGCCAGGAATTTTTCTCCGTCGCGGGGATTTTCATAGAGATCGCGGGAGATGTTGACTCCCAGCAGCTCGGGCCGGGACGCGTAGCCGAACAGTTCCACCCCGGCCTGGTTGATGTCGGTCAGGTTGCCGTTGATGTCGGCCATGTAGATCACATCCTGCGATTCCTCGAACATGGTGCGGTAGCGCCGCTCTGATTCCGCCAGGTCGCGGGCGGCCTGCATGTTCCACAGGGCGGAGGCGATATGCTGCGACACGAAAATCAGCAATTCCCGGTCGCGTTCGGAATATTGAAAATCCTCCTGGTAGCTTTGCACGACCAAAACACCGAACGTGCGCTCGCCCTTTTTCAAGGGCACGCCCAGCCATTCGCAGGACGGAGGACCGACCA
>Ga0315293_10001267_pt1 | contig 24447 bp, 25 predicted proteins | sample YL17G13_20_MG_FD_203071 | JGI IMG/M metagenome (GOLD analysis project Ga0315293, IMG submission 203071) | Sediment microbial communities from Yellowstone Lake, YNP, Wyoming, USA - YL17G13_20 | ecosystem: Environmental > Aquatic > Freshwater > Lake > Sediment | place: USA: Wyoming | collected...
ACGTGGAAGAAACTGACGGACGTGTCAATCTTGTACGCGCCACGATGATGCAGCCCGACGGCACGCTCGCCATCCTTCCGGGCAAGGTCAGCTTCCCGGCGGAGCGTGAGGTCTACCGGGTGTGCGTAGCCAATGATGCCTACCTCGGACGGGGCGATCACAATGTGCGGGCACGATGACCTGCGTCCAGTGCAGCAGCCCGAACACTGGCGTGAAAGCAAGCCGGGGTCCGGCCGTCGCTAACACTCACATCCCTGCCGGTGTCCGAGATGACATCGCGGAGAACATAGGCTTTGTCACTCCTCACTGGTACGCCCGTCAGCGTGTATGCACTGCGTGCCTGCACGTGTGGTGGACCGTGGAATGTTCAGTCGACTCCATCAACTCCCTACTTCTCACCGAGGCTTCTCATGCTTGATTCCACTACCGAGATTCGTGAACTGTTAGATCGTGCCCTCACCCGCTGTGACGCACTGCTCGAACTGTATGACCACAACATGCGCGGCAACGAGGAGATCGACATCAGCGATGACAAACCCATCCGGCTCGAGCCGGCCGACATCTACGACTCCTGCGTCGTTGGGTACGATGCGAGCGCTGGCCGCTTCATCTACAGCGAGCGGGCTGTCATCTTCGCGACCATGCACAAGGAGGAATGGAACCTCGACGAGGCGCTCGAGTTCCTGAACGCCAATACCTTCCCGTTGTCAGACGTAGAGGGCGGCCCTATCTTCATGGTGTTCGGGAGAGTCCCCGCGCAAAGCCCAGCTCCCAGTGTGGCATGTCCCGAAACGTAGTCCAGTCCCCGCCCCATGTAAGACTGTAGCCTGACCTCGCTCCATCTGACATGGCACTCCAGGCCCGCTTCACCGAGACAGACAACTCGAGGAAGCGGGCCTCATCTTTCCAGTCGATGGGGTAGGGCGCGATGTCTACTGCCATAGACGGACTGATGTTGTGCCGTGACTTCGGCCACGCCAGCTTGCTATGTCCAGCCGCCAGAGCAGCATCCTGCTCGGCCTTTGTACGGAACCCACAAAGGATCGAGAAGTCCGGACCGATCTCGATGGCCGCCTTCATCAACCTCTGCAGCACAGGGCTGCAGGTGTTGAGTCTGCTCAGGCTTCGCTCGCTGAACTTCGGCATCAGTGCAGCTTGGCTGCGATGGCCGTGATGTCGTTCTCGACTTTTTCAAGTCGGCTTCCCAGCCGCTCGATGCTGCGCTCGAAGGCAGACCGGTCAGCCTCGTGGGCTGCTACGGTCTTCTCGAGTGCCTGCACCAGGCTGCCGAGCTGTGCCGTCTGCGCATCGAAGTACGCCTTCAGCGCAGGCACGATCTCCTTGGCGAGGTACACGATGATGCCGACGGCCAACGCGAGAGCGCCGAGGGGCCCGGACACTGCAGCGATTATGCCTTCCATGTGAGACTCGGGAACAGCGCGAGCTGTGCTACCTGTTCACGGTCGGTGTTCGGCTCGACCTTGGCCAGCCTGCCGGGCAGCAGGTCGAAGACCTTGGGTGCAGGCAGAGAGACCTTCGGTTCGGGCTTGCGCCCGCCATTGCCGAGGATGTCAAACGACGGGGTCAGGTCTACGATTTTCATTCGACACCTTCAATGTCTGCTTCAGGCACCACGTATGGGAATGTCCAATCTTCTGCAATGGCACGCGCTTCCCACTTAGGAGGGACACCGGTGTAATACATCCTTGCATTCTTGCGCTTGACATGCCAATCGATCGTTGACTGAGGCGTATCTTTCTGGAAGACGATGATGATCATGCGAGCACCAGTATAGCGACCGATCCAGGCTGACCAACAACAGCAGCAGTGGGAGCCACACCAGCTCCGGTTCCTATTACACCTGCATTGGCAGTGATAGTTCCGAAAGACGCAGTTGTAGTTGTTATCAGCGCCACCAGACCACCACCGCCACCACTGCCACCACCTGACGAAGCAGTGCCAGTTGCAGCACCATTACCACCTGCACCACCGTTAGCAGTGATTGATCCGTTATTGACAATGGTCTTTGCACCGATGTGAACGATACCACCACCGCTACCACCGTTCCCGGATGAAGCTGTTCCACCAGTGATATCAGCTGCACCACCTCCACCTCCCCCGCCACCGTTGAATGTAGAAGTGCCGTTGTAAGTGCGACCTGTCAAAATAGCGGGCAGTGAGTTCCACTTCTGTAAGATAGTCGGCGACGGCGCACCACCGGCAACTCCTCCAGTCTGGGCAGGAGCACTGACACCACCACCGACACCGCCAACAGGAGCAGCTGCAACATTGTTGAGAGAGCAGTTTGACGACGCTGTGCCGGCGCTACCACCACCACTGTTGGTCCGTCCCACACCACCTGCACCTGAAGCAGCACCAAAGCCCGTACTGACAATCGCGAGTGCCGTTCCACCGCTAATGCCTGTTCCACCTGCGATACCGTTGTCGTTGATAGAGCCACCGAGATTGATAGTCAGCACGCCCTTGACAAAGATGTTGAAGCCACGTGGCTTCAGGATGCCTGTTCCCGTGATGGTCAAGTTGTTGTAATGATAGGGACGAGTGAGAGTAGTGGTGCCACCTGTGATTGTAGCATCGCCATCTGATCCATCACCGAATGCTCCATCGAAGAGCGTGGTGCTGGTGCTACCACCCGCTACGGTCTGGGCGAAGACGTCAGTGTTGTTGGAAGTTTGTGCCATGACTTACTCCTCCCACGTCAGGGTGATCGCGTCCACGGTGCAAGTGCCCGCGTTCGTTCTGAAGTGACAGTACAGGTTGTCATTCGTCGCGCGCACGAAGTCGATGTCGATCTTGAAGGTGACTGCACCCTGCGCTGCCGTGGTGACGCCGGTGCTGATGGTCGCCGTGCTGTCCCCGACCCATGGCTGGTCGCCCGCCGCGTCGAGGCTGAGCCGCGCAGTGATGGTCGTCGCCCCGGCCGCGATGGTGTTGACGTGGATGTACAACGCGGACAAACGTCCGATGCCACGGTTGCCAACTGTACCCGGGCTGTCCGCGTACAACGGAAGCAGGTGACGTTGAGCAATGACGTACGCGTTGGTCATGCTGACGGCGAGACCCGTGTGGGTCGATGCGTGAATGAACTTGCCAGTTGCGGCCATGATAACTCCTTCTTCTACGACTACGAGAGTTGACTGATGCGGCTACTCGCCGCTTTACTTACCCTTAATGATGTGAGCGTCCACCTTGGCGGCCTTCCCGCCCGTGAATGCGCTCTTTACGCGGGCCGATGCCCATTGGTGTGCGGTCATGCCCGGGCGGCTGCCCGACGAGCCGTACGCTCCGAGGCCCTTGGCGTACACAGCGCGCACCTTCGCAGGTGTCGTGTTGTACTTCTTGGCCATGCCGGAGTAGTCAACGCTTTTTGGCATTGCGCACCTTCTTCTCCATGCCTTCACGCATGTCGAACGCAGCTTGCTTCTTCCCCGACTTGTAGAGGGTCGTCGCCTTCGCCAACTGCTTGGCGCGAGGAGAACCCGGCGGAGCCTTGTAGGTCTTGGGCAGCGGCTTCTTCTTCATCATCTACTGCACCATGCCCGAAGGCTGGCCAGTAGGAGCCACAGGAGGACCGTCAGGCACAGGAGTTTCCACAACAACGGGACACTCGGGGCAGGGCGGGCAAGAGTCGGGCGCGTTCTCCGGCAGGCCGATGCGAGTGGACGCAAGCGTGCCCCCGCCCGCTGCCCCAATGAACGCACTGACGACGGCAACCAGAACATGGATGAAGTTCGGGCGGTGTTGAGGTGCCATGCTATCGGCCCCCTGCTTTCGGCACGCCGGTGTACTGACCGGGCAGGTCGCTGATGCTGGACTTGCCAGTGTCACGCGGAGCCTGGTACTTTACGTTCTGGCCCTCGGGGCTCTGGCTCGTGCGGCCGGAGCGAGGCTTCCATCCAGCAGCGTACCCGCCGGAGGTCTGCTGACCTGCAGGCTTGGCGATGGTGTAGGTGCCGGGGTTCATGAGGTTCGGAATGCTCGGCGACTTCGAGGACGAAGTCCCCTTGTGGCCCTTGCTCTTGCCGGGGTTCTTGACGGGGGTGATGTCGTAGCTGACATCGCGCTTGTACTCGGACATGGTGAAACTCCTAACAGGTTGGTAGTAGTATATCAGACTATTTTCGTTTATCTATCTCACGTTTCGGCTGACGCTCCTTCTTGAGTTCGCTGGCCTCCTTCTCTGTTACCGTGGTGCGGGACTGGATTGCCTTGCGCTGTACAGCTTCGGGCATCTCGGCGCCCTTGAACTTGGCCGCGCCGATGGCGTCAAGCATCTGCTCCACAATCCCCGCTGGATAGGCCCCCGTAAGATCGGAACCTCCAGCGATCTTGCCATAGTCGTTCCAGATGCGGCTGATACCGCCGACCTGCATCGCGTTGATGTACTTCTTGTAGCGTGCGAAGTCCTCGTCCGACACCACGAATGCTTTGCCTTTGTAGGCGTTTTCGCTGGGGGATGCGTCCACTGTCTTGGCATTGAAGTAGTTCAAGAACGCAGTCCCTGCAGCCTCGTTGCTCGTCATCAGCAACGCGATGTGCTCCGGCATGAGCCTGTTCTGGGCAAGCTTGACTTCGAGCAGGTCGTCCAGCGGAGTATCGCTCGCCGGTATTGCTATTGCCATTTTGGTCAACGGCCCCAGGCGCTTTGCCAACGCTCCCTCTGTGAATACGCGGTTGCGCCCCTCCGCCGTAGGTCCTGCAACCCAGCTCCACGGGTCGGTAAACAGCGCCCCGGCGATGTTCAACGCGTCAGCGTCGGGCATCATCGGCAGCTGCATGGAGCTACCGATTTTGTTGGACGAGGCCGTGTCATAGCGGCCAACGATGCGGGTGGTGCCAAGCTCTGGCGCGGCGTAGAACGACAGGTCGTTGTAGTTCTGGTCGCCGATGGCGATGCGGCTGGGCTGCGTGGTAGCCCTGATCATGCGCGTGATGCGCTCCGGATTCGCCACGGCGTTGCGCATGAACTGAACTACCGACTGACGGAAGTAGTTGTAGAACACGAAGAAGTTCGTGCTGAAGAACTGCTCTGGCACAGTCAAGGTGCCGTAGTCGAACAGCGACTTCTTGCCGACGGACAGCGCTTCCTCAATGGTCTTGCCGTTTCGAAGCGCTCCGGTCACGGACTCCATGCGCCACATGTTGTCTGTCCACGTTGCGATGGGATCCGCTAGAAGTTCTCGCGGCCCGGTAGTCAGAGCACGTCGTGCCTGAAGGCCTGTCGTGAGGGCCTTGCCTTCCATGCCCATCAGCTTCTCGGTGCCCATCAGCTTGTTGGCTTCGTTGATGAAGTCGCCCGACACAGCCGCCTCCATCTGACTGCGGAAGACGCCGCTCCGCAGTGCGAGATCGTACAGGTCGCCGCGCGTGTACACGTTGCCGAGGGCATCCGTGACTACAGGTACCAGGCGCTTGGCCGGATCCGCGTAGCGACTTCCGAGGAGCAGGATGTTCGCAGCTTCGGGGGTGCGAAGAGGATTGGAGAGTCGCCCCGTAGTGAAGTAGGCGATGGCCGGCGCACTCAAGTTGTTGACGCCGTGGAACGCAGGGGCCAACGACAAGATGGAGTAGTAGTAGAAAGAGTGGTACGCATTGATCATTTGGCGCACTACCCGTACCGCCCTGCCTGCCGAGATGTTCCCGTCGTGCGCAATGTCAGACAGCTTGGCCAGCTCTTTGAGAAGCTGGCTGTACTTCGCCTCTGATCCGAGGTCTGCCTTGATGCGCTCTGCTATTGCGGGCAGCGCCAGCTTCGAGGCGTCCAGCTTCCCGGTGTACAGATCGTCGACTCGCTGCAGTGCTTCGTCGATCCTGTTGTCTGCAAGCAGGCCTTCAGACTTCATCAGGTCTACGTGCGTGGTGACGTCCTCGAGCAGCCCGGCAGGTGCGTCCCCCTTGAACTCGGCAAGGAAGCGGTTCTCCAGGGCGCGGCTTAACTGAGCTGCAGTCTCCGGATCGAGCGAGGTGGTCTTCGAGATCAGGTCATCAAGAGCGGGGCCCAGTACCGGATCTCCGTCGACAAAGGTGCGCTTTAACAAGTCATCCCAGTACCCAGGAGACGCAGCTTCCTTCTTCACCATGTCGTAGAAGAACTTCAGCCCCTCATCCTTCCCGCCTGCAATACGGGTCAGCTCGTCGATCACGGTGCGGCTAAGGTCGGTCAATGCCATGGGCCGTTCGGGGATCAGCTTCACTGCGGCGTCGGCGATGATCTCGTTGGCGCGCGTGCGGGCATAGGCCACGGCAAGTGCCTCGCTCTTCAGCGTTTTCGGCACAGCAAGCACGCGACCACCGGCATCGGTGATGCGCGTGTTGACCGTGGTCGACACCATCTTCTGCACTTCTGCGAAGACTTCGTCCAAGCTCTCTGCCAATCGCTGCGGAGTCATGTCCGCAAGCTTGTCGATTAGTGCGGTGTACTCCCGCGTGGAGGACAGAATCTGTTCGCCGTACAAGTACTGTCCAGAAAAGGCGCGGACCCAAGGGCTTTGATCCTTCGACCCGTAGATGAGGCTGTCAATCAAGGCCGTGGCATAGGCCTTACCGCCTGCACTGTTCGTAGTTCCCTGTCCCAGGGCGATGATCTTCTCTGTCGAGGAGGCGTCAAGCCGAAGACCGTACGACTCTGCAAACCCAGCGTCCTTGCCAAGGCGGCGGTAGTCGTCGCGCAGAGTACGGTCGAGGGCGCTTACCTTCCCGCGTGCGTCGGCGATGATCTGCTTCTGCACCGGGGAGATGATGGGCCCGAGACGGTCGGAGCTATCCAACAGCTCGTTGGTTGTGCGGCGGAACATCAAGGGCAGATCGCTCGTCAGCTCTTGGGCTCGGCGCTGCTGTGCAATGGTCGTTGCGCGCGTAGGTCCGAGGCCCCGTCCCTCTGCCGGCTTGCCTACTTCTGCCAAGGCCCGAGACTGGACACCCTTCTGCTCTGCCAGGGCGAGGGTGTCAAGCTGGTCGTACGCTAAAGTGCGGATATCAGCGGCCGTGACGACGCCCGCTTCAATGTTCTTCAGCACTTGCGTTTGTACGGCTTCCGTGATGTGGCCCGACAGGCGTGCTTCGTTCGCAGCGGCAGTCAACTGCGCGGCAATCTCGGGCGTGACTTGGAATCCCTGCTCGACTTTGCCTGCGATTGAGAGCTCGACGCGCCCTGCATCCTGCAAAGGCTTGACTGCCTTCGTGAAGAAGTCAGTCGCCTGATACTTCGCCGCCAGTTTTTCCGCGTTCGCGGGAGTAGCCAGCGTCCGAGGCGTGACGATGACTACGGCCCCGCCGCGCTGCATCACCGAGGACAGACCGGTGTCTACCGTCTTGACTCCGGCTTCGAACGCAGCTGCCTTACGCAGCGCACCTGAGAATCGGTTGAGTGCTTCCCCCTGTCCGAGCTGCCCTGCGATTGCCGAGGCAGTAACACGGTTCTTCTCTGCGCCCTTGAACGCTTCGACCAAGCTGGCCGTGATCTTGGGGTCGGAGCGCGCGGCTGCTGCAAGGTACGGCTTGAGCAACAGTTCCTCTGCCGTGGTCAGCGGCGTTTTGCCCAGCTTGGCTGCAGCTTGGGCCACGGCATCTGCCTCGTTGAATGCCTTCTGCCCTTTCGAGAAGTAGTTGCCGTCGAGGATGCCACGCATCCTGTCGCCTTCTTCCCCGAGGTCCCGAGCGAACTTGGTGTTCGGGAACTCGGCGCGGACTGCGTCCTCTGCTGCAGAGTGTGCCCGAAACGCCTCGAACTCAACGTCTGCTGCCGGCTTGGCCCCGGTTTCGAAGATGCTTCTTGGGGTTTTGTCTGCGTCGTACACCGTCTTGTACAGACTGGCCGCCTCCATCTCCTGAGAGAGCTTGCCGCCGTACACCAGACGCACATCGCCGGGGGCCAGCTTCGTTGCGAGCTTGCTCAACCCCGGGATTGCGTCAACGTAGGAGGACGCCGCGCCCTTGAACGCGTACTTGGCCACTGCGGCCAGGTCTACTGCCCCTTCGACAGCCTTTGTTGCCCGGGCTGCTGAGAGTCCAGCCTTGGCCCCGCCGATTGCACCCGCACCCACCGCAAGATCGCCGAGGGACAGCAGATCACCGACAAAACCTGCGACCTGTCCGACGACTTCGTACTTCTGCATGTCCGTATCGGGGTTGTACTTGTACAAATCCCCAATTTCCTGCGTCAGTCCGCCGCCTTTAGCCACGTTGTACAGCACATTCTCGTACAGGCCGGTGCCTTTGAACTTTTCCGGGCGTCCGGCTGACTTCTTCTCCTGCACAATGTCAGGGGTGAACGCATAGCCGACCGCTCCGGTTGCCGCGTTGATCAAAGTCATAGCAGACCGCAGCCCGTACATCGTCGGAGACTCGACAGTTGCGCCTGTCGGGTACTCTGTCTGGAACAGGACGCCGCCTTTCACGAATCTGTCAGGCGAAGACAGGATCTCGTTCTTCTTTGCCTCGTCTTGCCACCAGTCAAGCGTCCCGTACGCCCCGCTGTTGGTCTTATTGGTGATCAGGTCGTCGATTTCCTTCTCGGTGTAGGGCCGGGCCGCCGCTCGGGTGGGCGGAGCAACTGCCCCACGCCGTCCGTCCACGTCTCCGCCGCCGGTTGCGGCCGGAGTGAAGGTCTGCTTGCGCAACGCTGCACGATCTTCCGCTTGGCGTATGCCGAGGTCGACGTCGTTCTTCGCTTTGAGGAACGCCATCTGTCCGGGCTCGAGATTGGGCACCGACCCGGTAGTAGTCTGCCGAGACAGGGCGATGCTCAGCGGATCCTTGCTGACAGACACGCCTGCATCCTTGCCCATCGTGGCAGGGTCTTGCGTGATGGTCGGACCTTTTCCCTGCAACTGCGGGCCCAGTCCCTTGAGCTGCCGCGACATGTCATTGAAGATGTCTTCGCTGTTCATGCTCGGGTTCAGGTCACGGATGCGCTTGTATGCGGCACGCATCCCGGAGAAGTTCGACCGCTCTGCCTGCTGCTCCGCCGTGGGCAGGTCACGAATGCTCTTCTCGAACTCCACTGCATCGAAGGGTTCCTCGACTGCCTTCGGCGCACGAATCTGCGGGCGCATCGTCTCTTCGAACAGGGATACACCAGGAGGAAGCGGCGCATTCTCTGCATACAGAGACGGCTTCATGCCCGCAACGATAGGCAGGCCGGGCGCGAGCACGGCCTTCACGGAGTTGATTGCAGTGTTGACACCGGGGCGGTCGACTGACGTGTAAGGGACAGTCGCCCCGGCAAAGCTGCCGACGTACATCGGCTGCTTGCGCTGGTTCATCTCTTCGTCAACCTGCCGCGAGATCTCGTCGTCAGACACCGGGCCCACAGCCCGTGCCCGTTGCCGAAGGGTCAACTCCTTGCGCAGTTCGTCCTCGGCCCGCGTGAGTTCGTTGACATCAGTGGGCAATGACACGATTTGCCGTGCCTGCCTGTTCGCTTCTGTGGCTCCGGGCACCGGGGCGGGCACGGTTACAGGAGGCGCAGGCTTCCCGTAGGTTTTGCTCTTTGCGCGGATGCTTTGGGCGTATGCGTCACGTTCGGCCGGGGTCATGCAGTAGGCTCCTACGGGTTGGTGGCGTCGTGATTCGCAATCGCCGTAGCAAGCACGATCTCTACTGCACGGTTGCGCGCTTCGGGGTCAGCCTGATACGCGCTCTTCAAGGTAGTCACGGTATGCTGGACACTGAAGCCCTTGGCCTTGTCCGCAGTGTAGTACGCCGTGGCTTCCTTTCCAACCTTGCTGGCAACGACGCGGCTTAGGCGGTCGGGCTGCTTGGCCAAAGTCAGAGCAGCGGTCATCCGCTGATCCATCCACTGCGTCTCGGGGGTGGCAGGCCCCTTGTTGATGCCCGCCCCGCGTACGGCTTTGACATCGGCCGCAGCCTTCGACTCTGCTGCTGCGCGCTGTGCTTTGCTGATCGCCAGGTTCGTCCCACCGGTGATCATGCCGGGGGTCTCGTTCTGCTGCTGCAGCATGGCACGAGACTCGGGCGTGCCGAACACAGGAGAGCGAGGAGCCGCGTCCGCAGCGGACGGGCCTGCTACCGGGATCGACGGAGGCAGCACGCCTTCAGGCCTTACGCCCATCGACGCAGGGGGCGCGCCAGCGAGGCGTGCAGCCATCGATGGGATCGGAGCTGCAGTCTGGGTCGGAACGTAGACCGGACGCGGCACAGAGGGCCGCACACCGGGCGCAACGAGGTCTGCTGTGGGTACGCTTGAGCCACTAAAACCCTGTGACATCATCGAGTCGATCAACTCTGTGTCCTGCGCGCGTCGGCCGAGGACAGCTTCCAGTTCAGCCCGGCGGTCTGCTACCTGCTGACGACGTGCGTTCGCCGCGACCGCACTCTCGGTTGCGTCTGCTGCTCGAAGCATAGCTTCGTCTTCGGGGGACAGAACATTGGTCACGTTGTCGGGCGCTTCGCTCTCGGGGCGAGTACCGATATCGGGCTCGTAGTTAGCTCCCCGCACTGGAGGCGTGTACGCAATACCCTCGGCACTGGCCGGAGGCGGAGTGTAGGTTGGGCGCGGGACAGGCTGTGGCTGCGGTGCCGGCGTGCTCGGCATGTTGGCTATGCCTGCGGATACCCCGGCAGGCAGCTGTGCTACCCGGACAGGAGACGGGGCCTCCATAGCCGGGGCAGCTGCGGTTGGGGCAGCCCCGACAGCAGCGGGCGGACTCGCACCCTGCGCACGGTACTGCGCGATCAACGCCTGCTGCTCTTCGGGCTTCATGTTGTAGATGCCCTGCATCACGTTGCGCTGACGGTACGAGGGGTACGCGTTGGTCGGACCAAAGCGCCCGGCGTTGATGTCGCGGACACGGGTGATGTAGTCAGGCAGGCTCAACGTCGGAGCGGTCGGGTCTTTCAGCGCTTCGATCTGCAGCTGGATGGCAGCGTTGACTTCGTCCGCCGTCGCCGTGGCCGGGGCTGCAACCACAGGCACGCCAGGCATCTCGCCCAACGTGGGGCGTTTGGTGACCTGAGTAGCACCTTCTCGGCGGGACGAGGACTGACGCGACGAAGATGAAGAACCTCCGCCTGAACCCCCTGTCGCTTCAGGGGACGTGAGAGTGAAATAGCTGTCTGTGATGTCGCCGTGGCCAGAAGCGTTGAGTTCGTCGATGACATCAGCGCGGGCCTGATCGGCATCCACGGCGCTGCTGGTGCGCTGCGCGGTCATTGAGTCGACCAACGCTTTGTTCTGGTTGTCAGTGTCTGCCTGCTCGGTAGACGGGAGCTTGCCCGCTTGGCGCGCGGTCTTGAGGGCCGTTGCCTTCTCTGCGGTACTCGATCCGGTTGCGGATGCAGTGCCTACCTCAGCCTCTTCCGCAGGGGTCAAGCGAAGTCCACCTCCCGCTCCGCCCCCGCCCCCGCCGCGCCCGGCCGTAGTGCCCGACGACTTGCCTGAGCTCTGTGAAGTGCTGCCTCCGGACAACGTCATCGTGTCCGCCTTGGCCTTCGCGTAGTCCAGCGCGAGACGCTGACGATCTGTAGCTTCGCGCAGTGCTGCGATGTTCGCTGCGTCGGTAGCCTTCAACCGGCCCGCTGCGACGTCGAGCTTCATCTGTTCGAGCTCGTCGCGCCGCTTGGCCAACGACTCCACCTTTGCTTGGTACTGCTTCATCTCCATCTCATACTGGCCGATGGTATTCTTCATCTCCATGTCGGCTTGCTTCTTCGCCAGCTCGTAGTTTTCAGCCCGCTGCTTCGTGAAGATCTGCGAGATCTGATAAGCGTACGTGTCCTTGTAGTTCTTCATCGCATCCGGGGACACGAGGAAAACACCTTTGCTAACCTGGGAGATTGCCATTTAGTTCTTTCCTCCGCCGAGCATTTCGAGGTACTTCGCTGCGTCCGGGTTGCGCCCGACGTAAGACATCAGTCCGGCCGCGTCTTCCGTGGACATGTTCATCTGCTTTGCGAAGCCTTGAATCTCAGCCTGCGTGGGCTGCTTGCCCTGCTGTGACACGGTCTGGTTGGCCTGCTCGAACATACCAGCGAGGCCGCCGGTCAGCGCGCCGAGGCCCGCCTGAAGTGCGTCCTGCTTCGCCTGCGATGCGGCGGCAACGCGTGCTTGGATCTCGTCCTCGAGCTCGCGCTTACGCTGCAGGTTCTGCCCCTCCACGTTCTGCGACACTCCGGCCGCAGCCTTGGCTGCTGCCTCGGCGAGCTGAGCCTGCTGCAACGCTGCCGTCCCCGCACCGCTGGCCATGCCCGCTGCCCCTACGGCGCGAGACTGGGCCTGCGCCTGCTGGAGCTGGCTTCCGATCTGGTTTGTACCTGCCGTGTACATGGACTGCTTCTCTGCCTCGGTCAGACCGAGAGTGCCCAGGTCCTGCTGCCGCCGCAGGGCGGCGAGGCGCCTCTCGTTCTCCTTCTCCGCGTCCGTCTTGATGATGGCGGGAAGCGCTTCGAGCACGCCTCCGGCCACCGTGCCGATAGCGGAGCCGATGGGCCCGCCTGCCAGCCCGACAATACCACCGAGGGTTGAACCGATGCCTGCCATGATGAACTCCTATTCCTGAATGATGAACGCAGCTTTGCGGTGGAAGACTTCGACCTCGGACATGAGGACCTTGATGTGGCCTCTGTCGCAGCGAGGGTTCATTGCTACGTAGAAGTGATGGACACCGGCGGGCAAGTTGGTGAACCCGATACGCTGGCAGTACCAGCGACGGCTGTAGAAGCCGACCGCGCCGGGGTCTCCGACGCTAGCCCCTCCGACCGTGACGTTGCCGCTGTTGTTGGCGTCACCGGGGAACACGGTAGGGTCGACGGTGACGAAGCTCGGCCCGTCGTCTTCTGTGAAGCTGTGGCCCTTCGTGCAGAGTTCAATGTCCGAGATACGAAGAACGTCGCCTTCCGTGTGCCCGACGTAGCCGGGATTCCGGTTGCGGTGCTGTTCAAGTTGGTAGTTCGCGTCACCCACGCCGAGGTAGGCAACGCTGAACAGCACGTCGGCGGGACGCTCGAGCACGATGCGCTTGCCCGACTCCGGCATGATTTGGTAGGGGTTGCCTCCCAGCATGTCGTACGGCTTGATGTGCGCGCTGAAGTACCGCTCGTTCACGCGGAGCAGGTCGATAAACTGCGTGTACATGTCGCCTGTCGTGAACTGGAAGTCGGGCGTGACGTTGAAGAACTCTCCCCGCACGATGTCCGTAGTGTCCACAGCGGCCAGGGTGATGTCAGCCTGCACGATGCCGACGTTCAGGTACGTCCGAAGAGCCGTGTTGTTCTGAGACAGCGCCGCCCCCGTCATCGGGGTGTTGGCTACGAAGACGTTGGGCGGGGTGAACGACATTAGTTTCTCACCATAGCACAGACCATCGTCGCTTCTTTGAGCACGATTCCGGCCAGGGTGGCATTGTCAGATACCCGTGCCCGCAGCTCCACCGCCTTGATGCCGTTCGCTATGTTGGTCAGGAAGCCGCTGATGCTGCATCGCATGCGCTTCGTCGGGTGAGTCAAAGCGTATTCTTGAACGTTCACGTAATCAGCCACGCCGGGAGCCGCAACGGCGGTGACATTAGTGATGTCGAACGTCGTGTAGTTGGTGACCGAGTAGCCCCACTCGCAGGTGCTGACTTCGACCCATACGTTAGAGTCGTTGAGGTAGTAGAGCTTCAAGTAGAAGGTGTCGTTATCCGCGTTCATGTACGCGGGCAGGACAATGCCTCCGATAGGATCCTCGTTGTAACCAATGACGTCGTCCAAGTTGATGTCCGCATGGATACGGAGCAGTTCATAGGGGCGCTCCCACACCAGGTTCGGGACGAAGTTGATCCGCACGGGGTCGGTCCCGCCGAGGTTGATAGTGACGTGCGTCTCCGACGACACGGTGAACGACCCAACGGAGTTGCAGAACGTCCCCATGTCTGTCGTCCACACGGCGGCGTTCGCCGTGATATCGACGTGCTCTTGCGACACCCACTCAGTCTGAGTGTTGTTGCTGTCGAGCGACACAGTGTTCGACGCGATGGCGGTGTACGTAAGGTTCGCCGCCGCAGCAGTAGCTACGACACCATTGAGGGCAGGAGTAGTTGTGATGATGCTCATGTCTTACCTGTACTGGTTACGGCACCACAGCAGGCGGTGCTCGAGGCCGATTGGAAACACTTGATTCACGCCGATATCGTAGATTACTCCTGACGAAAACACATACTCCTCGTTCTTGTAGTCGATGAGCCAGCGCACGTCGATGTGGACGGGTCCGCTCTTGACCGGCGTTGCATACGGAATGGTGTAAGTGAACCGCCCGAGTGCAATGTAGAGCGGACCGGTACGCGCAACAAGGACGTCGTTGACAAAGACCCCAAGCTCACCTTTGTGCTGGTCTCTTACTATTTCAATCCAACCCGCAGCCGGTGTCGTGAGGGAGTTGTAGTAGAACAAGAAGTAGGACTGACGGTGCGTGAAGTCAACGACAGCTTCCCCCTTGAGCATCCCTTCTTGCGCGACGAAGTCCAGCACCCACCCGCTGCGGTTAGCGGCGAAGGCGGAGGACTCGAAGGCGTTCCATCCCAGCGTCCATTCTTCTACGTTAATGTAGTAGGTGTTGCACGCCTCGGCGACGTAGTACGCCTGCGATGGGTAGACGTAGTTCTTCTGCGCCGGAGGGCCGACGATGTTGGTGTACGCCGGGGGTACAAGCTGTGCACGTCCGACCGAATCCAACGGCATGTTGTTCTGGTCGAGACTCCCGTTCAGCTCCCCCACGGCCTGATTGATCTCGTCGTTCTGGGGGTCAACGAGGATGATGTCGCCTGCAAGCTGAGGTCCGACAGTGTATTGGCGTGCCATTAGGACTTCGCTCCCGGCATCTTGGTGTTCGGAGTCTTCACAGTGCCGCCGATGTACATGATCTTGTACTTGATCAACGTGTGTTTGTTGGCCGACTGCAACCGGAACGCAAAGTGCGAGATCAACCCGGTGTTCACATCCCAGCGCATCCGGGTCACCTTGTGCTCCTGCCACTTCGCTACGTCCCAGACTGCAAGGTTCGGGCCCGAGGTGAGGGTGGCGTCCTGCGCAGGTCCGATGCCATTGAGGTAGTCACCAATCTTCGGAGCCACGGTGCCTGCGCTGACGAACTCAGACGAGTAGTCAGAAGCCCACAACAGTTCGACCTCGTTGTTGCCCTCGGTGATCGTCTCGATGTCTACGGTGAGTACACGCTTCTTGATGGTGTCGTCGCCGAAGTCCTCCCATCCGCTCTGCCACACGCCGACCGGGGCGCCGGCGGGGAGATAAGCTACCGAGGTTGTGTCGAAGAAGGAAGCGAAGGGCATCAGGTCGCCCGACGCATGCCGAGCTGTCCAGACCTGCAACCCCATGCCGGGGTACAGGTTCTGGCTTGTCGGGGATGGGCGTGTGCCGATGATGATGTAGCCACTTCGGTCCGCAGTAAGCTGCGTGAAGCGCCAGTCCAGAAGCGGAGACTCCGGGTCTACGGCAGACCGCAGCGTAAACTCGTTCACTGTTGGGGCGTAGACTACGCCGCGTGTGTTCTCGGTCTGGCCGTCCACGGGGAAGTGGCACCACCACTCCTTCTCGCGAGGGGAGTACACAGCGGTTGCTCTACAGAGAGAGTTCTTCGAAACGCGGCGTAGCTCCTTCTCGAAACGAGCGCTGACCTTGTTGACTTCGATTGAGGCCCCGCCGCGCAGGCCGCCGGTGATCAGGTACACGCCATCGAGGTTGAGGAAGAGGATGCCGACACCCGGCACGAGGCGGATGGTGTTCGTAGCGATGGTGCCGATGGACTGGTTGACCGTGGTGCAGGTGAACCCGTCGCCCGCTGCGTTCGTGAACACGGCGTCGATGGCCTTCTCACGGAAGACCAGGAGCACATCATAGTAGGGAACCAAGGCCGTTATGTGACCACCGTCGCGTACCCCTACGTCGAAGTAGTTGAACGCCGGGAACTGCTCCGGCAGACCCTGTGCCGAGTAGATGAGCTGCGTGGGCGTGGTGTCTCCGCCAGCCAGCCACATCGCGCCGTTCCACGCCGCGCCGTACTTGTAGCCATTGCTGATCGTGACCGAGTCCGCGAAGGTCGGGGCTTTGTCGACAAGCTGGTTGTCTGGGATGCAGTCGAGGTACTGCCGCGTGGTGTTGTCGTTGATCTGACAGACGAAGTAGTAGACATCGCCGGCTCCGGTCAGCCCATCTTTCTTGTTCTTGGTGCGGTAGATACGACGGGCGACGGTGCCGTCGGGGCCGGGCTCAAGCCCCTGCACCATTACGCCGTACTTGCGGGCGTTCGCGTCAGCGTACCGGATTCGCTGAGCCTCGGTCGTGGCGGGGAACGTGGCGTCGGTGTACACCGTCCAGCTCACGTTAGCCGGATTGCTGACCGGGGACTCGGAGCCAGTGTCCGTGACGTAGGTCTGCCGATACGAGTACGAGTTGATTGATCCCTTGTCTGGGTCGCCGAGTCCGAGGTAGTCCCCGGCCTCGAACTGCACGGCCATAGACACCAGACTGTTGTTGATACCGTCCCCGGTCGGGGCGACGAATGCGTCGGGTTCGGCCGGGATTCCCGGGGCGGAGTAGGTAGTCTGCACCCCGACGCAGTAGGGCGTGGGCGTAGGCAGAATGAACCCGAAGGGTTCGAGCTTCGCACGGCCCCACCACTTGAACATCTCGTCATGCCCGTTGAGGAGAAGCGCGAAGCGGCCGAAGGGCACGAACTGCGTACCGGGCTCATCCACTCGAGGCAGATGGCGGTTCCGTGCAAGCACGATCTCTGAAGTGACTGCATCGCCGACGTTGCCGTAGGTGTAAGACAAGATGCCTGCACGCTCTTGGATGTAGTACTCTTCAGACCCGCCGTGGCGGGCCCACGTTGCGAGGAAGCGGCACGGAGCGCGAGCGACGGCCAGCTCTGCAGCGGTCAGGATGAACGGGGTGGCAGGGTACGGGATCAAGGGCTCCCATCCCCGGTCCTTACGCCATCCGCCATCGGGCAGGTAGCGGTGGTTCTGTACGTTCTCCCCTGAGTTTTGACCAATCGTGTAGCGCTGATCGATGCCGGCAGCTGCGACATCGGGGAGGGCGTTAGTCTGCATTAGTTCACCCGGCGGAGGGAGGCAGGATCGTACGGAGAGAAGATGCGGCCCGTGATTCCGAACTGGCCGCGCACAATGTCAGTGTCGACGCTGTCGACGTAGCGCTTCTGTAGACGGAGGATCTCCTTCTCGTACTTCTTCTGGTAGTTGCCCGCCTGAGCCAGGTTGTCGTGCTTGCTGTAGATGTCGTGCAGCACCTTGTAGATCACCAGCTGGTGAAACTCGATGGGGAACTCTGGCGTGTCGGTCGGAAGTCCGAGGCGCGCAGGCTTGCGGTAGTAGCGGCATTCCCACTGGCGGAACTGGCGCTCGTTCGCGTCGTTGTAGCCCTCTTGCACGGGCTCACTCGGGATGCCCGGAATGTAGTCGTAGTAGAAGTCGTTGCCGATGGGGCGGGGGTACGGGCGGAAGCGGAGGTGCAAGCCGTCGTAGTCGATGTAGCGCTTGTTGCCCGGGCTGACCTGATTGAGGAACTCGATCTGGTAGGTGCCCGCAGTGTCCTCGACACGAACAGGATCATCGGAGGTGTTGACGAACGGAGTCGCAGGCAGCGCGGCCGTCGAGCCGAAGGTCACTTCACGCCAGACAGGCAGGCCGGGGTTGCGGATGCCGGTGACTCTGTTGAAGTTCTGATTGAAGTAGACGCGCTTCTTCAGGCCTTCGAACGAGTTCATCACCTGGTCGACGTTGTCTACGTAGCCGGGGGCCGCGACGGTCACGCCGTCCCACGTCTTGAAGGTAACCACAATACTGCGAGCGGAGTTGCCGGTGACCTGTAAGATGGCCGACTCGCTCAACGCTCCGACCTTCTTGCCGCCGTCCGTCTCGAAGGCCCAGCACAGCTCGAGGTAGGTGCCGATGGTGATGCTGCCGGTGCCCAATGCCAGCGTGAGCGTCTCTGCCGGGGGCACGTTGCTCGTGCCGTAGGGGATGTAGCACTGTGAATAGAAGCTGGTGAAGTCTTCACGGAGGTTCAAGTCCTCTTCGCGGCGCGCCGTGATGCCCCGGATTGCACCGTACGGAGGGATCTTCCCGACCGCAGGGGTGTCCTTGTGCAGCAGACCGAGGATCTCAACGGCATCAGCAGGAAGATCGTAGAAGCGGTGCTTCAGTTTCCAGGTGCTGTTGGTTGCGCTCGTAGTTCCTCGGTAGGGTTCGCGCAGGCGGATCTCGGTGCCCGTGGTCACGGCGTCGATGAAGTAGTCGCGTCCGTTGATCTCGATGATCTGACCTTCCCACACGTAGGGGTACGAGAGCAGAGCTTTGATCGGGCCGGTGAAGCCGACGCGTCGGCGGTTGTCCGTAACGATGCACAGCTTCGTGGTGCCGTCAGGTTGGAGAGACACGATGTCGGGCCAGACGTCCATGAAGATGGTCTTCTGTGCGAAGCGCCAGCGCTTCTCAGTCCAGATGGCGTTGTACGCATCGCCGACAAGCAGGTCCAGCTGCTCGTTGTAGACGGTCAACTCCGGGGAGTAATCGGTGATCGACTTGATCTTGTTTCGGATTTCGGTCAGGTTCACGCGGACTCCATGCAGATGCGGGCGGTGCGGGACGATTATCCCACACCACCCGACTTGTTGCTACTGGCGCAGACTTAGATACCGCAGCCGAGGACGTAGACCTTGACAGGTCCAGCCGCAGCCACAGTCTCCATCGCGTAGCAAACAACGTGACCGATGTTTGCGGCTGTGTTGACCATGCAAGCGCCCGCTGCGCCGGCAGTGTCGAGCACCAGAGGATCGCCGACAGCGCAGCCAACGGTGGCGAGGTTCGACGCCGTGGCCGGACCGCGCACCACAACCCGGATGGGCTGGGGCGAAGTCGCGGTTCCGGTGACGGCCTGTGCTGCAACGCCGACTACAATCTTCTGCACGGTGCCGACTGCGTTGAAGTCCGCAGTGATGACAGTCACCGACGAGTTGCCGCCGGTAGGGTCGAGAGTCATCCGGGCTGCCGTGACGTCGACCGCAACGAGCTGACCTGCCGTGATGGCAGTCTCGGTGAGGAACGTCTCTTCCTGCTTGCGGTTGAGCGGGTTGGTGCCCAGCTGTACGTCGGCGCCGGTCGTGACGGACTTGCCAGTAGTTTCGAGGTACTGGAGGATATTGGTAGTTGCCATGTTTAGAAGCCCTCGCCGTTGAAGAGAAGTGCGCAGGATGCCAAGTTGTCAGCGATGAGCTGACCCTTCCAGTAGATCTGTGCAGACCGAGCGGTCGTGCCGGGGATGTACTCGAAGGGGCTGACCGCGAGGTCGCCATCGCTGTGCATGACCAACTTGATACCATCGAAGTTGATGAAGTACATGGTTGCCTGAAGATTAAGGCCGGTGGTGGCGTTGGTAGGCATGAACACGTCCTGCACCACCGCTGCATTCCCGAACGCCAAGCTCATGTAGCCCGCGTTCAGCTGCTTCTCGTCGATGTAGCGCTCCTGCAGGAACAACGCGCGGCGGTAGTTGGCATAGCCAGCTTCCGAAGTGAGGATGAGTTTGATCTCACCCATCGGTGCGCGAGCAGAAGTCTCGGCCGCGATCTGCTGCATGCCCCGGATACCGTCGGTGCCGAACAAGTTGTTCGCGTTGAAGATGCGGTTGAACAGACCGTTGCCGTCCGGGACGAGCGAGCGAGCAAGACCGCCAACGGTGTTGGTCTGACCAGCCGCCGTGGGTGCGCCCTGCTCGAGGAAGCCGGTCACAGTGGCAACACCGTTCAGAGTCCCGAGGGAGGTCAGAACAGCGGAGTCACCAGCAACGAGCTGCTTGTTGATCTCGCGGCGAAGCAGACCCATGACGTTGCGCATACGCGCTTCGACGATCTTGACGATGGCCTTCTCGCCGGCGTTCTCGAGCTCTTCTTTCTTGGTGACAACGATGGGCGCGACGAAGTCAGACCACTCGTACAGAGCGGGCTGCATGACATCCTGCACAGCGAGGGAGACGGGCTCGTAGCCGGTCGCGAGCTGGGTGATCGTCGAGTGATTGGACACAGCCAACGGGCGCTGGATCTTGATGCCGCCGTCTTCGTACTCGATACCACCAAGACGCTTGGCGAAGTCGAGGAAAGGGACGCGCTGGAAGAGTTCGTCTACTTCCCCGTCCCGGATGCTGAACAGCGTCGAGGAGAGGAGTTCATTTGAAATGGCCATTTGTCGGCCTCCTAACTGAATGGTTTTGGGAACAGGACTAAGTCAGTCGGGTGGCCGAAGGGCTCCGCTCTCCCAGTTCTCTCTTACGGGTGACCTGTTGGGGTTCCGCTGAGGCAGTCGGGAGGAGTTGCACTGCCGGCAGTATAGCACGTTTTTGTGCGGTTCAGCGTCTACTCTTTTTTCCCACGCATCCCCACTTCTTCCGTGACAGATTGTTCGGGGTGTTGGGGTCGTTCTGTTTCTCGGGGCTCAGCCCCTTCTTGATGCCAGCAGACCGTGCGCAGTAGCTGTCACCCCGCGATGTGCCAGGTGAAACAGTCGCGCCGACCTGACCGTAGCGCACAGTCTTAGTGCGCCCGGTCGACGGGTTCTTCACGACCTTCTTGCTGGCCTTCTTCACTTCGAGGAGCCGTGGGCTTTGTGCCACTGGTAGGCAGTCCATGCGTCCTTGAACTTCGGAGCCTCGGCGCTGCGTACGGCGTTGCCGGTCGAGGTCTTCATCAGAGTCTCGCGCTGTGCAGTCTTCACTGCCGTGTTCTGCTCTTTTGCGACCTGTCCCTTCACGATGTAGTACGCATCCTCGAGCCGCAGCTCGGGGCGATCCATCAGCAGACGCGCAACGGGCATGCGCATCTCGTCCGAGGTCAGGTCGGGGTGCTTGGTCTTGAACGAGTCAAGCGCGACCTGACGGCTCTGCGTGGCGAGATCCTGCTGCAACGGGGCGAGCATCTGCTGCATCATCTGCGCAGCCTTCACGTCGATCCGCTCCTGCAGTCCCTCGTCACTCCAAGCATCGTGCTCCAACGGCTTCGCTGCCTGCTCTGCTACCTTCTGTGCGAACTCTGACTTGGTCATCAGCTCCCGGTCGCGGGCCAGGGATGCGCGCTCTGCCTCGAGCTGCTGCCGGAGCGTGGCAATCTCCGTCGTCTTCTGCGTGTACGAGGCGCGCAGATTCCCAACGAGCTTGCGCCCGTTCTCCGGCAGGTGCTCGAGGATCTTCTTGTAGTCGGGCAGGCCTTTGTGCCCGCCCTTCAGTTCGGGGTGATCGTCATACGCTGAACCGATGAGCTCATCGAGGCTGATGTCTTCCGCTTCGGCGGCCTGGACAACTTCGACGGGGGCTTCAGCGGCAGGTGCGACGGGCGTGGCTGCGGTATCGAGCATGATTACATCCTTCCTGCGAACAGGGTGTCAGTGGATTCGGCAGAGTCCATCGGGGCTTCTTCCTCCATGGACTCCTCAGCAGGCGCGGACTCCTTGACCTTCTTGGTCAGGAAGCGCTTGAAGGTGCCGGACTTGGCGGCCATGCCGATGCGCCCAGCCAGGCCCTGCAGTCCGTTGTCGTCGGTGATCACGGTGAGGTCGATCTTCGCGTCTTCGGGCAGCACGCCTTCTTCGATGGCGTCATCGAACGCCTTGCCGAACATGGTCAGCAAGCGCATGAACTCCGGGGGCAGGGTGGACATCTTGGGCTCAGTGAACCGGTCGTACATGTCCTTGATGCCGAACAGGGGCAGCAGACGGTTGGTCGCTTCGACCAGCGCGTTGGCGGCCTTGCCGCTGAACGAACCCTTCGGCGCAGACGCAGAGTACAGTTCGTCCTCGCTCTCTTCGACATCACCCTGACGGGTCATGGCTTCGGAACGCATCGACGCAAGATTGGCCTTTTCTTCTGGGGACATCATCATGGGGACTCCTTGGCAGCATCATGGGCATGCGCCTGTTCAAGCATTTGTTTGGCGGGGAAGGTTTCAGTGACGGCCATGACCTTGTCCCCGTTGAACTTCTTCAAGTTCTCCCGGTATAGGTTCGCCGTCGCATCAAGTTGTTTCTTCTCGTCGATCTTGCGCGAGGCGAGGGTGTCGTACATGGCCTCGCCTCCTGCGTCCTTCTCGTTCACGAAGCCGCGAGCGTTCATGATCTTCTCTTCCTCGCGCTTGTTCGCAACGCGGTGTCCGGCGCTCGGGCTGAAGAAGCCGTTGCCACTGAGTCCGGAGTTCCAGCCTGCGTTCCACAGCGTGGTCATCTTCGCAGGCATGGACACCTGCTGTACGCCGGCGACGCCGCATTCCGGACACTTTGAACCCTGCGCCCACTTGACCAGGGCTTCCCACTCGCCGTGCTCTTTGCACACGAAGTCGTAGATGGGCATCACACGCCTCCGATGACGGCAGCGGTGTCAGCCGAGGGGGTAGGCGCTGCTTCCGGCGGGGCTACCACACTACCGGGCGCAGCGGACGGGGCCTCCGGTGCAGGTGCAGGCGGAGCCGCCTCGTTGAACGCTTCGGGCAGGTCGAACAGACGCACGACTTCTGCACGCAGCTTATCGGCGGGGACGCCGAGGCCAGGCAGAACGGCGAGCAACTGTGTCAGCTGCTGCTTGCGCACCATGTCAGTCATCGGAGTCCCGCCGCCGTCCGTTGCATAGAACGACCAGTCTGCATCTATCTTTTCGACAGAGGCCGCGCTGGCTCCGGACGGAGTGGCAATGACAATAGTTTCACCGTCGTCGAGCAGCGGGATGAGCATGCGGATGTACAGGGTGACAGCCTGCTCGATGGTGGCATCGCGGTCGCGGGCCATCTTGCCCAGCTCGCTCGAGGTGTACTGCATGAGCGCAGTGACCTCTGTTGCCGTAGCCTTGCTCGCTTCGCCGCGAGTAAAGCCGGCGGTCAAGCTGCCCTTCTGCAGGTCTGACTCGATGTAGTTCAGGTAGGCTGCGTGGTTGCTGCTGATCGGAGTAACCGGGACCTCGGCAATCAGACCGGCCAGTGTGTCGTTGTCGGTGGGGATCATCGCCCCGTCGATGCCGCTCGTGATCTTGGCAAGAGCCTCGTCGTCGAAGGCTCCTTCCTTGTAGATGAACTGACGGCTGTCGCGGCGGACGGCGTTCGCCCAGAACGTGCGCAAAACGTTCTTCTCGAAACATTGGTCGTAGACGCGGGACATAGCAGAGTACCCAATCATTGGGCGGTCGGGCTGACGTGCGAAGTAGAAGGGCACGATGTTTGGCAGAGGACGCCCGTCGAAGGTCATGACAGGGATCGCGTCTTTGCTCAGCAGCTCTGCTCCGTTCTTGTAGTGGCTCGACCAGAACAGCAGCTCGCTGTTCAGCAGGTCGTACATCTCTACGACCTCTATGTACAGGTACTCATTGGGTAACTCGGCGTTCGACGTGCCATTGTAGCTGCGGTAAGAGCGGTCGTTGTTCCGCTCGTAGTCTGTGAAGTAGTCCCGTTGAGGTGCACCCACGAACTTCTTGTTGCCGAACTTGGCGATGGCTTCGTCGACAGACAGGTAGTACACGTGGCCTACGAACCTGCAGTCCTCCCATGCCGCGGCATCCTGATCTACGATGATCTGCCACGGCGGGATAGCGCGCATCGCGATCTTGCCGAGCAGCGTGTTGCTCTCACGCGGGGCCAGCTTCAGGAAGGAGCTCGTGTAGATGAGCGCCATGCGTGCCGCGGACTCGACCTGGGTGCGCGCGGACTTGAGGAAGTCGTTGGCGATGGTCTTGGTGAACACCGCATCGCCCTTGCCTGTGATGTCAGGTCCGACCTCGACGCTCGGGTACTTGGTGAACAGGCTGCCCATCATGGACTCGATGGTCGCGTAGGCGTCGGCAGTCTCGACGCGGATCGCCGTGTCTGACACGAGGTCAATGTCGGCATAGAACTTGGTCATGTACGCGTTCTTATAGCGACGCATCCGAGGGCGTGCTTCGTCCCAGAAGTCGGTATGGTTTTGCAACGCGGCGCGCAGGAACTGGATGCGGTCTTTTTCGGTACGGGGCATGGTGGCCTCAGGGTATCACAAGGTTGTCAGTATCGGCGAAGATCGTGGCGGGCACCCTGCTTTCTGGCCTCGGCAACCTTGCGGTCCGTGATCCATTGTGGCAGGAAGGGCTTGTCAGATACCCGCACCGTGAGTAAGCACTGAAGAGCCAGCGCCAATCCGATGACAGTATCGCCGTGGTGCAGACCGCCAGTCGGGGCGTACGGCCTGCCCTTCTCGTCGATCTTGAAGGAGCGCAGCTCACCGATGGTCCAGCTATCAAGCTGTTGAATCTGTCCGCGAGCCAGGGCATCGCGCACACCCTCGAGCATGCGGGGCTTCGACTCTGCGTTGGTCGTCCAGTAGTTGCCCTTCTCGTCCGTCCATTGGGGGATCGACATGTGCCGTAGCTCTGTCACGATGACGCCGCCCCACA
>Ga0315293_10001268_pt1 | contig 24436 bp, 23 predicted proteins | sample YL17G13_20_MG_FD_203071 | JGI IMG/M metagenome (GOLD analysis project Ga0315293, IMG submission 203071) | Sediment microbial communities from Yellowstone Lake, YNP, Wyoming, USA - YL17G13_20 | ecosystem: Environmental > Aquatic > Freshwater > Lake > Sediment | place: USA: Wyoming | collected...
CGCTGCCAGATCAACCAGAGGATCCGGACCGGCCTTCAAGATCGCCATTTCTCCTCCGTCTACCCCGAACGGAGGGTATTCTACAAGCCATCCACGCTTGAAGCAACATGTAACAAAGTAGTACTAGTGTGTCTCGCCCAGCGCGCGGCGCAGGATGTCCAGCAGCTGGCCGCGCGTGATCGGCTTCAACAGGTAGGCCGAGGCGCCCAGGCCTTCACCCGTCCCCCGATCTTCCGGGCGGTTCCTGGCGGTCAGGAACACAACAGGGGGCACCGGCGTAAGCGTCGTCTGCAGGCGGCGGTAGACGTCGAAGCCTGAGATGTCCGGCATCATGACGTCGAGCAGGATGGCGTCAAACGTGTGCTGCTGTGCCAGAAGGAGGGCTTCGCCGCCGGAGGCGGCTGCCTTGACATCGTATCCGGCGGTCTCGAGTGTCAACAGGACCAACCCGAGCGTGTCGGGCTCATCGTCGACTACCAGAATGCGTGGGGGACTGGCCGTCATCCGATGTACCTCGCCAACTGTATTGTAGACCGGGCGGCGCAGGCTGGCAACCGCACATCGGATCGGGCTCCCGGAGCCGACTAGAGCAGCATACCCAGTGGGTGTTCGAGCCTTGCCCGCAGGGCCTGAAGCCAGCGGGCGGCTTCGGCGCCATCGGTCACGCGGTGATCGGCCGAGAGTGTGAGCCTCAGGCGCAGTCCAGGCGCCAGTTGGCCGTCACGCACCACAGGCGTCTCGCGCAGGCTGCCCACGGCGAGGATCGCCGCCTCGGGCGGGTTGATGATCGCCACGAAGTGGTCGATGTCGAACATGCCCAGGTTGGACACGGTGAAGGTCGAGCCCTCGACATCCTCCGGTCGCACCCGGCCCTGGCGGGCGCGGCCGACCATGGACCGGATCTCGTCCCCGATCTGACGCAGCGGCTTCGTGTCGGCATCCCGGACGACGACGGTCAGCAGTCCCTCGTCGACCGCGACGGCAACCCCGACGTTCACCTGTGCATGGCGCTGGATCGACTCCCCGTGGAACGAGGCATTCAGGCCAGGGACGTCACGCAGCGCCAGGGCGGCGGCCTTGACGATGAAGTCGTTGACCGAGACCTTGGCGTCATCGGGCTGGGCGGTGTTGAGCTGGGTGCGCGTGTCGGCCAGGCGCTCCGCATCCACGTCGATCGTCAGGTAGAAGTGCGGCACCTGCTGCTTGGAGGCCAGCATGCGGCGGCCGATGGCCGCGCGCAGCTTGGTGAGCGGCACGGTCACGCCCGGGCCGGCAGGAGGGGCGATCGGCTGGGTGGATGCAGCCAGGACGTCCTTCTTGACGATCCGCCCCTCGGGACCGGTGCCCCGAATCCCCTTCAAGTCAATGCCGCGCTCACCGGCAATGCGGTGGGCCAAGGGTGAGGCGCGCATACCAGCCGGTAGACTGCCGGTGACCGTCGCGAGGGGTGCCGCTTCGCCGGACGAGCCTGACGCCGGGGCGGGCACGACAGGCTTCGCGCCGGGCTCCTTGGCCACGACGGGCTTTGCGGCGCCCCCCACGACGAGGGACTCGATGGGTTCGTCCGGCGTGCCGAGGATGGCGATCGGCGCGCCCACCGGGACCGTCGAGTGCTCGGCCACGATCAGCTTGCGAACCGTCCCGGCGACCGAGGCCTCGACCTCGACGGTCGCCTTGTCGGTCTCGATCTCCGCCAGCACCTCGCCTTTCTCGACCGTCTCGCCCTCGTGCTTAAGCCAGCGGATGAGCGTGCCCTCGGCCATGTCAAACCCGAGCTTGGGCATGGCGATCGTCTCAGCCATCACAGCACCTCCCGGACGGCTTTCACGACGTCATCCACCTGGGGCAGCGCCATCTGCTCCAGCTCGCGGTTGTAGGGCAGGGGCACTTCCTTCTGGGCCACGCGCTGCACCGGGGCATCGACGTAGTCGAGGGCGGCCTCGTAGATGCGGGCGGCCACCTCTGCGCCGATGCCGTATGAGCGCCAGCCTTCCTCCGCAATGACGGCCCGATTCGTCTTCTTGAACGACTCGATCACCGGATCCATGTCCAGCGGCCGGAGCGTCCGCAGGTCGATCACCTCGGCCTCGATCCCATCCTGCGCCAGGCGCTCGGCAGCCTGGAGTGACGTCTGCAGCATCTTGGAGTAGGTCACGATGGTCACGTCGCGGCCGGGGCGCTGGACCTTGGACACGCCGATCGGCTCCAACACCTCGCCCTCGGCCACCTCGCCGCGCGCCTGGTAGAGCGTGGCGTGCTCGATGAACATCACCGGGTCCTCGCCCCGGATGGCAGACTTGAGCAGGCCTTTGGCGTCCTGGGGCGTGCCGGGAGCGATGACCTTGAGGCCGGGAAAATGGGCAAAGATGACATCCGGCGTCTGGGAGTGCGTCGCCCCAAGCTGCCGTCCGCCGCCGCTGACCGCGCGGATGACGATCGGGACGGTGAACTGGCCGCCGAACATGCTCCGCAGCTTGGCCGAGTGGTTGACGATCTGGTCCATGGCCAGGAAGGCGAAATTGATCGTCATCAACTCGGCGACCGGCTTGAGGCCGGCCATGGCGGCGCCGTTGGCCGCGCCGATGATGACCCCTTCAGCGATAGGTGTGTCGCGCACGCGCTCGGGGCCGAACCGGTCGTAGAAGCCCTTGGTCACAGCGTATGTGCCGCCCCACACTCCGACCTCTTCACCCAGAATGAAGACGCGCTCGTCGCGCTCCATCTCTTCCCAGAGGGCCTGGCTGATCGCCTCGCGCATCGTGATGATCGCCATGGCTCACCTCACCCCATCGACGAATTCGGAGCCGAACAGCGCTTCGGGGGCGGGGTTGGGACTTTGCTCGGCGAAGGTCACGGCGTCCTGCACCTCGACCTCGACGCGCTGGTCCTCGGCATCCAGGGCGGCGGCGTCGTGTTCCCCGCCTTCGAGTAGAACTTTGCGGAAGATCCCGATCGGATCATCCTCCTGCCAGCGCCGCACCTCATCGCTGCCCCGATAGCGCTCCGGATCGCCCATCGAGTGTCCGCGGAAACGGTAGGTCATCGCTTCGAGCAGGAAGGGGCCGTTCTTGCGGACATGCGCCAGCGCATCTTCAGCGGCCTTCCGCACGGCGAGCACATCCATGCCGTCGACGCGCGCGTTCGGCATGCCGTACCCTTCCGCCTTCTGGCGGATCTGGCTGACGGCCGAGGCGCGCTCGACCGCCGTGCCCATACCGTACTGGTTGTTCTCGCACACCCAGAGGACGGGCAGGCTCCACACCTTCGACAGGTTCAGCGCCTCATGGAAGTAGCCGATATTCGTGGCGCCGTCGCCGAACAGGCAGATCGTGGCCGCGTCGGTGTTGCGGTATTTGTCGGCCAGCGCCAGCCCGGACGCCAGCGGCAGGTGGGCGCCGACGATGGCATGGCCGCCCCAGAAGTTCAGGTTCACATCGGCCAGGTGCATCGAGCCGCCCATGCCCTTCGAGCAGCCGGTCGCCTTGCCCAGGAGCTCGGCCATCACACTCCGGGCCGACATCCCGCAGGCGATGGCGATCCCGTGATCCCGGTAAGCCGTGATCACCCGGTCCTGGGGCAGCCGCGCGGATACCAGCCCGCTGCCGACCGCTTCCTGCCCGATGTACAGATGCAGGAAACCGCCGATCTTGCCTTGCTGGTACAGCTCGGCGGCCCGCTCCTCGACACGGCGGACGAGTACCATCTCATGGTACAGGCGGAGAAGCTCTCTGGGCTCCATGCGGACTCCTCGGGGACCTCGCCTGTCGATCATCCGAGCAGGCGGTCGCCGCAGAGATTCGTCTGTGGGCAAGGCCACGCCCCGATCAGGCCGGGGCTGAGGGAATTATATCAGATGGGTCCGAAATACTGGCTGGCGGTGGATGGATACGCTTCGAGGGCGCACTGGCCGTGCTCTTCTGCCGCGCGACCGGTTGGGGAGAACCTCGTCGCGGAGGCGCGCCGGCTATGGAGCGATCGGGAGTCCGAGGGCGCGGAGGTCGTACTCGCTCATGGCGGGATCCACGCCTTTGGGCAGAGGCAGATCGATGGCGAAGTCGATCCGCTCACCAGGCGCCGGCGGCGCCAAGGGCAACCAGCGCGCGGTCTGCGGCTCGCCGCTCGTGGAGCGCAAGGTCACGTAGACCATCAGGCTCGCCAGGGGCTCGGTGCCCGGGTGAGTGATAGCTCCGCTCAAGAACAGCCGGCTTCCTATGACCTCGAATTGGCGCACGGCCACGGGCAGGCTGACCGGAGATGACGAGGGCCGTTCGGGCTCCGTCCAGCCGAGGACAACCTGCGGGGCGACGTCCTGCATACCAACGCCGAGGCGACGCAGCCTGTCCTCGAGGGAGGCGAAGGTCTCGGCGGTGAAGACGAGGCTCTCTCCGGGTGTGAGCGGCACGCTTGAGCGAAGGATCTCGAGGCCCACGAGCTCTCCCTGAGCGGTCAACGACACGGCCACCTCGGGCAGGACCGCCGCGGGGCCGGGGTTGCGAATAGCTCCGGATGCGAAGCCGCGGTTCTGGGCCGTCAGCCACCAGGACGGCCCGGACGCCATCTCGAGCCTGGCGCCGAATGGCGGCTTGGCGGGTGCGGCGGACACGAACGCTTCGAAGACCATCTGCGGCGCGGCATCGACGGGGCCGGCGATCCATGGCAGGCTTGCGCCCGCTTGAAGAACGCTGGCAGGCAGATCGGCGCGGGCTGCGCCGGCCAACGTTCCATCAGCCGCCCGCCAGGTCAGGATGACGTCCTCCACCATTGCAGGCTGTTCTCCGCGACTGCGAACCAGCCCGAGCACTTCGGTCCCCTCGTCGGCTGCCAACGCGGCACTCACCACCTCGACCGCCACGTCAAGCTGGGTCCGGGCGGAGAACTCGAAAGCGCTCAGGCGCGGCCGGGCACCGGCCGGGTCGATGCCGGGGGGAATGCTCGCCACAAAGGGGCTGGTTGCCCCAGGCTGCAGGTGGGAAAGGAGCAGGCGGGCCGCGGCGGTGCCGATGGGAGCGCCGGAGGTGTCCAGCAGGTCGATGCTGACGTCGACGTTCTGGACCGCGGCGCTGGAGTCGTTGCGCGCCAATCCAATGACAGCGGACGGCGTGGAGCCTGCTCCTGGAACCATGTCAATCTCGGGGAATGCGATCGCCGGGGCGGGGATCGACGGCGTTGCCGCGTGCCCTGTGGGCGCCGGCGCCTCCTGCACGGGCTGTCCTGAAGGGGTGGGACGGAGGGCGCCTGGCGTGCAGCCCGCAGCCGTCAGCGCGCAGGCGAGCAGGAGGGGCAGGACCCGGGGCATGCGACAAGCATAATGCATTCGCGCCTGGGCTCGAAGAGCCGGCCTTCTCCGGCCAACGGCGTGGGGGTGGCGCTGCACCCTCCTGCCGGGAAGTGCAGCGCGGGCCGGGGGGACCCGGCCCGCGCATCCGTCTTGGCCCTCGCCCGGCTTACGCCGCGCCCTTGGTCTGATTGGTCAGGTAGTTCTCGAAGCCCATCTGCCCGATCTGATCCAGCTGGGCCTCGGCCCAGTCCTCGTGCCGCTCTTCGTCGGCCAGGATCTTCATCAGCAGATCGACCGATCCCTGGTCCTTCACCTCGTGGCCCAGCGTGATGGCGTCGTTGTACGACTTGATCGCGCCGACCTCGGCCGCCTGGTCGTTGGTGATCATCTCCTTGATGCCCGGCCCGATCTTCATCGGGTTGAGCTTGGAGACGATCGGCGTCCCCTCGAGGAAAAGGATTCGGGCGATCAGCCACTCGGCGTGGTGCATCTCATCGACCGCCTGGTGTTCCTTGGCCTCGTGTAGCTTCTCGAAGCCCCAGTTGGCTAGCATCTCGGAATGGACCATATACTGGCTGATGGCCGTCAGTTCGTCGGCCAGGAGCCCGTTCAAGGCTCCCAGGACCTTCTCGTTGCCCTTCATTCAGGACCTCCCTCGCAGGCATCTCGTGAAGTGTAGCACGAATGACCGCTGAGAGGGTAGCAGCGCCGCAGCGAAGGGTCTTGTGCGATGCTGGGGGTCAGGCGCCGATGGCCTGCATCCGCTCGCGCCGAAAGGCGGATGGGCGCACGCGGGCGAGCATGGCGACGGTGGCGATCAGCCCGACGGACTCGATCACGAAGACCGATCCGTAGGCGAAGGACTCGGCACCGCTGACGGCCAGGGCAGCATCGTGAAGCCAGCCGCCACCGATCGAGGCCACGCCATTGGCAAGGGCCTGCGAGAGGGTCCAGGCTCCCATATACAGCCCGATGTGAGCCGGGGTGGACATGCCCATCATCATCGCCAGCCCGCCCACGTTGAACAAGCCCATCCCCAGCCCCATCACCACGATCGCAGGCGCCGTCGCCCAGGCTGAGACGGTGAGGCTCGAGAACGCCAGCAGCGCGAAGGAGCCTGAAGCCAACGCCAGACCGATGGCCGCCGTCGCACGGTCTCCCAGACGGCGCGAAAACCACGCTCCGCCGACGGCCATACCCACGAGCACCCCGGTCATCTGATGGGCATTGAAGAGCGTGGTTTGTCGAACGTTCATGCCCAGGACATCACCGCCGAACGGCTCAAGGACCACCTGTTGCAGGAAAAGGAACAGGATGCCCGCGAACAGGAAGGCGAAGAAGCGGCGCGTCTCGCGGCTGCGCGCCAGGAGCGCCCAGGCCTGCGCGTTCGAGACCGCCTCAGGCGCCGGAGGCGTGGTGCGTGCGGGTTCCTGCCCGACAACGCCCAGAAGCGTCAAGCCGGCCAGCAAGGCTGCCATCACGTAGAACAGCCGGCGCAGCGCCTCGGCCGAGTAGGCTTCGAGCAGGCCGACGCCCAGGAAGACGCCGGCCAGGATGCCCACCATCATCATCGACCAGATAATCGAGATCGATCGCCCACGCTCGGCTTCCGTGGTCAGATCCGCCAGGAGGGCCAGGTAAGCCGTGCCGGCAGCGTATATGCCGACGCCGAGCAGGAGGAAGACGGCTGCGCCGGCCGCCACGGAAACGGCGGAGGCCTCCGTCGCGCCCATCCACAACGCAACGTGGGGGGCGGCAACGGTCATGAGGGCCGAGAGCGCCGCCCCAGCCAGGATGTAGGGGGTCCGATGCCGGCCGAACAACGGGCGGTGGTCCGAGCGGTTCCCGAGCGGGATGGCGATCGGCGCGGCGAAGTAGTGCAGGCCGATCACCAGGCTGACCAGGCCGAGATCGATGCCCAGCTCGACCTTCATCACGCGGTTGAGAATGCCCAATGCCAGGATGGACAGCATCCCCGCGCCGAACTGACGCAGTCCCAAACGCAGCAGGCGCGTTACTCGCACACCCTCACCTCTCGCGGCACCGAAGCAGGACGCGGTCTTCGGATTCTTACCATGCCCCAGGGACGAGGCGCGGATTCTACCATGCATCTCTCATCCAGGAATACGCCACCCCTGCGAGGCGTGACCGGATTGGCTTGCGAGTGGGGGCGCGGAGATGCCCGAGCCCCAGCGTTCGGCAGGGGGCCAGGGCGGATTCGGCGGGTCTTCCCAGCTCCGATCCGGGCTTGTCAGTATTTCGGCAGGCTCGGATCGACGTCGCGCGCCCAGCCGTTGATTCCGCCGTACAGGTTGCGCACCTTTCGAAACCCGGCGCCGGCGAGCAGTTCCAGGGCGCGGGCCGAACGTGTGCCGGACTTGCAGAAGACGACCATCTCCTCGGCGCTGTCCAGCTCGTGCAGGTGGGAGGCGAGCGATCCGAGGGGGATCAGCTCGGCGCCGGGCAGGCGTGAGATCTCCAGCTCGTGAGGCTCGCGCACATCGATCAGCCGCACGCGTTTACCGGCCGCGAGCTCGGCCGCCAGGGCGGCGGGTTCCACCTCCCACTCGCGCGCCAGGTGACCATCCTCATAATCGTGACCGGGCACGCCGCAGAACGCCTCGTAGTCGATCAACTCGTGGATCTCCGGCGTCTCGGAGCAGATCCGGCAGCGGGGGTTCTTCTTGAGGCGGAGCTCTTCGAACGACGCGGCCAGGGCATCGAACAGCAGGAGTTTGCCGATGAGTGGCTCGCCGATCCCGAGCAGCAGCTTCAGCGCCTCGGTGGCCTGCAGCGTTCCGATCGTCCCTGGCAGCACGCCGAACACGCCGCCTTCGGCGCACGACGGCACCAGGCCGGGTGGTGGCGGCTCAGGGAACAGGCAGCGGTAGCACGGACCGCGGTCGGCCCAGAAGACGCTGACCTGACCCTCGAAGCGGAAAATCGATCCATACACGTTCGGCTTGTGCGTCAGCACACACACATCGTTGACCAGGTAGCGCGTTGGGAAGTTGTCGGTGCCGTCGACGATCAGGTCATACGGCGCGGCCAGCCGCATGGCGTTGTCCGAGGTGAACGGCTCGTCGTAGGTCTCGACGTTGATGTCGGGGTTCAGATCCTGCAGGCGGGCGCGCGCCGAATCCACCTTGCGCTGTCCGACGGTTGCCATTCCATGGATCACCTGGCGCTGCAGATTGGTGTAGTCCACCCGGTCGTAATCGACCAACCCCAGGTGCCCGACCCCGGCGGCCGCCAGGTAGAGCGCTACCGGCGAACCCAGACCGCCCGTCCCGATCACCAACACCGAGGATGCCTTCAGCTTGCGTTGGCCGGCCAGGCCGACCTCAGGCATGAGCAGGTGGCGTGAGTAACGAAGGATCTCATGGTGAGTCAGATCGAGTTCCTTCGAGACGACCGGCGTGTGGGTCATACGGGCTTCTCCTCTCGCCGGATGGCGAGCCTTGCATCCGCCGGTGATTCTAGCCCAGGCCGGATGGGTCTGTTGGCCAGTGCCCACGGGCTGCCCGGTCCGCCGGCTCAGTCCGCGGCGACGGTCCCCGGCTTCCCTTCCACCCACCGCGGCCCAGGGCAGTCAAGGCCGGTCGGTTGAATCTCCAGGCGGCCGACGCGCGCCACGCCGAGATCAACCGATGCCTGGGAGTTCTCGCCCGCCTTCCCGCCGGCGATGCTGGGGATGATCATCACCCGGTCGGAAGCATGAAGGACCGTGGCGTCCCTTTGCAGCGAGCGAATGTCGTCGTCGTTGACGAACATGTTGACGTACGGCCGCAGCGCGCCGGATTCGTCGAACAGGTGGCGCCGCACATCGGGGTAGCGCTCCGCAAGGTTGTGCAGCGCCGCGCCGACCGTGTCGCCGGTGGCCTCAACTTCCTTGGCGCCGCCCGTGTACGGACGGAGAGGCGTGGGAACCCGGACGATGGTCATGACGCCTCCTCGGCGATGGACGGATCCGCGATCTGGACCGGTTCTTCGAGCATGGCGCCGCGATCCTCGGTCAGTCTCCAGGACCGAGACTCGACGGCCTTGCCGGCCAGGACCTGGGTGATCAGATATGAATACACAGGAAGCGCCCATTGCGTGTCGAACTCGGACGCGTGTGCCGGGTGATCCGGATGCGAGTGGAACACGCCGACGATCTCCAGGCCGAGCCGCTCGGCCTCGTCCTCGGCATGGAGCAGATCACGTGGCGCGATCAGGTAGCGCCGGTTGCGCGCGGCCGGCTGAAAGTGATTGTCGAGCGGCAACAGGTAGGTGACGCGCCGGTCATCGTTGTCCAGAGCGCCGAGCATCAATCCGGCGCCCTCCTCAGGGTAGGCCAGCTGGCCATGCGCCCAGATCTGTGCCAGCAGCGCGGCAGGGATGGACAGGCTCACGCTGCGCTCCAGAACGGACTGCCGAGATACTTGAGGCCGGAGTCGGGGAAGATGACGACGACGGTGCCGGACTCGAGGCGCTCGGCCACCCGCAGCGCGGCGTCCGCGGCTGCGGCGGCAGAGATGCCGACGAGCAGGCCCTCGGTGCGCGCCAGCCGGCGGGCCATGGCGTAGGCCGACTCGGTATCGACGGTGATGGTCTCGTCCGGAACAGACGGATCGAAGATCTCTGGGACGCGCGCGCTGGGGAGGTGCTTGAGTCCGTCGAGCCCGTGCAGGGGACCATCGGGCTGGACGGCGATCAGGCGCACGGATGGCACGGACTGGCGCAGAAACCGGCCGGCACCGGTCATCGTCCCGGTCGTCCCGAGCCCGGCGACGAAGTGCGTGATCTGCCCCTGCGTCTGCCGGACGATCTCGGGTCCCGTTGTCCGAAAGTGCGCCTGCCAGTTAGCCGGGTTGCTATACTGGTCGGCGAAGTAGTAGTGCGCCGAGTCGCGGGCGGCGAACTCGGTGGCGACCAGGCGCGCGCCGTCGGTCCCTTCGGTTGGATCGGTGAGATGCAGTTCGATGCCGTGGGCTCGCAGGATGGCGAGGCGCTCGGGAGAGGCGTTCGCCGGTATGGCCAGGCAGACGGGAATGCCGAGTGACGATCCCAACGTGGCGTAGGCGATGCCCATGTTGCCTGAAGTCGAATCGAGCAAGACGCGGCCGCTGCCCAGCATGCCGGACTCCAGGGCCTGTTGAAGGATGGCCGACGCCGGGCGGTCCTTCACCGACCCCCCGGGGTTGAACCATTCGGCCTTGGCGAGCACCCTCACCGCGGGATTGAGGTGGGCGGTGATGCGGTTGATCTGGATCAGCGGTGTGTTGCCGACCAGGGCAAGCAGTCCGCCGGCGGGTTCCGGCAGCGCGCTGGGCGCCCGGTCACCTGAGCGAGGGGAAACGTCAGACGGATGAGAACGCATCGCAAGGCCCTTTGGGCGGGCCGGCAGGGACCGGGCCGCGAAGTCTATGCTCGCGCCGAAACGCGTAAGGCCGGGGAGCGAGGGCGAGCTGCAGCGGCGCAAGCCAAACCGCAGGATCCGCCGGAGGCTGGGAACCGGCACCGGTGGAAGCCGTCGCCCTCGCTAAGGACAGATGCAGAGGATCATCGTCGTTCGGTTTCTACGAGGTTCCTGAGAAATATTATCCTAATAGCGACCTAATTTGTCAATGCCAGGGCAAGGCAGGTCCCGGAATCGGGGAGAGAGCAGGTCGCGGGGACGGATTCCGCGGGAAGGCCTGGCACGAAGATTGCTGGGCTGGACTGGCAGTCAAGCGGAGCCTTGAAGGATTCCAGCTTGCTATAATGGCTCCGAGGCCGAACTCGTGCACCTGACACCAGAGCGCAACCCTCTCAGCCTTCCCCGCCGCTCGTCCAGCCCGCTGGCGCGGCAGGTCGTGCGCCATCTCGGCGTGGCGGCCGGTATGGCGGCGATCCTGGCAACGGTCTTCACGGCCTGGACACCCGCCAGCCTGAACCCCGGGGAACTGGCTGCCCGCCTGCTGGCGGGCTGGGACAGCGGGCCGGCCTCCGAACCCGTCGCTGTCGTCCAGCCGGCAGAAGGCCTGCACATCGGCGTCGTGGCCGGACACTCCGGCGCCTACCCGGGCACCGGTCTGCCCGATCCAGGATCGACCTGCCCCGACGGCCTGACCGAGCTGCAGGTCAACCGGTCGATCGCCGACCTGGTTGCGGAAGGGCTTGAAGGGGCGGGCTTTCGCGTCGACCGGCTGGCGGAGTGGGATGAGCGCTTGCCAGCCTACCGCGCCGTCGCCCTGGTGTCGATCCACGCCGACTCATGCGACTGGATCAACGACCAGGCCACGGGCTTCAAGGTGGCGGCGTCGGTCGACTCGTCAATCCCCGATCGCGCCCAGCGCCTGGTGACCTGCCTGGTGGACCGCTACGGGCGCGACACTGGCATGACCTTTCACCAGGGCAGCATCACGCGCGATATGACCGAGTATCACACCTTCAATGAGATCCACAGCCAGACGCCGGCCGCAATCATCGAAACCGGGTTCCTCAACCTCGACCGCAAGTTCCTTACCGATGACCCGGACAAGGCGGCCCGCGGGATCGTCGAAGGCATCCTGTGCTTCGTCAACAATGAGCCGGCGTCGCTTCCCGGCGAGGCGCAGCCATGACCGATGCCGGCAGCGCCGGCTCTCAGGACGCCCGCCACGCGCTGCAGGCGGCGCGGCAGGCCCTGGTGCGCGGCGATCACGGCGAAGCTCGACGCATGGCCCGTCTGGCGGCGCGTTTGGCGCCGGGCTGGGATGCTCCCTGGCTGCTGCTGGCGGCCGTATCGGCACCGCGCGCCGGCCTCGCCTATGCCGTACGGGCACTGGAGGTCAACCCGCGCTCGCAAGCCGCGCGCCAGGCCATCCGCTGGCTTGTCAAGCGGCTGCCGCGCGAAGCCCGCGCCGAAACCGTGCGCCGGCTAAGCTTGCCGGACGGCCTGGCGATCGAGCTGCTGTCGCCCGCCTCGCTGGCGGCGCCGCGTCGCCTGGCAACGCAGCTGCTGATCCCGGCGCTGCTGGTCACCGGTGCACTGGTCGTGTGGCTCACTTCGCAGCCGGCGGCGGCGACGCAGACGCAGGACACGCTCGAGCCGGTGGCCAAGGCGACCTTCACTGCCACGGCCACGCCGACGCCTACCGATACGCCGACGCCGACCGCCTCGCCCACGCCGACGATCACCGATACGCCAACTCCTACGTCCACGCCCACGCCGCGCCCGGCGTTCTCCTGGACCTACTCGACCGATCCGAGCGAGCTGGCCGATGAGGGCCGCTGGATCGATGTGAATCTCTCGGCGCAGCGCGTGACCGCCTTCGAGGGCGCCGAGCCGGCCAACGAGTTCATCGTCTCCACCGGGACGAGCGCGCACCCGACCGTGAGCGGCCAGTTCCACATCTACATCAAGCTACGCTCGACGGCCATGTCCGGTCCCGGGTACTACTTGCCCGGCGTGCCCTTCACGATGTACTTCTACAAGGGCTACGCCCTGCACGGCACGTACTGGCACAGCAATTTCGGCGTGCCGATGAGTCACGGCTGCGTGAACTTCCGCACGTCCGACGCCGAGTGGCTGTTCAACTGGGCTTCGGTCGGAACGCTGGTCAACGTGCACCCATGAGCAACCGGACGACTCCGCCTCGGCGGTTGATCGGCGGGCCGGACCCGGCCCGGATGTCGCGGCGCGATTTCCTTCGGCTTGGGGCGGCGACAGCGTTCGGCATGGCTCTTCCCTCACCCTTGCACTCGGGACCCTTCGCTTGGTCGGCTACAGATGGCCAGCTGGGACGTGTGCTGCTCGACGGCGCCCAGATCCGCCGCGAGCCTTCGGTGGAGAGCGCCCAGGTAGACATCCTGGCTTTCGATGACGTAGTCCGTGTAGGGCGGGCCGTTGTGGGTGAGGATGTCTTGGCGACCAACCGTGTTTGGTACGAGATCCCCGACCGCGGCTTCGTGCACTCGGCCTGGGTGCAGCCGGTGCGAAACGATCCGCAAACGCCGCGCTATTCGGTGTCCCCCCGCGGCTTGCTGACCGAGGTCAGCAAGCCCTTCGTCGACGCATTTGCCGAGCCCGATGACGAATCCGACCGGCTCTACCGCCTGTACTTTGAGACGACCCACTGGATCACCGGCGTTGAAATCGATAGCCGCGGCAGGCGATGGTACCGGATCGAGGACGACCGTGTACGCTTCGACTACTTCGCCCTCGGTACGGCGTTCCGGCCGATCCTGGTCTCCGAACTGACGCCGATCGCACCGACGGTGGCGCCGGAAGAGAAGCGCATTGAGGTCAGCTTGGCCGGACAGTGGGTCAGGTGCTTTGAGGGGGCCCACCAGGTCTTCACCGCCAAAGTGTCGACCGGGATGGCGCTTGCCGATGGCTCGTTCTTCACGCCGGAGGGCAAGTTCGAGACGGTCCGCAAGCGGGCGTCGCGGCACATGGCGGCGGGTGATCACATCAACGGCTATGACCTTCCCGGCGTGCCCTGGGTCTCCTACTTCACTCAGGATGGCATCGCCTTCCACGGGACCTACTGGCACAACGAGTTCGGCGCCGCCCGCAGCCATGGCTGTGTCAACCTAGCCACGGCGTCGGCTAAGTGGATCTTCCGCTGGACGATGCCGGTTGTGCCCCCCGACAAGGTCGACTTGCTGGCCGAGCGGGGCACGCAGGTCGTGATCTTCCGCTAGCTGACCGGGCTTGGTTTGCGGCCCAACCCGACCAGACACCACGCAGGTGCGACGACCGAGGCCACTCGCATGGAAGCCTTCCTGCAGCTACCTCCCGTGCTCCAGGCCGTTGCGGCGACGGTCTTCACCTGGCTGATGACGGCCATCGGCTCGCTGCCCGTCGCGGTCTTGCGCGAACCCAGCCGCCGCTTGCTCGACAGCATGTTGGGCTTTGCCGCGGGCGTAATGCTGGCAGCCGGCTTCTGGTCGCTCCTGCTCCCCGCCATCGAATTCTCGTCGGGACAGCGGTTGCCAGCCTGGGCTCCAGCGGTGATCGGGATGACGCTTGGCGGGCTGGTGCTGTATGGCACGGATCGGCTGCTCCCCCACCTGCACCTCGATTTCCCGATGGATGCCGCCGAAGGCATGCCCACGGCATGGAGACGCAGCACGCTCTTCCTCCTGGCCGTGGCTTTGCACAACATCCCCGAAGGCCTGGCGGTGGGCGTGGCCTTCGGCGCGCTGGCGGCTGGGGCGCCGCACGCCTCACTCGCAGGAGCGATGGTCCTGGCGCTCGGCATTGGCCTGCAGAACCTGCCGGAGGGCATGGCCGTGGCCCTATCCCTTCGGCGCGAGTCCTTCTCGGTCCGGCGCAGCGTGTGGTACGCGCAGCTCTCGGGCTTCGTCGAGCCCGTGGCCGGCCTCATCGGTGCCCTGGCCGTCGTCTGGATCCGGCCGCTGCTGCCGTATGCTATGTCCTTCGCTGCCGGAGCGATGTTCTACGTGATCATCGAGGAGCTGATCCCCGAGTCACAGTTGGGCAGAGACACGAACCTGCCGACGGCGGCCGCCATGGTTGGGTTCATGGTGATGATGATTCTGGAAGTGGGCACGTAGACCCCCTCCAGGACAGCACGATGGCCGGCAGCCGATTGGCAAACAAGCTGCAGATCAAGCCCGGGAAGACCCTCGTGGTGTTGGGCGCGCCGCCTGGTTACCGCCAGGCCCTCGGGTCGCTGCCTCAGGAGGTCCGTCTGTCGACGTCGCTGCGCGGAAAAGTGGATGTCGTGCAGGCCGTCTTCCGCACGCGCAAGGATCTGCTTGCCCGGGTGCCAAGCCTCAAGCGAGGGCTGGCCGATGGGGGGATCCTGTGGATCTGCTATCCCAAGCTTACGGCCTCAGCCGCCGGTGAGCTCAACCGCGACGTGATCTGGAAGGCGCTCGAGCCACTCGGCCTCCGCCCGGTGGCGATCGATGAAACCTGGTCCGCCATGCGTTTCAAGGTCGTGGGCTGACGCTTCGGCACCGAAGCGCCTGACAAGCGCCTGCGGAGAGGTTGCGCCGGGCGAGAACCGGAACAGAATCCTGGCGACGCGCCCGTGGACCGTGTCCACTGCCCGCATGCTCGAGTGAGGATCTGATGCCGCGACCCATCGTTCTCCTTCCCATGCTCCTTGCGCTACTGGCCTGCAACCTCACGCCGTCGGTCCCGTTCGAGCCGGCCCCGACCGTCCCGCCGCTCGCGCCGACCATCCCATCGCCAGTTCCGAGCGACACGCCAGCCGCGACCGTGCCCGCGGAGCCCACGCCGATGCCCGGGTGGCTGACCTATCACAACGGGTTCGTCGGCTACTCGTTCGAGTACCCGCCCGAGGCGGTTCTGACGACGACGGGCATTACGGGCTACCCAACTGACGAACTGCCAGCCGGGCTCAATCCGGATCAGTACATGGCGACACTCGAAGCGACGTATCCGGACTCACTGTGTGTGGGGATCGAATTGCCAGCAGCGTTCTTCGTCATCCAGGCGCCGGAAGCCAAGGGTGGCCGCTACGCCGGGCCGTGCGGGATCTCCGGCGTGGGCGTGTACGACCTGCGGAGTGAGGACCTCCCGGTTACCATCGGAGGCGTGGCCTACACCCTGCACGTCACGCGGCTGTTCGAGGTGGGCACCGAGACACTGGCCGGTGAGTTCGGCGGCCTGAGCCTGGGCGACGGAACGCGCTTCAGCTTCGCAAGTGCCTGGGATATGCACGGCCTGACGTACGACGACTACTTGGCGGACCGCGCACTCATCTTCCAGGTCATCGGCTCGTATCGCGCCGATCCGTAGTATCCGCTCCCAGGTGCGGCCAGCAGACGGCGCAAGCCCGCGCGGCCGGGCAAGTTCTGGTAGCATTGCGGGACAGCGGCGTGCGCCGCGTCAGGATCTCTAGATGCGCAGAGCGCTCTTCTCTGGGTTGGTGGTCGATGAGCACGACCGGCCGGTCGACGAAGCCCTGGTCGGTGCGGAGCCCTGCTACGTCGTCGATGACGACGGGTTCCGGCGTCACGTCGAGAGCCAGCTGGTTGACCGGCAGGTGCTGGAGCAGATGCGCGCTATGATCCAGGGGAATGAGGAGCTAATCAGCGAAGGCACGATGAAGATGCTGGGCCAGGAGGACATCTTCACCCGGGCGATGATCGAGCGCTCCCTGCGGAACGTCGACTCGCAGTTCGACCAGCTGTTGGCGCAGGGGCTGCCGGAGGAGGCGCGTGCCTGGATGGGCATGCTTGGCTTCCGCGTCGTGATCGACGTGCACGGCAACGTCCTGCGCATCGAGCAGCCGACGGCTCCGGAAGAGCCACCGGAATGAGATCCGTAGGTCCGGGGATCGGCGGCCCGCACTGTTGGGGTTGGAGGGGCTGAGGTGAGTGGGTCGGAGCACATCCTGGACGTCGACGAGAGCACCTTCGAGGCGGAGGTGCTGCTGCGCTCGCACGAGATCCCGGTTGCAGTGGACTTCTGGGCGGCATGGTGCGGCCCCTGCCGGACGCTGAGCCCGTTGCTGGAGAGGCTGACCGTGGAGGCCGGCGGCGCGTTCCGACTGGCGAGGGTCGATGTCGACTCAAACCCCAATCTGGCGATTCGCTACGGGGTGAGGGGGATCCCGGTGGTGAAGGGCTTCCGCGGCGGCGAGGTGGTGGCGGAGTTCGTCGGGGCGCAGCCGGAGAACATCGTCCGCCGGTTCCTTCAGGCGCTGGCGCCTAGCGCCGAGTCGATCGGGCTGGAACGGGCGCGCAGCCTGCTCGCCACGCGGCACTGGCCTGAGGCGGAGCAAGCCTTCCGTTCCCTCCTGGCAGAAGAAGGGCAGAACGGCGCCGCAGCGCTCGGCCTGCTCAAGAGCCTGCTGATGCAGGGCAGGGGGCGCGAGGCCGAGGCGATCCTGGGCGAGTTTCCGTCCGGCACGGAATGGGCGCAGGCGGAGAGACTCAAGCCGCTAGCTCAGGTGCTCGCCGAATCCGAGGTGGACGCTGAGCGACTCCCCGATGCGCCGCTCGAAGCGGCCTTCGTACACGCGGCCAGCCTGATCGGGCGCGGCAACCTGCCGGCGGCAATGGACGGCATGGTGGACATCCTGCGGCAGGACAAGAACTTTCGCAAAGGACAGGCGCGGCAGGCGCTGCTCGGCCTGTTCCTCCTGCTGGGCGACGAGGATCCGCTAACGCGGCAGTACCGCGACGAGCTGGCCTCGATCCTGTTCTGAGCCCCGGAGCGGACTACCCTCCGTCCAAGTGCGCTGCATCGGCGCAGCGCTCACTCGTGCAGGTGCTCCTCCGGATAGTAGTAGACGCGGTCGGCACCGTCTTCCGGGAAGAGCTTCTCCAGCTGTACGCCCTCGATGAAGGTGTTGTAGATCTCCCACACGTCCGAAGCCGTCACCCACGCCGTGCCGTAGCGCCGCAGGTCGATCGGTTCGGAGAACCCGCGCAGCGTGAAGTCGTTCGGGTCGTGCGTCCAGTCACTCGTGTAGTCGGGGTAGTAGGCCATCACCAGGTCGCGCAGCGTGTCGTAGACCGCCGGCTTGCCACGCAGCTTGGCGTGGCGCGACTGGGAGACACAGCCGACCTTGCCCTCGCGGGTGTAGACGATCACGTTGTGACCGAAGTCCTCCGGCGCCTCGAGCAGCACCAGAAGCGCATCGAGCCCCTGGTACCAGAACAACGCCGCGGCGAACACCGCGCCCTCAAAACAGTGTGCCTGGCGCCGGCGCAGGACCTCGATCGGCCCTCGGGCGGTCGCGCCGTCAGGTTCGAAGTTGTAGGCCACCTCCTCCGCCAGGAAGGCCTGGATGGCTTCGGGGGTGTTCAGCCGATCGACGAGCTGGCGCTCGTCGGGCGACAGGCCGGCGTGGAATGCGGCGCGCGGGAAATCCATGCATCCTCCGGAGAGCAGCAGGCTGGGTCGGGATTGTAGCGCAGCGGCGAGGGTCGGATGGGGCGCTCCATTGCCGGCCAGCGATCCTCGCGAACCTCACACAAGCGCAGCCGCGGACAGCGGCTGCGCCAGGTCTCCTGACCATCGGTTGGACGGCGAGGCTCAACTGCCGCCAGCAGGCGCCAGGACGAGCGTGCCCCAGGTCGTGGGGTTAAGCAGCTTGCGCGTCCCGACGCTCGAGATCATCGACTGCTGCACGGCGGAGCCTGACTGATCGTCGTCGGAAACGGAAACGGCAAAACCGTACTTGGCGCCGGCGACCGGCGTCAGGCCGAAGGCCGTCCACGGGATCTTGGCCTCCAGCGTGTACCCGTCGGTCATCTGCTTGCCTTTGACGACGACCGTGCTCAACGAGCCTTCAGCGGAGCGAGGGTACCAACGGTATGCATTCGGGGCAACGGTTCCGAAGTTGCCGGCAGACAGCCCGATCTGGTAGTCATCCGATGACAGGCTGGTCGTGGCGAAGTCGGCGGCCAGGTTGGCGTCGAGCTGGATCTCGACGTCATCCCCCAGATACAGGTTGCGGCCCGAGGTGATCTGGACGTACTTGTCGTCGCGCACCTGGACCGCCACGTACAGGTTGGTGCTGTCGTATCCGAGGAAGGCCTGGGCCGCAAGATCGGCGTCGCCGCTGCGCAGGTTGCAGCCGAAGACGCAGACTGCCAGGGGGAAGCTGCCGCCCTTCCAGTCGCTCAGATCCCCGTCAATGGCCGGTGCGACTGCCAGGTTGACGGCGTTCAGAGGCGTGCCGTTGGGTCGCCCGCCGGCCGGATTCACCGTCGCTGTCGGCGCGCCGGGCGCGATCGTCGCCGTGATTGTCGGGGTGAACGTCGGTATGCTGACTGTCCCTGGCGCCACGACGGGCGTCTCAGTTGCCGGCGCCGTCGTCGGCGTCGCCGTGGGCGCGAAGATGGCCGTCAAGGTCAGGTTCGGCGTCGGCAGAGCGAAGGGGGTCGGCGAGGCCGCACCGGGGATAACGCAGGCGAGCGCGGCCGCCGCCAGGGCGGCCATGGTCAGGATCAGGATGGTTCGGCTCATTCGGACCTCCACAGGCTGGACGATGCCGGTCCGGGAACGGTTCACAGCGCGGTTCCCGGGCGAAGTGGGGCGGGTGGGAGTCGAACCCACACGAGGTCGCCCTCAAGGGATTTTAAGTCCCCGGCGTCTGCCAATTCCGCCACCGCCCCAAACATTCTATCCCGACAAGGCGCCTATCGAAAGGCGAGCTCTACGGGCAGACGGCCTCGAAGCTGGCATCCGGCAGTAGTCCGAGGGCCTCGGCGCCCGTTCGCGACGCATCTAGCCAAACCCAGGCATGGAGTTCACCCGAGCGCACGGGCTGAGCGGAGACGCCCTGCACGGAGTAGGTCCACTCGCCTGGAGGGGTGCGGACGAAGTACGCCCAGTAGGTACACGTCCCGAGCTGCTCACACCGGCAGAAGCAGGGCTCGGCCGGGTAGTCGCAGCCCAGTCCGTCGATGGCGCACACCAGCGCGCCCATGGCGTTGCGGTCGTCGAGCGTCACCGGCAACGAGGACCGCTCGAGCAGCGCGCGGCCGCTGGCTTCACCTGCGGCCAGTGTGACGCAGATCTGGCGCGTCGATCCGTCCTGGCCAACGATGATCAGCGCTGCGCGGCCGGCCTGGGCGGTCTCCGGAGAAGAGGCCGGCGCGCATCCGGTCAACACGAACGACAGCGCGGCGGCGAGGGCCAGCCAGCTGCCGACGGGACGAAGGTGATCGTGAGGGGCGATCGTCATCCCGGCGAGCCTCCTCGGGGAAACCTTCACGCGATGGATGGATTCTAGCCTGCTTCACGCTTCGTCGTCAGGGGGAGCGCAACCTGCGTGCTATAATGCCGCCGGAAGGATCCCTGGCATGTTCAAGAACCTGACCCGCCTCCTCGGCGGCGATCCGATACGCCGGCAGTTGGAGCTGTTCGGCACCCGGGTGGCCGCGATCAACGCGCTGGAGCCAGTCCTGCGCGAGCTGGACGACGCCGCCTTGCAGGCAAAGACGCGCGAGTTCAGGTCCCGACTGGCGGACGGCGAGTCGCTGGACGACCTGCTGGTTGAGGCATTCGCTGTGGTGCGCGAGGTGTCCGTGCGGGCGATCGGGTTGCGGCATTTCGATGTCCAGCTCATCGGCGGCATGGTGCTGCACGAGGGCAAGATCGCCGAGATGCGCACCGGCGAAGGCAAGACGCTGGTCGCCACGCTGCCCCTGTATTTGAACGCGCTGGAGGGGAAGGGCGTCCATCTGGTCACGGTCAACGACTACCTGGCGCGCCGGGACGCGCGCTGGATGGGCCCGATCTTCCACTTCCTGGGGCTGAGCGTGGGCGTGCTCCAGGAGGCCGCCCGCACCGAGAACGGGCGCAAGGCATTTGTGTTCGACCCCGATCATAGCTCGGCGCAAGAGGATGTCCACCAGCTGCGCATGGTCGACCGCGAGATGGCCTACGGCGCCGACGTGACCTACGGGACGAACAACGAGTTCGGCTTCGACTACCTGCGCGACAACATGGCCCGCAGCCTGGACGCCCGCGTCCAGCGCGGCCACCGCTACGCCATCGTCGACGAGGTCGACAACATCCTGATCGACGAGGCGCGCACGCCGCTGATCATATCCGGGCCGTCGCAGGAGGATCCCCAGACCTACGAGCAGATGGCGCGCGCCGTACGCCAGCTCAAGCCCGAGGACTTCGAGATCAGCGAGCGTGACCGCACGGTCTCGCTGACCGAGATCGGCGAGCAGCACATCGAGCAATTGCTCGGCGTTCCCCTGCGCGACCCCGACCGGCCGGAGGACATCACGCCGGAGCAGGCCCGCCTGCTCGGGCACCTGGAGCAGGCGCTCAGGGCAGAGCACCTGTTCAAGCGCAACAAACACTACGTCGTCCAGGGCGGCCGGGTCGTTATCGTCGACGAATTCACCGGGCGGTTGATGGCCGGCCGGCGCTGGTCGGACGGCCTGCACCAGGCGGTGGAAGCCAAGGAAGGCACCAAGGTCCGCGAGGAGAACGTCACCTACGCCACGATCACGCTGCAGAACTACTTCCGCATGTACGCCAAGCTGGCCGGCATGACGGGCACGGCGCTGACTGAGGCGGAGGAGTTCAACAAGATCTACAAGGTCGATGTGGTCCCGCTGCCGACCAACCTCGAGTTCATCGCCAGCCAGCCGGACAGCGACCTGCTGGAAGCAGAGTACCGCGAGGAAGGCAGCCGCTTCACCTACTTCTCCCGCCGGGAGGACCCCGAACGCGCCCCCGTGTTCTGGCGGCGGAAGGACTACCCCGACGTCGTTTACCGGACCGAGGAAGCCAAGCTGCGCGCTGTGGCGGTTGAGATCCTCAAGCGCAACGTCATGGGCCAGCCCCTGCTGGTCGGTACAACCTCGGTCGAGATGTCCGAGAGGCTTTCCGGCCGCCTGCGGGCCGAGCCGCTTCAGCGACTGGCGTCCGTGCTCATCCTGAGGGATGCCTACCTGCAGTCTAAAGGCCTGGCTGACGATGGGATGCGCGTGGCGGAACTGGTGCCACTGTACGCGCCGCTCGAGGAGTTGACGCCTGCGCAGCTCCGGCCCCTGGCGCGTGACCTCGACGTCGTTCTGACGCCGACGCGGCCGGAGTATCTGGAACGCCTGACCCGCCTGCTCGAGCTCGAGCCGTCGCACCGTGAACGCCTGGCGCAGGTCCTCGAGTCCGGCGTCCGGCACGCCGTGCTGAATGCCAAGAGGCACGACGAGGAATCACGCATCATCGCCGGTGCTGGAGCCTTGGGCAGCGTCACCATCGCCACGAACATGGCCGGGCGCGGCGTCGACATCAAGCTTGGCGGGGAAGTGGCCGAGGAGGTGCTCGGCGCCGTGCACCGTGTCCTGCGCCGCAATGGGATCCCCGACCCCGAGAACCTGAGCCTGGAGGAACGCCTTGCGCGGCTGGAGGCCGTCGATCGCACCACGGCCGGGATCTACGAAGCCGAGATCGGGCTCTTCCGGCAGTTCATGGAGGACGAGAAGCGCGTCAAGCTCGTCGGCGGACTGCACGTGATCGGATCCGAACGGCACGAATCGCGGCGCATCGACAACCAGCTGCGCGGCCGCTCCGCCCGCCAGGGCGACGCCGGGTCGTCGCAGTTCTTCTTGTCCCTGGGCGACGAACTGATGCGCCTGTTCGGCGGCTCGCAGGTCTCCGGCCTGATGGAGCGGCTGAACATCGACGACGCCGTGCCGATCGCCCATACCATCGTCAACAAGACCATCGAGCAGGCGCAGACCCGTGTGGAAGGCGCCAACTTCGATACCCGCAAGCACCTGCTGGAGTACGACGATGTCCTCAACCAGCAGCGCGAGGTCTACTACGGCCTGCGCAACCGGGTGTTCACCAAGACGGACCTGACTGAGGACGCCGCTGAGATGCTGCGCGCCGAGGCGACGCGGCATGTGGCCGCCGCGCTGGCAGACAGCGAGGGCCCGTGGAAGCTCCTAGCCTGGCTGGAGGAGACGCAGCCGACCCTCGGGCTGAACAGCGATCAGCCGTACCCTTCGTTCATGCTTCACCTTATTCTCGACGATCTCGAACAGGCCACCGATCCGGAAGCCGTGCGCCAGGGGCTGCTGCGCTGGGCGCGGGCGGCGCGCACGACCCAGTACGAGCACCTGGCGCGGGTCGTGTCCGAGCAGATGGACCATGCCGTCGAGCGGCTCGAATCGCAGGTCAAGCAGCGCGTGGACACGGTCGAGACGGCCCTGGAAGCTGTCCGAATGGAGGCCGAGGAGGCCGACCGGGAGGTCGATCCGGCTCAGCTCCTGCGCCTGGCAGAGGAGTCGGCCGGGATGCGGATCCAGGTCGATTCGGCCGGCCTGGAGCAAATCCGCACGGATCCGCGACGTTTTGAGAAGATGGTCCCCGACCTGGTAGAAGCCGGCCTCGGGCTGCGCATCTGGGCCGGCCTGCTGCAGTCGGTGGAGCGGCGCCTGGGCGAGCCCCTCGGGCTGGAGCCGTCCCTCAAGACCCCCATCGATTGGGACGCTGCCGCGACCACATTGGATGAAGCGGTGCGGCGCCTGTGGGACCAGCGGACGGAGGCGGTCCTTGGGGAAATCGAACAGGAAGTCTCCCTGGCGCTGCCCGACGCCGGCCCCGTGAGCGAGGTCGTGAAGACGCGCTTGCTGGTCCAGATGAGCTACGGCCAGCGCGCGTTCTTCGACCGGCGCACCCATCAGAAGCGGTCGCTCGTTGTCGCGCGGCTGTCCTACCCCTTCGCCGCCGCCGCAGAATTGGCGGGAGCGGAGGTGGACGAGCTTACCGGGCAGGTGCTCGATCATTTGGCCGGCGGCCTGGCGGAGATCCAGCGCTCGCTGGGTCAATCCGAGCTGGCGCGCCTGAGCGATCCCTTCCGGGACGTGGACGCTTCTCTGCAGGCCGACCTGCGCGAGACGCTGGGCGAGCCGGCAGTCTCCTCGCTAGAGGCCGCCCCGGCTATTAACGCCGTCCAGGGCGATCTGCGGGAGGCCGTTACTGCCGCTCTGGGGCGCAGGATGATGAGCAGAGCACTGCGCGGCTTGATCCTCGCCGTCGGAGATCGCCTGTGGGTCGACTACCTGACCCAGATGGAGGCGCTGAGGACCTCGATCGGGCTCGAGGCTTACGGCCAGCGAGACCCGCTCGTGCAGTACAAGAGCCGGGCCTTCGACATGTTCCAGCAGTTGATGGCCGACATCCGCTCCGGGGTAGCCAGCCGGCTGTTCCGTGCGCAGCTGCCGGCACAGCCGGCTGCGGTCCAGATGGCCTCCCGCGAGGTCGAACCGGAGCCGGCTCCGGCTCCGGCCGCGGCGACGGCCCCCGGTCCGCATACGGCTGACACCGAGAGCGCACGTCCCAAGCGCCGCCGACGCCACTAGTGTAGTGTCTTATAGTTACCTTGACTTATATGGAGATCCATGCTATCTTCGGAGCCACGGAGGACGAAACCATGCGCGTGGCACCGAAGATCGAGTTGTCGCCGGAAGAGAAGACGATCTTGAGCAAGTGGTCGCGGGGGCGCAGCATGCCGGCGCGATTGGTGCTGCGCGCGAAAGTGGTCCTGCTCGCGGCCGAGGGCGTGCAGAGCCGGGAGATCGCCCTGCGCTTGAAGACAAGCCGCCAGACGGTGGGACTGTGGCGGAGCCGTTTCGCGGCGCGCCGGTGTGCCGGTATCGAGAAGGACGCACCTCGGGGTGGACGGCACCCACGCAAACGCGAAAAGGTGGAGCACCTCATCGTCC
>Ga0315293_10001270_pt1 | contig 24421 bp, 22 predicted proteins | sample YL17G13_20_MG_FD_203071 | JGI IMG/M metagenome (GOLD analysis project Ga0315293, IMG submission 203071) | Sediment microbial communities from Yellowstone Lake, YNP, Wyoming, USA - YL17G13_20 | ecosystem: Environmental > Aquatic > Freshwater > Lake > Sediment | place: USA: Wyoming | collected...
CGGACTTGCTTTGTGTTCTGAAATCCTGTGTTTGAATGCCATCTTCCGAAATGCTCTGTATCCTGCCAAGGGCAACCTGTACTTGATGTTCGGGAATGGTAATTTCATTTATTGCTTTAAGAGATTCCGTTATTATTCTTTCTTCATCGAATGAAACAAGATACTCTGTTTTTTGAGACAGCCGTTTCCAGAATTCACGGAATGAGGGGCTGTTAAAATGAGTTTCGTTTCTTGATAATCGCTTTTCGGTAAGTTTTTTGCCTTTATGATTGTTGCGCGTCTCGGCCCCCTCCTCGCTGCTTCCGTAAATTTCCGCAATTTCAGACTGATATTGCGAAACAAAGGTTTCATAAGTTTCATTTGGAATAACAGTTAGCAGGTTTGTTTCCTGTCCTTCCGTTGTTTCCGGCTTGTCATAAACCCTTTGGCCGTCCTGATTAACGCATATACGCAAGCCTCTGCCTATTTCCTGACGTTTTTTTATCTCGCTGTAGCTCTGGTTAAGTGTGGCAATATTGAATACATTGGGATTGTCCCAGCCGACGCCAAGCGCGGAATGCGAAAAGATAAACTCAACCGGATTATCAAGAGAAAGAAGTTCTTCTTTTGATTTCAATATAAGGTCATAAAGCTCCTTGTTGTTTTTCATAGAGCCTTCGTTATCCGTAAAATCGCCCTTGCCTGTCTGTGCAAAATAATAGCCTTGCGATCGCTCTATTTGAGAAATGCCGGCATCCCTGTCGTAAAAATTTTTGTGCGCCTTCTTGTATTGCTCGATAAATGCCTTTCTAATAATCCCGTCCGGTTGGATATAATTGTCAACTCTGTCTATAAATGTAAGAGACAGGCATTTAATCCCGATTTTCTTCAATTCTTCTTTTTTTCTAAAATGGCTGTCAATCAGCCAGTAAAGCTGCTCACCGAAAATTACTGAAAGATCTTTAGCTTGTTCTCCTTCATAAATAACAGCGCCATTCTTGAATTTGACAAAACCTTTCCCGCGAATGGGTTTTGCAATCTGTTCAAGGATATAACCTTTATAAATAATATTGCCTGTTACTTCCTGCAAATCGGCATTCTTATCGAGTTTTTTGGTGTTCTTAAACTTGAAGCCGCCTGTGGTTTGGTGCCAGGCTTTCAACACAGCTTTCGGCTCGCCTTTACCAACTTCTATTTTAAAAAGTTCAACTTTCATTGATGCTTCATCGTTTTTTTCAGAGACAGTTAAAACTTCTATCTTTTTGACAAGGCTTTGCTTATAGCTGTCATAAGGCGTAAGACGGTACACAAGATTGGATAATATCTTATGCGTGGCTGAATATCGGATTTTAAATAATGGATTGAGCGTTTTCAGCCTTTCGACGGAATTTTCCGTATCCATTCCTTCCTGCGGTTCATCCATTATGATGATGGGATTGGTGCGGGAAAGAGCTTCAATATATGCCATGTTTGAAAACAAATCTTCCCGTTGCGCCTGATTCAGAATACGGTCATCGGAATTAAACGACTGTAAAGTCATTACCATGATTTGAGGATGCTGTTCTTCAAAAAAATTCATGACTTTTGAAAGCCGTTTGCTGTCATATTCAAAGTAGTTTGGCTTTATGTTATAAATATCTTCAAGTTGTTTTTCAAAAGTCTTTAGAGTTGCCAGCACTCCTTCTTTTATCGCAACGGAAGGAACAAGTATTATGAATTTTGTAAATCCGTAATGTTTGTATAATTCAAATATGGTTTTTATGTAAACAAGGGTTTTGCCTGTACCGGTTTCCATTTCAACACAAAGGTCATTTGTCTGTTGAATATTCGCTGTTTCTTCTTTAATACCGTTTTCAATTACAATGTCTTTTATGTTTTGGATTATTTCATCTGGAGATAGCGAAATAATATTTGAGCGGATTCCTTCAATACAGGCATTATCAAAGGTGTTTTTTTCTTGTCCTTTGAAAACAGAAATTACCGATTGAATCGCTTGTTGCTGATATTCTAATTGCTCAAGTATTAATTCCATCCGATCATTGCCTTGAATAATAAAGAATTCGAGATATTTTTAACATGTTATTCCGACACGGCTTGTTTTAAAATCAAGTCAAACGTTCTGTAATTATAGTCGAATTATTCTTGCAAATTCTATCAATTATTGAAAGAAATTGTTTTCCAGTTTTTGATTGTTCTTGTCTGATAACTATACTTCCGAATGGATATGAAATGATTAATAATCGTGAGTTCTGTTGAATACAATGTCATGAAGTCTAAGAAAGTCATTTCATCCCTTTAAAATTACATTAATCAGGAATTAACTGTATGTCAAGGGATGATTCCGAGAAAATTTATCAGAATTCAATTGTTCAGCTGTTTATTAGAACCTATTGACAGGCTTAAATCCTTCGATTAGCATTTTTTCATATTGACTGATAGGAGGCTGAATATGAAGAGATTATCAGTATTATTTATTATCTTGGCAATGATGGGAACTGTGTCGCTCGCAGAAACATATGAAAACCAGGAATGCGGGTTTTCAATCTGGTTCCCGGATAACTGGGAAATATCCACTGAAAACTCCGGTCTTTCGGCTGATGCTCCGGATGGCAATGCGTTTGTTACGCTTAACGTGATGGAGAATGTCAAAGACCTTGAAGCCGCGCTTGAAATGTACGTGGCGGCTTTGGATGATTACTTCCAGAATTTTAGTGCAGATAGTGAACCCACTCATCATGAATTGAATGGTTTTACAATTGATAGTATCTCAGGTTCCGGCATCATTGATGGAGCAACCTGGGGTCTTGATGTCAATCTTATTTACACAGGGAAAATGGTCGTGCTTTGCATATCAGCAGTTTCCGAAGATGCCGGTGATTTTTATGACACAATTTTCGAAAAGATTGTCGGCAGCCTGAAAAAAATATAACGTTATATAGAGTTTAATAAGGACTTTCTGAAATATTAATTTTCTCCGGCACGCTTCAAAGCAAAAAATATCAAAGTCAGCTGGATTTCTTTTATTCGTGTTGCAAAGCTCTATAATAAGCTAAACATTTTCGTTAAAGGTTTTTAATATGAACAAGAAGATAATTATTATTGCAGTTGTGATTCTCGCAGCTTCGGCAATGTTGCTGTTACGGGCAGATGAAATCGAAAGGACCGGAATATTCGAACCCTCGATCTTCAAATCGCACGTTCGATTCCTCTCTCACGATCTTCTCGAAGGCAGGGGAATCGGCACAAGGGGCAGCGCGCTTGCGCAGCTATATTTCGAAACAATCTTCCATTTATCCGGCCTCGAACCGGTTGCTGATGGGAGCTACCGGCAAGTGTATAAGATGCTACGTTTTTCCCCGGATCAAAACGCGGAGATGATTATTGAATCGAACGGTTCGGCAATCCCTTTAAAATTCGGCGATGACTTCATCTGCACCAATTTCGGCATCAAAAACAACACATGGAGCGGAAAACCGGTATTCATTGGGTATGGCATCTGCTCCCCTGCCGACGGCTGGGATTTCTATAAAGATATAGATGTAAGGGGAAGGCTTCTCATAGGTTTCACGAATGAACCCGGGCGGGACAATCCTTCCATATTCAAAGGCAAGGAACTTACGTGGTTCGGAAGGTGAGTCTATAAATATGAAGAAGCTGCGCGCAAAAGGGCGGCCGGCCTGATTATCATTCATACGGACGCCGATGCAGGATACAGCTGGGACGTCGTCAGGAATTCATGGTCAGGAGATACATTTAAACTATCGGATGATAAAAACATCCTGCCGCTTCAAATGTGGATCACCGAACCAACAGCCAAAGAACTGGTAAAAAACTCGGGATATGACCTGAATGACTTGAGAAAAAAATCCGAGAAAAAGAACTTCAAACCGATCGAGCTGCCCGCCCAAATCACCGTCAACAGCAAGCTTGCCGTAGGCGCGACCGACGGAGTGAATGTCGTGGGGATCAAACCAGGTTCGGATCCGAAGCTTAAAGATAAAGCCATAATACTCACTGCGCATTACGATCATTTCGGGATAGGAAGAGAAATCGAAGGGGATTCCATATACAATGGGGCGGTTGACAATTGCACTGCCTTGTCCTTGCTTCTCGCCCTTGCCGATGCCTACGGCAAGGGAAGGATCGAGAATAAAATGACGCTTATCTTTGCCGCTGTTGACGCGGAGGAGGAAGGGATTCTCGGTTCGACATATTACACGATGAATCCGGTTGTTTCATTAAAAGACACGGTAGCAAATATAAACTTCGAAATGAATAATCCGTGGGGAGAAACAAGGGATATTGTCGCCATTGGAGCTGATAAATCCGACCTTATGAAAATGGTCGGCAGCGCCGCTTCTCAGATGAAAATGACAATCACCGCCGATAACGCTCCCGAGCAGGGATTCTTTTACCGCTCGGACCAGCTGAGTTTCGCCCGCGCCGGAATCCCAGCCTTATGGGTGGACGGGGGATATAATTATATCGGAAAACCTGACGATTACGGCGCTAAAATCCGGGCTGAATACAGGGCTAAGTATTACCACAAACCCTCGGATCAGATAACGGCGGATTTCAATTATGCGGGTCTGACGCAGATCGCGCAATTGACGGTTCTTTTGATCAAGGAGATTGAAGCGGCCGGAAATATCAACTGGGATAAGAAAGCGGATTTTAAAAGATGAGACAAACCCCCGAGCAAAGAGAAGCAAAAAATTCGGATTGACATTTGACTGTTTTTATTATAAAGAATTACCTTTATGAAGTCATAAGGAGGAAGAGAAGTCCGATGAAGTTAATAAAAATACTCTTTTGCGCTTTAATCATTTCGATTTTTCTTGGCGTTATCATTTATTCTCAAACTGCTGAGTGCAAGGATATCGAAAAGATTTTCAAAGCGCAAGATACAAGCGTCAACGAATCTGATGTTTATGAATCCGCTAATGTTTGCGGTGTGTGCCATGACCAGTTTTTCCAGCAATGGAGGAACGGGTTGCATGGCAAGACCTTCAAATCTGAAATTTTTCAGATACTTTTCGCCGAGGCTCAAAAGACCAAAGGCTACAGCATAACCGCCGAATGCAACAAATGCCACCAGCCAATGGCGGAAAAATCCGTAAACGCGAGCGATAATCTTTTGGCTGAAGGCGTTAACTGCGATTTCTGCCACACCGTTTCAAACCTTGAAATGTATCAATTGGCCGGTTCATATGTATCAACACCCAACCGCGTCAAGAAAGCGAAGCTTGAAAACGCCCGTTCGCCATACCATCCTTCAGCGAGCAGCGATATCATCGAAAATCCCCGTTTCTGCGCTTCCTGCCATGAATATGTCTCCAGGGAAGGCAATAATGAAATAATCGTCGAAGATACATATTCTCAATATATGGATTCCAGCTACGGCAGAACAAAAAAGGGTTGTGTAACCTGTCATATGCCGACATTCGAAGGCAAAGTCGCCAACCTGGATGTCGCTCCCATAAGGTCTAAGGTGCACAATCATACATTTACTATTCCTGATAAGGAAAAATGGATTGCGGATGCCGTGGAAATTACTGTAAGGCCATATAACAAAAAAACCGAAAACATCCACCTATCCTTGAATAATAAAGCCCAGGGACATGCTTTCCCCGGCGGCGCCAACTACTTCCGCCAGGCTGTCCTGACGATCACTGGATATGACGACGAAAACAAGCAGATTTGGTCATACAGCACCATCTTCGGCCGCTGGTATGAAGATAAATTCGGCAATAAGACGTACTTCCCATGGAACGCAAACAAGATGGCATACAACAAACTTCTGAGAGCGGATCGCATCGAGGATGTCAACTTCAACATCTCTGAAAAAATCAAGATATACAACGTAGTTGCTTCATTGCAATATTGGCCGATGCCGCAGGAACTTGTGAACAAATATAATCTGCCGGTAAAACCGATTGAGGTGCATCGAACATCGAAGAGGCCGGATGACTATTAATACAACAGCACCTTTTTAAAGATTAAAGCCGCCGTTGAAAGGCGGCTTTTTTATATGAAGCCGATATATTTTTTAAGACTCCGCAACGAGTTTTATTTTTTCCCGGGTTTTGGGTGTTCCTGAATTATCGAATAAGTAGGGTAAGCCAGGGAGATTTTTTCTTTCTTAAATCGCTCGAGGACGAGCTCCGAGATGAATTGCTCGGTTACTCTTTTTTCCCAGACATCGGTCAGATATCGGACTGTCAGATTTATGCCGCATTCTCCCAGCCTCAACCATACGTACGGCGTCAGCTTTTCATATTCAATGGCAAATTTATTAGCAAGCTTCGTTATTCCATCCTTTGCAGGTTTCTCAACATACAGTTCCCCGGAAGCAAGTATGTCATATAATATCGCTATCGCTTTTTTATAGTCGCTATCGTACGTAATAGTGAAAGTCATTTCGTTCCATATATATCGAAATCCGTATGTATAATTGAATACGCTGTTATGAAATACCTGATCATTGGGAACAAACACTACCCTGCCGGTGCTTTGCTCCCCTCCTACCCTATTCCCAACCTCGAGCAGGACTGTGTAGAGCATCCGGATATCAATTACATCCCCCTTGAGGCCTCCGATCTCGATCCTGTCTCCGACGGTGTAGAGCCGCTTGATGCCGATGATACTCCAGCCGAATAATTTCAAAAGCGGTCCATGAAGAGCCAGGACAAAGACCGCGCCCAATCCGCCGGCTATCACGCTAAGCGCTGCAACGTTTTTAATCCAAAAAAATATCACAAAAATGAAGCTGATAAACGTTGCGAGATTTGTGGCGATTTTACGTAATAGATGGCGTCTGAATAGATCCTTAACCTTGCGGTTTATCAAAAAGATAAAAAAAATCACGGAACAGTACAGCAACGCAATAACTGCGCCGGTTATCACCAACTTCAACAGAATGCTAGCCGCTTGGGAATTTTCCATAGTTCGATTATTGCAAAACAAGCATTTTTCTTCAACACAAATCTATATATACTTTTTCTGAAGGGCTTGAACCTATCTTCAACCCTTTTCTTGACCGGCTTGAACCTAAAGGATAGAATCTTAAACTTCAAGTAAGGCTATGAAATGCTGAAGGATATATGGAAACACAGGACGCTGATTTGGGCATTCGTCAAACGCGATCTTAAGGGCCGTTATATCGGTTCCACCGTCGGTTTTTTATGGTCGGTCATACAACCGCTCGTAATGATCCTGATTTATGCCATCCTTTTCTCAAAAATCATGCAGCAGAAGGTGGGGACATCGAACCTCGGAAATCTCGAATATGTAGTTTACCTTTGCGCCGGCATCCTGCCGTGGATAACGATGCAAGATACTTTCATCCGTTCATGCGGTGTTTTTATCGAAAACGCCTCCCTGATTAAAAAGGTGGCATTCCCTCCCGTCATCCTCGTCGCCAATATCGTTCTCGCCGGTTTTATCAATCTTCTTATCGGCTTCGCGGTATTTTTTGCGGTTATGCTCATCGCCGGCGTCAAATTCGGCTGGTATATACTCCTTTTTCCGGTTTCGCTGGCAGTCTTCTTTATTTTTCTTTTTACCTTCAGCCTAATACTGGCAACATTTCACATTTTCTTCAGAGACACGCAGCAGATCGTTTCTTTGCTGCTCACCGTTTGGTTCTGGGCGACACCGATAGTATATTTGCCGAAGATAATTCCTGAAAACCTGAGATTCATCATCGAGATAAACCCCGCGAACTTCCTGATAAATATCTTCCGGGACCCGATATATGCGAACCAGTTTTATCATTGGAGGGAGGCGTCGGTTTTCCTCCTTTCCACCATTCTGATACTAATACTCGGAAGCGCGATGTTTAAAAAATTAAGGAAACATATCCCCGATGAAATCTGAAGAATTCGCCATTGAACTGGCAAATATACATAAAAAATTCAGGATATACGGAAGCCCGCTGTCGCGGTTGCGCGAATGGCTGACATTCGGGAAGCTCCCGACTCACTATGATTTCTGGGCGCTGAAAAATATTAATCTGAATGTTTCAAAAGGCGAAGCAATCGGCATTATCGGCGAGAACGGATCGGGTAAAAGCACGATGCTTAAAATCATCGCGGGCACAACATGGCCGACGATCGGGGATGTGAAAACCATCGGCAGGATATCGGCACTCCTTGAACTCGGAGCCGGTTTTCATCCGGATTTTTCCGGCGCGCAAAATATATATATAAGCGCGCGGTTAATCGGATTGACTGATGATGAAATCAAGGAAAGATTCGATGATATTGTGAGGTTTGCCGAGCTCGGCAGATTCATCCATTCTCCGGTCAGGACATATTCATCAGGAATGTACGTCAGGTTGGGATTCGCCGTGGCTGCTTCCGTATCCCCCGAAATACTAATCGTAGATGAGGCGCTTTCCGTCGGAGATGATTACTATCAGAAAAAATCCATAGACCGTATCAAGAAGTTCAGAGAAGACGGGATTACGGTCCTTTTCGTTTCCCATGCCATGCCGCATATCACAAGATTCTGTGACAGAGCGATATGGCTGCGCGAGGGAATTATCGAAGCCGAGGGTTCGGCAAAAGATGTCGTCAACGAATATCAGCGCTATTGTTACAGGCATACCTATGAACGTTTGATCCTCGCCGGCAAGAAAGAAGAGGCGGAGACATTAAAACCCGAGGAAGAGCCGATTTTGGAAGAACAGGTCTGGGGAAGCGGCAAGGTCAAGTTCACACGCGTGGCAATCCTGAACGGCAAGGGAGAGGAGACTGGCTCCCTCGATCTGGGAGATGACATCACAATCCGGCAATATTATTATGCTTTCGAAAAGATTGAAAACCCTATCTTCGGCCTAAACATACATACAATTCAAGGTGTCTATATCTACGGCACAAACAACCATAATATCCATCCCAGAAAAATAGATCACATCGAGGGGGCCGGATATATTGATTTCAAGATAAAGAATCTGATCCTCCATAAGGGGAAGTATTTCATTTCAGTGATGGTTTTCGACGAACCGGATGACCCCTATTGGCAGAATCCGCTTGACTGGCACAATCAGGCATATGAGTTCCTTGTCTTCTCACCGTCCGAAGCGCACGGCCTCGTGGCATTTCCCGGCGAATGGAGCAAAACGCATCCTGAAGCGGAATGCGAGATGTCCGGCGTCCCCGAACAGTTGGATCTCGAAAACCAATGGCATTTCCATTTTCTCGACTCCGGATGGTATAAACTCGAAAAAGAGGACACGGGGATGGCTTTCAGCTGGTCGAAGGACAAAGGCGGGTTTCTGCTGCTCCAATCTCCGGGAAAGACTGTCCTGGAACTTGAACTCAGGGCATCGCATCCTGATCTGAAAAACAATTCGGTCGTTGTTTCCGTTTTGATGGATGATGAAAAACTCGGCTCCATCGAGATTAACTCAATCAAATGGAAGAAACATAAACTGAACGTCCCATCGGTTAAAAAATATCAGATCCGCCGGTTAACACTAATTCCTGCTCGCATATGGAAACCGGAAGAGCAGGGTCTTGTTGGTGATAAACGGTCCCTCGGCGTAGGTCTTCATACTGCAAAATTCATTTGATCCTGTTTGCAGCCCGCATTCATTTCCGTTGTGGTCTTTAACGATGCGATAAACTTGTATTTCGCCTTTCAAATGTTATATTGAATATATCCAAATTGATTGGGAGGTAGTATTATGAAATTATTGGTAAACATTCTCTTGGCGGTATCGGTCATAGCTTTTCTGATCGGCAGCGCGTGCGCTTTCCTCAAAACAGAATTTCTGATTCCCGCAGCCGGTTACTGGAGAGGCTCGATGGGACTGCTCTTCTTTGCGATTGCAGCGATGATTTATACAAGCACTTTTTATTGCCGCAAGGAAGAGACGACAGGCAAGAAGAAAAAGTAAGAGCGTACCGAACTAAAAACTCTTGATGCCGAACCTCCAGTTCGGTATCTTTTTTTTAGAAAGGAGCGTGCCTTGAGCAAATCAAAGCTATTTATGTTTCTTGCGGCCGGGCTGTTGGTCGGTTACCTTTTCATTTCCTATTTCTTCTCGAACGATGAAAAGATAATCCGGGGAATAATAAATGACATCCAGCAGGCAATTATGAATGAAGACCTGGATGGGACGTTCGACGAAGTCTCGCTCGAATTTGAAGATGACAACGGTTTCAAATATCTTCCGGCACGCTTTATCATTAAAGCCTTTTTCGACCAGACGGACCAGATAAACCTTCGCTTGCCTGAAGTTGTCGTCAACATCAACGGAAAAGAGGCGGCCGCCACTGTCAGTTTAATTCTCACCGGCTATAGCGGGGGCACGAATCATTATATCCTCGGAAGCCCCGATAATCCGACGAAGGTGGACATTGGATTCAAAAAAGGGATTACAGGTTGGAGGATTAAGGCGACTCGAAACATCCGCCCATCGAAAGAATATCTAAGGGGCGAGCGGGATCGGGATAATTATTAGAGGCGCATTGAATCTGCCGTGAACATCTCCCGGCCTGTTGTTCCGAATATCGAAGGGCCGGCGATATATATTCGTATATCTTAAGAAAACAATTATTAATGCTTATTTCCGCTGGAAACGTGTTGCAGCGGTTGTATAATCTTATCCGTCGAAAACTGACAGCTGGAATTTATAACAATAGAATGGAAAACAACCGATGTTCGATATAAACGAGAAAAAGACTATCTTCTTGTCTTCGCTCACGCATGGTTTCACGCATTTTTATATGACCGCTTTCACCGTTACGAATATCGTTATGGCAACGCATTTCGGCATCTCCATCACGGCAATCGGCGATATCGGCTTCGTCCATAATTTTCTCTTCGGAATCGGCTCGCTTGCCGCCGGTTTCCTGATAAACCGTCTGGGAGCGCGAAGTTCGATTCTGCTTTCCGTCGGATTCGGGACTTTCTTCGCCCTTTGTGTCGCCCTCGCGCCGAGCCCGGTACTTCTGACAATCTTTCTGGGGGCGCTCGGCCTCTCCGGCAGCATTTATCACGCTTCAAGCCTGACGCTTGTTGCAAACAACGTTCATTCCCGCGGGAAAGGTCTTGCCTGGCACGGGATAGGGGGAACCCTCGGATTAGCCATTTCACCGATGATCACCGGTCTTATCACTCAATACCTTGGCTGGCGATGGGCGTATGCGATTATCTCCATACCAGGCGTATTGATTCTTATTTTCGGATTGTTTTCGAAAATTGAGGAAAACGCCATCGCCGGAGATACCCTTCAGCGCAATGTCAAAAACGGCTCGAATACAAAAAAACTTTCGCATCCGATGATGTTCCTTACCCTCGTCTTTGGCCTGCAGATATGCTTCGGGCTTTTCTTCAACGGAACGACAATCTTCCTTCCGGCATTCGCTTCGAAATCCATCAATTTGCCGGCATTGGGGCTGCAGGGAATAGCGCTCGGTGGTTTCTACACGACGATCAGCCTTCTCGGAGGACTGGGGGGGCAGTTTCTGGGAGGCGAGACTTCGGAGAGATTCAAACTTTATCGCCTGCAATTCTTCGTTATGCTGTTCACAGTCCCTGCGATACTCATGATCGGTCTGACGAAAAACTATCTTCTAATAGCAGCAATGTTTCTTTTTTCCGTGTTCGGATTCAGCTGGCAGCCGATAGGCAACGGCCTCGTGGCGTACTACACTTCTCCGAAGTGGCGCGGCCACGCCTACAGCATTTCGTTCGCCCTCTCGTTCGGAGTAGGCGCGCTTGCATCATCTATCGCAGGCAGGATCGCGGATCATTACGGCCTTGGAAGGGTCTTTGTCGTTATGGCAGGCATCGGGCTTGTTTCATTTCTCTTCTCGATACCGCTTTGGATTCTGAACAGACGGGCAGAGAAAGAGTGACGTAAAAACCCAAGGGAAAAGAATCAAGCCAGGGAGTTATTTTCATAAAAAAGGCCGTCTCAATTGTATGAGATGGCCTTTTTAATATTTATGGGAGTGTTTTAAGAATTTTCTTTCAAACAATCCCTTAATAGCATCGGTCTTTACCATGGAGTAAAAAATTTTAACATCTGAGTTTTTTCATTGCTCGATCTGTTCGGATCATTAATAATATTATTGGGATCTACGGTATACTTGATGTTTGGACAAATAATATAGACATCGGTAGGCGACGGCCGATAGCAATTGGACTTGATATCTTTCTTATAGATATAGCGTGTGATTTTTTTCGATTCTCCCGCTTTGAGCAGCCACTCATCAACGGGTTTTACGTCATGCTTATTAGGATTCGAAATATTAACCTTCATCTCCCAACCGTCAGCGAGCAGCGCTCCTGTTTCGTCGTTTACTCTCCATTGAAACTTTTTTATACAACCCTGTCCGTTGTTTTTTACCAAAAATACGAATTTTACCTTTTCGGCTGAACTGTCATATTGATTGAGTGTGGTTAGTTCGAGGTCTGCCGGGGCGCCGATGATTGCGCAAGGTCCAAGATCGGAAACTACCTGTGATACGCCCAGATCGTTTTGCTGGATCATTTCTATCGTTTCAATTTCAGTCTCGATGAGGTTGTTCGAACGGTTTGTGTCGTTTCTTGTCTGATCAGGATCAATTTGACAGTAAATTCTAATCTTGGCGCCGGAAGCTAAAGGTGTTTTATAATCAAATGTGATTGTTCTTTCAATTCCGTCGGTAAGATTGGTAAAGCCTCCGTTAAATAAGACAGTATTCCCGGTTCCGCATTTTATCCTGAGATTATCCATCGTGCTTCCCGTATATCGGATTTTCGCTCCTAAACGGACATTATCGTTAGGCATCAATCCAGTGGCTTTGGGTTGGATTTCCCAACCATCCGATGAGAAGGTAGTATCCCAATAAGGATCTCCGGGGCCGTTCTTCTCCTGCGGCAAAGCAGGTTGAACGTTTATCGAAGTATGGGTTTCATTGTTATCTTCATAGTGCTCGGTTATCGTATTATCAGGGTCGAGAATTACCGCAATTTGATGCGAACCTTCGACTGCGACCCAGTTAAAAATGGCATCGGCGCATCCGTGGTCGAAAGTTGGGTAAATATTTTCCCATATTTGTGCTCCGTCAATTGTCGCTTTTACTTTAAGATTGTTCACGGTTTCTCTGTTGAGGCAAAAGTTTGCCCGGATGGGAACTGTAGTTTCCGCATGGGGAGATAACGGGTTTGGTGTTACGGATATATTCCAAAAAAGATCAGGAGGCGTTAATCCGGATGCAACCTGGATGGTTTTTGTTGCCATATTGTCATCTTCATTCGTTTCCGCAATCTGATTGGCCGGATCCACCTTCATATAGATTTCGTGAGTACCTGATGTAGCCGTCCAGGTGAAACTGAGCGCTTGTTGCCTGTTCGTCCTCAGGCTTGAGATAACCAAGTCGCTTACCTTTACGCCGTCATACCGAATTCCACGGTGAAGTTGTAAACAGCATCCCCCTCGTTCCTAACAAAGTTGTTTATCGTTACTGTGTCTCATGAAACCGGGGATGACGGTGAAATCGTTCAAAGGTTTCTCATAAAGACATTTTTCGCGGCGAAGACGGATCCCGCCGACATCAGAATCAAACAGAATCCAATCAAGGATTTTGCTTTCATTTATACCTTCTTTTAAAAATTTTATAGATACTCATAGCATAAAAGGGGAGGAAAACTGTAATTCAAATTACACTTATATAAATTTCACTTGAAAAAAAATTAGAATTCTCTTTAAGATTAGGAAGTTGTCCTTCTAATAATTAAAAGCGATCATCTACTTTATTCTTTGCCTCGGATCGTTTGCGTGAACACGTCTTTCCGGGTTGATGTCGCAGAGGAACAGGCCTGCGCATTTCGTTTCTTACCTGCCTATCGCATAATCCAACATCCCGATCGATGGTTATTTGATGAAAAACTATTTGGATAACAGTCTGTCGTCGGATTTTCTATTTCCATAAATCCCGCTTTAGCTGTTTTCCTGATAGAAAAGCTGCTGGTGATGGATAAAAGAAACGTTTAGATTGAAGAAGAGAGTTATCTAACCCTTACCCTCGTCGCGCTTCAAGTATTCGACGTTAAGCTCTTCGAATTTCTTTACCTGTTCCTGGTTCTTCTCGGTAAGGATGTAGTTGCCCATCACGAGCGCATCAATTCCGGTGCGCATATAACAGGAATAGCCGTCCTCCGGCGTGCAGACGATCGGTTCACCGCGAACGTTGAAAGACGTGTTCAGCAGAACGGGGACTCCGGCTTTTTGCTTAAACGCGTCGAGCAGCATGTAGTATTTCTTGTTCGTTTTTTTATCAACCGTCTGAAGCCTTGCGCTTCCATCAATATGGGTGATCGCGGGAAGGAGTTCCCGTTTGTCCGGATGAACCGGCGGAATCAGGAGCATATATGGGGCATCAATCTTTATATCGAAATACTTCGAAGCCTCTTCCTTGATTACGGACGGAGCGAAGGGGCGGAATTTTTCGCGGAATTTTACCTTGCTGTTGATAATCTCTTTCATATTCGGATTTTTCGGGTTCGCGAGGATCGAGCGGCAGCCGAGGGCGCGCGGACCGAATTCCATCCTTCCCTGGAACCAGCCCACAACCTTGTCCTTTGCGAGCATATCGGCTGTAGTCTTGATCAGTTCATCTTCATTTTTGTATTCTGTGAACTGCGCGTTGTATTTTTCCAGAACCATGCGGATTTCTTCGTTTGAGTATTCCGGCCCGAGAAGCGCATGCTCCATTACATATTTACGAGGGTTGTTCAGAGTCATATGATAGAAAGCATAAGCCGCCCCGACTGCGCAGCCGCTGTCGCCGGCCGCCGGTTGGATGAAGATATCCTTGAAGCCGGTTTTTTCCATTATCCGCCAGTTGGCGACGCTGTTTAGCCCGACGCCTCCCGCTATAGAAAGGTTATCGCATTTATACTCTTTATGCAGGCTGCCCGCCATTTTGACTATAATATCTTCTACGACTTTTTGGCCCGATGCGGCGATATCCGTGTAAAACTGATCCAGCTCCCCGCCGCGGCGTTTTTTCCTTCCGAAATGTTTTTCGAAATTTGAATTGATGGATTCATCGTAGGAATAATGGAACGAAAAGTATTTCATATTGAGCCTGAAGCTGCCGTCTTCCTTGACATCAACCAGCTCAAGGAATTTATCCAAATATTTTGGTTCGCCGTAAGGAGCGAGTCCCATGACCTTCCATTCTGCGTCGTTTACGCGAAATCCGAGATATGACGTGATTGCGCTGTAGAGAAGGCCGAGCGAGTGGGGGAATCTGATTTCCTTGTCGATTGTTATGTGATTGTCTTTACCGAAACCGGCGGTCGTCGTCGCCCATTCTCCCACGCCGTCCTCGGTGAGGATGACGGCTTCTTTGAAGGGGGAGACGAAGAATGCCGCGGAGGCATGTGACAGATGATGATCGCTGAAATAGATTTTATCCGGCTCGATGCCCAGTTCCTTTGCGATCTGTTTTTTCATATTCAAACGGGTTTTCAGCCATAGCGGAATGGCGCGGCCGAAAGCGCCGAAGGATCGAGGCCATTGAAAGATATAGTTTTCAAGTATCCTGTTAAATTTTACAAACGGTTTTTCGTAGAATACGACATAGTCAAGGTTGTCCGCGATTATTCCAGCCTGTTTGAGGCAGTAATGTATGGACAAATGTGGAAAACCGCTGTGATGTTTATCCCTGTTAAAACGCTCTTCTTCCGCCGCGGCGATCAGTTCGCCGTCTCTGAGGATGCAGGCGGCTGCGTCATGGTAGTAGCAAGATATGCCTAAAATGTATTGTGTCATTATTCCTTTTTTCCCACAATTATGTAATAACCACCGGTCTTGCGAAGCGATATGACCCATTTCAACTGCTTCATTATATGAGCGAAACGGGAATTCCTCCAGCCCTTCACTTCGGATTGCTTGAATATTTTTTTAGCGTCAGCTTCCTTCCTGAACAGTTCAACCGGTGGAAGCGAATTTACATATTTTACACCGTTTTTCCTATACCATCCGATGAGTTCATCAATGCTGTGCGCCGACTCATGCGGATGCTGGTATTGATCCTGGTACCATGTATCTTGTTTTTCGGTGTCCTTTTCATCCTTTACCAGCATCTCCTGGATAGCATCCCGCTTTTTCTCGATATCGTGACGATGCCGCCAGTTGACCCAGGTGCGTTTCAGGCGCAGCCTGAGACGGCCGTATTTGTTGTAAAGTCCGAGAACGATTAATGTCCCGGGCTTGGCGAATTGCATTATATTCTGGAAACCGAGATAGGGATTGTTAGTGTGATGCAGAACGCCGTTGCAGAAAATATAATCGAATTGCTCACCGGTGTCCTTTAAAACCAGAAGGTCTGCGATTTTGAAATCGGCATTCTTCAGCTTCAATTTATTTTTTAGCTCGTTAGCCTTGGAGATGGACTTCTCAGAAAAATCGAGGCCTGCAACCTTGCGGTTTTTAACGCTCAGCAGACATGCAAGCTGACCAGTTCCGCATCCTGCGTCGAGAATAGATTTATCATAGGGTATCTGGTCATCGAGCAGCTTCGAATAGATATTTGCGTTCCGGTAAAGGTCGTCTTCTGTTGCGAACTTGTTAATGTCGTAACCCGGGAAAGGGTATTCATTGTAAAAATCCGAAACAATATGGCCGATCTTGGCATCATCAGCAGACTGTGTCATTGAATCCACCTGTAGTTTTCAATACGGCAATTTCATGCCTTCAAGAGATGTGTCCAGTTTCTTCTTCGGTTCCCAGTATGATACGGCTTTCTTGTTCAATCGAAGTTTCAATGGATCGCGGAATCTCAGGATATTAAAAAGGGGCACGATCAGGAAATATATGATGAACATCAGAAGCCAAGTCTGAGCTCTGGCTATTTTATGTGCAAAGTTCTTCCATGCGCGGAAGATTTTCGATATCGTTTTCATTTATTCAGCTCAAAAAAGTGCGTAAATGAAAGGCGCAATACTTGAGCCTTCAAAGAAAATTATGATCGAACCTACTGCAACGAGCAGAATGATCAGCGGGATCAACCACCATTTTTTCTCTTTCTTCAAAAACGCCAAATAATCTTTGACTACTCCCATAAGTTAACCTCCGAAGGCGTATTATATATAATGGGATGCACCTGTCAATGATGCAGAAAATTTAAAACCGCTCTTTTTCAGAGTTCATAGAGTTCTCAATTTTGAAGAAGGCGGTCTTCCTGCGTCTCTTTGCAATATCGAATGATGAATTATCAGAGTACTTGTAAGCAGAGCGGTCAATGTATTTTTCCGCTTTTAATCTGAAGACAAGGGATCTTCGCGATCAAGTTATTCATTTTCTCTTTAATTTCAACAGGGATTGCAGAAAATTCCGCTCTGCAAGTTCTCCATCTGTCGGGGGCGTGCCCGCTGAAGCTGATTCCGCCCGGTAGAACTTTATCTTTGAGGAGTAGGTGAAAGAAAATTCTGTTGTTTAGCAAAATGATGAAATGTTTCCCTATCAAATTCGTCTGGAGAGTATTAAGTTTGTTTTGTCGTAGAGGAATATAATGTTCGAATAATATAGTCTCGTCTCCAGAATTGTATTGAGAAAAAATTATTTTTTCGAATATTCCGGTTTTTATCTTTATTGAATAATGATCGCCATTCGAATGTTTACCGAACGAATATTCGTACCAATCCTCGTCCATAAGGACATCATTATAAAAAATGCAGAGAAATGACCCGTCCCCGTATTCCATGGAGAGTAAGTCTTTGTCACTGGTTTTAAGATCAAGGGAATGCTCCTTGAAGCGATCTATCAGAAGGTTCTTTTCCTCGGGAGATAGATTCTTGGTGACCTCCTGGCTGATAAAATAGATAAACTTGGATTCGGTTTGTGTGGGATCAGTTATCGCTCCCCGTTTATCAGCCAAATAGAGGGATAGCATGGGAACAAAGATGATGCAAAGCAGAAACAGAGGGAAACTAAGTTTTTTCATCTCTTCTCATCCAGAAATTTTCTCAATTCCTGCGCGAGGCTTTTTGAATAAGAGACGGCCGAATCATAGCGCGCGTGCGAACCATCGTACGCTATAAAGTAGCTGATGTCAGGATTCAGCCAGATTCCGCCGCTTTTTTCGAATCTCTGCCGGATGCGATGTTCATGGAAACCGCTCATTTTATTTTCAATAGTAAAGAGACCGGGTGATGTCGGTATTCGGATGCCGAATACTTTTATACCCTCCCGGGTCCAAGCCTTGGTATTCCGATAAATAACCTCAAGCAGTTCTCCATCGATTTTGCCTTTTATAAAGTAATTTCTATACTCGTTCCTCGATGCCTTCGCATTTTCCGGAAATAGTCTTGAAGCCACCCAGCCGGACTTGAAGGAGATAATCAGGTAGCGACGGTCGGTCTCGAAGAAACGGATGTTCAGATCACCGACCGACAATTCGCGGAACAATGCATGAAGCCATCCTGAATGCCTGTTCAATTCCATTTTAAGAGGTATGCGGGCTTCATTAATCCACTTGCGGAAAAGACATTCGGGTTTTTCATGTGAGAGAAGAGATCTTGGAGAAAAACCGATTACTATTACTCTGTTCTTCACGGGAGAGCGTAACGTCATCCGAATGTAGTCCATATATTCCTGTGAATAAACCAGCGCCACGAAACCGAGATTCCCGGTTTTATAACCGGGAAGAACGCTTTGCATCGCTTGAGGAGAGACACCGGTCAAGGTCCTCGAATCTCCAGCTACAACAAGATCGAAACGGTTCTTCCAGGACATCTTTTCTGACAGGGAGGCATCTGTCAGAGCGGCGTTATCAGAGACCGGCGGCCGCATCAGGTTGATTGTCAAGACACAAAACCAGAAGATCAGGGCGGTCAGTATCAGTTGTCTCTTCAGCATTTCGTCACCTCAGAACTGAAAATAGACAAATGTCTGGACCTTGCCGCGAAGATAAAAAACAGCCGTGAGGGCAAAGGCGACGAAGATAATTTCCAATATCCAGTAGTATTTCATATTTTTTATCTTTTCGTTCATTTTCAAAAAGACAGCTATTTCGCTTGCGACCGCAAGGAAAAGAACTATTGCTTTGATGATTGTGAACCTGCGCATCGGGCAAGATCCGGTCAGAGTGGGATTCAGCATAACTTTAAGTATGGAAACCGCTTGTTCCAACGACTCTGCGCGGAAGAAAACCCAGGCAATCCAAACAAGAAAAAGCACTATTATGGTGGAAAGTATTCTTCCAATTCCGCTTTTTTTCAATTTCTTCGGCCAACGCGTTAATTGCTCAATGCTGAAAAAGGCTGCGTGCAACCCTCCCCAGATTACGAATGTCCACCCCGCTCCGTGCCACAGTCCGGAAAGAAGCAACGTTATTCCCATACTTATGTGCGCGTTCAGGGGTGTGACTCTGCGTTGAAGGAGCGGGAAAAAAACATAATCCCTGAACCATGTGCTTAGGGATATATGCCACCTCGACCAGAATTCCTGGAGACTACGTGAAACATAAGGGTGATTGAAATTTACGGGGAATTCATATCCCATCAATTTGGCGAGTCCGCGCGCGATATCGCTGTACCCGGCGAAATCGCAGTAAATCTGGATGGCAAAAAAAGTAATGATCACCCACCAGTACGGAGAGGATTCGACGGTTTCTTTCTGCATGAAGGCTACGTTGACGAGAAGTCCCAGGTTGTCGGCGACGACCACTTTTTTGAAATAGCCGTAAACGATAAGTTTGAAACCCTCCCATAGTTCCGGATCCGTCGCCTTCCTTGCTTCGGCGAGTTGGGGTAGTAACTGGGAGGGACGGATAATCGGCCCGGCTATTAAATGAGGAAACATTGAAAGATAAGCGAAGAAATGGAAAAAATTATTGGTTGGTTCGACGACTCTCTTGTAAACATCAATCACATAGCTCATTCCCTGGAAGGAGTAGAAACTGATTCCTATCGGCAGAGCTAAAGTTATTATCGGAATATCAAGTCCCAGCGCGTTAAGATTACGCGTAAAAAAACCGAGATATTTGAAAAGTGCGAGCGTTCCGAGATTCCCGAAAATAGATAAAATGAGGATGGTTTTTTTGTAACGCTGAAATTTTTGAATAAATAGACCTGCATAAAAATTTACAAGTCCGCAGCCGGTTAGAAGGAAGATAAACCTCCAATCCCACCAACCGTAAAAAACAAGAGAAGCGACAATTATGAAAATCCATCTAAAATGGTTTCCATGTCGGACGAGAGGCCAGACAATAAAAAAAAGTGCTGCAAATAGAAGAAATATCAGCGAATTAAATGGCATTCTTTCTTAATACTTCCGTAAAATTGCGCTTTTTCCAGTGTTATCCGCTTAATCTAATCCTTTAATTATGTAATTAACAAAACACAGTGTAACATTTAATGAAATTTAATTAAAGATTTTGAATGGTTTCTTCAGTTCGACGGGTCCTGGCTTGAATCCGATAATCGACAAATCGTTTTAAAGACAAACATGATCTCATGTGCGTGCGGGTGCGATGGGCAATAAAGCAGAATTAAATGGGGAAACCTGCCGGGAATTTTTCAAACCCTTTCTATTTTTTTCCGACGGCGCATGAAAGGTAGAACAGGTATTCTGAAAGCCTGTTGATATATACCAGTGATTCATTCGAAATTTCATAATGATTTCTCATGGAGACTATCCGTCTTTCTGCCCTCCGGCCTACGGTTCTGGCTATATGGACATAAGCCCCGATTTTTGTTTTTCCAGGCTGGACAAAGCTGGTTATCTTATTCGGTTCTTTTTTCAGATGCTCGATTTTTTCTTCAAGCGATGTGATGTCGGTGCAGAGCGTTTGAGCATCCGAGTTTTTTATTTTCAGCTCAGCCGTATTCTTTCCGGCGTGATGGACGTTCCCCTTTTCCGTATTTTTTTTAGGCGCGAAGGCAAGTTCCGACATAATCAATGACAATTTTTTTTGGATGAGAGAAAGCGTTCTCCTGCTGCCTTCCGTATCTAATTCGGATATGATCAATCCTATATGCCCGTTCAGTTCATCCAGCGTCCCGACAGCTTCGAAGAGCGGATCGTCTTTGGGCAGAAGCTCCCCCGATCCCGAACGAGTGAACCCATGATCTTTGTTTTTTATGGAGTCGGTCATCGTTAACTTTTTAGGTGAATTAATAAGCATTCGAGGAATGAAGTTTCTGCATCCACAAATCTACCTTTTTCCCCACTGAAGTTTCTCGCTGAGAATCTGGAAATGATTTTTCTTTTGTGATCCGATTAGTTTCAGTACATACGGGCTGCGTGTGATGATTATTCTGTCTTCTTTTTCAAGCTCGATCACCTGCTGCCCGTCAATTGTAAGCACAGCCTCGGTTTTTTCAGCATAGTTCACAAGCTCTATCGTGGATTCGCTGCTGACGACGAGCGGCCGGTAGGTGAGAGTGTGAGGGCAAATCGGAGCGATAATAATATCTTTCAGCGCCGGATGCATAATGGGCCCGCCTGCGGAAAGAGAATATGCGGTGGAGCCAGTGGGAGTAGCCGCTATCAACCCATCCGCCCTGAAATGTATCACGAAGTTTCCGTCCAGGAAGACTTCGATCTCTATCATTCTTGCTATGGAAGCTTTGTTCACAACCGTATCATTGAGGGCTTCGAAAGCCTGAATTTTTCGCCCGCCGCGGATCAACTCTCCCCGCAAAAGCAGTCTCTCGGTGCAGCTATAGTCGCCTGTAATGACCTTGTCCAGTGTTTCGAACATCTCCTCTTTTTTCGTCTCCGCGAGGAATCCCAGCCCGCCGAGATTGATCCCGAGAACCGGAGCCCCGCTTTCAGCAGCTTTGGAACCGATGGACAGTATTGTTCCGTCTCCGCCGAGAACGATGACGAGATCAACGCGGGATGGCACTGTTTTCCTGTCGAGCGTCTTGACGTTGCTGCCCAATATCCCGCTTCCCTCCTCGTCGAAGAGCGCTTGCAATCCTTTTTCCTCGATCCAATTCGAAAGATCGGAAAGGATTTGTTTTATATTGTCCGCGGTCGGTTTGGCTATAATGCCGATTTTTTTTATAATGGCGTTGTTCACGGGATAAACCTTCTGTATTCGTTCTATTATATCTGAAATCGGCCGTTAGATGAATTAAAACTTTCGGTTCAATTGATTGCAGGTTTTGTTTTTCATGTCTGAAAATAAATATTAATCATCTTGATAAATTCCCATATTCGGTTTATTTTTTACGCCAGAAGATTTTATATAATTGTTTAATCAGTCAGAGTTTTAATTTATGGAAACGGTAATCAAAACGGACCGGTTGACTAAAATCTACGGTAGAAAAACCGTCGGAATCCAAGACCTCACGATGGAGGTCCGGCGGGGCGAGATATACGGTTTTCTCGGGAGCAACGGCGCCGGGAAAACGACCACCATCCGGCTGCTGCTAAATCTCATTTTTCCCACATCCGGTTCGGCCGAGGCGCTCGGCAAAAATGTTGCTGCGGAGCATCTCGATATTTGCAGTCTCGTAGGTTATGCCCCAAGCGGCGTCCGGCCGCCACGAAATGTGACCGGGGATGAATTTCTGAAATATATGGGACGGTACTACCATCATAATGACGAAAAGCATCTTCGTAATTTGCTGGAAAGGTTCGAATTTTCGGAAAAAGACCTCCGGCGCAAAATAAAGGAATATTCCTCTGGCATGGCGAGGAAGATCGCCATCATACAGGCGTTTCAGCACAAGCCGGAGCTTGTGATAATGGATGAGCCGACGGAAGGGCTCGACCCCGTAATGCAGCATCATTTTTACGAATTACTGACCGATTATAGAAACAACGGAGGAACGGTTTTTCTTTCCTCCCATCGCCTGAGGGAGGTGGAGCAGGTTTGCGATCGCGCCGCGATCATCCGCAACGGGATACTGGTCACTGTGGAAACCGTGAAAGACCTTGTCGAGCGGACATCCCGAACGATTACCATACATTTCAAGAAAAAAATACCGAGAAGTGTTCTCGAAACCGGCGAACTGGAAATAATCGAATTCAACGGGGAAAGGCTGAAAGCCAAACTGAAAGGCGATATCAATAAGGTTATCAATATATTGTCGAAGTATGAAGTCAAGGATCTTTCTTTGCCGCCCTTGAGCCTCGAGGACGTTTTTCTCCATTATTACTCGGAGGAAAACTGATGGAAGGAAGGGTGCATCTTTTTTATATCTGCAGGAAGCTGACCAAAGCCGTCATACTTCTTTGCATTGCCGTTTTCATTTTCGAGGGATTATTCCCGCTGCTGTCGGCATCCGCTAAATTGAAGATGCAGATGATGGGAGATTTGAAGAATCCCCAACCAGAAATGTTGAAGATGGTGGGCAGGGATTTTTACGATGCGATGTTGGACTACGGTTTCATCGTTTTCGGCTATATCCATCCATTCTTGCTTGTTTTGCTGGTTATTTATATTTTTTATGCCGTGTCCCAGGTGCTGACATCCGAGATCGCGACCGGAAGCATAGGGTTTATACTGAGCAGGCCGGTTTCGCGCATGAGAATCTATTTTAACCTTGCCATAGCTATCTATTCAGGGCTTGCCGTCATCTCCCTGGCAGCCCTGGGCGGAACGTACTTTGGAATGTGGATTTTCAATGTCAGCGGCAAAGTCCCGCCGTTCTTGAGCATCGTGATGAATTTGTATGTCCTGATGCTGTTTATCGCCGGTTACATTGCGTTGTTCGCTTCTATCGCGGATACCGGAAAATCACTCTTCATCCCTTCCGGAATTATTCTTTTCGTTTTTTATGCGATTGATTTAATCTCCGGACTATGGGAACCGTTTGAGTATATTTCACCAATCAATCCATTCTCCTATTACAAGCCGATCGAGCTCTTGGTCGGGCAGAGGCTGGACCTCGCCGCCGGACTCGCCATCCCCGTGTTGACCGCTCTGATGTTCTGGCTCGGCGCCCGAATCTTCAGCCGTCGCGACCTGCCGAGCGGTTAAATCCTTCATGCGGTGGCGGGTCTCCTCAAACTGTGTCATAATTATGCGGAAGCAGGTGTCCTTTATTGCAGGCTGTGTCGCAATTATAAAAAAGTCATTCTCCGGGATACTTCGAAGGCATGTAACGAGGAAATCCGAAGGATTCTGTAAATGAGGAGTATTTCTGTAAATGAGGAGCATTCTGTAATTCGTAGAATCCTGCAAATGCGAAGCATTCTGTAATCTTCATTTGAGGTCCTTCAGGCCGATTCAAGTCTTCGTGCTTGAACCACTGTTGATCGCCGGATGTTACCGGCTCCCGCAAATCAAGATCGCGGGTCGTGGCCCGCTCCCACCAAAAAAATGCCTGTCATTCTCCGGGATTCTGCGGAGGGCTGCGACGGGGAATCTTCCTTTTAGTATCAACATGTTATGAACATTAAAAAATCTCATACAGCAGCAAATTTGAATTATGACACAGCCTGTGAAGGGACACCTGCTGCTGGGCAAATACCGCT
>Ga0315293_10001271_pt1 | contig 24420 bp, 20 predicted proteins | sample YL17G13_20_MG_FD_203071 | JGI IMG/M metagenome (GOLD analysis project Ga0315293, IMG submission 203071) | Sediment microbial communities from Yellowstone Lake, YNP, Wyoming, USA - YL17G13_20 | ecosystem: Environmental > Aquatic > Freshwater > Lake > Sediment | place: USA: Wyoming | collected...
ACTGACCACGAAGCAGACGGTCGAGACCGCGACGACGGCCCAGAGCCATTGAGGCTCGGTCTTCAGATTTACATTGATATCGAGGAACGGGACGGTGACCAGTCCGGTCTGTTCCATCTGTTTGCCGTACCAATAGACGACGTAGATGGCGGCGGCCTGGCTGCCAAGCTGCAAGAGGCTGAGCCCAGTAGCGACAACAAGCTGCGACGTGCGACCGCTAAAGGCGCGGTAGAGAAGCCATCCGACCAGGCTCGAATAGTTGCGGCCCTGCCGTACAATACGCGACAGGAACGTCTCCGACTTAATTGTCTCGCTAGCGGAGACATCCTTTTGCATGAGCTAGTGTCCCGCCCTGAACGCGTCGTTCTCGCAATCCGGCCGCATCATTGGTGCCGGGCGCCCCAATCGAAACTGCGCCTGCCGGACGGCAAAGCCATGGCAACCGGCAACTCACCGTTTATGACGCACGACCGTTACCGAGCAGGCCTTAGCACACATTCCTGAAGCTGCATCAGCTCTTAAGCTCAGCAAAGAGATCGAGCCACCGCTTTCCCACGGTCGCGACATCAAGTCCTGTGACCGCGCGCCGCGCCTCCCAGGCATAGGCATCGCGGAGGTCCGGAGCCGACAGCATGGCGTCGAGTGCCGTGGTCATGGCGGCGACATCGTTGGGCGGGACCAGCATGCCGTGAACCCCGTTGGCAAGGATCTCGACCGTGCCTCCCGGGCAGGCCGTGGCGAGGACCGGCAAGCTTTGGGCGAGCGCCTCGAGAAGGGCGTTGGGATAGCCCTCGAAGCGCGACGGCAGCACGAAGAGGTTCGCTTTGCTCAAGGCCACGGCTGCATCCTTGGTCAATCCCGGCAGCAGAATGCGATCCGCGCATCCGCTCTCGGCCCGCAGGCGCTCCACCAGAGGGCGGTCGGGCCCCTCCCCGTAGATCACAAGCCGCCATTTCGGATGCTTGCTCGCGATCGCGGCGAAGCTCTTGATCAGGATGTCGAAGCCTTTCTGAGGCGCGAGACGACCGAGCGACGTGACCCACTGCACATCGCCGTCTTCACGGCGCGTGTCGCCCGCGCCAAGACGAACCGGATTGGGAATGACATGGATGGGAATGCGGAAGCGCGCCCTCCCCCATGAGGCTATGGCGTCGGTCTGGACGACCATGGCGCTCGCGAGTGGGTAGGTCAGGCGCCGGGCAAGTCTATGGGCTCGGCCAAGCCCCGGCCGGTCCAGCTGATTGCGCTCGGAGATGACGACCGGGACGCCGAGCCCCCGGCTCGCCCAGAGCGCGATGACATTGGCTTCCGTCATAAAGGCGACGACGACATCGGGATGAAGCTCCCGCAACAACGATCTGAGTCGCGACACGCGGGCGACATTGGTGCCGAGCTTGGCCGAGACTCCCCGCGTGGCAGAGGCCGAGAGCCCGCGCAGGCAAACACCAGGATCGAGCGCGAAGAAGGGCTGTGTGCCCGGTGTATCGAAGGTCACCAAAGTGACGTCGTGGCCGTTCACGCTCCACTCATTGGCGAGGAGGGTCGCCACGCGCTCGGCGCCCCCGGCACCAAGGCTGGGAATGACGAAGGCAATCCGCACCGGCTACTCGCAGCCCAAGAGCTTGAGCCAGACGTCGATCGCATGGTCGGCATCATGCGCGCGAGCGCGCTCGCGCGCAGCGAGCCCAAGACGCCGCCGGAGCGTCTCGTCGTGCGCAAGGCGCACGATGGCGTCGGCCGTGGCGCTCGCGTCCTCGACGGGCACGATCAGCCCGGCCGCATCGTCGCCGCTACCGATCAGCTCGCAAGGGCCAGGCGAGGCGTCGGAGACGACGGCAGGAAGCCCGCAGACCATGGCCTCCAGCAACGCGTTCGGAGTCCCTTCGAACCGCGAGGTCATCACGAAAAACTTTGCGCCGCGCAGGAAGGGAAACGGATCGGAAACATGGCCGACCCAATCGATGCTGTCCGCGACGCCGAGCGTGCGCGCCCGCTCCTTCAGCTCACCTGTGAGAGGACCGTCGCCGACAAGCGCCAAGCGCCAGTCAGGCAGCGCCGCCACGACCTTCGCCCAGGCGGCGAGCAGGACATCGATGCCCTTTTGCTCGACCAGGCGCCCGACCGTGATGACGGTCGGCGCTGTGAAGGTCGCAGCCTCGCTCGAGGGCGTGGCCGACAAGGGATTGGGCAGAAAGGCAAGCTTGTGATTGGGAACAAAGGCTTCGAGCGGCGCGAGCGCGCCCTTGCTGTTCGCGGTTACCACATCGGCCCACCTATAACAGACGCGCCGCAGGAACTCCACGCGGAAACGCTGGCGCTGCAGGCGCGGGTCGTTGCGCTCTGAAATCACCGTATGCGTGTCGAGCCCACGCGTCGCGAGTACGGTCGCAATATTGGTCTGAGTGAGAAACGAGAGAACTGCGTCCGGTTCGATCTCCTTAATCCTTCGCCGCAGCAACAATGTTATCCGGGTAAGGTGGTAGGCCGCAATGACGGGACCCAACACGCGGATGGCAAAGCTGTACAATCGCGGGGAGCGCATGATTGATGCCTTGAGGCGTTCCACGCGCCCCACTGGCTTGGTCGGTCCGCCCGGCTTGACTTGCGCAGGTTGTTCGTCGGCCGGGTCTTGGTCAAAGTCGAGCGCAGCGATTTGCCGTGGCGACTCGGAATGGATGACAACCCGCGGATCGACTCCATAGGCTTCAGGCCGCTGATAGAGAACGACAACGTGGACTTCAAAGCCGCGCTCCACGAGCGCGTTCGCTGCATTTGCCGCCACCCGTTGCGCGCCGCCAGCGCCTAGATGCGCGATCACGAAGGCAAGCTTTTTCTTCGTCCCGTTAGCCGAGGACGCTCCCTCTCTGGAGGTCGAGACGCCCTCTCGCGACGCGTCGGTTCTGTCTACGTCAGGGGTAGGCGTTCGCTGGCTGAGCATTCGCAGCATTATCGTTCCCTTGCGGAACTGGGTAGCGCCGCAGCCTGCTTTGGGCAACAGGAGACACAAGCAAAAACAAGGCAAATCTCTGGCTCATTAGCCACTTAGCGTATTGCTCCCACTACCCTGTCCGCTTTGAGTACCTCCAAGAAGCGTTCGATCAGAGCGGTTTCCGTCCAGGCGATGGATTCGCGCGTGGCGCCGCCGATATGCGGCGTAATGAGGACGTTCCGGCCGGCCCGGGCACTCGCAAGCAGCGGACTGCGCGAAATGCCGCCATGCTCTTCTCCTTCAAGCACGTCCACCGCAACCCCGAACAGTTGCCCGTTCTCCAGCGCCGCGGCCAACGCCGCTTCGTCGACCACCGAGCCGCGGGCGGTGTTGATCAACACGGCGCCGCGCTTTATCCGGGCGACGGCGGACTGGTCGATGAGATGACGGTTCTCCGGGACGGCTGGGACATGGAGGGAAATGACGTCGGCGCTTCGCAGGAGTTCATCGAAGGAGACCGGTTCGGCTGGCGGAGCGATTTTCTCGGTTGCTTTATCGTATGCCACCACGTCCATACCGAACGCAGCGGCGTAGCCCGCCACCATGGCCCCTATCCTCCCATAGCCAATAATCCCCAGGCGTTTTCCTCTGAGCTGCGTGCCCCAGAATCGGTCGCGATCCCAGCCACCGGCGAGCGCATGGGCGGCGGCGGCCGGTGTGCCGCGCATGAGGGCGAGCAGTAGGCCAAAGCAATGTTCGGCCGTCGCCGATACGTCCCTGAGGGCCTTTGGGCAATCGCGTAGGCTGATAACGCGCACCGAAGCAAGGCGCGCCGCGTCGAGGTCGATGTGATCGAGGCCAGTGGTGGCGGAGAGGATGTAACGCAGCCTTGGCGCTTTGGCGATCAGTGGCTTGCCGATATGGCGGCCGAGCCGCACCAACATCGCGTCGCAGTCGGCGAGCTCGCGCGCGAGCGCTATGTCGTCGAGTGGCCCATAGACGACCGTGCCGAGAGCGTCGAGCATCTGTTTGACCTCTTCCGCAAGGTGAAGCGGTTCCGTCACTACGATCTTCATCGTTCGGCCTATTCCTTGAGCATACCGCTTTCGATCAAAGCCCTGGCGATCATCAGATCGCCGGGAACATCGATGTTAATGGAGCGCTCCCAAGGCATCTCATAGATCATCGGGTTATCGCTACGCAGGCGCCCGGTTTGGACGAAGAACTCGGTCGTGATGAGATAGACAGCCCCATTGCGCTGGTAGACCGTCTCTAAATCCTGCCGCCGGGTAGGCTCCTCGCCAGCGAGATAGGGAGTGCCGCGCTGCTCGTCCTCCTTGAGGCGATACATTCCGCTCGGATGGCGAATGCCCTCGGCACGGCAAGCGCTGATCAGCGACTCGCACCCAGTGCTCTTGAACAATTCGAAAGCAGCATCGATATCGGCCGCAGTGCGAAGCGGTGTGATCGGTTGGGCGACGAACAGCGCATCCGGAATATCGCGACCGTCCGCCTGCCACGCGTCAAGCGCATGCGCAACCACGTGAGCCGTCGTAGAGTCGTCTTGGGCAAGGCTTTTTGGTCGGTTCACCACGAATATGCCTGGACGGTCGCGGTAGCGGGCGAGGAGATCTTCGTCGTCAGTGCTGAGAATGATCCCGGTTACCGACCGCGCGAGCTCCAGTGCTGTCACCGTATAGTCGACGAGAGGCCTGCCCGCGATCAGCGCCTTGTTCTTGCCTGGCACGCCTTTGGACCCTGCCCGGGCAGGAATGATTGCAAGCATGGGGCAGCTCACCGCAATTCAAAAAGCTGCTCCCATCGGATGTCCTTGCGACAAGGGCTCTCGGCCGGTCCGTTGGACGTCGTGGGAGGGTTAGCTAGATATCCTTCTAATCTTGGCCGTTGGCCGCTCGTCCTCCGCGTCGAGATAACTCAACGTCTTCTCGAGGCGAAGCGGCGCCGTGGCGAGAATGTCGGCGATGCGCTTGCCGGAGTTGCCGTCGCCGAACATCAGCGAGCGCGGATAGCGGCCGTTGGCTATCTGGCGCTCGATCGCCTGGTAAATATCGTCGGCGCTGTGCGGCACGTCCATGACGTTTCGCACCCGGCCGCGCCCACGCTGCCGGCTGCCAATATTGACGCTCGGCGTGCCGAGGAATGCCGCCTCACGCAAGCCCGACGACGAATTGCCGATCATGCAGGCCGTGTTGTTGAGGAGCCGCGCGTAGTCCTCGGGAGAGAAGTTGCGATAGAGGTGCAGATAGGTGGGATTGTTGTTCTCACGAAACACGCGCAAACCCTTGGCGATGTCGTCGGAGCCAGCGTCGGCGTTTGGCCAGAGCCAGATCACCTGCATACCCTGCCGGCCGATGCGATCTACTGCCTTCAGCGTCGCCTCGATCTGCGCCAGGCCCTCGCCATACTCGGTGGTGACGGGATGCTGGAGCACCATGACATAGGGCTTGGAGACGTCGAGCTCGGCGCCCACGCCCTTATTCCGCGCGAAGATATCCGCTGGCAGCGCCAGATCGTTCTCAACCAGAACATCGATCGAAGGGCAGCCGGTAACATGGATCGTGTCTTCCCGCTCGCCCATGCGCAGCAGAAAATCGCGGGCGCGCTCGGTCGCCGGGAAATGAATGTGGGAGAGCTTGGTGATGGCGTGGCGGACATTCTCGTCGATAGAGCCCGTCACCTCGCCGCCTTGCGTATGCGCCACGGGAATATTCATGTAGCTCGCGGCGATGGCGGTGGCGATGGTCTCGAACCGATCGGCGACGGTCAAGACCACGTCAGGTTTCAGCGCCTCGAGATGAGTGGCAAGCTCAATGGTGCCGAGCCCGACCGACTTGGCCATGGTGACCGGCGTTTCGCCATCGACGATGGAATGCACGACTGCCTGAGGCTCGAACCCGTCTGCGCGGATCACATCGATGGCCTTGCCAAACCGGTAGAGAAGCGCCGAGGCCCCGACCACGAGCTGAAGCTCGAGGCCGGGGTGGTCGGACGCGGCGCGCAAGAAGCTCTTGATGCGGCCGTAATTCGCCCGGCTGTTGACGACAACGCAGACCTTCCGTTGGCTCACGATCACTCCTCCAGGTCGTTCCAGCGCAGAATCCGCTCCGGAACGACGTCGCGCGCAAGGCGGCGTCCGGCGATCTGCCCGGCAGCTTCGAGCGGGATGCCCCCACCTGGCTTCTTGGTCACGATCATTTCGGGCCTTAGTACCGTGCCGGCAGGAAGTGGGCAAATCGGCGCGAGGCTCTTGCTAAAAATCTCCCGCATTCCCAACATTTTCTCAGTCATAGCATCCTTGTCCACGGGATGAGAGTCCATTGTCGCTAGCGCATCGCGCATCTGGCACAAGAGCTTCAGCTCGTCGAAGGTGACCGAGGCGGCCACGTCCGGGCCGAACATGCGGCGATGGAAGGTGGCATGGACTTCAAGCAGGTTCGCGCCTCGCGCCAGTGCCGCCATGCCGGGAAATATGCTACCGCTGTGATCGGACAATCCCACCGGACAATCGAACTCCCGGCGGAGATCGTCGATTACATTCAGCCCTACCGCTTCGAGCGGCGTCGGATAGGTGCTCGTGCATTGCATCAAGGCGAACGGCAAGCCCAGGCTTCGGAACATGGCGACGGCATCGGCGATCTCGCTCCGCTTGGACATGCCGGTGCTGAATAGGATCGGTACGCCGGTCTCCGCCATCGCCCGCCACAGATCGGCCGACGCAAACTCGCCTGAGCCAATCTTCCACGCCGGCATGCCGATGCCACGCAGCAAGTCGACGGCGGCCACCGAGAACGCCGAGCTGAGGAACACAAGCCCGCGCTCGCGGGCATGCGCCGCTAGGCCCTGCCATTGCTCCGGCGTGAACTCCATCCGCCGCCAATAGTCGAAACGTGTGGCGTCCTGCTGCGAGAAGCGCACCCTGAACGCCTCGTCCAGGGTGGACTCAGCCGCGGCGATGTGAGTCTGGAACTTGACCGCATCCGCTCCGGCATCGGCGACCGCATCGATGAACGCATGCGCTAGCCCGAGCGAGCCATCATGCGCTTGCGCAATCTCGGCGATGATAAGAGCTGGGTTGCCAGGCCGAACGCTGCGGCCGGCGATACTCAAACCGGTCACGTGCCGAACCCGCGTTTGACGAGTGTGTTCATCTCTGGCCAGCCGGAAGCACTAGAATGGCGAGGACTGGGCACCATACTAGCCTGCGCCACGTCCTGTGCACAGCTAATGGAGGACCCAAAGCCGATCGTGGAAGCGGGTGATTTGCGGCGCTTGCGTAAGGATCGAGGCGTCAGCCCATTGCGCAAGCGGGCCGCTGATCTCTTCCTCGGCGACCCCCGGAAACTTCTGTATGGTGCGCTCGTCCTTCTTGGCGTTCGACGGCTGCAGTGACCCTCGCCTGGCAGCACGGAAAAGTCTTGAAAGGAAGCCACCACCTACTCCCACGTCGGCCGGGCGAACCGGCCGCACATCCAGTTGCTCAACCTGGTCGAGGATCCGCTCGGCCGCGTAAGGCGGCTCCACATTGACGATGGAGTTGCGTATCCGCTCGCGCTGCGGCGCGAGCCCCTTACGCACATCTTGCTGATCCAGCCCGCGAACCCGCGCCAGGCCACATGAGAGTTCCTCGGCGTTGGTCACCCACTCGCTGGCGCGATCCTGCTCCCCGATGAATTCGCTCTCGGCATCCGGCACGTAAGAGAACACGGCGCGATCGAGCAAAAGCCCCTCAATGCCGGTGGTGCAGCCTGGATGAACGACTGCATCGGCCGCCATCATCCAATTGTTGGCGCTGCCTTCGTAGCGAACGTCGATATTGAGCGGCCGACCCCACTCCCGCCACACGTCGTGATTTTCCACGGGGTGTGGTCGAATGACGATCTTCTCGGCCGAGCCCGAAGTCGCCAGATCGCGCAGCAAATCCTGCAAGCCCTGCATCTGCCGCCGCTTGAAGTTCAAATGGCGGCGGATGAAGTCGGCCTCGCCCCCTTCGGCGATCATTCCCCGCGCGATCAGCTTGGCAACGGGATCATCGGCGGGCCGGAAGGGATTGGGTCTACCGAAGTTAGTGTTGACCAGCACGAACCGGCCGAAGGTCTCCCTGATCGCGCCGGCCTCGTGGTTGTAGACGCAGCGCACCCCGGGCAAGAGGGTATCGAAGCGGGGATTCCCGGTGATCGCGACCTTGTCGTCGCCTTCAGGGCGATAGTTGTGGATGTGTTGCGCGTTGCGCTCTCCCGGGACAAGCAGGATGTCGGTCCAGCGCAAAGAATTCAGTCCGAGCTTGCGCGTACAGTAGTCCCGCCCATCGGCGTAGACGATGCTCTCCTCGCACAGATTGACGATGCGGTGGCCGGCGGCGCGGATCTGCTCGAGCCTCGCGGCCTTGCCGTCGGGGATGCTCGTCTCGACAAAGACCCCTGCCGGATGATCGAGCATGAACTTCCGCGTGTCGGCGTGGGCGCCCATCACCACGATCCAGCCGCGTTCCACCGCCCGCGCGGCAAGAAAGGTCTTGCCGAGCAGCTCGCGGGCTTTCGTCTCTATCGGCAGATAGAGCACGCGGCGTTTGGTCACGACCGTAGCCCCGTGGGTAGGATCGCTAAGTCAGTGTCGCCCATCCCAGTCACCTATTGCAGGAGGCTCGCCTGTCCTGGCGCAACGCTTTCCACTAGGCCGCGATGGTGGCAGCCGTCTCGGGCGTCACCGCGCGGTTGGCCTGCGTGACTACGTCGAGCAACCTGACCAGAGCATAGACCGACTCGATCACCGGCGTTGGCGTGTTGGTCAGCCTTCCCATCTCAAGGATCGCGCCGACCAGAGCCTCGTTCTCAAGAGGCTTTCCGGCCTCAAGGTCTTGAAGCATCGAGGTCTTGTGCTCGCCAACCTTCTCGGCGCCCTCGACGCGTTGCTCGATGGTATGGCGGAAGGTGATGCCGAGCTTCGAGGCAATGGCCTGCGCCTCCGTCATCATCGCCACCGCGAGCTGACGCGTTTCAGGGTATCGGCAAATCCCCGCCATGGTGGCGTGGCTGAGCGCGCTGATGGGATTGAACGTGAGACTGCCCCAAGCCTTGAGCCACATCTCGGCGCGAATGTCGGTAAGCACGCGCGACTTGAAGCCGGCCTTGATCAAGGCATCGCTGATCTTCTTGGCGCGCTCGCTCTCACGGCCGTCGAGCTCGCCGACGGGGAAGCGCTCTCCTTCCACATGTTGCACCACGCCGGGCGCGGCCAAGGCCGCGGCAGGATAGGCGACGCAGCCCAAGATCCGGTCCGCGTGGATCGCCTCGGACAGGAAGCCGCTCGGGTCGAGACTTTCGAGCCGCCTGCCGTCGAAGCGGCCGCCTTCTTTATGGAAGTACCACCACGGCATGCCGTTCTGCACGGTCATGACGATGGTGTCGGGCCCAAGCAAATGATGGATATCCTCTGCGACCCTATGCAAATCGTAGGCCTTCACACCGAGCACGACGAGGTCCTGCTCGCTAGCATCGGCCGCCTTGTGGAAGGCCTTGACGTTGGCTTTCAAGATGGTGCCGTCCTCCAAGTGCAGGTGGAGGCCTTTGCTCCTGATCGCGGCGAGATGCGCGCCCCGATCGATGACCGAAACGGTCTCGCCGGCGAAGGCAAGTTTAACCGCGAGCAGGCCGCCGATCGCGCCGGCGCCGACAACACAGACCTTCATTTGACACCCTCACTGTTCGCCGGCGGAGAAGCACAGTCGAACATTCCCCTGTTTCCGCCCTGCCCTTTTTGGATGCTTGCAGCGGGCAGGCGATGCTATAGAGCGGAAGCCACTTATAGCCCGTAGTCATTATATTGCCGCGCTGCGATAGTGCAAGCGAGAGTTGGTCTCAAGAGCGTGTGCAGTTCGACAAAAAAGCGAGAGCTGTCAAGCGCTTATGAGTAGAAACACCAACGCCCCCGCAATAGAACGTCCCAACAAAGAGGGTCCGGTTTCGCCACCGGCAAGACCGCTCGTCACGGCCAAGGACATCTACGAAGTGCCGCGCTTGGCGGTGCAGGGAGTGCTCGCCTGGGCGTTGCCGGAATCAGCGTGGTGGCCGCTGTCGCGTCTCTTCGGCAAGGTCAATGCGGCGACGCATCCTGAGCGTACGCGCAACGAGACGGCGCAAGTCGCAGCGGTTCTTTCCCCCACCCCTTGCGCGAGCAGCGTGCATCGCGTCGCCGTGGAGAACTGGGCCAATCGCTACGAGGAGCGATTCCAATATATGCGCGCCTGGCGGCCCGGAGGCTGGGAGCCCGCGATCGACATAATCGGCGCAGAGCACGTCTCCACGGCCTTGGACAGGGGGCACGGGATCATCCTGTGGGCCGGCAATTTCAGCTTCAACGATCTCATCGCCAAGATCGCCTGGCGACGCTTGGGATTGGCGGTCAGTCATTTCAGCCGCCCCATCCATGGCTTCTCCAGCACGCGCTTCGGCGTCCGCTATCTCAATGCCGTGCGGCGCGGCATAGAAGATCGCTATCTCGGTGAACGGCTCATGACCGAGGAGGATGACACGCAGATCGCCTTGCAGCGCTTGCGCGAAGGCCTCAAGGCGAATGGCGTGATCTCGATCACGGTCGGCAATAAGGGCCGGCACACGGCACCCGCCAATTTCCTTGGCGGCCGCATCATTCTTGCCACGGGGCCGCTTGCCATGGGGCGCACCACAGGTGCTGCGGTGCTGCCGGTGTCCACATTGCGTCTTGAGCCCGGCAAGTTCGAGGTTGCGATCGGCGCGCCGATCGAGGTGCGAGACGACGCCGAGGGCAAGCCCGACTATGCGGCCGCGGTGCAGGCCTATGCCGATTGGGTGACACCTTTCGTGCTGCGCGATCTTGGACAATGGCGCGGCTGGCGCTACACCAAACCCGCATCCGCCTAGCCAGGGGGGGGCGCTTCATTCAGTCTGCGCGGCGATCTCCATAATAGACAGCGCCATGCGGGAAGGCATTGCAGTTGTGACGGGGCAACGCAAAGCGCTCCGCGTCCGCAAGCGGCGATTCGATGTCACGCGCCTCGAAGGCGAAGGCGAAGGGACAGCCGGCTTCGGCAACGGCTCTCTCCGTCTCTGGCGAGAACGCCGAGCGCGAGCCGAAGGGATAGCAATAGCCCCACGCGCGGCTGCCGCCGTTCCGCTCGACAAAGTCGGAGGATATCCGGATCTCTTCACGTTGGCGCTCCGGTGAGAGCCTGGTCGAGACTTCATGGCTGTGGCCGTGCGGACCTATGCCCATGCCCGCGTCGCTGAGCTCGCGCATGCCACGCTCATCGACATAGAAATCCTGCCAGCGCGGCGGCGCGCCGGCAAAGGCGTGGTCGAACAACGCGTCGAGAGCCGCTCCCCGCTCCTCCGCGCTGAGCCGCCAATTGAAAAGCTCCTTCAGGAATTTCGTGGTCTCGTCGGATGTCTGATGGGTGTAGGGCGAGACGGCATTGCCGCTTTGGTTTTCGGCCTCCAAACATTCCGGCGCGTTGGACTTGAGCCAAGCGAGCGCGGCCGGCGCGCCAAGCCGCCCCAAGGCGAGGTGTACCTTGTGCACGTCGAGGATGCGCCCGGTCACGGCAGGCCCCGAGCTCACATAGAACAGGCCGAAGAGCCCGCGCGCCTCAAGGGCGGGCAGCACGAATTCAGCGTGATCGCGCAAGCCGTCGTCGAACGTGAGAAGCACGCCGCGCGGCGCCGGGGCGCCTTCCACCCAGCGAACGAAGTCCTCGCGCCCGACAAAGCCGTAGCTGCTCGCGAAATCGTCAAGCTGGCGCTCGAACTCGGCGAGGCTCAGATAAGGAAAATACGGCAGCCCGTCGGCGGCCGGCCGCACATAATGATACATCACAGGCTTCACGGGCTGCACTCCACCAGCCCTGCATAGCCCATCTCAGCGGCCTCTGCGCAGATCGCGTCGGTCTCGACGGTCAGGGCCGTTACGAGCGCGCCACGCCCGCGCCGATCCAGTTCGGCGTGCGCAAGCTCCCAACGCTCTTCGCCGATCATCGAACGCCAGATGCCGATGCGGCTATCGGTGAGCGGCATAGCGAGCCTTTTCAGCGTCGAGCTGTTCTTGCCGGTCACGCGTTGGACGCGCTCAAAGTCCTGGGGCCGGCCGTCAAACCTTGCGACCTCAGGCTCCCACGCCTCACCGAGAAAGGCGATAACCTCCCGCATGGTCGCTTCAGGCGCGAGCACGAGCCTCTCATGGCGAAGCTCTTGATAGGCAGGATGGACACCTCCTTGGGCGCCGAGCCACTCTCGCGCAGCTCCGACGGTATTGCACCAATGCTCGGCAAAGACCGCAGGTTCGGTCCATTTGCCGATTTCGACCATTGAGGCATAGACGTCACGAGGATCGCGCGCGACGTGGAGCACCTTGGCGCTCGGCCAGGACGACAGGATGCGGCCGATGTGACCCGCATTGTATGGGGTCTTCTCGACCCAGCGGGACCTTCCGTCGCGGCGCACGACAAAGTCCATCAAGCGGTCGAGGCACGCTTCGACTTGCGCGGCATCGCCAACCGCTTTTTCGAGCGCGGCGCATGGAACGCCAATGAAGATCGAGAGGCGCTCAAGCGAGGCGCGCCGTTCCTCGGGGGCGCTCGCTTGCGGACTTTCTGCGAGCCACTGGGTTTCCAGCCCCGCGAACAGGCGCGAATGGCGCCCCAGCATCGCGCGGAGGAGCGAGGTGCCGGATTTGAACATGCCGCCAATGAAAACAGGATCGCCTGTGGCGCCGAGCCTAAGGTCGCTTCGCTCAGCGCCGGTCTCTCCCCGCAATTCAAAAATCGGCTTCGCCATGCTCATCCCAAACATCGTCAAATCATTCAGGGGCTCGCGCGCACCCCATTCGGGCATCACTGAACGAAGATGTTGCTGAGCGTGCCTACCCCTTCGATCGACACGTCGACCGTGTTCGTTGGATCCTTCATCGCGCCGACGCCGATCGAGGTGCCGCAGGCGATGATGTCCCCTGGCATGAGCATCATGTCCTGCGAGAGCAGACTGACCAGCCTCGCCGGAGGAAAGATCATGTCGGTTGCGGAATAGTTCTGGCGTTCTTGCCCGTTCAGCACGGTCCTGACGCGGAGCGTCAGCGGATCGAGGCCGGTGGCGATCACCGGACCGAACGCACCGAAACCGTCGAAGCTCTTGGCGCGGGTCCATTGCGGGAACGCCGGAGTCTTGTTGATGAGGTCCACCGCGGTTACGTCGTTGACGCACGAATATCCAAAAATATGGTCTGGTGCCTCGGTCTCGCTGACATACGAGCAGCGCCGGCCGATGACGATCCCGAGCTCGCCCTCGTAAATCACCTTACCGTCATAAGACTTGGGCCTGTGAATGGTGTCCCCATGGGCTGCAAAGGCGCTGGGAGCCTTGAGAAGATAAAGTGGCTCATCGGGTGGTGGCGTTCCAAGCTTGGCCGCAAGTTGGTGGAAGTTATTCCACAGACACACCATCTTGCTGGCATCGGACGGCGTGCGTACGCGCGCATCGGAAAGTCGAACGTTGTTATCTGTGGGGATGGCGCCGGTGAACATGTCCCCCTGGTAAACGTGAATGATGCCATCCTGTAAGGTTCCGAACTGAAGCCGCCCGTTGTGCTCGAACCTCAGCCATTGGGTCATAACATGCTCCCCGGCTCATACGGCTTGTCGTTGCACGGCTGCTCAGCTCGAGTCGATGCGGAGCTTAGGCACGATCACCGCTCCTCCTGGCACCCAGCGACCAAGCAAACCATGCTCGACATGGGAAGCAAGCGAGTCAAGTGAGTGGAATCGGATAGCTAAATGAGGGACTCTATCGGGATAGGCGGGGGGCCTTGTCAGAGGACAAGCATCAGAATTGAGGTTGACAAGCGTCAGAATTGGGTTTGAAGCCCATTTTGAAGCCCATAATGAGAGCCGCTCTGAGGGGCCGTGGGCTGTCCTTATCCAGCTGAGCGCGATAAAGTGACACGATGCTCCAGGGCATTTTCAGAAGGCGCAGCGCTGCACCGGGCGGGCTCCTCCCGCGCCTGTTGGACCACATCGAGCAATCTGGCCTGATCCGTTGCCCCCTTGTGCTTATTTCTCAGATTTCCCGATCAGGTGGTACCTGGGTCAGCCAACTCTTCGATCATCATCCGCAGGTTTGGGCGCACCCGCTTGAACTTAGAATCGGATATTCGCGGAAATGGGATTGGCCGGGAAAATGGGATTGGCCAGAACTGTCCTCAGTTAGCGACGCGCATGATGCCTGGCACATCCTCCGGTATACTAAGGCCGAAGAAAGATTCGGCGCCGGGTCTTACTATAAGGGAAATGACCAGACTCACCCAATGCTGTTTAGTGTCGATATCCAGCAAGCGTTGTTTCTACACCTTTCCGCAAACTGGACGCCATCGACTGATCGGGAGTGGTTCAATATCTACTTCACGTCGTTCTTTAGCGCTTGGCTCGACCACCAACGTCGCTATGGCCCCAAGCGATATGTAACTGCCTTCGCATCGATGCTCGCGCTGGCGCCAGCGAGTATGGCGCGATTCCGCCAAGTCTATCCGGACGGGTGGCTCATCAGCATCATCCGAGAACCATTGGGGTGGTATTCCTCCGTAAAGCAGCACGCATCCGGGAGCGAAAGCCACAAAAACACAAAGAAACGCCGCGGGCCTGAAGGGGCCGAAGCAGCCTACCTTGATAACATTCAGGCTATTCATGACAACCGTGAGTTGTTCGGTGAACGATTTATACTGGTGGACTACGACGCATTGGTTTCGGACACGGAGACTACCATAAGCGCCTTAGCGGCCCGGATCGGTTTGGACTGGCACCCATCCCTGACACGCCAGACTTTTAACGGCATGACCATACAACCAAACACCTCTTTTCAGGGCGAGCGCGCCAAAAATCGTGCGTCTATCTTGACCGAAGAGGATGTGGCTCGGATCAACGATGGACCGATGATGGCTGCTTATCTGGCGACACGGCCGCGCTAGCGGACGTCGCGGTGCTCAGAACTCATAGCCGAGGAGCTCGATCTCGCGCGCGTACCAACGCCCCACGATATCGCGGGTGTCTTCGTCGTAATATTTCCGGTAGGGATTGTTGCCATGGCGCGACGTGGTCTTGGCCCGCGGCAGCTCCGTAGCGAGGGTGAGGCCAACGTGTTCGAGAGCACGCTTCAAATCCTCTTCGAGGTTCTCGAAGCGTCCGATGAAATCCACCGAGATATTCCCGTCGATCGCATAGATATCGTAATTGTTCATTTGTGCCCGCTTGTCCGTATGGATGAAGGTGGTGAAAGGCGGCGGCTCTTTCTCGTGCCGATAGCGGTGGTAATAGAGCGACACTTGCCGATCCCATGGGTTGCGCTCGAAGGCGAATTTGAAATAGCTTCGCCAGACTTTCTCGTCGATGTGCTCGCAGATCTCCGCCGCCTTAGCGTGATTATAGTAGCCATAATCCTTGGTCTTCAATTTGACCCGCTTCAGCGCATGCGGAGATTTCCACCAGCCATGCAGCCGCCAGTTCTGCGCCCCTCGTCCATTGGCACGCAACGCCTCATCCATCGCGCTGAGGGGCGTGATAATGTCTTCGGGTCCGCAAAGCTGGCTCAGGGCAAGCTCGATGCTTGTCCCAGCGGTCTTCTTGGTTTTAAGGAAAATGAACTTGTGCTTGTGAGAGAGGATCATTGAAACTTGACTGGTACTATCAGCACCTCGGAATGCTACTCGAGTTTGCGCCGACGAGGCAAGGCGCCGACGGCAACCGCGCTGGGTGGGAGTGGTCGCGGGAAATGTTCCTGTCCATTAGGCTTCGCGAGCAGTTAAGCCTTTGCGCCCAAATCAATACCCGGTGTATCTCCTGATACCGACGATCCAAGTCCTGGACCCGTCGGCGAGCCAAGCTCGGCAAGAGCGGCGTCGAAGGTCGACTGCAGGAGCCGAGCGGCAGTGGCACTGCTGACCTCGTGTTTCTCGAAAACCAGTTGCACGCGCCGCCGCGGCAGGAGCCCATTCCAGGGATAGTTTGGATCTCGCTCCGGTGAGGAGAGAATTGTGACCGGCCCGTTGAAGATCCGCGGCCGATAGTGCCGCAGGGCAGCATGAAGCTTGGCGCGCGCGTCAATCGCTTGCGGCTGCCCGGGCAATTTTGAGCGACCTCGCTGTTCCTGCGACAGGAGCCTGTTGCGAGATCTCAGCAGATCCTCGGAAAAATCTGCTTTCTTACGCATCATCCGGTGAGCGAAGGTACGTAACCGATGTAACAGCAATTGCGTGCGCAACCAAGTTTTTGAGGGCCTATACGCCTCACCGTAAGCCAGCCTCGCCTTGTTCTTGATTTCCCGTTTAATATTTTGGGGCCGGTTCTTCGGCAGGCCCGGGTCAAGCAGCACGAGTTGCCCAACTGGCCTACCAATCTCGGCGAGTTGACACGCCATCTCGAGCGCTATTAAGGCTCCCACGCAAAAAGAGGCAAGCAGAATTGGCCCTTGCGGATAGCGCTCGACAAGCTGCGCGACATAGACAGCAGCAACGTCCTCGATCCGGTCATAACTTCGTCCCTCTCGAATTCCGGGCAGCTCGAATACATGCAATTCTTGCCCCTCCGCAAAAGCCTGCCGGAACGTAGGCCTGGGAAGAACGAAGCCCTTGCGACCATGAACCAGAAAGATGGGCGGCCGCGTCGCTGCCCCCGCGGCCGGTTGGCTTGATTTGCCGCCCAGCAACCCAGCAATCTGTCTCGGTGAGCCGTGTTCGATGAGGGCCGAAACCTGAAAATCGCGCCCCGTGCGTTCGGAAATTAGGACGCTCAAGATTTCACCAAGGAGGGAATCGCCCCCGACATCGAAGAATTCGTCGTGGGCGCCGACCCGGTCGAGTTCGAACACCTCAGCAAAGGCCCTCGCGATCAATTCCTCAAGTTCGCCAGCGGGTACCTCGTATCGCGTCCGTAGTCCCAAGCTTTCGCGTGTAATCACAAAACCGTCCCCCCCCCGGAGGCCCTGGTCGAAAGGGCGAGATCAGCGCGTCGCACCCCACCGACGACATAGTCCATACGCCGCCGGCCTTCTGCCCAGCTGACCGCGAACTCTACGTCCCCCGTCAGGCGATCTCCATAGTTGTGGCCGACCTCCTCATAAAACCGAGGGCTTGGCTTGGGGCAAGTTGGTTCAGCTGTTTCCAAGTGCTTTGTGCACCACTGTGGCGCTTGCGCAACATCGTGGAAAGTGCAGATCAAGGAAACCGGCTGCCGTAGCCGCCTCAACAAGCTTTTTCAAGCTGCTTGCGAAGCTCTGAGCGAAGAACTTTCCCATTGGCGTTACGAGGCAGATTCGGCACGAAGACAAACTTGCGCGGTCGCTTGTCTGGGGCGAGGCGCGTACGGCAGTGAGCATTGAGCGTGGCTTCGGTCAAATCGCAGGAAGAAACCACGAAGGCGGCGATCTCCTCGCCCTCTGGCAATTTCGTGAATCCAACAACGGCGACATCTTGTACCCCCTCACATTCTTCGATCACGGCTTCGACCTCGGAGGGATGCACATTGGCGCCGCCGCGGATGATGAGATCGGAGGTGCGTCCCAACAGGCGCAGAAATCCGTCGTAATCAAGCGCACCGATATCGCCCGGATAAGCCCAGCCGCCTTTGAGCTTATCCCCTGACGCGCGCGTGGTTTCGCCATAAATGCCCCGTGCCATGCCAGGCGAGCGCAGGCGGATAACCCCAGCCTCCCCGCGTGGCAGGACTTGGTCATCGGCGTCCACCACTTGAAGCGCGACGTGCGGCAACGGGCGGCCGAGAGTGTCGGACCGTGCCTCAAGCTCTGAGCCGCAAAGCGAGCTGATGCGGCCGCACAGACTGGACCCATATTCTTGAACGAAATTATCGCACAAGGACCTCTTAGCCTTGATCTTTTCGCCTGGGAACATCGGAGCCCCGAGGCAGTGAAGCGCGTCCAGCTTGTCGAACACAGGCGCGGATGGTTCGCCAAAGAGCTCAAGCAAGTTGCGAACGATCGTCGGAACCGCGCAGACCGAGGTCACCTCCCAGGCCACAATGGCTTCGGCCAGTTGTTGCGCCGAGAACAGCAGCGGATGAAAATAGACTGCCGATCCGCAAAGCAGCGCAGCAAACGTATGGGTGCGAGAGGCCGAGAAAGACAAAGGCAATGGGTTGAGCAACGACCCGCCAAGCCGCTGCGAGGAATCGACGATGGATCGCAAGAGCATCCGCTCATGATCGATCACAATTCCTTTGGGACGCCCTGTCGTACCCGAGGTCAGCGAGATGAACGCGGCAGGAGCCGGCCGCTCTGCGCTCGCCCAGATGGGGCTCCCATCGTGCTTAGCGATGATTTCGGCCCATAAGGGGTCGATGAAAATGGGATCATAACCGGCTGCCGGTATTTGCCGATCTTCGATAATAGCAATCAGGTCGAATTCTTTGGCGAGCAGGCTTCTCTCTGCCGCGTTCGTCCTGAAGTCTATGGGAACGGCTGTGGCCCCCAACATCCAGGTCGCGATAATCAAAACGACGGTTTCAGCACTATCGCGAATACCGATGCCAACCTGTGCTCCGGCGACGATGCCGCGCAACTGTAACTCTCGTGCTGATTGTGCGGCCCGCGCGACGAGTTGCTCATAGGACAAGGTGAGATGTGGCGAGATGATCGCCCTGCGATCCGGCCAGCGGCTCGCCAGACCGAAAAATACATCGGCTAGATTGAGTGAATTCAAGATCTGCCCACTGCCGGTGCCGCCATCATCAGAGTGCAATGACCTGTCGGAATCTTTGCAAGGTTCTGTCGCGCCCAGTCGGTGCCCCACAGTCCCCCCGCAGATCGTCGTCGCGGCCTTTTCGGGCAACGTGTGGCATACGCTAGAAACCCGTCAAACCTGAGTCAACTGGGCAGGTGCGGCTTACGCGAGCGGCTCAAGTCGAGGCAAATTACCCTTTGGGCCAGCGCCACAATAGAAAGAAGGTCGCCTGCGGAAGGCTATTATGATCAAATAATGCGTGGCTCGCATGCTGGGGCACACAATCATCTCAAATCCCGAAGGGTGGTCCAACGGTCCTCGACTGCCATCTCTGACATAGGGCGTTGGACGGAAATTGGGAGCGGCATGCCGTTTGTAGATCTTAAGCAGGAAATTCTCGATCAAGACATGTGCACGCGCTGCGGCGCCTGCGTTGCGATCTGCCCGCGCGACTGGCTCGCTGTTGGCGGCGACAGCACGCCGGTGCCCACGGTCGAAGTTGACGCTATGGCGTGCGGTGAATGTTCGCTGTGCTTGGAGGTCTGTCCGGGCAAGGACACGGCAACCCCACGGTCGGAAGTCGGCATTTTCGGCCGGAGCCGCACACCGTCGGAGCGCTGGACGGGGATCTTCCGCCAGAGCCTGACCTTGACGTCCACCAATCCACGCGTTCTGGGAGGGGCAGCCGCCGGTGGCGCGGGGACCACGCTCATGCTCACCGCATTGCGCTCAGGGCTGGCCGAGGCCGTGATCGTGGTGGGACGGGACGCCGAACGCGCATGGGTGCCCGCGGCTCTGATCACAGACAGCGAAGAGGAGGTCATCCGCTGCGGGCAAACGAGCTACTGCCTCACGCCCAATCTGCAGTTGCTCCGCGATCCCCGGTTTTCGCGCATCGCGGTCGTGGGCGTGCCTTGCGAGGTCCAGGCTGTCCGGAAGATGCAGACCCTGCTGCCAATTCCAGCCGTCGCCGACAAGATCGTGTTGACGGTGGAAATTGCATGCGCCTCAAGCACGATGCTCGCCGGCACCGAATATCTCATCACCGAGAAACTCGGCATCCCACTGCAAGACGTGGCCGAGATGCGTTATCGGGATGGCGAATATCCCGGCGAGTTCGCCGTCAAAACGCGCGACGGCGAGCGACGAGCGCTACCGTTTTTCGAGGTCGTCGATGAATTCAAACGCTTCAAGACCCACCGCTGCCTGGTTTGCGGCGACTGGTGGTCCGGTCTCGCCGACGTCTCCATTTCAGATGGCGATCCCAATATCTATGCCAGCAGTCAGAGCGGCGCGCGACCGCCCAGGCAATCAATCGTGATGACGCGAACGCCGCAGGGCGAAAAAATCGTGCAGAGCGCGGTTCAGCTCGGCCTGGCCAGCGTGACGCCCAGGGCTTTTGTCTCGGAGGATAATCTGGGGCTACAGCGCAAGCGCTTTCGTTACGCCTCCTTCGCCCAAACGATGCCGAGCCGGGTTCCGACGCCGCCGGTCGATTACGAAGAAACCGAGAGGCTGCTGACCGACACGGAAGTCATCGATCGCATGGCGTACCACACGCGCATCAGCCCAAGCCAGGCACCCGGTGCGGGCCGGCGCGATGAAATCCCCGTGACGATCGCTCTCGATCTGACAAGCGCTCCCGACATTGTCTGGTGCCCCCCGGGAGACAAATCAATCGCTCAACGCGCTGCATTCGCGGCCGCGCTGACGGACGGGACGAGCACCATCCGAAATGTCCCCCTATCCGACGACATCGAAAGCAATCTTGCCATCCTGCGCCAGCTCGGTGTCGACATTTGGGAAGCGGCCGATAGCTCGATCGTGATCAGCGGCCGGGGCTTGCGAGGCCTAGCCGCGCCCGAGAAGGGCACAGTGTTGAACCCGGGCAATTCAGCAACGACAGCACGCATCCTCATTAGCCTCCTCGCCGGCACCCCCGGCGAATTTCGTATTGTTGGCAACAAGCTCCTGCGCCGCCGCCCGATGGAGTGGATCGTTGAACCGCTACGCAGTGCGGGAGCGGATATAGCCTACGAAGCCGAGCATGGTCGTTTGCCGATGCAGATTCGCGGATCGCAGCTTGGCGCCATCAACCATCAGGTCGAGGTCTTCAGCGCCCAACCGGTATCGGCTCTGCTCTTCGCAGGGCTGCAGGGCAGTGGTACCACCGTTATCAATCGCCGGGCCAAGGCGCGCGATCATACCGAACGTCTGCTACGTCACCTGAGTGTCGCGCTGGACGAGACCGAGACCAGTGTTCGCATGGCCCCACCAGACCGGCTACCCGCGTTCGACCTTACGCTCCCAGGCGACATTTCTACTGCGGCGTTCCCGATCGCATGCGTCGTTGCGAGCCCCTTTCCCAGGCGGCTCGTGATCGAGCATGTTGGTGTCAACGAGACGCGCACCGGCTTCGTTCGCACACTGCAGGCCATGGGTGCAGGAATCAAGATAGAAACCGATGGCATGGAAGGCGCGGAGCCGGTTGGAAGGATCGTCGTCGAATCCGGCCACCCCCTGCGCGGCATCGAAGTTGGTGGCGATGCCCTCATCCAGAGCATGATCGATGAACTTCCACTCCTTGCGGCAGTGGCAGCCCGGGCGCGCGGTCGCACCGTCATCCGCGATGCGCAAGAACTCAAGGATAAGGACACCGATCGAATCGCCACCACTGTCGCGGCGCTTCGCCCGTTCGACGTTCGGATCGAGGCGCGCGAGGACGGTTTCAAGATCGAACCATCCGAGATCGTCAGCGCGAAATCTTTGGTGGTGCCTCCCGACCATCGCGTTATCTTCGCGGCGATGACATTGGCAAGCTCACTCGGGGAACCAACAACGATGTCCGGCTGGAAGCGGGTGAGCGTGTCGTTTCCGGGCTGCCTGGAGCTTCTTGGCCAACTCGCTTCCGTCTCGCACTTCAAAGAGGTCTGAGGTCAGCCTAGCCATGGAGCCGGTCAACACCATCATCATCACCGGGGCCGCGGGCCATCTCGGACGTTCCGTGGCACGCTGGTGGGCTAGGCCCGGCATCCATCTCGTTCTTCTCGATCGAGATGCGAAAAGGCTGAACGAGTGCCGCGCCGGCCTCGCCGCATCTGGCGCTAACTTGACGGCGATCACAACGGATGTGACGGCGCCGGACGATTTGAGGGCGGCCGCGGCATCGCTTCCCGATTCTCTATGGGAGTGTCCGCCGTCGCTCGTGATCGCACATGGCGTGGCGGGAAGAAGCGCCGGCTCGACCACGCGTCGTCTAGGCGACTTGGACCACGGCGATTGGCGGACGGTCCTCGACGCCAATCTCACCTCGGTCGTCTTCACCATCCAGGGCTTCCTGCCTTTCATGAAGATGGCCGGAGGCGGTCGCATTGTCCTTGTCTCGTCGGCCGCGGGACTGTCTGCCTCGCCGACGGCGGCGCTCTCCTACTCAGTCGCCAAGGCGGCCGTCGCGGCACTTCCCCGGCTTCTCGCGCTGGAGCTGGCCGCGTCGCAGGTGCTGATCAACGCCGTGGCGCCGGGCAAGTTCGCCAATCCGGACTGGCCCGAAGAAGCCTCACAGGTCAAGCGATACGAGGCGAGCATTCCCTTGAGGAGGCTTGCTTCGGCCGATGAGGTTGCCGCGCTGATCGGCTTCCTGAGTTCCGGCGCGAATACCTATCTCACCGGCCAGACCATTCTCCAGGACGGTGGACGTCTCTCAGGCGTGCCGAAGGGCGGCGCCTAGTGGGGTGAGAGTGCACTGATGCGCAAATCGCCTCTCTTTGACCTCGCTGCCGCGCTCCCCGAGCATTTGGCCTATGGGGTCGATGCGGGCCGCAACCTTGGCGGTCTTCCGCAGCGGTCTGATATTGACAATATCGTCATCCTGGGAATGGGGGCTGCGAGGACGGCCGGCCAGGTTGTGCGCGCACTTAGCTCGACGGTGATCCCGGTTCCCATTCTGGTGGAGAGCTCCTACGAGATTCCCGCCTGTGTCGGGAAAAGGTCTCTTGTTTATGCAATTTCCGGATCAGGAAACACCGACGAGGTCAATCACACAGCCGCGAAATCAGCGGCAGTTGGCGCCCAACTCATTGTCGTTACGGTCGGGGGGTGGCTTGTCGATTTTGCCAGAGACCGTCAGTCACCCGTCGTCCACATCCCACCGGACATCCAGCCCGCGCGAGCGGCGTTCGGCGTGATGGTAGCCTCGCTTCTGACCACGCTTGGGGAGATCGGCTTTCTACCCGAGGCGGGAAGCTGGGTCGAAAGCGCTGTTCTCCAGTTGCGCCGGCGTCACGAGGACCTTTGCCGGGAAGATAATGTCGCGAAACGACTGGCCTCAGTGTTGATCGGACGGCACGTACTGTGTCAGGGAGACACGCCCATCGGTGCCACGGCAGCCGAACGATGGAAAGCTCAGATCAACCAGAATGCAAAACAGTGTGCGTCCTCATCGGAGCAACCCAATGCCAGCCACAACGAAGCTGTGGCATGGGACTCCCAGGACGACCGCATTTCGCAAAACGAGGTGGTCGTGCTCTTGAGGCATGCGTATGAAGACCCCCGGGTCCGCCAGCGCGTCGATCGGCTTGCCGGGTATTTGAACGGCAAGGTGCCGGTCCATTCGGTCCATGGGGAAGGCGACAGCCGCTTGGCGGTGCTGATGGACCTGGTGATGCTGGGCGACTTTACCTCGCTCCACCTTGCCGCCCAGAACGGCGTTGACCCGTGCACCATTCCATTCATTTCTGAGACCCTAAAGGAAGGCTTGGCGCCGCCGGATCATGGTAAGCAGACGGTTGGGTCTTGAGATGCGACGTCTGAATGGCAGGATAGCGGTTGTCTCGGGCGGAGCGTCAGGAATTGGCCGCGCCACCGCGATGCGCCTCGCCTCGGAAGGCGCGATCGTTGAGATCCTCGACAAGGACGATGCCGGCCTGATCTGTGCCGAGATTGCCGCGGCAGGCGGAGCGGCTCAATTCACCCTGTGCGATGTCACGGACGAGAAGCAGATCGCCGCCTCGGTGCGATCGATCAAGGCTCGTCACGGCAAGGTGGACATCCTCGTCAATAACGCGGGCATATTGACGGACCGCAAGCCCTGGCACATGAAAACCCAGGATGAGCTCGAGCGTATGATGCAAGTCAACTATCTCGGACTGTACGCGCTGACGAGAGCGATCTATCCGCTGATCAAAAAGAGCAGCTGTGGCCGGATTGTCATCATTGGATCGCGGACGGCCTTTGTCGGGAACCCGGGGATGGCGGGCTATATCGAGTCAAAGGCGGCGGTCATGGGCTTCACCCGTGTGCTTGCTAGGGAGCTCGGCGCGGAGGGGATCACTGTCAACGCCGTCGCGCCGGGGATGATCGCCACGCCCGGGACGCGTGCTCACTCCGAGGAGCAAGCATTCGACCGCATGATGGCGATACAAGCGATCAAACGACGGGTCGAGCCTGAGCATGTTGCCGGGCTCGTCGCTTTTTTGGCCAGTGACGATGCGGAGCTGATTACCGGCCAGACCATAGTCTGCGACGGTGGCGGCTTTCTGCACTGAGCGATCTGGGACTCGGGCGAAGGGGCGGTAAGACCATGCTGATCGAAGCGGCTCAGCGCGAGTATCGCACCTGGATCTTCGACAGCAGGCGATGGCAACACTATCGGCCGCGCGCTGACGACATCCTTATCGCGTCTTATCCCAAGTGCGGCATGACCTGGATGCAGCGGATTGTAGGCCTGC
>Ga0315293_10001274_pt1 | contig 24397 bp, 25 predicted proteins | sample YL17G13_20_MG_FD_203071 | JGI IMG/M metagenome (GOLD analysis project Ga0315293, IMG submission 203071) | Sediment microbial communities from Yellowstone Lake, YNP, Wyoming, USA - YL17G13_20 | ecosystem: Environmental > Aquatic > Freshwater > Lake > Sediment | place: USA: Wyoming | collected...
ATCCAGATGTTACACGAGTACTAAGTCCACTCCAAATTAATATTAAATGGGTAAAAGTCTGAGGTATCGATGTCCAATCAAAATGTGATGATCCATTAGCTGCAAATTCAAAAAGTTTTTGAAAACGTAAACTAGATAAAAGTTTTAATAAAGTAACTGCTTCATCAGCTATACCAGCTGTTACAACCTTCGTATGAACAGGATTAGAATGATCATGTTCCATAATCTCGGCTAATAGATTAGCTGCTTGATTATCATCCAATTGATCTTGCAGATATAAGAACCAAGTTTCAAAATCATCTTGCCATTGGGCAAAGAGAAAATCAATATCAGTACTTTCCAAAATGCCAGTTACAAATGGACAATCTGAAGTGCCTATCCTATTAGTAATATCTGCTTGATTAATCTCTGTAACTTCATGATCTACATAAACATCGGCAAGAGGATGCTGGTGTATTGTTGCTGTGTGGGTTAATGTCGGTGGAACAGGGGAAGAAGCAGGTGTACCCGCAATAACTTTAATACTATTTGCTCTTGTACCCGAATCAGAATTAGTTTCCAAAACTACAGTATCAATTCTAGCTAATACTGCATGGGGAGTAGTTATATCAAGAGTAAGTTGGGCATCATTATAAGTCCACGTGTGTTCAAACCAAGCTCTTCCTGTGTTTACCATTACGTGTAAACCTGATCCGTCCTCAACAAATAATGCATCTCCAATAGACATAAAAACGCCATCATTAATTATTGAATCGAGTAAACTTGAAAATTGTAAAGCATTATAAACTCTGTCTCCAGTAAGTGAATCGTAAAATCCATATGTTAAAGCCATATTTTTCTCTCCATTTAAGTAACTGTTTCATTAATTTCTAAATCTAATCTTTTTATTAAACTAGTAATATTTGCAGATTTTTCATCCTCATGAACACCAATATCTGGAAATTTACGAAGAATAACATATTCATGAATTCCTTTTGTATCAATTTCTTCGTCAGTAAAAATTTCACAATATCTATTAAGTGTAATACTTTCAAAAACTTGCACCAAAATATTCATTTTTTTATACAAACCAACGGCTTCAAAATATGCCGCGGCCCTTTCACAATCAAAAGAAATACCTAGATATTTATCAAGTGATAACCTGCTTTGTGGTTGTGTAATAATGATTGAATATTTTCTAAGAGTAACATATTCATTAACAATTAACGGACTGGGTGCAAGATTGAAAATCGGATATACTATTATTCCTGATTTATCTTGAGAACGAACAAGTTCTATAGTTCTAGATCTATTTTCTATTCCATACTCGTTAGAAACCTGTACAATATCTCCTAAAAAGAAATCTTCTCCATAAACAAAAGTACCAATTGGATCTATTTCACTTGAAAAAGATTGAATTATAGGTCTTTTAGAAAGTTCTTCACGTCCTCGTTGATACAAATGCTCAATATATGCTTCATCACTAATTGGATTTCCTTCTTGATCAACTTTTGATACATCTTGAGCATCTAAAAGCATTTCTCTTCTTGCTAAATCTATTCCGTCATTTATTAAAACTTCGACTGCTATTTGAGAATTGCCAACTCCTTTTTCTCCTCTCGTAAGACTTACTGTTTTATAAAGTTTATCTGTTGAAATATATGTTGAGTTCTTTAAATTTTCAAAATTGGGTGAGAAGATGACATAGGGATTTTCAGTTTGTTCATATGATCGATCCACTCCTGCATATAATTTAAAAAGAAATCTATTCGCATCTGTTAAAGTTATTTTAAATCCAACTTTATTAGAAAAGCAAAGATCTACTACAGCATTATATAAACTTTCGCCCCAAAATTGAGTATTAACTATTATTCCTAGAATATAAGGATCACTTGATGCTTCAAAATCTAAAATGCTTATATGTCTTTCAACATTATATGGATCAAAAGCATTTTCAGTAAGCAAGTTTAAAATACAATCTTGAAGAGACATATTTTCAAATAGAACTGGATTCCAAATAATTCTTCTATCTAGAATAATTTCAATCGATCTTCCTTTTATAACTAATTTATTTCCTTCAACAGGATCAGTAACAATATGGACGTCTTCAATAATCATGAGACGTTCAGATTCTTCTATTTCTATATAATATCCTTGAACGGAAAGAAAAATATTATTATAATTAGGATAAGTTAGTATTTCAAAATCTCCGCATTCATAATATCTTTCGGACCATATAAGAGATTCAAATTCGTCAATAATTCCTATCCTTTCGCGATCTGCATTTAGAATTACTAGATCCATATTTAAATCCCTTCATAGGCAACTTGATTTTCAATTCTAAACTGAAGATTAAGAAGCCCAACATCAGCAGTATAAGTAAAAATATTATCTCCACGTGTAAGTTGAATCCAATCAGGATATTTATCAAGACAATTAAGAATATTAGTTTCTACTCCATTTCTTACTAAAATAGCATATTTATTACCTTTAACTGTCGATATAATAACATCATCACCAGCTTTTAATCCATCTCCTGTTAATGCTGCAATACGATTAGTATCTATTTTTATACTTTCAACAGGTTCAGGTTCAAGTTTAAAAATTTCAACATTTTCAACATCACCTATAACATGCATATACATAACCATACCAACATCAGCATCACCAGGATAGTCAACAGTTTTTGTAAAATAACCACTAATAGTAGAAAATTCGAGTAATTTTAATGTAGTAGATTCATTACTAAATGGAAATTCAAATTCAGGTTCAATGGAAGCAAATATAGTAACATTTAATTCGTCTGTTAATAAATAAGAATTTGGACAAAGAATTGATATAATACAACCAGATTCTTTACTGAAAATGTCTGGTGTATTAGACTCGACATATCCATAAGTTTCGCAAATACGATTGTCTGTTTCAATAAGAATCTTTACACGTTTCTTCAAAGGAAAATATTTATAAGAATTTTGACGAGTAGATTCAATTGATGTCGCATTAGGAGGGATAGGTTCAAATCCAGTAATACCAGGAGGTTCAGGAACGATAGGATCAAGATATATAATACGTGGGGGCAAAAAAGAAAGTGATATTACTATATTTCTTGATTGCGCACGTCCTGAATTATAAAGAGCGCCATCCATTAGCGACATTTCTGTCATTTCAATATTTGCTTTTGGAGGTCCGAGTCCATCAATGGAACGAACGACGAACCCAGATTTCTCCGGGCTCGTCAATTCCATTGTGATAGACTCATCAAGATGATTGGTAATAGTTATAGATTTTATCATTCGCTTATGACCAATCCTTTCAATGAGAGTAATTGATTTCGTGTTTGTCTATATATTTCAAACGCCGATAAAGCTTTTGGTGAAGTATTTGTTTGGTAAAAAGTCACAGTAGTACCTTGATTAACTGGTTTATTTATTAATTCTTGACTTCCATTTTGATTAATCATTCTTGTTGCTGCTAGTGAAAGATTATTTAAACTTCCTGATAACTGAATACTTTTCTTTCCAAGAAGATTATTAATATTTCTTCCACCAATTTCAACAGCAGTAAGATCCATAACTGGACGAATGACCGGATTTATATCAAGATTATCATTAAGAGCATCATTAATACGACGTACTGCAGCACTCATACCAGATATTGCTTTTTTACCAAGATTTTCACTAGCATTTACAACATTATTAGCATTCTTTGACATGCCTTTTACGAAACCTTGGGCAAGATTTATACCCATTTCTTCTGTTACTTTAGAAGGTGAGGCAATACCAAGTAATGTTTTAAGAGCAGTAATAATCGCTGAACCTATAGTACCAATAACATCAACAATACTTTGAATACTGCCAAGAAGACCATCTGTGAGTCCTTTTATGATTGCAGCAGCTAGATTTCCTATAGCAGTTTGTAAATCAGGACCATTTTCTTCAACAGCTTTTGTTATACCGTCAATAAAAGATATAAGTAAATCAAAACCTGATTGAATAATATCCGGCAATTTTAATCCTACTGCATCAAGAAATTCAGTAATAATTTCGCCAACTACAGTTACTACTTCCGCAATATTATCACGTATACCTTTTAAAAATCCTATTAAAATATCAAAAGCAGATTGTGTAAATTGAGGTATACTGTCTGCAAGGGACAATAACAATTCTCCAATTATAAACAATATAGCATCAATTGCTTGAGGAACCTGATCTCTAATTAATTGCCATAGAGCATTTAATAATACAGTTAGAGCCGCAACAATATCAGGAACAGTCTCGATAATAACAGTACACATTGTCTGTATAAGTGTTATCATAGCCTCGCCAACTACAGGATATGCTTCAATTATTAACTTCGCAAATAGAATAATTCCATCTACGATAGCTGTAATTAGCATTGGAATAATACCTAAAAGTATTGCCACCATAGCAACAAAAGCCGTAGCACCTGCTACTCCTGACACAGCTAAAGCAGCTAAACCAGTTGAGAACATTAATAAACCAACGCCAATTAATGCCACTGCTGCACCAATTAATACAATCGAAACAGCTAAACCTAGTAAAGTAGGAACAACAGGAGTTAAAACAGCACCAGCAATACCAAGAATAATAAACATTGCAGCAAGTACTCCAAGAGCTATAGCTATTTCTGTAAGGCCCATAGATCCTAATGTTTTTAATACAGGAGCCATTACAGCTAAAGCTCCAGCAACTACTAATAATGCTACAGCACCACCAATAGATCCTTGCATAGCGTACATAGCAATACTTATTATAAGTAGTGCACCAGCTAAAGTTGCTAATCCTTTACCTATTTCTTCCCATGTCATATCTGACATAGTAGTTAATGAATTAGCAAGAATATAAATTGCTCCTGCAATTATAGCAAGTGCTACAGCAGTAACAATCATATTTTTAGGCATAAGATTAACCGCAATAACAATTGCTAATAAGGCGCCTGCCATTCCTGCCATACCTTTAGAAAGTTGATCCCAAGTAAGATTACCCATTCTAGTTATTGCTTCCGCAAATATAAGCATAGCGCCACCAAGAATAGCCATACCAATAGCAGTTGCAATTACATTCTTTCCATTTCCTGCTAATCTAATAAAAACTCCTAATGCTAATAAAATAGCACCAATTGTTATTAGACCTTGCTTTAGAACACCTATATCCATATTACCAAACTTTTCAACTGCTACTGACATTAATAATATAGCACCTACTAAAGCAAGAATTCCAACTCCACTACTAACACCCATTTTATTACTAGCTAATTGAGTAAAAGCAGCAAGTTCAGCAAGGACTAATCCAATAGCAATAAGACCATTTTGTAATCTAGCAGGATCAATAGATCCTAATTTCTCAACTACACTAGCAATTATCTTAAGACCAACTGCTAAAATAGCAATACTAATAGCCGCACCTACAAAACTTTTAGCATTAGCTCCCAATGTTCGCATAAATAGAACAAGACCCGCTGATATTAGTGTTAATCCAGCTAAACCACTTTTCAATTCAGCAGGATCAATATCAGATATTTTCTTAATAGCAGCAGTTAGAATTAAAAGTGACACACTTATTGCTATAAGAGTTAATGATAATCCGGCAGCTCCTAACCCACTTCCACCTTTATTAAGTCCAGCCATTGATAATGTTAAGTCGGCAAATAAAATTGTTACTGAACCAATAGCCGTTGCAAGTTTCTTTGAATCGATCAATGATAAAACTAATAAAGCTGCAGCTAAAATACCTATAGCAATAGCAATATTTAACAATGTTTTTGATTTAAGATTTTGTTGATAAGCTTCAAGACTTCCTCTAACAGCATCTAAAATACCAGAAACTCCTTGGAACATATTCTTCAAACTATCTAAAGTTCCTGTACCTGATTTCATAAATTTAGTAATTGTTACAAGAAAAGCGCCAAGAAAACCAGCATTCAGTGTATCAAAAAGATTACTAAAATCAAGAGTAGAAACAGCATCAAATATAGCAGTACCAAGTTGACCTAAAATTTTTCCTAACCATGTTCCTAATTTTAAAAGAATCGGAGCTGATTTTGCAAGAAGACCTATTAAACCATCCATTACAACCGATACAAATTTAAATAAAATTTCTAATGGTTTAAACCGATCCAAAAGTTTATCAAAAAAGCCATCACCCGCACCAATATTAATCTTCTTTAAATCAAAAGCAGATTGAAAACCTTCTTTGAATCCTCCTAATGCATTTTTAACGCCTTCTTTTAAAAGTAAGAATTCAATTTTAAGTCTCATAAATGCTGTAGTTACTTTAATTACAAAATCTTCAACAGCAACCTTAGCATCTACAAAATATTCTTTTATTCTTTCTATGGCTTTTCCAAAGGTATTATTTGATTTTATTAGAGATCTAACCATTAATAAATGTAAAGATAATTTCGTTACATAATTAAGCATACTAGTAAGTGCTGGTTTTATTCCACTTGTATCAAGTTTTCCAAAACTACCAAGTAGAGCAGTTATTGCCATTTTCCCAATGTCTAAAATAGCAAATAATCCACCAAAAATTGTACTTAATTTTTTAGTGGTATCCATACTAGGCTTAAGTGCATCAGTAAAATCTTTTAAAAGTTTAGTAATCTTATAAAGTCCTGATCCAGCTGGACCTTTACTAGGAAACATTTGATTCCAGACATCTTTAGCTATACCCATAAGACGAAGAACAGTATTAATTACATTTTTAAGAGCTTCAATAGCAGCTGTTCGACCACCTAAATCGGCCCATCCTTGAACCATATTATTGCGTGCATCTGAAGAACCTTGGATAAGAGCACCAAATGTATCATTAAGATAGGTAAAGAACACCTTGGCTTGTCCAAAGTCACCAAGAATAATTTGCCAAGTTTTTGCCCAACCTGACTGAAGTGCTTCTGCCATAGTCTCTCTTAATTGAGATAATGTCTTAACTTTAGTCGCAGCATCATTAGCAGTCTCGCCAAGTTTTATAATTCCAGCTATCTGTTCCTCGGTATATCCCATTGTTTTTAACTGTTCTGCATTAAGATCACCGGTAAATTTAGATAAAGTTTCAGTTAAAATATCACTTGTTAGCCAACCTTTTTGTAAGGTTTCTCTAAAACTACCTTCACTCTTAATCATATCGTCGATAGCGACTCCATGAAGACGAGCAGTTTCTTTAAGAGCATCTTGAAATACTTGACCACCCATACCAGCATTAACAACAGAATTCCAGTCCATAAGTTTCACTGTACCAGAAGATAATGCTTGCGATAACTGGTACATAGCCGTAGCAGCTTGCTGTGAATTTGAACCAGAAACAGCAGCTAAGTTAGCAATACCTTTAATAGCGCCTGCAGCAACATTTAATTCAATACCAGCAGCAGTAAAGGTCCCCATATTTTTAGCCATCTCTGGAAAACTATAAATAGTTTTATCGGCATAGACATTCATTTCTTCAAGTATGTCGTTAACTTGCTGTAATGTAGTACCTTTTGATGCAGTGTTTGCCATGATTGTTTGAATGGCATTCATCTGCGTTTCATATTCTGAAAAACCTTTCTTTGCTGGCGCAGTAATAGACGTCCACATCTTTTTTCCAAGATCCATAACAGCATTTGTAAGGTTTTGGAGAACAGTAATACCGATAACTCCTAGAGCAGAAAATTTACTAGATATATTTTGAACACCCTCAGCAATTGGACCTATATTAAATGCTCTTCCTGCTGCGGCAAGATTTTGTAAACTTCTAGCCTGTTCAGTAAGATCTAATCCTTTTTTTAATTTATCTAGAGAGTCAGTGCTTTGCTTTACACCAGTCTCAAATTGCTTATTATCAAATCCTAAATTAATAGCACGATTATCTATAGTATTACTCATAACTTGGACACCTCCTTCCATATTGCTTCAGAAATTTGACTTAATACAGGTTTCATAGCTCTATTAATATAATCAATACCTTGAACATAGCCTCCCCCTTTTGTTCCATGCCCATATTGAATAAGAATAGCGGGAATAGCACCATACTCTTCAAAATTATTTAACCAAAATATTTTATAACCATTTTTAGTTATTTCTATTTCGTAATCCCAACCAGAAGCAGTTTGTCCTGTATCTTTTGGTGTTGCCAAAGCAAGAGCAGCAATTCCTTGTATTGCGTATTTTTTAATAATATTTTGGAGTCCTAGTTTTTGAGCATTAGACAAAAATCTTTCTGTATTCTTAAAATTTCCTACTTGTTTAATAGTAATCATATTATCCTGCCGTATTTAATTCTTTTTTACGAGCTTCATTAAGAGCTCGATTACGTGCATAGATATTTCCTTTACCAGTCTTTTTCTTAGGTTGATTCTTAATATTACAAACATTAATAAGTGTAAGCAATCTATTAAGATGCCATTTTTGGCATTCAAATGGTATAGTAAGAGCAACCATCCAATAATAAATAATTTCTGCCGTGATTATTTCTCTATTAATAACATTTTTATTATCATCACTAAACGTTGTAGCAGTCATTGGTGCTTCGATATATGTACTTACTTCATTAATAATTTCGTTAGTAATACAATTATAGACATCGAAATCGACATTTTGTGTTACAGTCATACAACGTATATAGTCTATAGTTTCTTCAGACGTTTTTTCCGTTTTTGACATAAAAGGTTTGCACCATTTTGACTCCCATTTTGATAAGGAGACTAGAGAATGCTCCAACTGCAAAATTTGTTCTTTTGTTTTAACAAATTCATTAGTTTTCTCATTCCATAACTCTGTAGCAGGAATAGTAATCTGCAACATCTCTAGTCTCCTTATAATTTCTATGATTTAGGCGGAGGATTACTTGTAGCGGGAACAATTCCATTAATAAAAGTAGATGCAGCATCAGAATCTGTAGCTAATTCCATAAACAAATTGCTATACGCCTGTGTTTGCATAAAAGAATCTCGAAGTTCCTTGTTTTTTACAAAATACTTTCCATCCGCAGACTTCTCGCCATATGCTTTTCCAATTATCTCTTTGAACATCAAGATAATGGTTTCATTATCTTGAGCTTCAATAATCCTATTAATCTTTTCGGCGAGACCACCTTTAGTCGAGAGTTCCATCTCGGCAATTTCAGCCTGTGTAAGGTTGAAATAAAAGGTTTCCGTTCGTTCATTACCATCAAAATCTACATAATTGATTGTCTTTTTAAGCATTTTATTCTCCTTTCAATATTTTAATTGCACTCGATTGTTAGTAATCCGTATTCATTTGCACAAGCATTCTCAATTACACATCCTCTTGCTTCTCTCCACCCTTTAGCAAAATACGCAACATCCGCTTTTGACATAAGAAGTATAGATTTCCCAAGATACCAAAGAGGTTTTGCATCGTCAGGAGCATCTTTTATAAAAGAATCAATAACATTAATTTCTTCCCCAAATGAATTTCTTACTTCATCAATGGCTATTTCTTTTGCTTCTTGAATTTCTTTATCTGATTTTCCCTTCATTGGTTGACTAATAAATAGGTTTATCATATACTCCTCCTTAAAAAAATAAAAGGAGTCCTGAAGATAATTCCTCAAGACTCCTAAAATACGATTAAATATCTTTATACGTGTGTTAAAAGAGTCTTTACTACATCTGGAAGTGGAAGATTTGCAACGCCACTTGTAGCATCACCAAATAATTCATCTTCAAGAAGAGCAAGTTCCTCAGCAGTTGCAACTGTTGAGTCGACAATAATCAGAGACGTTGGTTGTAAACCAGTAACAAGTACTGGAGTAGTAGCAATTTCCCAACTAAAGGTAATAGCCTCTGGAGACTCATTAATGGAAGCATATGCTTTTTCAGATGGAGAGGCTAAACAACCATAAAGTAAATGGAGTTTATAACCAAGATCTTGTCCGCCAACATCATTACCTAACTTAGTACGATAGACTAGACCAAATTTCTTCCTACCTTGCTGGCCAACTATTGCACCAGTTGCCAATGCAGCAGATCCATCACATTGTCCAAATTCTGCTGGATATGTATAAGCCTCAATTGTTGCAGAAAATTCCTCGGCTGACATCAAAGTTAAATACTTAATATTATCAGCATAAAGTGGCGTTGGTTCTGCACCGGAAGGACTTTCTGTAACAGCAGTCAAACCATTCCAAGGAACACCTAATGGATATGCTCCATTAGCGTCCATAACATACAGAACGCCTTTATCTATACCAGTTTCAAAATAACGTTTACCAGTACCATCCCAAGTAAGTTTTGTCATTTTATTTTTTCCTTTTAAAAATAGATTACGAAAATATTGTGATTAAGATTATCAGTAACAAAATGTCTATCAAATATACATTTTTGTAGTAGAGCGATTTTGTCAGGAACATTACTATCAGGATCTTTATCTATAATGGTTAATGAATAACGTTTTTCAACTTTGTATGGATAATTGTCTGCAAATATGGTATCCATATCATCTAAATTATAGACAATACACGGATATTTCATTGTAATAGTAGGAGGGGGTTGGAAATATACATTTCTAGAACCCAATAACGTTTCGAGGAGAGATTGCAATTCAAGTCTAGTTCCCATTATACACCCCTCCCACTGTCAAAATGATACGGGGTCTCTGGATTTCAAACGAAGTTATCTTCCAAGAAGACCCCATTATTTTTAAATACCGCATATATTGAGTATTACTAATGGTAAATTCGTCAGCAAGAATACTAAAACGATTATCAATAGTTAAATTATCGTTAACTTTATCACCATTTTCCCAACGTTTAGTATTACGAAGAATATCTCCACTGCATGGACGCTCCGTAACTACTTCGCTATACACTCCTGGCGCAGTTTCGCTCTCTTCACTTTTAGAATATCCAATTAATCCGTGAAACTTTGCCATATTAGAGCTCCTTTAAATCATTATGCCTGCGCGCGCTCGATAACAAGAGCTGACTTAGGCAGGGTTAAAGCACCAGAGCAACGGGTTTCGATCAAGTACTTGTACTGGTTGTAATCAATATCGAAATCATCGAACATACTTACAGCACCACCCTTATCGGCACCAATAGTATAATCATAAAGATTAACAATCAAAGCAAGTAGATCATATTCCAAAGTATCAGTACGATGAAGTCCTTCCATAATAGGAACTTCGACAATTCGTGAAACACGAAGAGCTGCAGCAAGATCAGCTTCTGTATTGTAAATCCGACGCCCAGTGGTGTCTTTGATCAGAAGCATTGAGGTTATGAAACTAGGACTACCAAATAAGGTTGGGGTTCCTGAACCCTTATAGTTAACACGACCTAGAATAATCTTGTCCATAACTTCTTCTGGTAGATTATCAGTGGCAGGAAGTTGGATTTTATGAGAATAGAGAACGACATCTGTCCAAATTGGACGAACGCAGGTTTCATCAATATGATCGTCAGAAACTTGTGACCGACCATCACCAACTAATACTGCACGTGCAATTTCCTCATCCAACATTACACGCATTTCCATTTTTAACCAAGCAACAACATCAAGATCAGTAATATCAACAATATCATCGCGATCAAGTTTCTGTTTCTTGTAAATCGTGGTAGGTGTGGTAGTACGTTTCAAAAGACCAAATACTTCGTCTTTCTTTAATCCAGCAGTAACATAACCCATAGCTCTCGCACTTTCAACTGTAATATCAGCCTGAACACTCTTAATACGAGAGAACGGAGTGTGACGAGTCCCGCTAAGAACAGGACCAACCCAGGTCTGATCACGTTTAACAAAAGTAGGTTCAGTTGCTAAAGCACGTGCATCTGGGAATAGATAATCAATATTATCAATGCCATAAGTACCAGCATGCGATAAAATAGATTGTTTTAAGGAACCAAATTTAAATGCATCAGCAGTTATTTCTTTAAACTGATCATGACTTAAATGAACACGATTACTGCTATCCGAGCCGTCAAAAACATTGTTTTTCATTATTTCTTTATCTCCTTCGTTATTAGAATTTTCTTTTGATTTTTCATTTGAAACATCAGAATGTTCTGCAACTTCATCTGTTGTTTCTTCACCATCTAATACAGCACCCATAATTGCATAAACAGCGGTCTTTTGCTTTTCGCTAAGAGTATTAAATACATCCTCAACAGTTTCATCTTCTTCTGCTTTAGCAGGAGTATCAACATGCTTGATCTCTTCAACTGGTTTTTCTTCCTTTTTATTCTCTAATTCCAAACCAGTATATATAATAGCCTCTTCTTCATCCATAGTAATATTACCATCACTATGTTCAAAAGATAAATTATCGATCACAGCACCTGGATTTGCACCAGCCATAACCAAACTAACTTCGCGAATCATACCGTGAATAACATTTTTAGCCTTTTCAACTAATTGATTAGCAAAAATTGATAAATATCTTACATCACCGTGTTCAACAAGAAGTTTTCCATTCTTTCCTGAATCAGTATCATTAAATCTGCAATAAGCATATACACCATCTTCACGATTTTCAAGTACTGCGTGACCAAGAACATTTGCTGGTTCGTTATGCTGATGTTGCCAAACTAATGGTACTATTTGACCGTCATTATCCTTAAACGCATCTTTAATAATTGTACGTCCATCAGTGCATTTAAGACCGTTTTTAGTGGCGTAACCACCAAAATCGAATTTTGATTTTTCCATTATTTATAAACTCCTTCCATTTTGATTAGTTTCACTTTCTTCATCGATCGGATTCTCTTCGGTCGTTACCACTGGTTCTGGTTCTAATTGGGGTTGTGAACCGGGTTGATTAAGATTCTTATTACGTAATTCATCTGCACTTGTCTCAGAACTCGGCTTTCTACCTACAATTTGACGAAGTTCATTAGATGTTAGAATTTCATTCCTAGTAAACTTGTCAGCTATTTCAGCAATCTGACTAACTGGAACAAGTTTAAATGGATCTCTAAGCGCTTCAATAGACTGACCTTGAGTTCGACCGGTTTTAGTTATGAAAACACGTTTCATTGCATCTATAACGGCGGCAAGAATAGGCTCAATTGATCGATTATAGTAATTTAACATCTCTTTTTCATCTGCAGTACCATCAAAGACAGCTTTCGTTAAACCTAACTGGCTATAAAGCATACTCGTTAAGAACTCAATCTGTGCCATGAGGTTATTTTCGGCAGGTCTATTCAATTGGGTAATCTTTTCCGTTCCGTCAGTATAAGCAATACCATACTTTGAATCCTTTAATTGGGATTCAATATCTGCTCTTCTATTTTCAGCTTGTTGTCTTCGTGCATCCGTTTTAATTACATATGGTAATTGAATAATTAAATCCAATTTTCCCGATCCACTTTGCTGATCTATTACATCTAAAAGATTTAATTTTGTTACTAAACGCTGTAATGTAGAATTTGGTTCATTCATTACAGCATAAAGTGGATTTTCAACAATAGCAACTACAGATTTAGGAAGTGTAATATCCTGTTTAAATCCAGTTTCGTCATTATAAAGACTAACACGAACATGCTTTGGATGCCAACTAATAATTTTTGCTGTTCGCATTGTTATAATATCATATGATCCAGTAATTGCAGGATTTAAAGTAGTATCAATGGGAACTAACGCCACAACACCTTCATCACACATAGACATCACAGCGTCCTGTATAAATGCACGACCTGTTTGATCTATATTTGCTTCAAGTGTAAGACAATTATTAAGACCTGAATCAATAGTTGCTAAATATCTTCCATCTTTGTCAAGACGAACATGTTGAATAGGAATACTAGCTACATCTATACCAATTCTAGTATAAATGGACGAAACAAGTGAATTTTCTGTTCCCATTCTTAAACGAAATAAATCAGGTCTTATACTATAACTAGGTCCATAATTGATATATCCTTGATTAGAATCACCGTATCGAATGGCATTCCATGCATGTCGTAAACGATCACCAAATGAATTTGGCACTATGCACCACCTCCTTATTAATTTATATTTTTCTAATTATCATACATAGTCTGCCGATATCCTCCTTTAATAAGCCGAACCGAGAGCAATACGGCGCCAATTCTTGTCCGCAACAGTATTATCTGCAGAACAAATATATAAATAACTAGTACCTACCATTGCTTGTCCTGCAATACCTGTTGTTCCATCTACACCACCAGCCATCTTAACTGCAGCACCAGTAAAAGCTCCATTTGCCATTGTTTCGGCTAAGACAGTACTATTAGCTAAAACACCCGCAATATCTGCAGTCAATACAACATTATTAACATTAGCAGTTGCCGTAATAGGTTCCGTACCACTAGCATTAATCGCTGCAAGAAGATGACTTCCAGTATTAGCTGCAGAGCAGTTTGTTCCACCTGCTAATGCTGTTAAACTGAAAACATTTGAACCAGATGCAAAGTTTTCAGTAGTTCCAATTGAATTGCCAACAGTTCCACCAACTAAGGCAGTAATAGCACTTATATTTGCATTAAAAGCGCCTGCAGCAACTAATGGATGAGGAATATTATGACCATCACTACCATTAATAGCTGCCACAATAGCTGCTTGAGCTGAACCTAAACTAGTTCCAACACTAATTTCTGTATCTAAATTATCAGTACCATTGGGAACAAATACGTAAGTTTTTGTTCCAATAGTCATAGTATCGCCAGCAGTAGGTTGGACAGCAACAGTTAAATTATCAGTAGCATGAACTGCATGATCTGAAATATCAATTGCTATATTTGTAGGAAGTGTCTTTGTTAGAGTGCTATCCGCACAAAATTCATACATATCCTTACCAATTCTTACTGTTTCACCATCAACTGCTACACCAGATACTGCTAATTCCATCGTGGCATTAACCGCATTTACTGCCGAGCCAACAACACCTAATTCTTTAAAGTATTCGTGAAGTCTAATTTGTTCGGCTGTCAAACTAGCAATTTGATCTTTTGTTAAATCAGTCATTATAAAATCTCCTATATTTTAATTTTCTCTTACTGGAATAATTATTGATTTTTCTAACGTTCGTTCATCAAAAGTATGAATACGACAAGTTAAACGATAATCTTTATTTCCTGTTCCACCAGACACCCAAATTGTGCAAACAGTATCAATATCGTAATCAATTCCTGCAATGGTTACAGCATTCTCATTAGAACTAACTTTAATTAATTCTGGTGGAATAGTTTCTGGAAGGAACCAAGTAGCAGTATCAATAGTCGATCCTTGCAATTCTCCATGATCATTTTTACTACCGTCATTGAGACCTGTTTCTATATCACACCAAATAATAAAATATGGTTCAATGTTATTAGGATCTTTACTTGGTAAAATTGTTTGCATCTAATCTCCTCTCTTATCTCGCCAAGAGACATGAGCACGTTTGTCTCTAAACAATACTTCAACACGTTTATCACGGAATAAAACCGCTGCTGCATGACTACCATCTACAAACATATACAAAGATGGTGGTTCAGCTGTAATAGAATTAAATCGTTCAAAATTAATAGTACTTAATGCTATTAATAATGTTAGAGGAGTAATAGTATCAATTCTTCTAAGTAAGACTCCTTCAAATATAGATCGAATACCATCTACTAATAAATCATTAGTATATTCTAGAGTAACGTTCTCGTATATATATAAATAAGCATTTGGAATTAATCCATATGATTGAGAAAGTTCTATCATATTTTGGATTGTAGTTTGTGAATTGTTATTCAATCCACTAAAACGATTAAGTATTACACTTTCATTAACTTGACCTTGAGCTTCTTCAGATACTATTAAACCATTTAAACGAGTTAAAGTAACAGTATTATTAACTATATTCTGATTTTGTAACGTTATTCCATCAGAACGAGTTAAAGTAATACTATCATTAATTAAAGTCTGATGTTCAACTACTGTTAGCGCTAATATACGAGTTAGAGTAACAAAATCTTTCTCATTGGTTTGAGTTGATGGAGTAATAGTATTAGAACGAGTTAAAGTAACACTATTATTAACTATATTCTGATCTTGTGGTAATAGTATCCCATCAGAACGAGTTAAAGTAACACTTTCATTAATTAAAGTCTGATGTTCAACTACTATTAGCGCTAATATACGAGTTAGAGTAACACCTTCATTAGCCTGTCCTTGAGTTTCTTCAGTTATTGTTATGCCAACAGAACGAGTTAATGTTACTCCATCTTTTTCATTTGTCTGACTTGATGGCACAATAGCATCAATACGATTTAATGTTACTCCATCTTTTTCATTTGTCTGACTTGATGGCACAATAGCATCAATACGATTTAAACTTACATTTTCAAGAATGGTAGGTCGAGATGCTTCAGTAGTAAGACCTAAAAACTTTGCTAAACTTACATTCTCAAGAATGGTAGGTCGAGATGCTTCAGTAGTAAGACCTAAAAACTTTGCTAAACTAACATTTTCAAGAATAGTTGGTCTAGATGCATCAGTGGTAAGACCTAAAAACTTTGCTAAACTAACAGAATCTTTCTCGTTTGTTTGACTTAATGGGGCAATAGTATCAATGCGATTTAAAGCAACTAGATCTTTTTCATTTGTCTGACTTAAAGATGTAATAGTATCAATACGATTCAAACTAATAGTATCATTTAGATTTCCTATTGCATTTTGAGTTATACCTTTACTATAAGACAATGATATAGAATCATCTATTGCACGATATCCATCGGTTACAAGACCTAAAAACTTTGCTAAACTAACATTTTCAAGAATAGTTGGTCTAGATGCATCAGTGGTAAGACCTAAAAACTTTGCTAAACTAACAGAATCTTTCTCGTTTGTTTGACTTACTGAAGTAATTCCATGATTTTTTAATAATGTCACAGATTCAGGTATGAGTGATACTTCAGTTGATGTTAAATATTTTTTACAAGACAAAGTTACAGATTCATATATTACAAGTATTTCTAAAGCAGATACTGTCTTATTAGTTATTGCTAATGTTGCAGTCTCTTCAGTAGCAGCACTAGTCCAACTAATAATAATTTGACCATTACCACCCAACCCGCCTGCGCGAGCAGTGCCATTAGATCTACCAGCTCCACCACCCCCAGCTCCAGATGCTGTTCGGAATGCATTACCGTTAGCATTACGAGCACCCCCATTACCACCCGACCCACCGCCATTAAAACCAGTTGATCCTGTCTGTAGATTCGTGTCTACGCCATTATTAGCGTTACCAGCTCCAGCGCCAGCTCCACCACCTACTGATGATCCAGGTGCATTGGCACCATTTCCACCTTTATAGGAAGTACCTACTGTACCGTTAGCTGCACCGCCAATACCAGATCTATTACCTGCATAATTACCATTAAGCCCACCTGCACCAGCATTGGCACCAACTATAATAGCGGTATTACCACCAGAATTATTATAAAAATTTGATGTTCCACCTGGTGAACCATTATTATTTCCTGCAGGACCACCTGCACCACCATCACCAACATTATAACCATGTAAATTTCCTGGCACAAGTCCACTTATAACTAATCTAACATAAGCTCCACCGCCCCCACCACCGGCACCGCCTGCGACGGCATTGTTTGTAGAACCACCGCCCCCACCACCGGCACCCCAAATTTCGACTGTTACCGAGGTAACACCAGCAGGGACAGTCCAATTTCCTGCACCAGAAGTAGTATAAGTATTATTGGGCATTTAAACACCCCATTTCTCTAGTACTTCATGCATCTGCCTTACTTTTTCTTCACGAGAAATTATGTATTGATGCCATAAATATGTTCCAGGAATTGAAAAATCTGTCATTATTTTTATAACTGTTGTAAACTGAAGACCATATTTAGCAATATTTCGAGATAAAATATAATCATCGATCAAATGCTCTCGAGTAATTACAGTATTAAGTTCATCTTGGATAGGAAATATATTGTCAAGAGCCTCCTCATATGTAATATCATCTAATGGATGCCATAAATCTAAACACCAATCAGATCCAATGGTAAACCAATTACAACTTCCTATATGACGTCCATCCCGTCTAAAATATTTATCATATCTCCAACGATTATTTGCCATATCGTTTCCATTATGGCAAACCGTATCTTTATGTATAAATTCGGTTGGATCAAACATATCAGGATGAACAAGAGCATCAGAATCAATATATATGTTCCAGTCAGAATTTTGACCAAGATTATAAATTTGCAATTTCTCGTATACCGGAGGTAGGGACGGAAATTTGCGGTCGGTTATGACATGAAAATCCGCCCCTATCTTGTAAGCATATTTTTTTAAAAGTGGATATGTAAGAGCGGTAATTTCAGGAGCATAGCCGTCTACATTTAATGTAAACAGCGTCTTCTTCATATTAGCTCGCAGCTGCTGTACAGGTGATCGTTACATTCAAAACATCATTATCTACTAGAGCACGGTTCTGACTAAATGCTCCACCACCGTATAGAATACCGGTTGTGCCACCTTTGTTATTAGTGGTAACAATAAATGCACCACCCAAAGTAACACTACCTGAGATAGTGAAAACTGCCTTACTAGCTGAGTTATCAACACTCTTACTAGCTACAGCACCAAGAGTTAATACCGGACGAGCACCCTCATCGTAAGTACTACTCTCAGTCCAACCTGCGTGCGCGCCATTCATAGTATCTCCAGCTGCAAAGGTTGGAGATGATCCAACTACACCAACATACCAGGCAGCTGTATAAGCAGATCCCTTTAGATGTTTAGCCAAAGAATCTTCCAAACCAACATCAACTACTAAGTTATCAACTTCTTCGACCCATAAAAGTTTACCATCTCGAAAAGCTTCAATTTTATAACGATTTTTAAGTACTTTATCAACACTTTGAACAACTGGATTAGCAATAACACCTGCAATTACATTAATATCGTTTACACGATTTTCTTCCATTGTTTTATTCTCCTATTCAAAAGTTTCTTTATTTGCTTTATAAGCTATATAAGCATCCATTAATGCGGAAACGGGATCAATTTTTTGTTCATACCGTTTCTTTAAAAGTTTTCTATTACCATTGGTATCTTCTAATGTAATAGCATTTCCCATTGCAAAAGTCATAAGTTCTTGATCAAAAATAAGCATTCGTTCTTCAGAAAGGGTCTTCAATTCGCCAAGTGGAACAGATTCTGTCTTTGCTCCCTGAATAACTTTTTCTATACCATAAGAACCATTCTCTCTTTCCCATCTTTCGATGAACTCTTTTGCATTATAGGGATCAAATCCTACACAACGAACATCATAACTTGAGTCGATTATAAAATTATCTAAATCCTCATATACCTCCATCATATCTAGAACAGTGCATTCGAGAACTTGAAGACTTGTTTCTTCAATAAATTGCTCATATTTTATCCTCATAGCACCTGGTAATTTCTTTAAAGTTAATGAAGTAATATAACAACGAGTCTTAATTCCAAAAGATCCATTTGGTAATGGAAATAAGAATAGGAAGGCACAAAAATCGTCACCTTGCGAAAGATCGAATCCTAGTGCACATGGTAATGACCAAAAATCTCTATGCCTATGCGGTAGTGTCTCTTCATAAGTAAAGAAATATGTATAACCTTCCATTGGGATACCGAATCTTTTCGCTAAAATATCATTTCTTGTAGAAGGTACTTTTTCAGCCCTTTCAACATCTAGTTGATATGTTTCATATGTAACAGTTCTTCCAAGATTAGGATTAGCTTTTAACCACATTCTAGGATTATTTACTTCTTGAATATCATCAAGTTTATAATACCAAATAGAAACATGAGGATTAATATACTCGCCCTTAAGTATGTCCATTAATTCCATCTTTATTGTATCCCCACTACTATTACGAATAGTTCCTTCTGAACTCATTGCAACAATCAAATAGTTGTCAAGTTTAGAAGCACCCTGTTCAATAGCACCAACAACATCCTCACGAATATCACCAGATAACCATTCATCAATAGTAGCAATCATAGGACGTAATCCTTGAAGCTTATCAATTGACATAGGACGTATTTCTAATAAGGAACCAGTAAGAAAGTTTTCAATTCCTTTCTTTGTCGAGGCTAATTTTTGGCGATTCGCGCGTGAGCCTGTGGTATTTTGTAATGATCCTTCTGTCAGAAATTGAAAGAGTGGACCTCGTGCCCTAGTAATTGAAGTTCGTATTGGAGACACAACTTCTTCTGCTTGCTTCATTGTTGGAGCTGTAGTAATTTGATGTGTAGTTGATGTATCAACATTTAAGAAAAAATTGTGTATACACGAAGCATACATAGACTTAGCTGCGCCACGAGCAACAATTAAATATTGTTTATTAACAAGACGCTTTTTAATTCGTCTACGTATATAGGTTCCACCACGATTATTAGCTGTTGGTACATAAACACTTCGTTCAACGAAATAATACCATCCAAAAATTTGTTCTGCCCATAGTTTAAACGTATCAAGTAAAGTCAAATCACTACCATCAGTTAGGGTGAGTTCAGATTCGCAAAAGCGAACAAAACCTTCTACAGCATCATCATCATAGAAAACCCCAGGATTTTCAATAAGATGATCTATCCTATTCATCTCAAGTGAGATCTCTTTACATACAGGAATTTCTCCTCGTACTACTTTTTCACGAAATTCTCCATAATAAATAGGAATTGCTGTATTTGATAAGGTCATAATATTATCCTAAATGTAATCTGTTGGCAGCATAAGCCATAACACCTAATGTTCCTATAATAAGTAAAGAATTTCTAACTATTCGTTTTGATTCTGCAAGTTCTTTTGCCATTTCTTTTTCAACTTCCTTCATTTTCTTATTACTCATTCGACGAGCAGATTTACGAGTATATTCTTCGATATGTTCTCTACGCATATAATTGGCATGATCTCTCGTTGATTTTTTTGTTCCGGTTGCAATATTACTAGTTCGACGACCCCAACGCATTCCAAGAACACCAACATGTTTTAATTCGTCAACCATTTTGTTTTCTCCTATTTAAAAACTCCTTCCACTACTGTTCTTGGATCAAAACCACCATATTTATTTGCTGCTCTATCAGTCATATAGTCAGAAATTTTTGTTTGACCAAATTTAGCAGCTGCTGTTCCATATCTCTTAATAGATGGAGCAAATAAAAGAGCTATTCCAACAGCTCTGCCTGCTCTAACTACACGTTCCCTTTTTATTTTGTTTTGTTTATATGCAGAAAGTTTTTCGGTTTTAACTTTTTTTAATGAAGTTCGTACATGTTCCTGTTTAGGTACAACCTTACCTCTTACAGTTGTTCTTTTGGTAACTAATTTACCTCTTACAGTAGTTGTTGCAGTTTTAGTACGAACACCCCATTTCATTCCGGGAACGCCAACATGTTTTAATTCATCAGGCATATTAACCTCCTTCTAAAAGATTAGTTGTCATTGGAATAGCTACATCTCTAATAAATTTGGAATTTATTACACTTTTAGGATCAAAACCACCATATTTATTACCAACTCTATTATAGTTATATGTACCAATTTTATTTTTAAGTACTCTCTTATAAACCACCATCCCAATAAGTGAAGCAATAATTATTTTTTTTCTATTTTTACTAATTGCTAAAATACTTTTATCTTTTACTTTTTTCCAAGCTTTATCTGCTTTTATACTTTTTTTATTGCTTCCACCACTCGATGAGGTACCACTACGACGTCCCCAACGCATTCCCATAACGCCAACATGTTTTAATTCATTATTTTTTTGAATCATTTGCCATCTCACGGATTGGTATCAAGAAAGGTCTTAATATATTTTGCTGCGGCAGTAGTATTAGCATTTTTAGTACGATAATATGTATTTTCAGCATTAACCCGATCAAGTAATGTTTTAGCTTCTGCCTCACTTAATTTATAAGTTTTTACAAAATCTTTAAAATTCCATCTACGAACTGGACTTTTCAAAAGTCCTTCGCGAAGACGATACTTATCAACGTGACCTTGTAATTCGGCATTACTCATTTCTCTGGACTTTTTCTTCGTAACAGCACCAGATCTTTTATATAAAGATAAAAGAGCAGCTCTTTTAGTAACAACTGATAACTCATCATTTGTCATGTTTCTAACTTTTTTCTTCCGAATTGCTGAATATGTTGCATGATCCGAACTATCTGGTAACTTTGGTCCACGACGTACACCCCACTTCATACCAATAACGCCAGTATGAGATATAGATTCCTCACTAGCTGGTTCGAACTTCATAAATAAAATCTTATTATCTTCTAACCATTTTTTAGCTTCTTCAGAAGTAAATTGATCGAGAGAAAATCTATAAGCCTGAACTGTCATAGTATCTTCCCCTTTCAATTTACCTAGAATAATCCTAATTCCATTTTTTAAATCCTTACTACGAAAAGATTCAGGATCAAAACGACTAGGTTCTCTAATTCTTGCAGCATGTTCATTTGGATACGGCATATTATATATCCTCCAAAATATTATTAAAAATTAGTTTATCTAATAATACTTCCTCAGAAAATAAATTATATGGAGGATCAACTTGTATCATAAGACGCCATTCCAATTCTTGAATTTGTTTTTGAATTGCATCCACTAAATATGAATTACTAGGAGGATCGAAAGATAAACGAACTTTATTGAGAATATAACTTTTAGCAGACTCAAGTTGAATCGATTCTCCTAAAAATTCTTCCCAAGTTTCGTTTTCGCCTTTTATAACAAATCCTTCTAATGGACCAACTCCGAGTTGATTTAAATTTGATAAAGCACTATTAATATCAAGAAGAATATTTGTATCAAAACCATTATAATCTGCTTCAACGCCTAGTGCTATTTTAATTGTATTTAAAATACTATCCATATAAACTCCTTTAGCAATTTAGCGCCAAAGAGTCGTGTCATGAGGACGACGAACAATAGGCGGTTTTGGAAGTAAAGACTCATCACCGAAATGAATCGCGCGATGAGTATTGTATGTTGTACAAATAAGAAAGTCAGGATCAAAAATATCTTGACTACCTGATTCAATATCGTCAATAGTAATAGGATTCATATGATGAATAAGAATTTGAGATTCAATCTCATAACCTGGTATACCAAGATCACATGCCTCATCTCTTATAATTATTATATCTCTAACATGTCGCCATTCTCTAGATTTATATAACATTTGATTTAAATAACGATCAAAACCAAATGTAGATTCTCCTACACTACCTTTTAAACTAAGATATTTAAAACGTTCTTCAAATGTCGACAATCTTCGCAACTCTCTATAAGATCTAATCTTCGATGTCATTAACATTATCCCCTTCTTTAGATCCACCATAAGAACGCATAGCATCTAAAGCATTAGCATAAAGCTCTTCAATCCTTTTGGCAGACTGAAGAGCTTCAGTTTTTGCTCTGAGAAGTTCATTTTCTCTAACAAGTTTTTCCTTCTCTAATCGTTCTTTGGTAGAACCAAGTTTTAAGTAATGTGTAATGACTTGGGCTGATGCAGTTCCTTTAGAAAGTTGCTCTTCGGCTAAATCAACAGCGGCTTGTATTAATTGGTTCTCACGTGCCTCAGGAGTTCTAGCAGGAGGGCGCTGTCTCTTTGGCTTTATAGTTCCTTTCTTAGATGCATCCATATTTGCCTCTCTATTAATTTTTAGGATTCATATACCTTGTACCGCTTGTCTCAACTGCACACCATTTACCAGCATATTTACCACTTTTAATTTTCATCCAGGCAGCATTACCTCCAATATTTTGTAAGGTAAGAACTTCATCCTTAAGAACTTCACCAACGATTGGATAAGAAACACCGGAACCACTTCTAACATGTAACTTATCCACAATACACTGCATTGAAAATTCTGTAATTACTGGTTGTGGTGGTAATTCATAAGGATGATAATTACCAAACCAATTTCTGCAATCGTCAAGAGGTCCATTAAACCAATTGCCATCATCAATGGCATCAGAACCAGGAAACCAAAACATATCAGTAAATTGCCATACTTTCCAAGCAACAGCGCCATTTGGTAAAACTGGTTCTGCTCTATAAGCGTATTGGGCTACTAAAAGAGGATGATCATTAGGATATGCTGCTCTCATCCAGGAGTCCCAATAATTTGCACTGGTATAAATAGATGGAATAATACCTGTACGACTAAAAATACGTTCAAGAAGTTTATTTAGATCGGACATCATTCTTCCGGTTTGTACTTTTGGCTCTACATCTACAATAAGTTGTTTATATCCGGGCATAACAGTATCTACAAAATGATCTGCTTGTGAAGTAGCATCTTGAGCTTCTTGCCACCAATGATAAGGTGCATTAGGAATACCAACAGCATCACATTCAGCTTTGTTTCCAAAAAATTCGTGATCCACACCATATCTTCCATCAGTAGCTTTGTAGTATACGAACGGAAGGTAATCAACAGCTTC
>Ga0315293_10001275_pt1 | contig 24390 bp, 21 predicted proteins | sample YL17G13_20_MG_FD_203071 | JGI IMG/M metagenome (GOLD analysis project Ga0315293, IMG submission 203071) | Sediment microbial communities from Yellowstone Lake, YNP, Wyoming, USA - YL17G13_20 | ecosystem: Environmental > Aquatic > Freshwater > Lake > Sediment | place: USA: Wyoming | collected...
CACGGCATTCGTCTGTCATTGTGGCCGCCGTGCTGGTGGCACCGTGAGGGCACGATACACGCTCGCCTTGCTGTGTTTGGTCCGACGCACGATTTCGGGCACCGTTGTGCCGTCTTCTCAAAGCGCTCTAATCTGGGACCGTCTCAGGCAGAAAAAGGGTCTTGTGCCCCGAGCCATGGGCGTAGAAGCCCGGATCGGCCACGGCCGCTGCCCAATTAGGCAATGTACAGGAAGGCTCAGCGGAACCCAAAGCTGCGGCCACCGGGCGAATAGGCCCAGGCCGGCGCTGGCAAGTCGACCCCCGGGCCGGGAATCGGAATCGCGTTGCCGTAACTCGAAATCGTAGCACCATCGTCACTGTTCCCACTCAGCGGCATGGCGAGCGAGTAGCCCTTGGATTCTTGATTGAAGAGATTCTGCTGGGCGAAGGGAGACGCGAAAGCGGTAGGGGGCGCGCTTTCGAGCTCGAAGGCATATGCTGCCTGAGGCGCACCGGTTAACCCTGCTGCGCAGCATAAGGCAATGATGGCACCGGCATATTTCATCGCTAACCCCTCCGAATCTCGTCGTTCTCGGCCGAAGCAAGAATACAAGATCGAGCGGTTCATGCCAACTTCGGAATGATAGCAGGAAAGCCTCATCGCTTCGCCTTCCGGCTGTTCCGCGAAGCCCGCCGCGCTGCTACAACCCCGCGTCATGAATACGGCGCCGGCTTCCGCCCGGCGCCTTTTTTTGTCTACAGCGTTGTCTAAAGCGGCGAAACCGGGTGACCACCAACGCGTTTTTGAAAGCTGACGAGTCGAACTTAGCCAAGGGATCAAACATGAAAAAATATCTGTTCGCAGCGCTTATCGTCGCAGCCTTCGCCACCCCTGCTCTCGCTGAGCAGTTCTATGTCGCCTACGACGGTAAGCGATGCGAGATGTTTAGCCACAAGCCGGCGGCCGACATGAACGTGCTCGGGACCTTTAACTCAAAGCACGACGCCGAGAAGGCCATGGAAGACATGAAACAGTGCAAGCACTGAGTCGCCCGCCCTTAGACGAGTAGACGAGCATCGGGCGTCGGCTTCGGTCGGCGCCCATTTTTTGATGCCCTGAAAAGAAAAGGGGCCGGATCGCTCCGGCCCTTTCGCTTTGTTCCGCTGCCCTGGCATGAATGCTACAACGCCACTTATGTCCGCCCGCATCCTCTACGTCGTCACCGAAGACTGGTATTTCCTGTCGCACCGGCTGCCCATGGCCCGCGCGGCGAGAGCAGCAGGCTACGAGGTCCATGTCGCAACCCGGCTCAACAGCGGCAAGGCGGCGATCGAGGCGGAGGGCTTTACCCCGCATCCGCTGTCCTGGCTGCGCGGCAGCCTTTCTCTTTGGCACAGCCTCAAAGACGTGGCGGAACTCCGGAAGCTGCTGCGCAACCTCAAGCCCAACATCCTGCATAATGTGTCGCTGAAGCCGGTGCTGCTTGGATCGGTGGCGAGCCTCGGTCTGTCCTCCATCGCCGTCGTCAACAGCCTGACCGGGCTCGGCACCCTGTTCATCGGCAATCATGGCGCGAGTGGACGAACCCGGAGCGCCGTGCGCGCGGCTCTTGCCTACCTGCTCAAGCGGCGGAACAGCCGGACCATCGTGCAAAATCCCGACGATCGGAAATTCGTGTTGGAGCTCGGCGTGCCCGAGGCGAGCGTGGTGATCATCCCGGGCTCAGGTGTCGATACCGCTCAATTCACGCCGCTGCCCGAGCCGCCGCCGCCGATCACCGCCGCCTATGTCGGACGCATGCTCGCCGACAAGGGCGTGCTAACGCTCATTCAGGCCTTCTCGCTCGCCACCTCGCGCGGCGTCCAATTGCAGCTTCTACTCGCCGGCGATACCGACAAGGAGAATCCGGGGTCGCTCGCCCCCGAGCAGCTCCGCGAATTTGCCTCGGCCTTCGGCATCCATTGGCTGGGCTATGTCACCGACATCCGCGAGGTCTGGGCTAAAGCGCATTTCGCGGTGCTCGCCTCCCGCCGCGAGGGCCTGCCGAAGGGCTTGCTCGAGGCAGCTGCGTGCGGCCGGCCGATGGTGGCGACCGATACGCCTGGCTGCCGCGAGATTGCTATTCGAAACGAGACGGCGCTGACCGTCCCTGTCGACGATGCCCCGGCGCTCGCCGAGGCCATGACCAAGATGGCAGGTGATGCGGCGATGCGCGCGCGCTTCGGCAAGGCGTCGAGGGCGCTGGTGGAGGCCAAGTTTTCCGCCGACGCCGTCGGCCGGGAGACGGTGGAGCTGTATCAGTCCCTGAAGCCGGTTTAGTCCGGCGAGGTCCTGTTGTCCTCGGCGGCGCGCATCATCTCGGCGATGCCCTCAGGTGTCTTGATGCGCGGCGCCCAGCCGATGCCTCTCAGTTTGGCCGCGTCGATGACGAAGCTGCCCGACACCCGTTCCCAATCGGCCTCCTTGCCGAAGGTCGCCATCAGGCGTTTCACCGCGCCTGCCGGCACGCGCACGAGATGCGGAGACCGCCCGAGCCCTTCGCGCATGGCGGTGACGAGCTCAGCCACGCTGATCGGCTCGGTGTCGGCAGCAAGGAAGGTCTCGCCTTCTGCCTTTGGCGAAATGAGCACGAGCGCGATCGCCGAGGCGAGGTTCTCCAACGCAAGCAGCGAGCGCCGGTTGTCCAGCGCGCCGAAGGGAAGTGGCATCGGTGTTTGGGCAAGTGTCGCGAGGCTCGCAATATTGCCTTTGACGCCTTTGCCATAGATCACGGCGGGGCGGAGCACGGTGAACCCCACGCCGCTCGCTGCAAGCAAGCGCTCGGCCTCGAGTTTGGAGCGGCCGTAAGGCTCGGTGGGCAGCGCCATGTCTTGCTCGGTGATGACGTGATCGGCGGCGAGCCCTGCTTGCGCCCGCACCGATGAGATCAGCACCAGACGCTCGATCGTACCGCGCGCCGCTTGCGCGAGCTCGCCCACGGCGTCGGTGTTGATGCGCCGGTAGAGTTCATCGGGCAGCGTGCCCGGTGCATGCGCGATGCCGGCGAGGTGCACGACATGGCTCGCTCCCTTTAGGAGCGGCGACCAATCGGCTGGGCTTCTAAGGTCGGGCATGGCCACCGGCTCCACCCTTGCCCTTGCCAGTGTGGAGGTTGGATCGCGCGACGCGGCGCGGACCTGCCAGCCTGCTTTGGCGAGCGCGTCGACGACATGCTTGCCGATGAAGCCGGACACTCCGGTGACGAGGACCGTTCGCTTGGCCGCGGTCATTTCGCGCCCCGCGCCAATCGAGACAGAACATATCCCGTCGCGAGCGCGCCGAGCGCGAGCAGCAGCACATCGGCGATCGCCGAGCGAGCGATGACCGCCGCGATCGCCAAAGCGGCGAGCAGAAGGCCGAGCAGGAAGATCCGCGTCGTCACCTGCGGCGCGGTCAGCCCATTGATGATGGCCCGCTGGTAGAAATGCGAGCGATGCGCGCTGAAGATCGCCTCCCGGTTGAGGGTGCGGCGGAGCAGCGTCAACGTGGAATCCGCCAACGTATAGAGGGCGAGCAACAGCGCTGCCGCCAGATCGGTGCCAACCACGACGATCAGCATGAAGGCGAGCAGGAGCCCGATCGGCAGGCTGCCGGCGTCGCCGAGAAATACTTGCGCGGGGTGCTTGTTAAAGACGGCGAAGCCCAGCATGGCGCCGAGCAGCGCAAGCGCTAGAAATCCCACATCGGCGGGAACGGCGCTTAAGCCCGCAAGCACCGCCACGCCAAGCGTTATCGGCACGACTTGGGCGGCGGTGATCCAGTCAAGCCCATCGAGAAAGTTCACGGCGTTGACGAACCATACGGTGCCGAGCACGAGGAGCGCGCGCTCGACGACGACGGGGAGAATGTCGGGAAAGAGACGCAACGCCTCCGGCAGGCTGAACACCATGATGAGAGCGGCGAGCGTTTGTCCGGCCAGTCGCCACGACACGGGCAGCGCGCGGGCGTCGTCGGCAAGTCCGAGCACCATCAAGCCGAGCGCGGCCGCGAGCACCGGAACGAGGGACGGGCCGCTTCCGCCCGGCGTCCAGAACAGCCAAGCTGCCGCAACGACGATGAGCAGCGCGAGGATGACGGCTGCACCCGCGCCTTGCGGTGTGGCGATCGCGTGCGACGAGCGCGCATTCGGGTGCGCGAGGAGATAGCGGACGAGCACCGGCTTCAGGATCAGGATCAGTCCGCCGGCAAGCGCCGCGGCCACGGCCACTACCGTAATTGCAAGCGCGATCTCACCCTGTTGCATCGCCTCAATGCAGCGTGCGCGAGGACGGCTGCCACTCGTCCTTGAGCGCCGCCGGGTGTCTGGCGCTGCCTGGCGTATAGCCTTCGACGGTCGCGCGCAGCATGTCTTGCAGCTCCGCCTCGTCGTGTCTCTGGATCGCGTCGTCGAGACGCTCCAGCGCCGTGGCGAGGTCTGCGTAAGGCATGAACGGCTCCGAGTTCTTGAAGATGCGCGGGTGGCTCGTGCCGGTCGTGTTCTCGCCGATCAAGAGCTCCTCATAGAGCTTCTCGCCCCGTCTCAATCCGACATATTCGATGGCGACGTCGCCTTCGGAGGTGGCGTCGTCGCGTACCTCGAGCCCCGAAAGGCGGATCATGGCGCGAGCGAGGTCGTCGATCTTCACCGGCGTTCCCATGTCGAGCACGAACACCTCGCCGCCGCTCGCCATGGCTCCGGCCTGGATGACCAGCTGGGCGGCCTCCGGGATCGACATGAAATAGCGGATGATCTCCTTGTGGGTGACGGTCACCGGGCCGCCCGCTTGGATCTGGTTGCGGAAGCGCTTGACCACCGAGCCGGAGGAATCGAGGACGTTGCCGAAGCGCACCATGGTGAAGATCGTGGGTACGCCGCGCGCCTCCGCCAACGCTTGCAGGATCAGCTCGGCGAGCCGCTTGCTGGCTCCCATGACATTGGTCGGGCGCACCGCCTTGTCGCTCGACACCAGCACGAAGCGCTCCACGCCGAGCTCCTTGGCGGTCTCGGCCAGCGCCAGCGTACCGAAGGTATTGTTCTGCACGCCGGCGAAGGGGTTCATCTCGACGAGGGGGACGTGCTTATAGGCCGCCGCGTGGTAGATCACCTCGACGCCGTAGCTATGGATGGTCCGGGCGACGAGCCTGCGGTCCAGCACCGAGCCGAGCACCGGCACGATCTTGGTGTCTCCTGTGCTCGCGGCGTCCGCCGCTTTCGACCTTAGCCGCTGGGCCTCCTCGATCTCCATCTCGATCTCGTACAGGGCGACCTCGGACAGCTCGAACAGGATCAGCGCCTTGGGTCCAAGCTCAAGCAGTTGGCGGGTGAGCTCCGACCCGATCGAGCCCCCGGCGCCGGTGATCATCACCACCTTGTCGCGCACATGGGCGGTCAGGAGCTCGAGGTCTGGCGCGACCGGATCGCGTCCCAGCAGATCCTCGACCTCTATCGGGCGGAGATCGCTCACCTTGACATGGCCTGAGGCGATCTCCTCCAGCGCGGGGAGGGTCTTCACCACGACGGGGAAGGGATCAAGCGTCCGGATCGCGGCGCGGCGCTCGCTGCGGAGAGCCAACGGCATGGCGAGCAGCACCTCCTTGACGTTCTCGGTGGTGATCACCTTGCCGATCTTGCCGGGCCGCAACACCTTGACGCCATGCACCACCTGGCCCGCGAGCGAGGGGTTGTTGTCGATGAAGGCGACCATGTTGTATTGGCCGGTCTCGTTCAGGGCGCGGAGCAGCTGAATGCCGGTCGTGCCCGCCCCGTAGATAATGACGTTCTTTCGCTCGTCGAAGCTCACCCCCTTGTGCTGAGGCGCGGCCCTGAGCAGCATCGAAGCCGCCCATTGCCGGCTCACGCGAATAAGCCCCGCGGCGATCAGGCCATAGATCACCACCACCGAGCGCGGGTGTCCCTTGATGCCAGACAAAAGAACGAGGAGAGCCCAGACGAGCACGGCGATGATTACCGCGACATAGATCTTCGTGGTGCCTTCCGGCCCGATGAAGCGGGTCACGAGCTTGTAGAGGCCGCGCAGATGGAAGGTGATGACGCCGATGATGGGCGCCGCGGCGAACAACACCACCATGCCGAACGATTCCGGCACGTAGAATTGGCTCAAGCGCAGCGAATAGGCGGCCCACAGCGCGATCAAGAGCATGACGATGTCGTTGACGATCAAGAGGATTCGCTTGAACCAGCGAGGCCGCTCGATGAGCCAGACGGCAGAACGCATTGAAGGCCCACCCCGAACCGGCGCTTTTTAGCCGGACCCCTGGAATTTTTTTGGCGGTAACGCTTTGACTTAGCGTGCGCTGCACCATAACCGATGGCTGGCGCGAACGGAAGCAATCGCCGCTCTGTCCTTAACATCGCAGACCCGGCAAAAAAAGGGCCGCGTTTCGCTGCCCCTCTAGCCCAGCACCACCACATGCAGGCGCTTCGGGCCGTGGGCGCCCCTGACGATGATCTGCTCGATATCGGCAGTGCGCGACGGACCGCTGATCATGGTGACGGCGCGCGGCAGCGTGCCAACGCCAAAAGCCGTGCGCAAACGGTCGAAGGCTTCCTCGTAACAGCCGACGATATCGCCAGCGCGGATCAGGATGATGTGGGTCTCCGGCAGGAAGGCGAGCGTCGTCGGATTGTCGCCGCCGGAGACGAGGAACAAACTTCCGGTCTCTGCCGCCGCGGCGACAGCACGCGATAGCGCCGCGCGGTCCTCGGCCTCGGCGGCACCGAAACGCCACTCCAACTCGAGCGCCGCATCCCAGGGCAGCGCGTGAAGCAGCGGATCGTTGCCCATGCGGAGGCGGAGGGGCAGCTCATGGACGCGGAGAGTGTCGGCGATGGCGCGAACCGCAACCTCCGGCGTGCGTGCGCGCGTCACCTCAGCCCCTTGGCTGGCAAGCATCGCCTCCAGCAAGGCGATGCCCGCCTCGGCGCTCTGCAACCCCCGCGCCGGGATGGTTCCACGCGGGTGGCGCCTGAGCCGGTCCGCGACCGCGGCCTCGCGTGCGCCGTCGGCACCAGTCACACCAAGCGCGATACGAATCCGCGACAGCACAGTGGCGCGGTCCTGATCGAGCGTGCTCATCGCATCCCGCTCCTCGTCTTCTCGCGGTAGAGCTCATGGAACGTCTTGCCCTCCGGCGCCGGCAAATCGCGGGTTCCCGTCCAGGCTCCGGCGAAGGGCAATGAGCGGAAGCGCCCTTGGGCCCCGGCGAGCCGCGCCAGCAGCGGCGCCACCACCCCGCCAAGCCCGTGGTAGAGGCGCGGGCGCTTGGCGGCGAAGGCCCAGAGCTTCAAGGCAAGCCGTTGCGCCAAAGGCGGGTCGCCGCGCTCGAAATCGCGCTCCCGCCATTTTCGCATCAGCGACGGCAAGGGGATGGCCATGGGGCAGACCTCCTCGCAGCGGCCGCAAAAGCTCGACGCGCTGGGCAGGTCCCGGGCATGATCGATGCCGGCAAGCGCGGGCGTCAGCACGGCGCCCATGGGCCCGGGATAGAGCGAGCCGTAAGCATGCCCGCCGATGGCGCCATAGACCGGGCAATGGTTGAGACAGGCCCCGCAGCGGATGCAGCGAAGCATGTCCCTGAACTCGCTGCCCAGCATTTCGCTGCGGCCATTGTCGAGCAGCACGACGTGATATTGGCGCGGTCCGTCCGAGTCGCCCGCGCGGGCCGGACCCGTGGCGAACGTCGTATAGGTCGTAATCTCCTGGCCGGTGCCGGATCTGGCGAGCAGGCGCAGGATGGTGCAGGCATCCTCGAGCGTCGGTACGATCTTTTCGATCGAGGCGATGACGATGTGCATGCGGGGCAGCGTCTGGGTGAGATCGCCGTTGCCCTCATTGGTGACGATGACCGATGAGCCCGTCTCGGCGATGAGGAGGTTGGCGCCGGTGATACCGACATCGGCGCCTAGGAATTTCTCGCGCAGCACGGCGCGGGCCTCGGCCACGAGGTCTTGCACGGTGGCAAGTGAACGGCCTTGCGGCAGGCCACGATGCGCGCGGGCGAAATCCTCCGCGATGTCCTCCTTGTTGAGGTGGATCACCGGAGCGATGATGTGGCTTGGGCCCTCGCCCCGGATCTGGATGATGTGCTCGCCGAGGTCGGTCTCCGCCACCTCGACCCCCGCGGCTTCAAGATGGGGATTGAGGCCGATCTCCTCCGACACCATGGACTTTCCCTTGGTGACGAGGTGGGCGCCGGCGTCCTGGCAAAGTCGAAGCACGATGTCGCGGGCGTCAGCAGCACTCGGCGCGAAATGCACCGAGCCGCCGCATCCGATCACCTTGCGCTCATAGGCTTCGAGATAAAGATCGAGATGGGCGAGCGTATGGTCCTTGATCGCCCGGCCCTCGTCGCGGAGTTGATCGAACTCCGGCAGCTTCGATTTCGCCAGCGCCCGCTTGGCGATGAAGCCGCGTTTGACGTTCAGAAGCGCCCGCTGCAGCTTTGCATCGGCAAGCGCTCGCGAGGCGCCTTCTTTGAAGGATTGGGGTGAAGCGTCATCCGAACCCCCCGACATGCGGCTCATCCAATCTTCCGGGCATGCCCGATGGCCGGACCCTCGGCCATGCCCGCCAGCACCTCGGCGACGTGGCGGCATTCGATCGCTCGATCCTCGCGGGCAAGCTTGCCGGCAATATGCAGGAGACAGCCGAGATCGCCGGCGAGCACGCAATTAACGCCTGACTTCACGATATTGCGGGCCTTGGCCTCGACGATGGCGTTGGCGATGTCGGGATATTTGACCGAGAACGCGCCGCCGAAGCCGCAGCACACTTCCGTCTCCTCCATCTCGGTCAGGGTTAAGTCAGCCACGCTTGCCAAGAGGCGCCGCGGGGCATCGCGCACCTTGAGCTCGCGCAGGCCCGAGCAGGAATCGTGATAGGTGACGGATGCGGCAAAGCTCGCATCCACCGCCGCGAAATGAAGCACCTCGACGAGGAAGCTCGTCAGCTCGTAACTCTTGGCGGCAAGCGCGCGGGCGCGAGCGGCAAAGCTTGGATCGTCCGCCAACAGCTCCGGGTAATGAGCCTTCAGCATGCCGGCGCAGGAGCCAGACGGGGCAACGACATAGTCGAAGCGCTCGAAACTCTCGACCACTCGGCGCGCGATCGCCTTCGCTTGCCCCCGGTCGCCGGAATTATAGGCGGGCTGGCCGCAACAGGTTTGGCTCTCCGGCACCTCGACGCAGGCGCCAGCGTCTTCGAGCAGCTTGATCGCGGCGAAGCCGACGCTCGGCCGGAAGAGGTCGACGAGGCAGGTGACGAAGAGGCCAACCAGGGGACGCCCCCGCGTTGCGGCTGCTTCTGTCGTCATCTCGCCCTTTAAGCTTAACGCTCAGTGGTGGCCGAAGAGGGAGCCCACGATGTAGCATCGGCGGAACAGAGTAACCAGCGGCAGGGAGGAGGGGGCGTGCCTAGGACGCGCGGAGCCGCAAGTCTCGCCGTTTTCTTGCTGCTGGGGCTGGCAAAGCCCGGAGCGGCGGCAGAGCCTTTGCGTCTCGTCACGCCCATCGTCTATGGGACGCATCTGCCGGGGCTTGGCGAGCCGGCGTCGCGACTGGCCAAGCTGGTCAAGCAGCTCTCCGGGGACACGCTCGAGCTCGACCTGAAGCAGCCCGGGGACGGCACCCAGCCGCAAGAGATCCTCGACAAGGTCTCGAGCGGCAAGGTCGATGCTGGCTTCGCCACGGCGGCTTTCTGGGCAGCAAATAACCCTGCCGCCGCGCTGTTCGCTGGCTTCCCCTTCGGGCCAGATGCCAAGGGCTATGTCGAATGGTTCTTCGCCGGCAATGGGCGCAAGCTTTATCAGGAGATGTACGACCAGGCGGGACTGCACGTTCATGTCATCCCTTGCGCCTTCGGCGGCGCCGAGACCTCCGGCTGGTTCGCCAAGCAGATCCACCGGCCAGACGACCTCAAGGGATTGCGCATGCGCAGCTTCGGCCTTGCGGGCCGGGTCATGTCCAAGCTCGGCGCCACGACCGTGCTCGTGCCCGGCGGCTCGCTCGCCGCGTCCTTCGACAAGCACGCGATCGATGCGGCAGAGGTCTTGACCCCCGCCGTCGATGAGCGCCAGGGGCTCCAGGACCACGTCAAACTGATCTATGTGCCGGGCTGGCACCAGCCCGAGACGGTGCTCGAGCTTTTGGTCAATCAGGATCGATGGAGCACGCTCAACGATCAACAGCAGGCGCTGATCGAGACGGCGTGCCGGGCGACCCTGCTGGCGACGCTCGCCGAAAGCCCCGGCCTGCAGACGCAAGCCCTTGCCGAGCTTGCCGCCAAGGGCGTTCGCATCGAGACCTGGCCCGACGAGATGCTCAAAGCCTTCCGCGCGGCGTGGGACGTGGTGGCGACGGAGGAGGGCGACCGCGACATCTTCTTCAGGTCGGTCCTGGACGACCTCGACAGCTTCCGTGCCCCGAAACCAACCCCCTCCGTGGCGGCCTTGCCTCCCATGCCGCCCGCGGCTCCTACGCCGTCTGCCGCGCCAGCCGCAGCGTCATCGGCGCCTTGAGGCCAGGAAGTCGCGGCCCGGTGTGCCGGCCGCGAGTGGGCTGATGCGAGAAATCTTGGTGGCTTTACGGGAAAGTCTTCAAATAGGCGATGATGTCGGCCCGCTCGCCAGCGTCGGCAATCCCTGGAAACGCTAATGTCATCGGCGATTCGGGGATCATTGCCTTGGGATCGGCGATCCATTTGTCGAGATTCTCTTCCGTCCAGACGAAGCCGGACTCGCCGAGCTTCTTCATTCCGGGGGAATACATAGCGTAGTCGGCGATGCTGGCTGCCTTGCGCCCGACAATGCCGTTGAGCTCCGGACCGACCACGGTCTTGGCGCCCGGACCAACCTGATGACACAACCCGCATGCCGTCGGTTTCATGAACGCTGCCTTGCCCTTCTCGGCATCGCCCGCAGCAAAGGCCGACCCGCCCAAAGCTACCAGCGCCGCTGCAAAGAGCGCCACACTCAATACGTTCCTCATTCTCAAGTCCTCCCTTTCGACGACTCTTACAGGGTTCTCGAGGGCCCTGCTTGGATGATGACTGCGAGAGGTCTCCTTCCTCTCGAATGGTGCACAACTCTAACAGACGCCTCACTCTTTCGGGAAGTGGCGAGATTGCGGCATGGTAACCCGGCACGGAGTTGAGAAGTTCCCATTCGCGCCGGGCGACGGCCCCGGAACCGAGGGCATATTGCCCGCGAGGGTTCCGCGTGCGAAACAACAGCGGAGCTGACGGGGCCTATTTCCAAGAGCGTTGGGCGTTCCACGAGGTCCCTTGGAGCCACGATGTCGCTACTCACTCTTCCCAAGCCCGACGCGGCGACCCTCGGCCGCCGGGACGACATCATCCGGCAGCTGAAGAAGCTCGTGCCAAATGCGACCCTGATTGTCGATCAGGAAGGCCGCCGCACCTTCGACAGCGACGCGCTCACCGCCTATCGCTGCATGCCGCTCGCCGTCGTGCTCCCCGGCAGCACCGAGGAGGTAAGCAAGGTGCTTCGCTACTGCCATGATAATAAGATCAAGGTGGTCCCGCGCGGCGCCGGGACCTCGCTGTCGGGCGGGGCTTTGCCGCTCGAAGATGCGATTGTGCTCGGCATCTCGCGCATGAATCGCGTGCTCGCCATCGACGCGGTGAACCGCGTGGCCCGCGTCGAGGCCGGCATCACCAACAGCGCCATCTCCGATGCCGCCGCGGGGCACGGCTTCTTTTATGCGCCGGATCCGTCGAGCCAGCTCGCCTGCACCTTGGCCGGCAATATCGCGATGAATTCGGGCGGCGCACATTGCTTGAAATATGGCGTCACCACCAACAATCTCCTTGCGCTGCGCATCGTGCTCATGAACGGCGAGATCGTCGACATCGGCGGCGACTACCTCGACGCTCCTGGCTACGATTTCCTCGGCCTGATTGTGGGCTCGGAAGGCCAGTTCGGCGTCGTCACCGAAGCCACCGTCCGTCTGCTCAAGGCACCTGAAGGCGCTCGGCCGATGCTGCTTGGATTTGATTCCTCGGCAGCGGCTGGCGCCTGCGTGGCGGCCATCATCGCGGCCGGCATCATCCCGGTGGCGATCGAATTCATGGACCGGCCCGCCATCCAAGTCTGCGAGAATTTCGCCGGCGCCGGCTACCCCCTCGACGTGGAAGCGCTTCTCATCGTCGAGGTTGAAGGCTCCGAGGACGAGATCGACGCCCTGCTCGAGTCCATCACCGAGATCGCGGAACGCTTCGCCCCGCGCGTGATGCGGGCGAGCCGCAGCGCCGAGGAGAGCGCCTTGATCTGGAAGGGCCGCAAAGCGGCGTTCGGCGCCATCGGCCAGATCTCCGACTATTATTGCATGGACGGCGTGATCCCGCTGTCCAAGCTGCCCGAGGCCCTCGCCGAAATCGCCGAGATCTGCCGGCGCTATCGCTTCCGCGTCGCCAACATCTTCCATGCTGGGGACGGCAATCTGCATCCCCTGATCCTTTATAATGCCAACGACCGGGCCGAGCTCGAGCGGGCCGAGCTCTGCGGCGCCGAGATCCTCAAGCTTTGCGTGCAGCTTGGCGGCTGCCTGACCGGCGAGCACGGCGTGGGCATCGAGAAACGCGAGCTGATGCGCGTGCAGTTTTCGGCCGCCGACCTCGCGCAGCAGATGCGGGTGAAGAGCGCGTTCGATCCGGAGTGGCTGCTCAATCCCGCCAAGGTGTTTCCGCTGGAAGGGCGGGAGCGCCAGTGACCGGGACCTTAAGGCTCGGCTTCCATGCGCCTCAATCGGTGGGGGAGATCGCCGACCTGCTGGCCGAAGCCGCTCACGCGAAAATCCCCGTTGAGGTGAGGGGGCGCGGCTCCAAGCACGAGCTGGGACGGCTGGTGCAGACGGGCTCGGTGGTGAGCACCGAGCGCCTGGTCGGCATCTCGCTCTACGAACCGACTGAGCTTGTTTTGTCGGCCGCCGCCGGCACGCCGCTCGCCGAGATCGAGGGCGTGCTCGCCGAGCGCGGCCAGCAGCTCGCCTTCGAGCCGATCGAACTCGGGCCGGTCTTGAGCAGCGCCCCGGGCCAGGCCTCGGTCGGCGGCGTGTTCGCGACCAATTTGTCCGGCAGCCGCCGCATCCTGGCCGGCGCCGCGCGGGACCATTTGCTGGGCGTCGGTTGCGTGAACGGCTGGGGCGAGCCTTTCAAGGCCGGCGGCCGCGTGATGAAGAACGTCACCGGCTACGATCTCTGCAAGGCGGTTGCTGGCTCTTGGGGGACATTGGCGGTCATCACCGAAGTCACCATGAAGGTGCTGCCGGCGCCGGCGGAGACCCGCACGCTGCTCTGCTTTGGCCTGCCCGATCAGACCGCCGTCGAGGCGATGTGCTTATGCCTCGGCACGCCTTTCGAGGTCTCCGGCACCGTGCATGTGCAGGCCCCGCTCGCCGCTCGCCTGTCCGACCCGGACATTACCAAGGCCGGCGCGGCGGTGACCGCCATTCGGCTGGAGAATTTCCCAGGCTCCGCACGCTACCGCGCGAGCCGGCTGAAGGAACGCCTTGCCGCCTATTCGCCTGCCCTTGAGCTCGACACCCAGCGCAGCCGCGCCTTCTGGGAGGAGGTCAGGAGTTTGAAGATGTTTGCCGGCTCCGATCGTCCGCTGTGGCGGATCTCGACCATCCCGTCGCGGGCGGCAAAGCTCGTCGCCATCATTGCCCGGACGCTGGACGTCCGCGCCGTCTATGATTGGTCGGGCGGGTTGATCTGGCTCGATACCGCGCTCACCTCCGACGCTGGCGCCGTCGAGATCCGCCGCACCTTGGCCGAATTCGGCGGCCATGCCACCCTGATCCGCGCCGAGCGCGGGACACGGGCGAGCGTCGACGTGTTTCAGCCCCTCGATGTGGGTCTGACGGCGCTAACCACGAAACTCAAGGCAGCCTTCGATCCAGCCGGAATTCTCAATCCGGGCCGCATGTATCCCGGGGTTTAGGCGCATCATGTACACGGAATTTTCCGCCGAGCAGCTTCAGGACCCGACCATCGCCCGCGCCGATGCCATGCTCCGGCGCTGCGTTCATTGCGGTCTCTGCACCGCCACCTGTCCGACCTATGTGCTCCTCGGCGACGAGCGCGACAGCCCGCGCGGCCGCATCTATTTGATGAAGGAGATGTTCGAAGGCGGCAAGGTGACGGCGCCGGTCACCCACCACATCGATCGCTGCCTGTCTTGCCTCTCCTGCATGACCACCTGCCCGAGCGGGGTCGACTACATGCACCTCGTCGATCTCGCCCGCACCCGCATCGAGGAGAGCGGGCACCGCTCGCTGTCCGAGCGGACGACGCGCTGGCTGCTGGCGAGGGTGCTGCCCAATCCGGGCCGGTTTCGCTTTGCCCTGTTGATGGGCTGGCTGGCGCGGCCCTTCGGCGGCCTCCTGTCGAAGCTCGGCTTTCAATCCGGCGCGGCGGCGCTGGCGCTGACGCCCGCGCGTCTGCCGCATCTGAAGCTGCGCAAAGGCAAGACCGTGTTCCGCACCGAGCGTCCGCCGATCAAGCGCGTGGCGCTGATGCTCGGTTGTGTGCAGGAGGTACTGCAACCATCTATAAACCGCGCGGCGATCCGCTTGCTTAGACGCCACGGCGTGGAGGTCATCCTCGCCAAGGACGAGGCCTGTTGCGGCGCGCTTCAGCACCATCTCGGCCGCGAGGACGAGACGCAAAGGGCCGCGCGGCGCAATGTCGATGCCTGGTCGAGCGCGCTCCGCGAGGGCCCACTCGACGCCATCCTGATCACCGCCTCTGGCTGCGGCACCATGGTCAAGGATTATGGTCATCTGCTCGCGCGCGACCGAGGCTATGCCGGGCGCGCCACCGAGATATCGCAGCTTGCGCGCGACATCACCGAGTTTATTTATGAGATCGGGCTTGTCCCGCCGCTCGCCTGGACCAGCCTGCGCGTCGCCTATCACGCGGCCTGCTCGATGCAACACGGGCAGCAGGTCGACGCCGAGCCACGGGCGCTGCTGTCTCAGGCCGGATTCACCGTGGTCGATGTTCCCGAAGGCCATATTTGCTGTGGCTCGGCCGGCACCTACAACATTTTGCAGCCCGAGCTTTCTGGCCAATTGCGCGAGCGGAAGCTCGGAAATATTGCCAGCGTCAAACCCGACATCGTCGCCACCGGCAATATCGGCTGCATCACGCAGCTTCAGCGCGGAAGCCCCCTCCCGGTGGTCCATACGGTCGAGCTGCTCGACTGGGCGACGGGCGGTCCCTGCCCGAAGGGGCTTGAGAGCCTCAAATCCAAGGTGCATCCCATCCAAGCCCTGATGGAGCTGGCGGCCGCCCGCTAATGTCCTTTGGGCCTTGGATTTTGGCCAGACTCAAACACGAACTCCGTCACCCCGGCGAAAGCCGGGGTCCAGCTTTTTGTTTGGTGCTTCGCACGGCTGGATACCGGCTTCCGCCGAAATGACGAGAACGGTGAAGCGCTGCGGTGCTGCTTCATCCCTTCCCTTGACGGGGAGGGTGTGGAGGATGAGCGCAGCCACTCGTGGCGACGCGAAATCCCGCCGGTGCTTGTCGGTTTGCGCCCCCACCCCGACGCCGCCCTTCAGGCGTCGCCGGCCCTCACCACAGGGGGAGGGATGCGACTCGCGGCGGGGGGGTCGTCGCTTGCTGGGCTCCTGCCTATGAGTTAGAAGCCGCAAAGCCAGAGCTTCTCACGTCAGCCGCGAATCCCATGAGCCAGAAAGACGAGACGGTCCGCCCCGAGGCCCGCCTGCCAAAGGGCCTATTCGACGTTCCTGCGGGCGAAATCCGCGCGACGGCGAAGATGCTCGCCACGATCAGGGACGTGTTCGAATCCTACGGCTTCGAACCGCTGGACACCCCGGCCATCGAATATTCCGATGCGCTCGGCAAGTTCCTGCCCGATCAGGACCGGCCCAATGAGGGCGTGTTCTCCTTCAAGGACGACGATGAGCAGTGGCTGTCGCTCCGCTACGATCTGACCGCGCCGCTTGCCCGCTACGTGGCGGCGAATTACACGACGCTGCCGAAGCCTTTCCGCCGCTATCAGTCTGGGCCGGTGTGGCGGAGCGAGAAGCCGGGGCCGGGACGCTTCCGCCAATTCACCCAGTTCGATGCGGATACGGTGGGCGCGGCATCCATAGCCGCTGATGCCGAGCTCTGCATGCTCGCCGACGACACGCTGGAGGCGCTCGGCGTCCCGCGCGGCCAGTACATCGTCAAGTTTGGCAACCGCAAGGTTCTTGACGGGGTATTGGAGTCGATCGGACTTAAGCCCGAGGACACGAGCAAGCATCTTGCGGTGCTCAGAGCGATCGACAAGCTCGATCGACTAGGGATTGACGGCGTCCGCGCGCTTCTTGGTAAGGGACGCAAGGACGAGTCAGGCGATGTCACCAAGGGCGCCGATCTCACGCCGACTCAGATCGAGGCGGTCGTTGGCTTCGTTGGGGCAGGCAGTGATGATCGGGGCCAGACCCTTTCATCGTTACTGCTTCTGGTGAGAGGGTCCTTAGTGGGTGAGGAGGGTTGCCGCGAGCTTTTCGCTGTGGACGCGCTGCTCACTGCGGCCGGGTTTGGTCCCGATCGCATCCGCATCGACCCCTCCGTCGTCCGCGGCCTCGAATATTACACCGGGCCCGTCTTCGAGGCGGAGCTGACCGCGCCCATCACCGACAATCGCGGCCAGGCCATCCGGCTCGGCTCCGTGGTGAGCGGCGGGCGCTATGACGGCCTCGTCGAGCGCTTCACCGGCGAGAAGGTCCCCGCGACCGGCATCTCCATCGGCGTCTCGCGCCTCCTCTACGGATTGAGGATTCTGGGAAAGCTCCCGGCCGAAACCACGCAAGGCCCTGTGGTCGTGCTCGTATTCCACGACCAGCCGATCGAGAATTATCAGCGGCTCGTGAACCAGCTCCGCAAGCCGGATGAGGGCGGTCCACCAATTCGTGCGGAAATGTATTTGGGAACCGGCAAGATTGGCGCGCAGACCAAATATGCCGACAAACGCGGCTCCCCTTGCGTCGTCATCCAGGGCGGCGATGAGAAGGCCAAAGGCGAGGTTCAGATCAAGGACTTGATCCTTGGCGCCGCGCTCACCTCGATCAAGGACCGCGACGAATACCTAAAGAAGCAGGCCGAGGCGCAGTTCGCCGTGCCCGAGGAGAAGCTCGTCGAGGCGGTGCGGGGCGTGCTCTCCCGTCACAAAGCATAAAGCCCATGACCGCGGAATCGGCGCGAGAGTTTGAGGCTCTGGAAGCCCAAGCCGCCACCCTGCTCGAAATGTTCAGGCGGGCTGGCTACGAGCAGGTTGCGCCCTCGATCATCCAGCCGGCGAATGTCTTTCTCGACCAGATCGGCGAGGCGATCAGAGGCCGTACCTACGTCTTCACCGATCTTGCCGGCGAGGAGCTGTGCCTTCGGCCGGACCTCACGGTGCCGGTGTCGCGCCTTTATCTGGAGCGCCACCCGCAGGCCGATGTGCAAGCCCGCTATTGCTATAACGGCCCGGCCTTCCGCTTTCAGCCTGGAGGGGCGAGCCTGACGCACCCCCGCGAGTTCCGCCAAGCGGGCATCGAAAGCTTTGGCGCGGCCGACCGCGACAGCGCCGATGTCGAGATCGTCCGGCTCGCCGTCGAGGGCGTGCGGAGCGCTGGGCTAAAAAGCTTTCGCTTGCGCTTGGGCGACATCGCCGTGTTCTACGCCCTGATCGAGGCGCTTTCGCTGCCCGAGCGCTGGCGGCTGAAGCTCCGCCATTATTTTTGGCGGCCGCCTGCCTTCCATGCGCTGCTCGCGCGCCTTGCCAAGGGCGAGCGCCCCTATGGCGATGGCCCGGTCGCCGCGCTTGCCGCCACGCTCGTTACCGAGGATTCGGCCCGCGCCGAGGAGCTGGTTGCGAATTATATCGAGACCAAGGGCTTTCCGCTAACCGGCAATCGCTCACTAGGCGAGATCACCGAGCGGTTGCTCGATCACGCTGCAGACCTCCGCGCCGACCCTCTCCCTAAGGAGGTCGCGACCATCATCGATTGTTATTTGGCGGTGGAGGCGCCCCCCAAGGAGGCGGTTGACCGCATCGCCAGGATCGCCAAGGGCGCTGGCATTGACCTCGGGCCTGCGCTCTACATACTCGCCCGGCGCTTCGAGCGTCTGGAGGAAAGCGGCATTGGCCTCAGTCTTGCGCGCTTCGCCACCGAATTCGGCCGCGACCTCGAATATTATTCCGGCCTCGTCTTCCAGATCGAGGCGGGACAAGGCGACAAGGCAAGCCCGATCGCCGGCGGCGGCCGCTACGATGGGTTGCTGCGCAGTCTTGGCGCAGCCGTGGAGGTGCCGGCGGTCGGCGCCGCCATCCACACCGAGCGCTTGCTCGCTGCCATCGGGGGGCTTGCCTGATGGCCGCGAAGCTCATCATCGCCGTGCCCGCCAAGGGCCGCCTCAAGGATGCGGCCGCCAGCCTGTTCGAGCAGGCGGGCCTCGCTTTGCGGAAAAGCGGCCATGAGCGTGGCTATCGTGGGGTGATCGAGGGGCTCGATGACGTGGAGGTGGTGTTCCTCTCCGCCGCCGAGATCGTGCATCAGCTGAAAGCGGGCCGCATTCATCTTGGGATCACCGGCGAGGATTTGATCCGCGAGACGCTTCCCGACGCCGAGGCCAGAGTGGAGTTCTTGGCGCCGCTTGGCTTCGGCCGCGCCGACGTGGTCGTTGCCGTTCCCGATTGCTGGATCGACGTCGCCTGTATGGCCGATCTGGAAGACGTTGCCGTTCAGTTTGCGCGGACCCATGGCAGGCGTCTGCGCGTTGCCACCAAATATATGAACCTGACCCGGCGTTTCTTCGCGCGGGCCGGCGTCGCGGGATACCGCATCGTGGAGAGCGTGGGCGCCACGGAAGGCACGCCCGCCGCTGGCACGGCGGAGCTGATCGTCGACATCACCACCACCGGCACGACGCTCCGCGCCAATCATTTGAAGCTGTTGCAGGACGGGCTGATCCTGAGGTCGCAGGCTTATCTGGTGGCCGCGCGCGCCGCGGAGCGGAGCCACCCGGCCGTCGAGCTTCGCGACGCCATTCTCGCCCGCCTAACTGTCGATACGAACTGAGAGTCTCTTCATGGTCATCCGTCTCGCGCTCCCGGCGCTGCTCGCGTTCTCCTGGCTTGGCGCGGCCAGCGCGGCGCCTTCGCGCATCATCATTCTGCGCCACGGCGAGAAGGCAGATGCTTGAAAGCATTGCGGCGTGGGGCAAGGCCGCGCGGACGCGCTCGCCGAGTTCTATCTCGGCCGCGACGCCGCAAAGCCTATTTTCACTGGAGGCGAGGCCATTCTCGCCATCACTCTGCATACGCTCAACGGACTGAAGTCCGCAAGCGGCTGCGATACAAAGGGCGCCTCGGAGTGAGGAGCCTCACGCCAGGCTGAGATCCATCTCGCCCCTGGCGCCCGCGCCGTCGCCCCGCGACACTGGCGCGAGGTGATGGCGCCCGGCGCCGTCGGGCTTAAGCTCCAAGAAGCGCTCATGGTAGGCGACGAGGCTCGAGCGGTGGCCGATCGAGACGATGGCCGTGCCCGGCAAGCGCTCGAGCAGAAGGCGGTAGAGCATCTCCTCGGCACGCTCGTCGAGCGCACTGGTCGCTTCGTCGAGGAACAGCCAATCGGGCTTCTGCAGCAGCGCGCGCGCGATCGACAGCCGCTGCTGCTCGCCGACGGAAAGCTGGTCGGCCCAATAGGCGGTCTCGTCGAGCCTGTCCTGCAAAGCCCCGAGCCCGGTGGCCGATAGGACGTCGTCGATCTCGGCAGGGGAAAATGCATTTTCTGGTCCGGGATAGGCGAGCGCTCCCCTGAGCGTGCCAAGGGGCAGATAAGACCGCTGCGGCAGGACCAGGAGATCGGCGCCGTGCGGGACGCGAATGATGCCGGAGCCGAACGGCCAAACGCCGCCCAGCGCCCGGAATAGGCTCGTCTTGCCTGAGCCGGAAGGCCCCGTCACCAGCACATGCTCGCCCGGCTCGATGACGAGACCGGAGACGCGCACGATCTCCTCGCCATTCGGCAGGCCGACGATCAGCTCTTCGGCGAGAAGGGCGGTACCGCCATCGCTCACATGCTCGACGCGGGGAGCAGCGCTGTCGAGCGACCGCGCCCAATCAATCGAGGCGTCGAAGCCCGCGAGTCGGTTCAGCACCGCCTTCCAATCGGCAATTTCCGGGTAGGCCTTGACGAAGAAGGACAGCGCGCCCTGCACCTGGCCGAACGCCGATGCGATCTGCATCAGGCCGCCCAGCATCATGGAGCCAGCAAAATAGAGCGGGCTCACCACGATGAAAGGGAAGATGATGGCGACCTGCGAATAGCCCTGGGTGAGGAAGGTCAGCCGCTTGGTGCGCTGCATGATCCCGTACCAATTGCCGACTACGCGCCCGAAGCGATCGAGCAGGCGCTCCTCCTCGGCGCGCTCGCCGGCGAGCAGCGTCACTTCTTCGGCGTTCTCGCGCAACCGCACCAGCGAGAAGCGGAAGTCCGCCTCATAGCGCTGCTGGTCGAAATTGAGGCGGATCAGGGGACGCCCGACAAGATGGGTCACCCAGGTGCCGATGACGGCGTAGATCAGCGCGGCCCAGACGAGATAGCCGGGAATGTTGAAGGACTTCGAGCCGATCATGAGCGGGCTGCCCGATGACAGGTTCCACAGGATCACCACGAAGGAGACGAGGGTGACGATGGAGCCGAGCAGCGAAATGCCGATGTCGAGCGTGCCGTTGATGAACTGCCTGATGTCGTCGGCGATGCGCTGGTCTGGATTGTCGGCCGAATCGCCTTTTAGCCGCATGCGGTAATGCGTGCCTTGGCCGAGCCAGCGTCCGAGATAGCGCGTGGTAAGCCAGCGGCGCCACCTGATCTGCAGCCATTGCTGCAGATAGAGCTGATAGACGGCGCTGACGATGAAGACCGCCGCGAGCAGGCTGAACACGCCGAGCTGGGAGATGAAAACGTCCCAGTCCTTGTTCTGCAGCGAGTCGTAAAAGGCTTTGTACCAGGTGTTGAAGCGCACGTTCAGCCAGACCTGAAACAGCTGCAGCGCGATCACGGTGGCAAGCAGCACGCGTCCCGCCCAGCGGTCCTCCGAGCGGAAATAGGGGAGCGCGATGCGCGCGAACTCTCGGGTTGAATTACGGAATCCGGCCAAACCAGGGATGCTCCAGGGGGCTGCGAGGAGTTGAGCGCTATGCGCTGAGGACGATAGGGCGCGAGCAGGCGCTTGGGAAATTACGTTTGCGTAAGCCTAGGGAACCCGCCTGGTAGGAATAAAGCAGAAAGGGCGGCCAATGGCCGCCCTTTCCTTAACCGACAGTCCCGATTTCTGGTCTGATTACATCATGTCCATGCCGCCCATGCCGCCGCCCGGCATGTGCGAATGCTCATCCTTCTTCTTCGGCGACTCGGCGACGCCAGCCTCGGTGGTGACGAGGAGACCGGCGACGGAGGCTGCATCCTGCAGCGCCGTGCGCACGACCTTGGCGGGGTCGATGATGCCTTTCTCGACGAGATCGACATACTCATTGTTCTGCGCGTCATAGCCGAAGGTCGGCGATTTCTGGTCGAGCACCCGGCCCACTACGATCGAGCCTTCGACGCCCGCATTCTCGGCGATCTGGCGGATCGGAGCCTGTAGCGCGCGGCGGACGATGTTGATGCCGGCCTCCTGGTCCTCGTTGTCGCCCTTGACCTTCAGCGACTTCGAAGCCCACAGCAGAGCGACCCCACCGCCGGGCACGATGCCCTCCTCGACGGCGGCCCGGGTCGCGTTCAGCGCATCGTCGACGCGATCCTTCTTCTCCTTGACCTCCACTTCCGTGGCGCCGCCGACCTTGATCACGGCAACGCCGCCGGCGAGCTTGGCCAACCGCTCCTGCAGCTTCTCCTTGTCGTAATCGGAGGTGGTATCCTCGATCTGCTGCTTGATCTGGCCGATACGGGATTCGATATCGGTCTTCTTGCCGGAACCGCCGACGATGGTCGTGTCGTCCTTGGTGATGGTGACCCGCTTGGCCTTGCCGAGCATCTGCACGGTGACGTTTTCGAGCTTGATGCCGAGATCCTCGGAGATCAGCTCACCGCCGGTGAGCACGGCGATGTCCTGCAGCATGGCCTTGCGGCGGTCGCCGAAGCCAGGGGCCTTTACGGCGGCAACCTTCAACCCGCCGCGCAGCTTGTTGACCACGAGGGTGGCCAGCGCCTCGCCCTCGACGTCCTCGGCGATGACCAGCAGCGGCTTGCCCGACTGCACCACCTGCTCGAGCAGCGGCAACAGCGCTTGCAGACCGGAGAGCTTCTTCTCGTAGATGAGGATGTAGGGGCTTTCGAGCTCCGCCACCATCTTCTCGGCGTTGGTGATGAAGTAGGGCGAGATATAGCCGCGGTCGAACTGCATGCCTTCGACCACTTCGAGCTCGCTTTCGAGGCTCTTCGCTTCCTCGACGGTGATCACGCCTTCATTGCCGACCTTCTGCATGGCCTTGGCGATCATGTCGCCGATGGCCTTTTCGCCGTTGGCCGAAATGGTGCCGACCTGTGCGATCTCGGCCGACCCGCTCACCTTCTTGGCGCGCTTCTTGATGTCGGCGATGACCTCGGCCACGGCCTTGTCGATGCCGCGCTTCAGGTCCATCGGGTTCATGCCGGCGGCCACGGATTTTAGACCCTCGCGCACGATGGCCTGGGCGAGCAGCGTGGCGGTCGTGGTGCCGTCCCCGGCGGTGTCGTTGGTCTTCGACGCCACTTCGCGCAGCATCTGCGCGCCCATGTTCTCGAACTTGTCCTCGAGCTCGATCTCCTTGGCGACGGTAACGCCGTCCTTGGTGGAGCGCGGAGCGCCGAAGGATTTCTCTAAGATGACGTTACGGCCCTTGGGCCCGAGCGTGACCTTGACCGCATTGGCCAGGATGTCGACGCCGCGCATCATCCGCTCGCGGGCGTCGGCGGCAAATCTTACGTCTTTCGCTGCCATTTCACTTTTCTCCGTTGATGTCTTGTCGTCTTGAGGTGGGGACGCTTCAGCCGAGGATGCCCATGATGTCGGACTCCTTCATGATCAGCAGCTCCTCGCCGTCGATCTTGACCTCGGTGCCGGACCATTTGCCGAACAGCACCTTGTCGCCGGCTTTGACTCCCATGGGCTGCAGCTTGCCGTCCTCGCCGCGCGCGCCGGGGCCAGCCGCAACCACTTGGCCCGTCTGGGGCTTTTCCGCCGCCGTATCTGGGATGATGATGCCGCCTTTGGTCTTGAGCTCCTCCTCGAGCCGCCGAACGACGACGCGATCATGGAGCGGACGAAATTTCATGGGTTTTCTCCTGAGATGACTGGGATCAGGGTGTAAGGGATGGGTTCGTTGGCACTCATAGAAGTTGAGTGCTAACGAACGCCCTATGGATAACGGGAGCGCTGGCCCCCTGTCAAGCAAACCGGCGAGGCGCGAGCCCGGAAAATGCTTCACCCGGGCCGCTTCTTGACCATGATGGCAAGCGCCGCAAGCGCGCCGAACCAAGCAGCGGATCGAGCAAGTCGGCGCTGACCGGGACCCATCCAGAAGCGGCTCTTCCCTAAGATCAAGTGCTTGACCGGCCTTTCTCGCTGTCCATATGGACGAGCAGTGCCGCGGGATAGCGCTCCCCGGCGGCAGCACCCGCGGGTAGCGCGCGTGCGAGTGCCGCAAGGTCATTGGGTGAAAGATCGACCTTGAGAGCGCCCAAGGCCTCGGTCAGACGATCGCGCCGCCTCGCGCCGACCAAGGGGACGATATCGGAACCTTGTGCCGCGACCCAGGCGATCGCCACCTGCGCCACGGACGCTCCGAGCTCGCCCGCGATTCCCTGCAGTTTATCGACCAAGGCAAGATTGGCCTCCAAATTCGCGCCCTGGAAGCGCGGACTGTTCCCACGGAAATCGCGCTCGCCCTCGCGCGCCTTCGACCAATGGCCACTGATCAGCCCGCGGGAAAGCACGCCATAGGCGGTGATGCCGATCTGAAGCTCGCGGCAGACCGGCAGGATCTCAGTCTCGATCCCGCGCGAGATCAGCGAGTATTCGATCTGCAAATCGCTGATCGGATGCACGGCGTGGGCGCGGCGGATGGTCTCCGCGCCCACCTCCGAAAGCCCCACATAGCGGACATAGCCGGCCTTCACCATGTCGGCGATCGCCCCGATCGTGTCTTCGACGGGTACGTTCGGATCGAGCCGCGACGGGCGGTAGATGTCGATATGATCGACGCCGAGCCGGCGCAGCGAATAAGCGAGGAAGTTCTTCACGGCGAGTGGCCTGGAATCATAACCCGACCAATTTCCGGCCGGATCGCGGAGCGCGCCGAATTTGAC
>Ga0315293_10001281_pt1 | contig 24342 bp, 34 predicted proteins | sample YL17G13_20_MG_FD_203071 | JGI IMG/M metagenome (GOLD analysis project Ga0315293, IMG submission 203071) | Sediment microbial communities from Yellowstone Lake, YNP, Wyoming, USA - YL17G13_20 | ecosystem: Environmental > Aquatic > Freshwater > Lake > Sediment | place: USA: Wyoming | collected...
TTGAATAGGTATTTCTTCCATTTTGATTACCTCAATATTTTATGTTATAACAGCAATCTATTTAAATCTTTAGGTTGTTCACTACTTCTAAAAGACTACAATCTAAGGACGCCTGCCCTCGGCACGTTGCACTACGCTTCCACTCTCAATCCTATGCTGAATCTCTCGGTCGTGATTTCGTCTGCGTGGCCGATTTCGATGCTTTCTATCTTCATCGTGCCTTTGATGTCGTCTAAGAGGGGGGTTAGCTCCTCATCATCGATTATGACCTTCTTCAGTATCGCATTCAGCGGCATCTTCCGTGATGTCTTGTACTGGCGTAATGATGAAATTATGTCAGTTGCCATCTCGCCCATCTTTTCAGCTTCTTTGTCAATCAGGTTCTCATCAACGCCAGGCCATTTCTCCACATGTACCGACTTCTTTTTTTCGAATTTCGCGAAGAAGTCCTGGTAAATTTCTTCAGTGATGAAAGGCGCGAACGGCGCGAGCAGCTTTGCGATGGTGAGCAGGCAGGTGTACAGCGTGAACTGCGCATCTCTTTTTCCTTTCTCGTCAGAATCGTCTGCCGTTGCTTCGCGACGGCTTGCGGCCGAATAGAGCCTGTGCTTTATCATCTCGATATAATAATCAGCCAGCTCGTGCCAGACAAATCCCTCTATCTCATTCATGGCTTCATTGAACTGGTAATTATCTAGGTGCTTTGTGGCCTGCTTGACGAGTTTTTGCAGCTTTGTCAGAATCCATTTGTCCGCGGTTTCAAGCTCGTCCGGCGAGATTATGACCGGCTTGCTTTTGAGATGCATCTTCCCGAACTGGAGTATATTAAAAATCTTGTTGTAGAACTTCTCCGCGTGTTCGACTTCCTTCCACGAAAAAGGCAGGTCGCTTCCCACAGCTCCTTTGGTGGCCCAGTATCTCAACGCGTCCACAGAATACTTTTCCAGCGCATCCTTTGCTGTTATGAAGTTCCCAAGCGATTTGCTCATCTTCCTGCCGTCCTCGCCGAGGACCATGCCGTTTATCATCACGTTTTTGTACGAAGGCAGTCCAGTGAGCATGATTGAACGAAGCATCAGGTAATAATCCCATGTTCTTATTATATCAGCTCCGTTTGGCTGTAGGTCAGCCGGTATCATCCTCCTCCAGTCAGTTATCTTCGCGTGTGAGGGGTGCTTTGACGGAGATGGCCAGCCGGCATGCCAGTAGTTGCTCATCGACGAATCCATCCACGTGTCAAACCTGTCCGTCTCGCCCCTTGCTTCTGAGCCGCACTTCACGCACTTCTTTTTCTTATTGGAAGGGTCAACAGGCAGCTCGTCTTCATCAGCGATTATCAGCTCCCCGCATTCGCAGTACCACGCAGGAATCGGGGTTCCGTAAACCTTTTGCCTGGATACCACCCAGTCCCAGTCCATGGACGAGGCCCACTGTATCTGCCTGAGCTTCATGTGGTCAGGATACCATCCGGCGCGTTTCGTCTCTTCAATCACATGATTGCTGAACTGCGTTGCATGCAGGAACCACTGCTCCTTGTTGAATATCTCTATCGGAGTCTTGCACCTCCAGCAGATGCCGACATTCTGCTGCAAGTCCTCCTCTTTCATGAGCAGCCCTGCTGCTGCAAGGTCTTTCACAATCTCTTTCTTCGCGGAGTTCAGATCAATACCCTGGTATTTGCCAGCAGCATGGGTCATCACGCCCTTTTCATCAATCGCTTCTATTATCGGCAGCTGGTGCCTGAACGTCCACGCGACGTCCTGCTTGTCACCAAATGTGCATATCATCACGATGCCTGTGCCGAACGCCGGGTCAACAGCGTCGCTTTTTATTACATCGACTTCCTGGCCAAACAGCGGCACGATGGCACGCCTGCCTGCGATTTCTTTGTACCGTTCGTCATCAGGATGAACAGCAATGGCAACGCATGCAGGCAGCAGCTCTGGCCTGGTGGTCGCGATTGCAATATGACCCTCGCCCAGACCGTTTGACGCCTCTGGCGTCCCTGAGATTGAAAATTTCAGATGGTATAATCTCGCCCCGCGCTCCCTGTACTCCACCTCTGCGTCCGCAATGGCGGTTCTGCAGCTCGGGCACCAGTTTATCGGATGCTTTCCGCGGTAGGCAGCCCCCTTCCTTACGAGCTCGAGAAATGAGAGCTGTATCATTCTTATGTAATCCTTATCCGATGTCCTGTATTCCAGCGACCAGTCGCATGATGTCGCAATCAGCTGTATCACTTTTTTCATTTCCTTTACGTACTTGTCTGTCCATTCATCGCACCACTCCTTCCACTTCTCTCTCGGTACCTCGCTGCTCTTTTTTCCTTTCCACTGCTCGACCTTGCTTTCTGTCGGAAGGCCGTGCACGTCCCAGCCCTGCGGGAAGTGGACGTTGAATCCCTGCATGCGCTTATAGCGCGCGACGAAATCGAAGTAGCACCAGTTCAGGACATTGCCTATGTGGAAGTCGCCCGAGGGGTATGGAGGAGGGGTGTCTATAGAAAATATCCTACCCAGATTTGCGTCAAAGGCATACACGCAATTGTCCTCCCAGAATTTTATCCAGTTTCTTTCAGCTTCCTTGGCGTCGTATTTGCCACCCCTTTCTTTGGGCTTCTCCTTTTCAGCCTTCTTCCCGGCATCTTTTTTCACTTTCGGGTTTGGTTTCATGCTCAAAAATCCCTCAGGCTTTTTTTATTAAGTATTTTCGCTGCCTTGCTCATGACATCCTTCGTGTTTTTGTACTCAATCTTATTAAGTGCCTCGTCAAGTTTAAACCATTTTGCTTCCTTTATTTCCCACGAAATCTTCGTCTCTTTTTTCTTGGTCTCCACCAGAAAGAATTTCACAATTTTGAATATGGACTCTCCTTTTAGCTTATAGAAATACTTAATCTCACCAAGAAGTTCAACAATCCGCAGATTTTGCAATCCGGTCTCTTCCCGGATTTCGCGCAAAGCAGCCTGCTCGCTGGTCTCACCCTTTTCTATCAGCCCCTTCGGCAGCGCCCACCTGCCGTAGCTGTCCTTTATCAGCAATATTTCCACATCGCCATCCCTGCGGAACACCACGCCGCCGGCGGAGATTTCTGTTTTTACCATATACGTCACCCAGTTATTGTCGAAGCAGCTTCCCCTCCACCTTCACCCCAACCACCCCTGATATGTGGAGAACATCAGGTTATCGTTCAACCTATCAAAAGGCAGGGAGTGTTTATGGGGGCGGGACGGCGGGATTCTGAGTCCAATATTGAAATATTTTTCACTTCTTTTCCATGATTATCAGGCTTTCCCTTAAAAGTCCCTTCTTTTCCGTGCGGTTTGCAAGCGCATAGCGCTTGTTCAGCACAAAGATGTTTTTGACATCGAACCCGAATTTCTCAGCAAGATATGCCAGTATTAAATCACTGTCTACAATCTGGTTTTCCAAAAACCCGTTGCCGACCACTATAGCTACTTTCGCACCGTGTTTGCACACCCGGTACATCTCTTCCAGCACAGCATTCATGTCAGTGAAGTACGGCTTGCTTGAGTCCGGGAGTTCAACATCAGTTGTCAGATAATTATATTCTTCCCTCAGCCCGATGTACGAGCGCACAGCAGGGTGCGCAGTTATTCTCATTCCGCTTACGATGAAATCTTCTATCGCATAGACCTTGGTGTAATCTATCTGGTTCAGGTACGGCGGGGAGGTGATTATTGCGTCAATGCTGTTGTCGGCAGCATTCATTCTTCTGGCGTCGCACTGCTCAACGAGAGGCGTTTTTTGGTGCGCTGTCTGTTCCAGGTCCTTTATCATCTTACGGATTATACGCTTCAGCATGAAACGCAGCGGCGGGCTATGCTTCTTCTTTATTTTTATCACAGCCCCGTCCTTCCATGCATAGCTCACTGACAGCGCTGCCTTGACCAGCGCGAGCAGGAAGAAGCATTTTGTATCCTCATCCGCGATTTCCGCTATCCTTTGCTTGAAGAAGAATACATCATCAAGCGCGTATTTTGAAAAAGCGCGATACATTATTGCCGGTGCATCGCCTGGCTTGGGTTTTTCGAACCGCTTTTTCAGCAGGTCCTGCGCAGCGATTTTTAGTTTTTCAGTATGGTATTCCCTGGTTTTTACATAAGAGGCAAAAACAGATATCGGCAGCACATCATACCCTATCGATTCGATGGAACGCTGCTTGCACGCAAGCAGTGTGGTCCCAGAACCGCAAAAAGGGTCCAGCACCACGGCATCCCTCCTCAGATTAAACATGTCCATTAATTTTATTACAAGCTCGGCCGAAAATCCTTCCTTGTAATAGAACCAGTTGTACACAGGCACTCCTTTGTTGGGCACGAACGTCGCAAGCTCGCCCCACTCTGGTCTGTCAATAAGCAGTTTTTTGAATCTGCCCAGTTTTTCCATAATATCTAATGCCCTGACTAATTTTATATGTTAATCTGTTGAAACATTAAGTGATACATGGTGAACAAACCGCAGATTTCAACCTGGCAAATAGTAAGTTTGTTCATCTGTATCAACCGTTTACAAATCCACGACTAAAACCGTGGATTGTAAAAACAACGAGTTGATATCATGCCAGTCATTGTAATTTCAGGCGTCCCGGGCGCTGGTTCGTCGACAATAGCAAAGCTGCTCGCTAAAAAGCTGGGCCTGAAGCATTTTTCCCTGGGAGACGCAAGCAAGGAGTTTGGCCAAGGCAAGGAAACAGAGAAGGCCATCAGCTATTTGCAGTCAGAAAGTGGCAGAAGCAGGAGCTTTCATGAGAAGATGGACGAGCATCAGCGCGAGATAGCAAAGTCAGGCAATGTAGTGATAGATGCAAAGCTCGGTATAAGGATGCTCAAAGGCATGACTGATTTTTCAGTCTGGCTGGAATGCCCCGTCCAGACAAGGGCAGAAAGAGTGGCAAAAAGAGACAGCGTTCCCGTGGATGTTGCGTTAAAAACAATAAAGACCAAGGAAGAGATTGAAAAAAAGACATGGAAGGATATCTACGGGTTTGATTATTTTGACCAGGAAGGGGAAGCAAAGCTGGTCATAGAAACAGGCAACAAAACACCAGAAGAGATAGTGAATATTATAATAGAAGGAATGAAAAGAAAGGGCTCGTAGTTTGGTTTGCTTGCAAACTGAACTGCAGCACAACGAATGTTGGGCTCGTAGTCTAGCCCGGAAACCAAGCCGTACGACGTCCGAAGGACGTCTCTGCGGCGGCAGGATAGACGCCGCGTTCGCAATAACCCTTTTATTCGTGAGGTCGGAAATGCAATCGTAACTGGATCCAAGCGCCGCTTGGATATTATTTTCGCATTTCCTCCAATAAAAAGCGTTAACGGAAAAAGGATAAACGGGCCACGCGGAGACCAGGGGTTCAAATCCCCTCGAGTCCACTTGGGCCAGTGGTCTAACCTGGAAACCGTATAACATTTCATAGAAATGTTTCGGACGGAAGGACGCTACCTCGGCATGGTAGAGACTGTGGGTTCAAAAAGCCCTTTTGTGCATGTAAACGCAAACAGACCGACGCCAAAGGCGTCATGCGACTTGCGCTTGCGGAAAACAAGCTTCCGCAACGGCTGTGAAATTCCCGCCTGGTCCATATTTTTATTCGGCGAAGACGGAAATGATACTATGATAAAACTCTTGGTGTTCGATTTGGATGGAACAATAGTAGACAGTAAGGCCTTCTGGAAGACCGCGGTATACAAAATATTGAGGAAAAATGGCTATGCTTTCAGCAAGGAGAAGATCGAGAAAGAAATCGGCCAGAAAAGGCTCCTGGCCACGCTCAAGGAACTGAAAGTGAAAGAAGCAGAACGGATAAAGAGGGAGATAAATCAGTACACCGATTTCAAGGCATGCACATTGAAGCCGTGCCCTAACATAGGCGAGATAAAAAGGCTGCGGCTAAGATACGCCACCTGCCTGCTCACCAATTCTACCCGACTATACACAACAAACATCCTGAAAAAACTCGGTCTCGAGTTAGATTTCATACTGGGAGCTGAGGACGTGGTCAACAAGATAGAGGGCCTCAAGCTTATAGCTAAAAACTTCAAGGTGAAGCCCCACGAGATATTATACATTGCTGACATGTTCAGGGATATCGAGGTAGCAAGGAAATTCGGCTGCCAGGTCGTCCTGCTCAGGATATGCTCGTGGGATAAAAAGAAGCTCATTAAGAGCGAAGCAGAGAACGTGTTGTTGCATGCAGGAAAGCTCTATCATTACTTGAAAAAACTTCCGAATTCGAGTAGGGAACCGAAACTTTATCTGTAGTCATAAAAAGAACGATGTTATTTAAATAATTTGTAAAACCATATTCTTTCGGACCGGTAGCTCAGTCGACCCTTTTACTTTCAAGATTTGGCGCTCTTTGCCTTTTGTCAAAAAGCGCCGGTGGAAAAACAAGAGGGTCGGAGAAATTGGTTAGAGCACTACGCTGATAGTACCGTTTCCAATATGATGAGTTGCTCGCAACTCAAAGGGAAATGAGTAGAAGATAGAGAGAAACCGTAGGTTTCATTCTCTTCTAACGTAGAGGCCGTGAGTTCGAATCTCATCCGGTCCATTTAGTCCAATAGACTGTAGGTGATTCATATGGAATGCCCGATTTGCAAAGAGCGCATGGAAATCGTCAAGATAGAAGGCGTCGTGGTAGATATCTGCCACAAGCACGGTGCCTGGCTCGACAAAGGCGAGATGGAGATAATAATAGAGGCTTCTAAGAAGAGGGGAGAAGCGAACGGCTTTGTTCAGAAAATCTGGAACCGGGCAGACGGGTTTGGATAATATCAGGGAACGATTCGTCGATTATCCACGAAATTCAATCTTGCCAACGAAATCATCCAGAAAAATCACTCCATCATAACATTCTCTTAATATTTCATGAGGAGACGTTGACGTATACAGTGGCGAGCAGTTATCCCTGATGGTTGCGACCACAACGCGCTTTCCTGACTTTCTTACCAGTTGCAACGCGGGCACGTACTTTCCTGCGCCGATTAGTGGAATCGCAACGTCATACAAATCCGAACGAGCATAATCGAGCATGCCTGCGCCCAATGACATATCAACAAATTTTTCGGGTGCGAACCTGGTACTTTCCATCCGTTCATCTCTTCTTATTCTGCTGCCCTGATAATCCATTGGATAGACAGTCACATTGTAGCCGCGGCTTCTAAGGTTGTCATGCACAGCTCGAATTCTTATAGCACCTGCATTATCCTGTGGGTCAAAATTTACAGGCACGGTGTCATAAAAACAGACAGGTTTAACAAGCATGGTTTCTTCTAATCCAAGTTTTTTAGCACTCTCTTCTGCAAGCGCATCTGGCAAAGAGTTATAGTCCGCCCTAAAACCACTGCCGAGAGAATGCACTGCATGGCGTAGCCAAGGTCCTTCAATAAATATCATGGCTCTGTCACTCATCTCAACACCCGAAACATATTTTTTAATACCTTGTAAACTTAATTATGAACTCTTACTCGTGAAGCTATCGCTCTTCCTTTTTGGCGTTCACAGCAGAAGAAATCCAGCACAGGCCCGCTACTAGGAAGAACACGAATGCTATCAGTACAGACAGTCCAAAACTCAGCGTGGTTGTGCCTTCGACCCATTCAATGTTGCCGGCTATCACGCCGCCAAGCAGCATGAATACAGCTCCGAGTATCCACAGGCCCTGAACATAAAAAACATCGCTTGCTGTCATTTTCATTCACCTTAGTGGCCCGCTGATGCACGTTAAAGCACCCATGATTCTTATTTCTCTGTTGAGCTGGTCAACATAAGCGCATGCAATTTCATTATTCGCAGGAACCCCACCAAGACAACTATACCTTTCTGTCTTGTCCTCGAACCCCAGAGTTCTTATGGCATATTTAGCAGGGCACGTCTTTTCAAATGGGCAGACAACATCAATTCGCATTTTATCACACCTTAAAATTTCTCCAGGCTCTCAATGATGTCCCTGTCCTCTTCCATCTGCTTCTTTATGCGATCCACCATGCCGCCAAAGATGTATTCCATTCGCTGTATCTTTCTCAAAAGCGCTGCATTCTCCTTGCGGAGCTCAAGAACCGCGCACCACAGCTGTGATAGCTTGATGTCATCAGCGTTAGAGTAGGCACCGCGATACTTTTGCACCTTTTTCAGGACGTCGTTCAGCCGCTCTTCATCCTCTGGTGACAGGTACTCTTTCCAGTTTTTACTGACCTTGAATAGCATAGTCATTTAAACACCACACAACCGCATTTTACGTTAATCGGTTAAAGTTAATCTCTCCTTAGTAACAAATCTTTAAAAACCTAACGGTAACAGTCATTTTTGGCGTTCTTCGATAGGTTTATAAAACTTTCCATTGCGGGCATTCTTAGATAGCCTTAAAATGATTACCATTAAGTAATATTATGGCCGATAACGAACCTGCGAATCGCACTGAGGAGCAGAAACCCGTGAAAATCGAGTTCGACGAGGAGATGCCCACAACCGATTTGAAGAAGATATACACAGTACCTGTGAAGATGGACAAACAGCTGCTCGGTCTGGTGGAAAAAATCGAGTCGTTGACAGAGAAAATGGGCTACACCAACATTGAGAGCATGGAAAGGATAACGACCATTCTTTCTGAATTGCGAGGCATTATAGCAAGGATACCGGCAGGTAACAAAGAGATAATCGACAAGCTTGCCGGACTCGAGCAGCGCATAGACGGCCTGCAGCTCGAAGAAGGCATTGATTATAGTAAACTCGACAGGCTGGAGAATAAGTTTCAGGGCTTTGGCGAGAAGCTGGACAGCATAGAAAATCAGTTCATGGTGTTTGATGATAAAATAGACAGCAGGATTCAGGAATTTGACGAAAAATTGGATAGTGCGATGGCTGACGAGAAAATAGACGGAAGGCTTCAGGAATTAGATGAGAAATTGGATGTTGTGATGGCTGACGAGAGGGTTTCTAACAGCATGGAACAGTTGTCAAACAGGCTGCGCAGCATTGAAAACCGTATCGAGACGTTTCATGACATAGAAGACCGTCTTGGCGAGATGGGCGTGGACAAGCAGCGGATAATAAACATAGAAAACAGGCTTGACGAGCTCGCCGCTGTTTCAATCGATATTTTCAAGCTTCTGCAGGGCATGTCCTTTGAGCAGATAAGGGAAAAACTCGAGCTGCTCACAGAGATAGACAAAAGGGCCCGGAACCTGGAGGAAGTGGTGACCGAACTTGCAGATGTTTCCGACAAGGAGACGATAAGATTTGACAGGCTCGACAGCTTTATAGACAAGACAACCATAGAATCCGAAAACCTGAGAGAAGCGGTTGACGAGATGAGAAAATTCATAGATGAGTTCAAGAGCAAGTCGTCAAAGAAGGAACAAATTATAAAAAAGAAGCTTGATAATCTCAACGAGAATGTGAACGCCCTGCTCGACCGCTTTGTAATAGATGCCCTTCAGGACGGCGACAAAAGACTGCTCGAGTTAGAGTCAGCGACAGGCATCTCTTCTGATATTCTTTTAAAGCGTTTGAAAGCACTGGCAGAAATACGCGTAAGGTTGCGCGGCGAAGGCACAGATTTGCTTTGCACGCTGATACGGTAATTAAAATGACATTAACCATTCCCGACTTGAAAGAGAGAATAGTTGTACCTGCTGCCAGTTCTATTTATCCTGAAATAGGCGCGTCTTACAGCCGTCCCGCCTATGAAATGAAATACTCAAACAATCTCGTAATAGGATGCAAAAACTATTATGATTCTGAAGCAGAAATACCAGAAGGTCCAAGGATGTCCACATCAGCAGAAGAGCTTGCCATACAGCTTGGCTATGCGAGAGCAGGCATTAATCTGAGAAGCGAGAAAGCCAATGCATTATATTGCCTCTTGAGAGAAAATTACTGGAATGAATGGCAGTGGACAGCAACAGGGCTGCGCGTTTCTCCTGACATGAGAAAACCACCAGAGCAGCCTGATTACGTTGACGATCAGGGAAACAAATTCTGGCTGCGTCAGGTGCTTATTGGCAATGAAGTGGTCGGAGAGGTTTGTATTCCTGAAGGCAACGGACGCTGGGTTGTCGAGTGGGATGAGGTTTTCGGTTTAGCAAAAATCACAACGGAGAAGATTGATTGGACACGCAAGCCTTACACAACTCAGTCATGGTTCAAGCCAAACCCTTCAAAAGACGAAAAGTCTGGATATCGGGATGTTGCTGTTGGGCGCAGCGGCGGTTGGCTTCGCGATGGGGGCGATGGGTACCTCGGCTTCGTTGCGGACTGCGAGCGCTGGCTTGCGTTTTCCGGCGGCTACCGCCCAGTTCAGGGTTCAGTTCCAGAAATTAGGGCTGAAAGAACGACGACATTTTGAATTGTTTTATATTGATCGTGTGAGGTGTGGTGCATCATGGACAAAAAAACAATAATATTTTCTATTGTGATGGTTCTAGCATTCGCTGGGTCTGTTCATGCCTATTATGATTATTATCCGTACGATTACTACAGTTCTGGTTATTACGACCCATACTCATATTATTCTGATTATGGTTCTGGCTATGATTACTATTCATATCCTTCTGACTACTACAGCTATGACTATGGCTATTATTATCCAGCATATGATTACACTTATTCAACCTACCCGGATTCCTACTACTTTTATTATGAACACACGGATTACGAGCCTTATCAGCCGGCACAAACCTATTATCAGCCATCGTACTGCCAAAACCCGTATGCTAGCGACGGTCAAAAAAATTGTGTTAATTCTGCGGTGTACACATGCAGGGATGGAAGCTGGCTTTTTGACCACAGCGTTCAGTGCTGCCAGTCAGGCGACTGCCAGCCAAGGCAATCTGGCGATTACTGCTATTATTCCAAGTCGTGCTCAAACTACCAGTGCACCACAGGATACCAGCAGTTTTGTCCAGCGCCTGGCACAACAAAAAACGGCATATGCTACTACGGCTCAAACAGCTGCACATCAAGCGGCTGCATGACGAGCAAATGTGTCTTGCAGTCAAACCAGAGGTGCGACGCTGACCAGGGCTGTGTTTCTACGCCATGCGATGACTCGCTCTGCGATTCAAAGGACGGGTGGTACTGCCGCGGTGGTGACGTCACCCGCGAATTCAGGGATTATTATTGTTCACAGTCGTCTGGCCAGACATGCAGCTACACCATAACGCAGAGTGAGACCAAGAGGGACGGCTGGGAGTGTGACGGCGATTACAAACAATACGTACATTACACATGCGCAAACGGAGAGATATCCCTTTCGGTTTCAAGTAGGACGTTCTGTCAGAACGGCTGCCAGAACGGAATGTGCAGGCAGGAGACATGCAACAGCGATTGTGGAAGCCAGAGCGGTTTCTTCGGGGACAGGTTCTGCAAATACGGCGATGTCTACAGGCAGTTCAGGAATTACTATTGTTCAGGTTCATCCTGTCAGTACACAACAGAAGACAGGAGGGTAGAAACCTGCAATGGTTACTGCAGCAACGGCCAGTGCGATTATAATCATGAAAACTGCGACGACAAAGATGGTTTCTACGGCACCGAATTCTGCAAGTACGGCAATGTATATCAGGAATACAGGAACTACTACGGCTCTGGTTCATACTGCTACTACAATTCGGAAGACAGGCTGAAAGAGAGCTGCAGTAATGGCTGCAGCAGTGGTGAGTGCATCAATGATAACGGCGAGAGATGCGAAGTTGACATTGATATAAGAAATTACCAGTTCGCCCCGCAGACAATAACCGTGCCTCCAGGCGCTTTGGTGGTCTGGACAAATCGTGGTGACAGAGACCAGACAGTCACCAGTGATGATAATATTTTCAATTCAGGAAACATTGAGCCCGGAGAGGTCTACAGACGCACCTTCCTGGAGCTGGGCGAGTTCGACTACCACTCCAGTTTTAGCACAGATATGCAAGGCACAGTGCGCGTTTCAAGGTATGCAACATGCAATAATGCGGGATGCGATAACAGATGCGTAGGCAATGTCTGGTATTATGGAGGGCAGACCACAGACGGCTGCCAAAACCTAAGGCTGGACTGCGACTCACAGGATTCAAACCTCGGCGCGCCTTTTTGCAAGGACAGTGATGTTTACGTGAGATACAGGGATTCGTCCTGCTCGCAGAGCTACGGCGGCTGTGACAGCAAAATTTATGATAAAAAGGTTCAAGATTGCACTGGTGGATGCAGCAATGGCCAGTGCATCGGGCAAGGTCAGCCGCAGCCTGGTGTTTGTGAAAATAAATGCGACGCTTGGAGCGACTGGTATCGAGTCGACAATCAGATGGAGCGCAGGCAGACCTGCTACAGCTACATAAGAGCAGGCAGTTCTTGTATTTTATCGAAAACCTTTACAGCAATACAGCGCGCGCCTGCTGGTCAAGTCGGCGTTTCGCTGGAAAAGGAAAAATCATTCCAGTTCGGATTTAATATCTCACAAACGCGCCAGGACGACCAGATGACGCGCGATCCGACAAGGCTGTACAACGGATTGATTTTCGGAAGCAATGAGGTGAGATTCTCGCTTGCAAAAGGAACATACATCAACAAGCTCTCATTCAACGTGGATGGTAAGAACAACTATGGAAACCTGCTTGTCTACCTCGGTGACAAACTGATATATGGAAAAAATCCTGACACAGGTTACGCAGAGATTACTGTGGACGAGACGCTTGACCAGGACACCGAGCTTATCATAAGGGCATCAAGCTCTGAGTGGAAAATCTGGGCTCCGAACGCATTCGACCTCGGAAAGATAACGCTCTCAGTCAGGACAGACGTTGTCGAGAAGGACTCATTCGATATGGAGATTTATCAGGACGAGTACGACGGTTTCACAAAAGGCGAGATACAAATCACGCCGACAGACGGCTTTGACATATTCCTTAACGGAAACCGGCTGGCCAATAACCAGCGGTTCGACAAATCCGACCTGAAGGTTGGCGTGAACACGTTCGAATTCGTTCCCCGTCCAGGCCGAAGCTACTCAGGAACAGTCGTGGTGAACGTTTTCTACCGAAGCGATAGCTGAATGGATGGAGATTTTTAATTATTTGTATGCATGAGAAACACGAATTTCATGCGCCCAGTCATGAGCCATTTCGAGAATTCGCAAAGGAACTGCGCTATCATCATTATGAACCAGAATTATTCCTGAATCAGGAAGATATGATACTTTAGCTCCTCCTTCATCTACCTCTCTCTTAAAAGTTTCATAGCCTGGCAATTCTTCTATTTTTCCTCCGTAAAATATATCAAAAAGAACAGAACCTACCAAATCATAATTTTCCATAATTCATTCATCTCCCGGAAATATTTAAATTAGACCCAGGAGATAATATATCAAATTTTTTTTAGAAATATTATCCTCTTTTCCAAACACCAGAATAAACCTGCAGCTAAACCTGTACGGAGGATTCGCTTGCGGGTATTCTTCTTCAGTTTCTGATTCGTACATCCGAATTCTGTAATTTTTGAAAATATCCTTGAGCAGCATTCTAGCTTCATCCATTGTGTAGAGTGGCTCGTTTCCAAACGTAATAGTTTCACCATCCCTTCCAACTCTTCTTATATCGACTGCAAAATCGATGATAACCTTTCCTTTCGGCTTCAGCACACGGTCGATTTCACTGAAGATTTTTATCAGCATCTTTTTTTGAAAAAGATGCAGCGTTCCAGCAGAGAATATGCCATCGAATGAGTTATTAGCAAATGGAAATTTCTTTATAACATTAAATGCCTTGGTTTTCAGCTTATTCCTGTATATTTCTGGGGTTGTATGCCAGAGCTTGCTTAGCGCACTCTCGTCGATATCAGAAGCAACAACAAGCTCGGCTTTTTTCAACAGGTTCAGATTATAGCGGCCATCGCCAGCTGCTAGATTCAGCCACTTGCCAGTGATGTTTGTCTTATCCAAGAATTTTAGGGTGAATTTATCGCCAGGACACCAAATAGAGCTCTTGCCAGTCTTGAAATAGTCTATACCCTCGGTGAATACGTTTCTGCTTTCATTTGGCTTGCGAGGCTTTGTTATTCTCTCCATGTTTATATGATAGAATTATTCTTATAAAAAGTAGAAATTTTTATTCGTTATAACGTTTCACGAAGAAAAACTATCAGCCAACAGTCTTAAACATTTTCTCCAAAGGCATTCCTTCATATAAGGAAGCGAATCTTGATAGAATTTCATCTATCCCAGTTTCGTCCATCTCCAGTCTTGAATAAAATTCTCTTTCCCTTCTTCTGCACCGTGCGATATTAGCCAAGGTGAGTTCTGGTTGCAATGGAGTTGGCATATCTACAGTTTTTTCGCCATCCCAGTGTTCTATCACTTTTCTCGAAAGAACAACCCTCTTTACCGGTATCCCCAATAAATCGAGATAATTGTCCATTGCTAGAGCATCGTATGGACCTGACCCTGCATATCCTTTCGCCATCCACTCTATTTCTAATACTTCTCTTGCATCTCTATCCTGAAGAAGATAGGTGCATCTACGAGAATAATGGCCATCCCCAGTTGATAAAAAACCATGTTGTAGGTCAGCGGCGGATAATATATGATTCTGGCGTTGCAATAATTGCTCCCGTGCGTACTCCATGCCTGCTCCATTAGAATTAAAAACAGGAGGACACGTTGTATAACCTCTGGCTTTTATAATTGCAATAGTTCCATGCATTGGATTGCGTCCAGCAGCGACATGAACTTTCATTTTCATCCCTTGTTATTTTTTATGCTCAATTTATTTAAAATGACTGCTTAGCGAGCCCGCCGAGCGCAGCATATAAATCAGCAGCTGTTGTATAGCGCCGGACGCCACTGACCACGCGATCTAGGTCTGCATATTCCGCTCCCCTGAAACCGCTCACTCCCTCCCCTTGGATGTTAAGGGTAGCGGTCAGATTTGCAACTTGGAATGCATGTGCTATATCTATTTCGTCAAGCTCGCCTGCTTGGACCTTTTCCCAGTTTGCCAGAAGATATGCATGCAGTCCTGCCTTGTGGGAATCCCCTGCCCCGGTTTTGTCTACGGCTGGTATTTCACCGTATCTCGAGCCAATAAAACCGCCTTCTGTTTCTCCCCGTTTATCCTGAAACATATAATAGGCTCCTTTGGATGTTGTCACGCCAAATATTCTGAGTCCGTTCCTCAGGTTCAGATATTTTCTACCCAGTAACTGTCCCACTTCCCTGACATCTGATTTTTTTCCACAGATAGCACTGGCTTCTTCATGATTGCAGACGAAAAGGTCGACCTCAGCAAGGACACTGTCGAGTATGCTGTAGTCTTCTATGGTATGCGTGTCGACCGAAGTGAACATTCCCATACTCCTCATTTGAGCTACTCCGCTTGCGAGATTTTCACCACAGTTTCGGTCAAACCCCAGCTTGCATAGGCCAGCATATGCTATGTGTACAATTCTCGGTCCATTCTCCCTGATTTTTGAAAGTACGTCTGGCTCAAAATCAAAATACTGGTTGGCTCCGGGATAGAACTCAATTGTTCTCTCCCCGGAATCAGGAGAAACTTTAACAAAGGAAACCGCTGTCGGGTACCTAGTTCTTATCAGAAGATTCGACACACCAAACTCTTCCTCGAGCCTCTGGCCATATATCCTTCCTGCAACGTCATCGCCGACATAACCCATCACTCCTGTCCTGAAACCCAGTGTTGCAAGAACAGGGGCCCAGTTTCCCAGACCTCCAAGAGCACACTGTCGTAACTCATCTTCGGATACATTCGGCTGCACATCAACACTTCTAAGTTTTCCTCTATAAGGATCGCATGGATCTGTTTCTTCATCCCTTTTCACGTCAGGAACAACAACGCCAAGTCCGAGTATCTCAATATCAGGTGCGCTCAAGTTATCACTCAACCAGCATTTTCGAAGTCAAATATTATTGCCGATAAATTTCTTAAAACGATGACCGATGGGGGATAGAAAAATGAGTTTTGCATTGTTTCATAAAACCTTAAATACCTTCCCATTCTATATAAGAAAATCACTTTCATGGAACCTAATGACGTAAAACCGAATAACGACGCCAAAGCGTCGTTCAGCGGCTTGATACGTCCCGCAGTTGCAGGATGGATTGGAAAGACGTCTTTGCATCGCAGAATTCTACGTGTGTTAGTTGATAGTAGGGTATTAATAATTAACCATCAAAGTATCTGGTGAAAACACATGACAAAAAGAGGCCGTCCGCGACACGGCTCATTGCAATACTGGCCGCGGAGCAGAGCCAAGCGTATTTATCATGCTCCTCACTGGCATCACACGAAAGAGATGAAGGTGCTCGGCTTTGCCGGATGGAAAGCAGGCATGACACACGTGCAATACATTGATTCCAATCCCAAATCGCCGACGACAGGAAAAATCCTCTCAAAATCTGTCACGGTTTTGGATTGTCCCCCGCTTTTCGTTTGCGGCATCCGTTTCTATGGCCGCTCTCATTCTGGTCTGATATCGCTTGGTGAAAAATGGTCTGACAAAATCCCGAAGGATATCGAAATCACAAAGAAGGCCACCCCTGCAATAAAACAAAGCGAAGTTGATCACTCAAAGGTCATTGATGTCCGTCTTATAGTTGCAAGCCAGCCGAAAAAATCAGGCATGGCAAAAAAGAAGCCAGATGTTTTTGAGCTCGGCCTTGGCGGTGATGACTTGAAGAAAAAAATTGAGTTTGCGGAAAGCCATCTGGGAAAAGAAATCTCAATAAAGGACGTGTTCCGGATAGGCGAATTTATTGACGTATCTGCTGTCACAAAAGGTCATGGCTTTTCAGGTTCTGTGAAGCGGTTCGGAATACGCATCCAGACAAGAAAAGACCAGCAGATGCACAGGCACGTTGGTTCCATCGGCTCGACCGTGCCGAGAAAAGTCGATTGGAGGGTGCCGCAGGCAGGCCAGTACGGTTTCTTCACGCGCACAGAGTATAATAAAAGGCTGCTCATGATTGGTGATGATGCAAAGAAAATCAATCCAAAAGGCGGTTTCCTCAGCTACGGCATGATTCCCGAGCATTTTATATTGCTGGAAGGCTCGGTTCCTGGCTCAACAAAGCGCCTTGTTGTGCTGCAGAAAGGCTCCCGTGCAGGCCGCGAGATGCCAGTCGATATTCAATACATCTCACAGGAGAGCAAGCAAGGAAAGTGATAGTTATGCCCAAGATATACGACCTGAACGGAAACGCTGTTGGCGAAGCGAAGATGCCAAAGATATTCAGCACAAAATATAGGCCGGATGTCATAAAGCGCGCTGTACTTGCGCTGCAATCAGCAAAGCGGCAGCCTTACGGCACTGATGTGCTTGCTGGAAAGCGCACGAGCGCGCATTATCACGGAAAAAGAAAATACAGATTTTCCATGATGAACAAAGAACTCTCAAGAATACCCCGTATACATGGCAAGGGCGCTGGATACATGGCTATGCGTGCACGATTCGCGCCGCACGCGGTAAAAGGCCGTCGAGCTCATCCGCCAAAGGTCGGCAAGGTCTGGGCGCAGAAAGTAAACAAAAAAGAGAGCCTGCTTGCGATAAAGTCCGCGATAGCAGCCACCTCGAATTCAAAGCTTGTCAGGAATCATGGTTACCTGTTCGAAGGTCAGCTTCCAATCATAATGGATGATGAATTTGAAAAAATCTCAAAGACAAAAGAGGTTGAAAAAGTCCTTGAAAAAATAATGGCATCCGATGTGGAAAGATGCAAACGAAGAAAGATACGGCCTGGTCGCGGCAAGATGCGCGGCAGGGCTCATAAAAAAAAGAAGGGTCCCTTGATAATTGTTTCAAGTGAATGCAGTCTTTTGAAGTCTGCAAAGAACATAGCAGGCGTTGATGTAGTGCCTTTGGAAAAACTGGATGCAGAGCTGCTCGCACCTGGCGCACAGGCTGGCAGACTCGCGATATTCACAAAACCCGCATTCGAGAAACTGGATGAAGTCTTCAAGTGATATTATGGCAGAAGAAAAGCCCAAAAAAGTTGAAGAAAAAAAGCCGAGAAAATTGTTAGGCGTACTTAGGAGAGAAAAACCAGTGCCAAAACCTGTTAGAGAGGAGAAAGAGGTTGACGCGCTCGGGATTTTGAAATATGTCTTGATGACAGAGAAGTCAATCAGGATGATCGAAGCTGATAACAAGATGATTTTCGTAGTTGATAGGAAATCTTCAAAAAAAGACGTAAAAGCAGCATTTGAGAAGGCATTCAATTCGCCTGTTGCAATGGTGCGCATACACAACGACCAGAAGGGAAGGAAGCGCGCATTTATAAAATTGAAGACAGCAGGAGCTGCAGGTGAAATCGCAATAAGGTTGGGAATAATCTAAATAGAGAAAAAGAGGAATCAGCATGGGAAAGAATTTGATTCAACAGAGACGCGGGAAAGGGACACCAAGGTATCTTTCACCCGGCCACCGCTTTCTCGGCAAGGTAAGATATCCTTCCGAGCTCTATGGTGGCGTGAAGGAAGGCGTCGTGGTTGACGTGCTGCATGCTCCCGGAAGAACAGCGCCTGTCGCGGTTGTGGACTTTTCAGGAAAGCGCGAGCTCATGATACCTACGGAAGGCCTTTACGTAGGCCAAATAATCCAGTTCGGTGGAAAACCAGAGAGAGGGAACATAGTTTCATTAGCAGATGTGCCAGAAGGTACGAAAATTTTTAATATTGAGCTGAATCCCGGAGATGGCGGAAAGCTGTGCCGTTCATCTGGCTCGTTTTCAATAATGATGGGCCGTGAGCGCAACAGATGTATCGTCAAGCTGCCATCCGGTCATAAAAAAGTCCTGTCCTCACACTGCCTTGCCAGTGTCGGGAGCGTTGCGGGAGCAGGGAGGGTGGAAAAACCATTCGTCAAAGCAGGCGCCAAGTTTCACAAATTACATGCATTCGGTAAGCGCTACCCGACTGTCCGCGGTGTTGCGATGAACCCGGTCGACCACCCGTTCGGCGGTTCTGCGCATCCTGGAAAACAGAAGAGCATATCAAGAAATGCGCCGCCGGGCAGAAAAGTAGGTTCAATCTCGCCGAAGCGCACCGGCAAGAGGAAGAGAAAGAAGTAGGTGAATGAAAAATATTTATGATATTTTACGTCAACGCACCATCGCTAGACGCACCACAGGTGCGTCATTCGGTGGCTGGAGCAAACACGAAAGCGAAATATCCAAACTTCGTTTGGATTTGAGCTATAATTGTGTTTGCGACTTCATCAATAAAAGGGTTGTTTATGGCAAAAAAATTCACATTTCGCGGAAAATCCTTCGAGGAAATTGAGGCGATGAGCTTAGACGACTTTATAAATCTGCTCACAGCGAGACAGAAAAGAACGCTCAGGCGCGGTTTCACTGACAAGCAGAAAAAGCTGCTAGAGAAAGTCAGGAAAGTCAAGGGTCAGGACAGGTTCATAAGAACAAAATGCAGAAACATGATTGTTTTGCCCGAGATGGTAGGCGCAAAGATTGGGGTCTACAGCGGGTTCGAGTACAAGCAGGTTATAATCACTCAGGAGATGATTGGTCATTATCTTGGAGAATTTGTTCTCACAAGAAAGCGCGTTCAGCACTCAGCCCCTGGCTTTGGTGCAACACGCTCAAGCAAGTTCGTGCCTCTGAAATAAGTGATATATATGGGATACACATTTGAACCAAACAGGCGCTATGCAAAAGCATTTGGAAGCAACCTGAGGATTTCCAGGAAAAACGCTGTATTGATTTGCAGGGTCATCCGAAAGAAAAAACTGAAGGTTGCCAAAAGGTTGCTTGAAGACCTGGTGGCGAAGCGAAGAGACCTCGATGGTAGGTATTATTCAAAAACCGTGCCGGAGATTCTGAACCTGTTGAAAAGCTGCGAGAAAAACGCGGATTTTCAGAATCTGAGCAAGGAAAACCTCTTCGTGCATGCGAGCGCCCACCACGGCAGCATTGCCAGACGGAGAAGGAGAAAATCAGGGTTCGGCTCGAGAATGAAGATGACTAATGTTGAAATATTTTTGATAGAGCGCGGTAAACTTAGTATTCCGGATCCGGCAAAGAAAAAAGAGAGAGCAAAGACCGAGCACAAATCAGAACACAAGGCAGACGGGAAAGAAGTCAAACATGAGACAAAGCATGGAGGACATCATAAGGAAAAACAGGAGAATTAAATATGAAAGAGCGGCTGTTCATAAAAAAAGCGAAAGAGCATTCACAGCTCGAGGAGTTCATTAGAGACCAGTTTATCTTGGCGCGAACCGGAAAAATAGACATACAGTACACACCGCTTGGCACAAGGATTATAATATATACTGTCACGCCAGGTCTAGTGATTGGTGCCGGCGGAGAGAGAATCAGGGAAATTGTAGAAAAGCTCAAGGAGCAGTTCGGCTTAGAGAATCCGCAGATAGACGTGCAGAAAATCACAAAGCCGGATTCGGACCCGCATATTGTTGCTCAGAGCATAGCAGCCTCTCTTGAGAGAGGAATCAATTTCAAAAAGCTTGGTAATTTTTATCTTGAACGTGTGATGGATGCCGGAGCAATCGGCTGCGAGATAGTGATATCCGGAAAACTGGGCGGAGAAAAAGCAAGGACCGAGCGGTTCATTGCAGGCTATCTCAAAAAGTGCGGAGAGCCTGCGGAAAGGGACGTTATTAAGGGATTTGCGGTCTCAAGGCCGAGGCAGGGTAGCATCGGTGTTCTCGTGAAGATAATGGTGCGTCACAGCGACAGGAGGGCAAGAATACAGGTGAAAGAGGCGCCCGAGGATGTCGTTGAGGAAAAAGAAGTCCCGAAAAAAGAGGAATAGACATGGCTATTGAGAGAATGAGAAAGCTCAAGGAATTAAGTGAAAAGGAGCTCAACGAAAAACTGAAGGAGCTGAGGCTCGAGCTCTCGAAAGACAAAGCATCGAGCGAAATAGGCACTGTAAAAAATCCAGGAAGAATAAAAGAAATTCGCAAGACAATTGCGAGAATACTCACAATTTTGAATGAAAGGAAATCGAAGAAGGTGAAATAGAAAATGATTTGCCCAAAATGTGGTTTGCCAAAGGAACTCTGCGTTTGCGAAGCAATAGCCAAAGAGAAGCAGAAAATCAAGATATACACGGTCCAGAAAAGGTATGGCAAAGTCGTCACAATCATACAAGGCATCGATCCCGCAGACATAAACATCAAGGACCTGATGAAAAAGCTGAAATCAAAACTTGCCTGTGGAGGAACGTACAAGGAAAGGGAAATCGAGCTGCAGGGAGACCACAGGCAGCGTGCGAAAGAGATACTGGTCAGGGAAGGATTCCCAAAGGATATCATAGAAACCGGGTGACGCCTATACGCACACCTGAAAACATAAAACAGCACGAAATCATCGGGTTGGAGTGCGAAATCAGAAAGACGCAGAATAAATCGCAGATTGGCATACACGGGAGGATAATTGACGAGACCATGAAGACCGTTCTTTTGGAAAGGGACGGCGAAAGGAAGCGGATACAGAAAAAAGGCACGATATTTCGATTGGCATTGGGCGAAAAAAAAGTCGACGTCGACGGGAATTTCATGATTGCACGGCCTGAAGACAGGATAAAAAGAAAAACCAAACGATGGTGAATCCATGACAAAAAATAAAAAACTTGATATCGGGCTTGAAGTGAAGAAACCCAAAGGAAAGTGCGAAGACGACAAATGTCCATGGCACGGGCATCTGAAAGTCAGGGGAAGGGTGTTCAGAGGCGTTGTGGTGTCAGACAGAGCAGCCAGAACAGCCATTGTGGAATGGGATTACTACAATTATATTCCGAAGTATGAGCGGTATGAAAGAAGGAAAACAAGAATATCCGCCTTCAATCCGGCGTGCATCAACGCGAGAATCGGTGATACGGTGACGATAGGTGAGTGCAGGCCGATATCAAAAACCAAGAGGTTCGTGGTTATAGAAAAGGTGTAGTTATGAAACCTGTGTCAGCAAAAATCTCTAAGTCAATCCAGCTCGGTACCAGGCTCAATTGCGTGGATAATACAGGAGCCAAGGAAATGGAGCTCATAGCTGTTATTGGATACAAAGGTGTGCACAGAAGGCTGCCGAAAGCAGGCGTAGCAGATGTTATCGTATGCGCTGTGAAAAAAGGCAAGGAAAAAATGAGAAAGCAGGTTGTCCACGCGGTCATCGTCCGTCAGAGAAAAGAGTACCGCAGGAATGACGGTACGCGCGTGAAGTTCACGGACAACGCAGCAATAATAGTCAATCCAAAGACGTTCGAGCCGACAGGCACAGAAATCCGGACAGTCATCGCAAAGGAAGTGGTTGAAAGGTTTTCAGCAATCGGAAAAATCGCAAGCATAGTTTTGTAGAGTGTGAAAAACATGGCAGATGCAACGTTAACAGAGGATAATAAAGGGATATTAGAATATGTCGCTAGGCTGAATGAAAGGTCAATGATTTTCAATGATAATACGAGAGCAACACGTGCTGCGATTGAACAATGCCATGATCTGAGGCAATACGCTGGCGGGTGGCTTTATGTTATAGCTGCAAATGGCAGGGCATACTGTCTGATAGGACCTGGTGAAATCAATTATCGAGATATCATCGAAGAGAATGCAAAAAGAGTACTCTCCGACGGGCATTCTGATAATCCAAGGATTACGACAATCTTCATAACGAGTGATAAAGGTGTCAAATCATGAAAAAAAAATGGTCTTCCAATTGGAATTCGAGCAAGCAGCCAAGAAAACAGAGAAAATTCCGATACAACGCCCCGCTGCATGTAAGGCAGTCCTTGGTAGCGGCAACGCTGGACAAGAAGCTCAGGAAGGAATTCGGAAAGCGCTCCCTGTCTGTGCGCAGGGGCGATGAAGTTTTGGTCATGCGGGGCTCTTTCAAAGGCAAGATTGGAAAGGTCTCGTCTGTTGACCTTAGAGAATCAAAGGTTTATATTGAAACTGTCAAGAGAAAGAAGGTCTCGGGGCAGGAGATTGAAGTCCCTGTGGACCCGAGCAACCTGAAAATCGTGAGATTGTACATGGAAGACAAGAAGAGAAGAAAGTTCTTTGAGAGGAAGAAGACGAAAGTTGAGAAGAAAAAAGAGAAGTGAGTGTTATGGTAAAAATGAAAAGATTGGCATCCCCGAGGTTCTGGCCCATAGAAAGAAAGATAGGAAGGAAATTCACGATCACGCCAGCCCCGGGTCCGCACAGCACCCAGAAATGTCTCCCGCTCGGAATAGTGCTCAGGGATGTTCTGAAGTACGCTGAAGACATGAAGGAAATAAAGGAGATGCTCAACAAAAAAATAGTGAAAGTGGACGGCAAGACGAGAAAGGACCACAGGTTCTCCCTAGGGTTGATGGATATCATCGAGATAGGCGATGAAGCTTTCCGTGTTGTATCGACCAAGAAAGGATTCGAGCTCAGGGCCATAGGAAAGAATGACGCAGGAGTAAAACTGCTGAAAATAATTGACAAGAAAAACCTGCCCGGAGGCAAGACGCAGCTGAACTGTCATGATGGAAGAAACATCATTCTCAGCAAGGACAACTACAAAACAGGCGACGTGGTTGTTCTTGACCTGGATAAAAATGAGATAAAAGACGTTCTGAAATACAAGAGAGGCTCAGTTGCTTTGGTCACTGGAGGCCGCAACATGGGTGACACAGGTGAGATAGAAGAAATAATAACTATTCGCGGCTTCCAGGCAAACAAGGTTATAATGAAAATAAGAGGTTCGCGAGTTGAAACAAAAAAGGACTATGTTTTTGTCCTGGGAAACGACAAACCATTCATAAAAATTGACTAGATGGTGTGAAAAATGACAGATTCCGAAAACAGGATGCGCGATATCAGAATCGCAAAGATAGTGTTGAACATGGGGTGTGCTACAAAGACGCCGGTAGATAAGGCAAAGACCATCATGGAGAGCATCTCAGGAGAGAAGATAGTGATAACAAAGACGAGGAAACGCTCGACTTTCAATGTGCCAAAGGACAAGCCCATTGGCTGCATGGTGACGATAAGAAAAGACAGGGAAGAATTTTTAAAGCGGTTATTGGTGGCAAAGGAAAACAAACTTAAGCTGTCAAGTTTCGACAAAACAGGCAACGTGTCGTTCGGCATACCTGAATACATAGAGATACCCGGAATGGAATACGACCCAAAAATCGGTGTGCTCGGTCTGGATGTCTGTGTAGCACTGGAAAGGCCCGGTTACAGGGTTGGTAGGAAGAGAATGGGGTCATGGATAGGAAAAAAACACAAGATATCGGCAAATGACGCTGTGATGTTCATGAAAAAAAATTTTGGAGTCGAAATAGAGGAATGATTTTATGAGAAGAAAAGCGGTCAAGAGAAAGAT
>Ga0315293_10001282_pt1 | contig 24339 bp, 24 predicted proteins | sample YL17G13_20_MG_FD_203071 | JGI IMG/M metagenome (GOLD analysis project Ga0315293, IMG submission 203071) | Sediment microbial communities from Yellowstone Lake, YNP, Wyoming, USA - YL17G13_20 | ecosystem: Environmental > Aquatic > Freshwater > Lake > Sediment | place: USA: Wyoming | collected...
TCGCGTCCTCGTTCCCGTCGATCGTCCGGGCGTTCTGGGTGAACGTCCAGATCTTCCTCATCGCCGAGGTGCTGATCCTCGTCCTGGGCCTCGTCGTCGCCGTGCTCCGGAGCCTGCCCGGGGCCGTCTTCTTCCCGGTCCGGCTCCTGACGACCGCGTACGTCGACGTGTTCCGCGCCCTGCCCGGCGTCCTCGTGATCTACATCCTCGGTTTCGGGATCCCGGCCCTGGGCCTGTCCGGGATCCCGGTCGATCCGTTCTTCTATGCTGTCGTCGCCCTCACCCTGGTCTACTCGGCGTACGTCTCGGAGGTCTACCGCTCGGGCATCGAGTCGGTCCACCCGAGCCAGGAGGCGGCGGCCCGGTCTCTGGGCCTCAGTCGCTTCCAGGCCCTCCGCCATGTCATCCTGCCGCAGGCCGTCCGCCGCGTGATCCCGCCTCTCCTGAACGACTTCATTGGGCTCCAGAAGGACACGGTGCTGGTCTCGTACATCGGCGTCGTCGAGATCTTCCGGCAGTCGTACATCCAGCAGGCCGGGAACTTCAACTTCACGCCCTACCTGGTCACCGCCCTCGTCTTCGTCGTGATGACGATCCCGCTCGCCCGGCTGACTGACTGGCTGATGGCCAGGGACAAGCGCCGACAGGCGGCAGGAGGGGTCCGGTGAGCGCGCCCCGGGCCGGCATCGGGCAGGCCCTCGTCATCGAGGGCCTCCACAAGTCGTTCGGGAAGCTGGAGGTGCTGCGGGGCATCGACCTGGCCGTGGCCGAGCACGAGGTGATCTGCCTCATCGGCGCCTCGGGAAGCGGCAAGTCGACGCTCCTGCGCTGCATCAACCTCCTGGAGCCGATCGACGCCGGCCGGATCGTCGTCGACGGCCAGGAGATCACGGCGCCGAAGGTCGACGTCAACCGGATCCGACGCCGGATCGGGATCGTCTTCCAGGCGTTCAACCTGTTCCCCCACATGAGCGTGCTGGACAACGTGACCCTCGGGCCGCGCAAGGCTCTCCGGATGCGGCCGACCGAGGCGGAGGAGCGGGGGCGGTCGCTGCTCCGGCGCTTCGGCCTCGAGGAGAAGGCCCTCGATTTCCCCGACCGACTCTCCGGCGGCCAGCAGCAGCGCGTGGCGATCGTGCGGGCCCTGGCGCTGGAGCCGAGCCTCCTGCTCCTCGACGAGGTGACGAGCGCCCTGGACCCGGAGCTCGTGGCCGAGGTGCTCAACGTGATCCGCGAGCTGGCGGCCGGGGGCATGACGATGCTCATCGCGACCCACGAGATGGGCTTCGCCCGAGACATCGCCGACCGGGTCTGCTTCCTCGACGCCGGGCGCATCCTCGAGGAGGGGCCGCCCGACCGGATCTTCGGGGCGCCCCGCGAGGAGCGGACCCAGCAGTTCCTGCGCCGGATCGTGGAGGCGGGGCGCCTCTAGCCGCCGCCCCCCAGGCCCAGCACCTCGCCCAACGGCACGACCCGCAGCCCGGCCGCCGCGAGGCCCTCCAGGAGCCCCGGCAGCGCGTCGAGCGTGCGCGCCCCTCCCAGCTGCAGGCGGATGATCGAGCCGCCGCTCGCCCGCGACACGACGCGGGCCACGATGTCCGTCGCGATCGGCCCCCCGTCGCCCGGCGCGGTGCCGTCGTCCGGGTCCACGTCCCAGCCGACCGCCCACGTCCAGCCGGCCGTGCCCGCCGCCAGGAGCGCGTCGGCCCCTGCTCCGGCCGGGGTGGGCCGGAGCCACGGAGCGGTCGATCGACCCAGCGCCGGCAGGAGTGCGGCGTCGTCGGCGCGGAGGACCGCCGCGAGCCGCGCCGCGTCGTCGGCGGGGGCCAGGAGGCCGGCCACCAGGGAGCCGGATCCGGCCAGGCGGCGCAGGACGGCCGCTCCATCCGGGTCGTCGAGGGCCGCCGCCGCCACGAAGACGGTGGCGGGGACGCTGCCCACGGCGAGCCACTGCACGATCGCGGCCGCCCCGCCCGGCCCGGCGCCGGCCCCCCCGGCGTATTCGAACGTCAGGGCGACGCCGTCCAGTCCCGCGGGACCCCGATCGACCAGCGCGGCGCTGCCGTCCGGCGGGAGCGTCGGGAACGGGCCCGCGGAGGTGACGGCTCCCGGGTTGTCGGTCGGCGAGCCGCTCGCCGGCGGCAGGTTCTCCGGATCCACGACGGCGCCGAGGATGTACGACAGCTGCCAGCCGACCTCGATCCGGTCCGGCCGGTACGCGGGCGATTCCGGGTCGAGCGACGGATACCGGGCCCGGTTCCAGTAGGCGAGGCTCTGCGGCGTGGTCTCGAAGCGCTTCGCGAGGGTGATGAGCGTGTCCCCGGCCCGAACCGTGTAGGCCGCGAAGGTCGGGGCCGGGGTGGGGGTCGGGCGGAACGGGCGGTCGGGGCCGGAGGCCGACGGCGAGGTGGCTGGGGTCCCGGCCGGCGGGGACGAGGCACCCAGACGGGCGCTCCCGCCGGGGAGGGTGCAGGCCGTCGCGAGCCACGCCACGGCGGCGAGCGCGAGGAGGCGGAAGGGCAGGCGGCGACGGCGTTGCACGCCGCGATGCTAGGCTGTCGGCCCCCCGGGTGCGCGCGATGCCGCGCCGTCGACCCCAGCCCCGTCGACCGCAGCCCCGTCCTCCGTGGTGGCTCGCGGGTCGAACGGGGTCGGCGCCTGGAGGGTCAGCTCGCCCGCGAGCGCCAGGCCTTCCTCGGCCGTCGCGATCTGGTCGCGGCCGCGCCGCTTCGCCACGAAACAGGCCCGGTCCGCCGCGAGGAGCACCTCGTCGGCGGTCGGACCGTACTCGGGATAGGTGGCCACGCCGATCGAGGCCGACACGTGCCCGCCGCCGCGCCGCTGGCCCCAGTCGAGGGTGATCGCGTTGAGCCTGGACCGGATGCGCCCGGCGAGGGCGACGGTCCCGGCGGCGTCCGTGGCCGGGCAGATGACGGTGAACTCGTCGCCGCCGTAGCGGAAGACGTGATCCGAGTCGCGGCAGGCGTCGCGGATGGCGGCGGCGACCGATCGCAGGAGATCGTCCCCCGCCTGGTGGCCCAGCCGGTCGTTCACGTTCTTGAACGCGTCGAGGTCCAGCATGAGGATCCCGAAGCGCTCCTGGGTCTCGACGCTCCGGGCCAGCCACTCCGCGAAGGTGCCCTGGTTGAGGAGGCCGGTCAGGTCGTCGGTCTGGGCCTCGATCTCCATCGCCCGGAAGGCCTCGGCGTTGCGGACGGCGATCGACGCCTGCGCCGCGAAGAGCTGGACCAGCTCGAAGTCGTCCTCGTCGAAGCGCTCCTCGGTTCCCAGGCGCTCGAGCGACACCACGCCGCGGACGCCGTCCCGACCGCGGAGCGGCACGCAGATCAGGCTGCCCTCCACGTCCCCGGTCGACGCGAACTGGCGGATCCGCGGGTCGTGCAGCTCGTCGAACACGAGCTGGGGCTCGCCGTGCGCGAGGACCCAGGGCGCCAGCCCCTCCTCGCCGGGCTCCCAGGGCTGGATGTACTCGTCGGCGTGGACGCCCCGGGCCATGAGCGGCGTGAGCATCCCGGTTGCCGGGTCGACCCATTCGATGGAGATGTTGTCCCAGCGCACGATCGCCGCGAGGCGGTCCGCCACCTCGTCGAGGACCCGCGGCAGGTCCAGGGTGCCGAGGATCGAGCCGGTGATCTCGAGGAGGGCCCGCTGGCCGGCGAGGCGGCGCTCGAGGCGGATCGACTGTTCGCGCAGCTGTTCGGTCCCATCGGCATTGGCGATGGCCTGGGCGGCGATGGCGGCGTAGATGACGAGGAGCCGGAGGTCGTCGTCGCTGAACTGGCGCAGGCCCAGCTTCGAGAGGACGATCACGCCCAGGGTGCGCTCCTCGAAGACGAGAGGCGCCAGGAGCATCGACTCGTCCAGGTCCGCGTCGGTTCCCGGGATCGTCAAGGCCCGCGGATCGTGGGCGGCGTCGAGGATGTTCTGGGGGACGCGGTGCTCGGCCACCCACCCCGTGATCCCCAGGCCGAGGCGAGTGCGGAGCTGGTCGGGCGTCTCGTCGTGGAACTCGCCGACGAGCCCGCGCATCGCGACCGGGATCATCCAGCCGTCCGGTCGGAGCCGGTAGACCCGCACGTTGTGGTACTCGATCAGCTGGTCCAGCTCGTTCGCGATGGCGGCCCCGATCTCGCTCTCGGTGGTGAGGCGGGCCAGGCGCGCTCCCAGCTGCTGGATCGACTGGAGGTGGGCCGCCCAGGTCGCCATCCGCTCGTAGTTCTGGGCGTTCTTGATGGCGGTCGCGGCCTGGGCCGCGAACCCGGCCAGGGTGGCCAGCTCCTCGTCGGCCCAGGCGTGGGGTCGGTCGTGGTAGACGATGAGAAGGCCGAGCAGGTCGTCGCCGTCGTGGAGCGGGGCGGCGCAGATGGTGTCGAACCCCTCCTGCACCACGGCCGAGCGGACGTCCGCCGCGCGCGGATCGTCCCGGTAGCGGGCTGCGAAGAGGGGTCGTCGGGCCGCCGCTGCCTCGGCGGGGAGCGAGGGGGCGGGGAAGTCCCGGACGGCATCGAGATAGGCCTCCGACAGGCCGCGCGCGACCTCGGCCGTCACCCGCCCATCGGGACGGCGCAGGAAGACCGCGGCCCGGTCCCCGCCGAACAGCACCTGCGCGTGATCCACCACTCCCGCCAGGATCTGCCCGAGGTCGACTTTGCTCCCGATGTCGGTGGCGATCCGCCGCAGCGCCTCTGCCCGGTGGAGCTGGGTGGACGTCTCGGCTCGCAGCCGGTCCGCGTACGCGGCGACACCGAGCTGCCGGGCGACGGCCACGAGGAATGTCTCCAGCTCGCCGAGGCTGGTCGGGGGCGCCTCGTCGGCGGTGACCAGGACCCCCCAGGGCCGGCCGGAGCCTCCCGGGATCGCGACGGCGAGGCGCGTCGGCAGGCGGTGGCCCAGCGGGAGCCAATCATGTCCCAGGGTCCCGCTCTCGCCGACCGGGCCCGGCGCGACCAGGGCGCGGCCGGGGAGGCCCGCCGACTCCGCCGCCCAGCCCAGGCGATCGGACCCCTCGCCGCGAGCGGCGACGGGCGCCAGGCGGCCGTCCCGTCGTTCCAGCACGATGGCGAGGTCGTGGCCGGTCCGGCCGTGGAGGAGGTCGACGGCCGCAGCCGCGATCTCGACGAGGCTGCGCCCCGACGCGATCAGGTCGGCCAGGCGCCCCAGCAGGTCCACCTCGACCAGGCGCCGCTCGACGTCGAGCGGCGGAGAGAGCGGCGGGGCGAAGGGCGACGGCTCGACCGCTGGGTCGACCGGGACCACGAGGCGCAGCGTCCGGTCCGGACGGGCCGGCTCGCCGGCGTCGAGCGAGCCACCTGCCGGAGCCTGTCGCTCGGTCGGGCGGGTCCGCAGCTCGACGAGCTGGGCGCCGATCGACGGCATCGGCCGCGCCAGTCCGCCGGCATGGCTGCGTCCGCGTGGGCTCGCGGGTGCGGGCTGCTCCGCGGCAGCGAGGAAGCGCTGGAGATCGCCCAGCCCGTAGCGCCGATCGCCGCGCTGGTTGATGCGGTAGAACCGGAGCCGCCCCTGGTCGCTCCACGCCCGGATCGTGTTGGGGTGGACGCCCAGGAGACGGGCCGCCTTGGTGACCGTGAGGGTCGCCTCGGCCGGACGAGGCGCGAGCTGCGTGATCGGATCATCCCCCGCATGTTCGGTCCCCCGGGTCCGGTGCCGGCCTGCCCGGGCATCGACGAATGGAGGATCGATGAGGTCGACGAGCTGAATCTCCGCGACTTCACAGTTCTTGCCAATAGGCAAAAGGTCCCGGGGCCCGGTGAGCCACGCGACGGCGCGGCGGGACGGCCGCGCGGCGCTCTACCGGCGAGCGGTCAGGCGCACCGCGGCCAGCGTGACGGCCACGGCCAGGAGCCCGATCACGGCCACGCCGAGGAGCGCGAAGAGCGGATCGCCGACGAGCCCCGGCGCCGCCGGGTCCGTGCGCACGTCGCCGCCGCCGGCAGGCGACGCGGTCGGATCGACGGCGAGGGCGGCCGTCACGCTCGCGAAGAGCGCGCCGGCGGCGAGGGCCGCTGCAATGATGCGGCGCCACGCGGACCCCGTTTGCCCGACTGCGCCGGCCGGCTCGTCGCCGCGCGCGCGCGTCACGGCGGCGTCATCCCAGGGTACCGGCGAGGAGGGCCCAGGCGAGGCCAACCGCGAGCCCCAGCAGCCCGCCGCCGAGGGCGACCGCCGCGGCCACGGGGCGTGCGCGGCCCCCCTCGGCGAGGACGCGCATCGCCTCGTCGCGCTCCAGCGTGCAGACAACGAGCGGGCGTCCGGTGCCGGCGGTGATCGCGACCCGTCCGTCGGGCGTGGCCACCGGCATGCCGAGGACCGTCGCGTGCTCCACCGACGAGAGCTGCTCGATCCGCAGCCGCACCACCGCGCTGGCAGGCAGCCCCGTGCGCACCCCGGGCGCCAGCGAGGCCGCGGCTTCGGCGGCGGTCCCGACGGACTCGCGGACCAGCGTCACGAGCCCGACGTCCAGGGCCCCGGCATCGACGTCGATCTCCTCGAGGCCCACGCCGACGCGAAACGGGACCGTCTCCAGGCGCTCCTCGAGGAGCCGCCAGCCGCGGCCGCGGCGCGTCTCCAGGCGGCGCCGCCGGAAGACCAGCGGGCGCTCGCTCTCGTCGGGGAACTCGTCGTCGGCGTCGAGGCGACCGTCCACGCGCACATAGCGGCGGACGCCGGCGGCCGCCAGCCCGCGGGCCTCGTCGATGCCGACCGAAGGTGTCACGGCCAGGAGGCGGCCGACGCGCATGCGGGGGCCGCAGGTCCGCAGCAGGAGCGTGCCGAGCGCGATCGCGGCGAGGGCCGCGACGATCACGACGAGAGGGGTCACGGCGGGGCATGGTAGCAGTGCCGGGCAGCAAGCGACCCGGAGGAACCTCCGCGTCGCGTGGGCCTCGGCCGGAGCCTCCGCCATTAGCGAGCTCATGACCCCTCCGGGTCAACGGCCACGCTACCGGCCGCGGGCCGTCCCGGTCAACGGTGCTCGTCCACGGAATCGGAGGATCCGGTGCGGGTTGTCCACACGTCGTCCACCTAGGCGCCGCGTCACCGCGCGGGAACAGAGCCGCACACCTGGTCACGGACCCCGCCGATTCATGGAGTCGGGGTCCCCCGTGCTGCGCTTGGTACCCGGGGCGCGGTTGCCACGCCCCGTGACGCGTCGAACGGAACGTGGTCGAAGACGATTCCATGCATGGCTCGGACCCGGGGGTCGGACATGCTGGGCGGTCGCGCCCCATCCAGCCACGGCGGCGTGGCAACTCCGGTTCCCGGCGCCGGCCGCGGTCAGGCGACCGTGCGCCCGGTCTCCGGGTCCAGCGCGCTGATCAGGCCGCCGTAGCTCGAAAGGACGAGCCGGCCGCCGACGAGCTCGACCCCGGCCACCACGTCCGAGTGCGCCACGCGCCAGCGGACCGTGCCGTCGGCCTCCACGGCGAAGGTCTCGATCTCGGCCTGCACGATCACGTGGTCCAGGCGCGACGAGCCGAGGACCGCGACGAGCGGCGAGCCGGAGCGGTGGAGCCAGCGCAGCTCGCCCGTCCGCGCCTCCAGGCCGTAGGTCGCGAAGCCGTAGGCGACGACGAGAAGGCCGGCGGTGTCCCAGGCAAGGCCCGCCGGCGCGTCGAAGATCGGCGACGCGAGCCGCGCGGCCCAGGTTCCGCCCGGGCTCTCGACCCGGATCTCGGCCCGGCAGAGGCGCTCGAAGGACGGGGAGACCCGGGCCCCGTAGTCGTGCAGCGCGCCGCCCGTCTCGCTGAGGGCGAAGACCGCGTCCCCCTGCCCCGTGCCCGCCCACCGGAAGCGGGCCCGGATCCCGCCGGGGAAGGCGACGATCTCCTGGCGCGCGTCCGCCGTCACGAGCCGGGCTCGGCCGACCGCCTCGGGCCGGGCTCGGCCGGGACCGCAGGGGCGGCGATCGGAGCGACGACCGCGTTCGTGAGGGCGCGCAGCGCCGCCGGGGCGACCGGGAAGACCGCGCGGTCGACGCCCGCGGCGGCCCACACCTCGCGATGCCGGCCCAGGTCGGGGTCCATCACGACCCGCACCGCGTGGGCGTGGCCGACCGGCGGGATGCCCCCGATCGCGAAGCCGGTCAGGTCCCGTGCCTCGCGCGCCGTGGCGCGCCGGATCGCCGGCTCCCCCACGACCGCCGCCAGGCGCGCGACGTCGACCCGGTTCGTGCCGGAGACCAGGCAGAGGATGGGCTCGTGGCCCACGTCGTCGCGGGGCGCCACGAAGACGAGCGACTTCACGATCTGGCCCAGCTCCACGCCGAGCGCGTGCGCCGCGTCCTCGGCCGTGTGCGTCGTGGCGTCGAGGACGACGACGCGCAGGTCGACGCCCTTCCGGGCCGCCGCCTCGACGACGCGGCGAACGGCGGGATCGAGGCCGACGGGATCGAGGGGATCGGGCACGGCCGGGAGTCTAGCATTGGTCCCGGGCGCGTCCGCCGGCGTGCGGTCTACGCTTCGCGCGATGCGCGCCATCGTCTTCGACTGGGACGGCACCCTGGCCGACACCCTGCACCTGATGTACGCGGCCACCGACGAGGTGGTCGCGGGCTTCGGGCTGCGCCTCACGTGGGACGACTACTGCCGGCTCTGGACGCCCGACTGGCGGGCCCTCTACCGCTCGGTCGGCCTGCCGGCCGAGGTTATCGAGGAGGCGGGCCGCCGCTGGTGGGCGGCGTACCGGGGCCGCGACGAGGCGGACCTGCTGCCCGGCGCCGCCGAGGCCCTCGAGCGGCTCCACGCTGCCGGCTATCCCCTGGCCCTCGTGACGGCCGGCCACCGCGACAACGTGGGGGCCCAGCTGCGCCGGCACGGGCTGGAGCGGCTCCTGCCGGTACGGGTCCACGGGGACGACCTGCCCGAGGCGAAGCCGCACCCCGCGCCGCTCCTCCGGGCGATCCGCGAGCTCGGGCTGGGTCCGGGCGCGGCGGGCACCGCGTACGTCGGCGACGCGCTCGACGACATGCGGATGGCACGGGCGGCCGGGGCCCACGCCGTCGGCATCGACTCCGTCTTCGGCGACGACGCAGCCCTCCGGGCCGCCGGAGCCGCGGAGACGGCCCCCTCCGTGGCGGCCTGGGTCGATCGGTTCCTCGCCGCGCGGGTGTAAAATCGGGCGGCGCCGGGCGGAGACCGGCCGAACAGAAGAGCGGGACAGGGGAGCGCCGCTGCGGCGCTGAGAGTGCGGGGACCACCCGCAGACCCTCGGAACCTGATCCGGGTCATGCCGGCGAAGGGAGTCCAGGCGGCGCCTCCGTCCCATCCAGCGGAGGCGTTTCGATTCCGTGAACGGCCACCCCGGCCTGCACGCGATCCTCGTGGGCGACGGCGACGTGCCCGCGCGGGCGACTCTGGACGCGGCGTGGCCGGGATGGGACACGGACGCCGGCCTGCTCGTGGCTGCCGACGGCGGAGCGACGAAGGCGCTCGCGGCGGGCCTGGCGCCCGACCTCGTGGTCGGCGACGCGGATTCGCTCGGCCCGGCCGGGCTGGCGGCCGTCCGGGAGGCCGGAATCCCGGTCGAGCTGGCAGCCGTGGCGAAGGACGAGTCCGACCTGGAGCTGGCGGTCCTCGCCGCCGTCGCCCGCGGGGCGACCCGCCTCACGATCCTCGGCGCCCTCGGCGGGCCGCGCTTCGACCACGCCCTGGCGAACGCATGGCTGCTCGCCCATCCCGTGCTCGTCGGGCGGGCGGCCGTCCTCCTGGACGCGGCAACCCGGGTGCGGCTCCTCGACGCCTCCGCGGCGCCCGCGTCCGCGGTCCTCCGGGGCCGTGTCGGCGACCTCGTCTCGCTCTTCCCGTTCGGGGCCGACGCCGCCCGCGTCGCGACCGCCGGCCTTGCCTACGCGCTCCGCGACGAGCCCCTGCGGTTCGGGCCGGCCCGCGGGCTCTCCAACGTCCGATCCGGCCCCGAGGCGCGCGTCTCGCTGCGGGCCGGGCGGCTGCTTATCGTCGAGGCGCACCTGCCAGGAGGAATCCCATGAGCTCCGCACCCATCGCCGGCCCGGCCGTTCCGGAGGCCCGCTGGCGCACCCGGGACATCGTCGTCACCGCCGTCATCGGCGTCGCGTTCGGCGTCGTCTTCTGGGCCTGGGGGCTCGCCTGGTCGCCGATCGAGGCCGCCCTGGGGCCGGCCCGCTTCCTCTTCTACGCCGTCTGGCTGGTCCCTGCCGTGCTGGCCCCGCTCATCGTCCGGCGGCCCGGCGCCGCGCTCTTCGCCGAGATGCTGGCGGCCGCCGTCTCGACGCTGATCGGCAGCCAGTGGGGCCCCGACACGCTCCTGTCCGGCTTCGTCCAGGGGGCGGCGGCGGAGCTCGTCTTCGCGTTCACCCTTTACCGGGCCTGGTCGTTCCCGGTGCTCGCCCTCGCCGCGATCGCCTCCGCCGCGGCGGCATGGGTCCACGACTGGGTCCTCTACTTCCCGCAGATCGATCCGGCGGCGATCATCCTGTTCGGGGTCCTGATGGCCATCTCCGCCGTCGCCATCGTTGCCGGGGGATCGCTCTTCCTTGTCCGGGCGCTGCGCCAGGCCGGCGTGCTCGAGGGCTTCCCGGGCGGCGCTCCCTGAGCGAGCCCGTGGGGCTCGCCGCCGAGGGTCGAGCTGGCCCCGTCGCCGTCGTCGCACGCGACGTCGCCGTCGCCTATGCGGGGCGTGCCGAGCCCGCCGTCGCCGGCGTCTCCTTCGACCTGGCCCCCGGCGCCTGCCTCCTGATCGTGGGCCCGTCGGGCTCCGGGAAGAGCACCCTGGCCCGGGCGGTCGCCGGACTCGTGCCGTGGTCGGTGCCGGGCCGCCTGGGCGGCCTGCTCCAGGTCGACGGGATCCCGGTGGGCGGCCCCGACCCCGGCGCGCTCGTCGCCCGGGTGGGCGTCGTCTTCCAGGACCCATCCAGCCAGCTGGTGATGGAGCGGGTGGAGGACGACGTGGCGTTCGGCCTGGAGGGCCGCCGCTGGTCGCGCCCGGCGATGGGCGGGCGCGTGCCCGCCGCGCTGGCCGAAGCGGGCCTCCCCGGGTTCGGGCGACGCCGGACGGCCCGTCTTTCCGGAGGCGAGCAGCAGCGCCTCGCCCTCGCCGGCGCCTTCGCGCCGCGCCCCGGCCTGCTCGTCCTCGACGAGCCGACCGCCAACCTCGATCCCCCCGGCGCCGCCGCCTTCGGGGCGCGCCTCGCGGCGATCCGCGACGCCCGCTCGGCCACGATCGTCCTGGTCGAGCACCGCGCCGAGATTGCGTGGCCGCTCGCCGACCTGGTGCTGGCCCTCGGCGCCGACGGCCGGCCGCTCGCGCTCGGGACGCCGGACGTGCTGCTCACCCGTCACCGACGGGCGCTGGCGGACGCCGGCGTCTGGCTCCCGGACGAGCCCTTCCCGCCCCTCCCTGCGGACGGCGGAGACGGCGACGGGTCCCCCGGGGGGGCGCCGCGGCTCGTGGAGGCGCGCCGCGTGGGCTTCGCGTACGCCCGCGGGCTGCCGGTCCTCGTCGACGTGGACGCCACCGTCGCCGCCGGCGAGCGCGTCGCGCTCCTGGGGCCGAACGGGAGCGGGAAGTCCACCCTGGCCCGCCTCCTGGTTGGCCTTCTGCGTCCGACCGCGGGGAGCGTCCGCCTGGCGGGGCGCGACCCTGCCCGCGTGGCCGCACGCGACCTGGCACGCCTCGCCGGCTACGTCGTCCAGGACCCGGAGCGCGGCTTCCTCGCCGACACCGTGGAGGGCGAGGTCCTGGCCGGCCTCACCCCCGCCGAGCGCGCCTCCGCCGGCGACGTCGCGGCTGCCCTCGGGCTCCCGCTTGACGGGTTCGGGGCGCGGAACCCGTACCTGCTCTCCGGCGGGGAGCAGCGCCGCCTCTCGCTGGTCTCCCAGCTCGTGCGCCGGCCACGGCTCCTGGTCCTCGACGAGCCCACCTTCGGCCAGGACCGGCGCACCTACGCAGGCCTCCTCGCCCTCCTGCGGGAGCAGCTCGAGGGCGGGGCGGCGCTCGTGGCCGCCACGCACGACCTCCGGTTCGCCGGCGACGTTGCCGGCCGCACGATCCGCCTGGCCGGCGGCCGGATCGCGGAGGGTGCGCCGTGATCGCGGTCCCGACCCGGGCGGATCGCGTCGCCACGAGCCCGCTCGGGCGGGCCAACCCGCTGGCCACCCTGGCGATCGCGATCGCCTGGCTCGTGGCCCTCGCCACGACGACCGACGTACGGCCACCGCTCCTCGTTACCGCCGTGGCGATCGCTGCCGCCCTCGCCCTGGGCCGCGTCCCGCCGGCCGACCTGGCCCGCGGGTTGGCGCCGCTCTGGCTCGCCGCCCTGTCGGTCGGCTTCTTCAACGCCGTCCTGTCCCCGGCGAACGCCGACCCGACCGCGACGGTCGTCCTGGCGTTCGGTCCGCTCCGTCTCACCGAGCCGGCGCTCGCGGCCGGCATCGCCCTCGGCCTGCGCGTCGTGGCGATCGTCGCAGTCGGCGTCGCGTGGAGCCGCATCACCGACCCCACCCACCTCACGGACGCCCTGGTGCAGCAGGGCCGCCTGGCGGACCGCTTCGCCTACGGGGCGCTTGCCGCGCTGCAGGCGATCCCCTGGCTGGCAGAGGACCTCGTCGCCCTCCGCGAGGCGCGCCGCATGCGCGGCCTGCGATCCACCTGGCATCCCCGGGTCCTCGTCGGGCTCCTCGTCCTTGCGATCCGCCGGGGAGACCGGCTCGCGGTGGCGATGGACGCGCGCGGCTTCACCGCGGCCGGCCGCACGCGCTACCGGATCGTCCGCTGGGCAACGCTGGACACGGTGGTCGTGCTGGCGGGCCTCGCGGTCCTCGCGGGGATCGTCGCGCTGCGGTAGCCTCAGCGCATGCCCACGATGCCCGCGGCCGGCGATCCGGCCCCCGATTTCGCCCTCACCGACGAGACCGGCGCCGTCCACCGCCTCTCGGACCAGCGCGGCTGGACGGTCGTCTACTTCTACCCGAAGGACGACACGCCCGGCTGCACCGTGGAGGCCTGCGCCTTCCGTGACGCGAACGACGACCTGGTCGCGGCCGGGGCCACCGTCTGGGGGATCAGTCCCGACGACGCGGCGAGCCACGGCCGCTTCCGCGCGAAGTTCCACCTCACCTTCCCGCTCCTCTCCGACGAGGATCACGCGACCGCCGAGGCCTACGGAGTCTGGGTCGAGAAGACGAACTACGGGAAGGCGTACATGGGGATCCAGCGCGCGACCTTCCTGGTGGCGCCCGACGGGCGGATCGCCCACGACTGGCCGAAGGTGAAGGCCGAGGGCCACGCCGAGGACGTGGTGCGCACGCTCGCGGCCGTCCGGGCCGCGCGGCAGGCGTGAGAGGAGGCCTGTGGACGACACATCCCGGGACCGCCAGGCGCGCCGCGTGCGCGGGCGGGACCGCCGCGCCGTGACGCCGACGCCCCCGCCGGCGGGCGAGCGCCCCGTGGCCCACGAGTGGCGGCCGGCGCGCTTCCTCGTGATCGCCGCGCACCCCGACGACGCCGAGTTCGGCCCGGCCGCCACCGCCGCGGCCTGGATCGACGCCGGATCGATCGGCCGGCTTGTCTGCTGCACCTCGGGAGACCAGGGCGGCGACGATCCCGCCGCGGACCCGCTCGGCCTCGCCGCGACCCGCGAGGAGGAGCAGCGCCGGGCTGCCGGCATCGTGGGCTACGACGAGGTCGTCTTCCTTCACCAGCCGGACGGGGCGCTGGCCAACGAGCTGCCGCTGCGCGAGCTCCTGGTGCGGGAGATCCGGAGCTTCCGGCCGGACGCCGTCCTCACCCACGACCCGGAGGTCCTCTTCTACGCCGGCGCCGGCGTCAACCACGCCGACCACCGCGCCGCGGGGATCGCCGCCGTCGACGCCGTCTTCCCGGCGGCACGCAACCCGATGGCCTTCCCCGGGCTGGCCCAGGCCGGGCTCGCCGTCCACGCGGTGCGCCGGCTCTACCTCTTCTGGCCAAACGCGCCGACCGCCTGGGTGGACGTCGGCGCGACGCTCGACCGCAAGGTCGACGCGCTGCGCTGCCACGCCAGCCAGGTTGCCGACCCCGACGGGCTCGAGGCGCGGATCCGGGCCTGGGCCGCCGAGGAAGGTGAGCCGATCGGCGCCGCCGCCGCCGAGGCGTTCCGGGTCATCGTGATCGACGACGATCCCGGCGAGGGACCGCACGAGGGCAGCGCAGCCTGAGGGCGCCGCGGGTCGGGCCGCGGATCAGGCCGGGCTGAGGAGGAGGGGGCGGACGCGGCCCCAGGCGTTCCAGAGGTCGCTCAGCTCCTCGGCGCGGCGCCCCAGGAGGTCGATCATGTCGCCGAGAGTGAGCTCGCCCGCCGCCTCGGCGACAAAGCGCCCGGTATCGACCTCGACGCCCGCGAAGAGGTGGGGCAGCTCCGCCTCCGAGGGCCAGAGCCGGATCCGCATGGGGTCCAGGCCCGCGTAGCCGATGGCGAGGGAGAGCTCCCGCTGGCCGGGGATGCGCCCGTCGGCGAAGCCGTCGCTCCCGTCGTAGCGGTAGCCGAGCGCGGCGAGGGCCGCGGCGATCTCGCGGGCCTGGACCTGCGTGTAGGGGGCCCAGAAGCCGTCGTCGGGGAAGGTGAGCGCAGCGCCGTCGATCGCCCGCGCGCGGACCGCGTCGACGAGGGCCGACAGCCCGCCCTGCCACCGTCGCTCCGCCTCGGCGTCGCCCTCCGCGAGGGTCGCCGCCATCCGCAGCATGACGTCGCGGTTCCCGGCCAGGAGGGGGAGGACGGCGGGCTCGGCCTCGGCGGCCTCGGCCGCGGCGGGCTGGGCCGCCAAGGTGAGGGGCGAGGCGTCGGGGGCTGGCTCCGCGTCTGCTCCGCGGGGCGCGCGGTCGGTCGTCGGAGCCGGGGTGGCGCGGGCGACCACCGAGGCCGGGGCGAGGAGCTCCGGCGCGGCCGACCTCCCGCGGCCGAGACGCTCCGACTCCTCGCAGGCGGCGAGCGCGATCCGGGCGTTGCGGCACGATTCCCCGGCGCTCTCGGCCGCGATGCGCGCGCCGTCCGCCTCGAGGCCCAGCCGCTCCAGGGCGTGGAGGAGGCCGGCCTCCTCCACGTGCTCCCGGGCGAGAAGGCGGACCGCCTCCCGCGTCCTGGCGTTGACCCGGTCGATCTCGCGGAGCCATTCGCGGGCGGCCGTCTCGACGGCGCCTTGCTCCCGGGCTCCCGCGCGCGCCGTCCGGAAGGCGGACTGCGCCTCGTCCTTCGCGGCGCGGACGGCCCGCGGGTCGGCCGCGACGGCGGCCCGTTCGCGCCGGTCCACGTGCTGGTCGTAGGCATGCCGCGCCTCGCGCAGGCGCTCCTGCCCCGCGAGCGCGAGGGCCTGCATCCGGTCGGCGAGGGAGCAGGCGTCAGTGACGGCGACCCGGGACGGCCCGCACGGATCCGCGAGGTCGCCCGTGGCGGCGCCCGGGCCGCTCGGCGCCAGTGTGCCGAGAGCCGGGATGCCGGGAGGCGGAGCCTGGCGGGCATTCGGAACGGCCGCGACCGGAGGGGAGGAATGCTGCCGCGCGGTCGCCGGACCCGCCGGCACCCGCCGGCCGCCGAAGAGCGCCGCGATGCGGTGCGTGAGGCGCACGGACAGGCTCCGCCACCGGGTCCGGCTCCGGCGCCCCCGTGCGCCCGGATGCGGACCACTGCGAGCGTAGGCGCGCACAGGGCTCCGCGTCAATGTTGCGCCGCCGGCCCGCCGGCCTGTTGCGCCGCCGGCCGTGTCGCGCCGCCGGCCGGCTCCACCGGGCGATTGGCGCCGTCCCGGGGCGTGCATCCGTGTGCATCGTCGTGTAGCATCCGCCCGCGTCGATCCCCGGGCGTCGGGCCGCCCGGCACGCCAACCTGATCCCACCCCCAGAGGACGCAGGCGACCGTATCGTGGCCCTCGACCCGCACCAGGAGTTCCTCGTCCAGCCGGTCGATGCTTCCTGGCTCCAGTGCAACATCGAATGCCAGGAGGCGTGCCCGGTCGGGACGAACTGCCGGGGCTACCTCAACCTCGCCGCCGAGGGCCGCTTCGAGGAGGGGTACATCCTCTCCCGCGACCCGAACCCGGTTGCGGCGATGTGCGCGTACGTCTGCTCCGCCCCCTGCGAGCGCGCCTGCCGCCGCGGCGACATCGATCGCCCGCTGGCGATCCGGGCCATGAAGCGGTTCCTCGTCGAGTGGCACGAGGCCTCGGGCATCCCCGACGTCATCCCCGCGATCACGCCGCGCCCGGAGCGGGTCGCCGTCATCGGGGCTGGCCCATCCGGCCTCGCCGTATCACGCGAGCTGGCCACCAAGGGCTACCAGGTCACGGTCTTCGACAGCCTCCCGTACGCCGGCGGCTTCATGCTCGTCGGCGTGCCGGCCTTCCGCCTCCCGCGCGAGGCGATCGAGATGGATGTCCGCCTCATCGAGCGCCTGGGGGTCACGTTCCACTACAACACCACGGTCGGGAAGGACGTCCTCCTGGAGGACCTCCAGCGCGACTATGACGCGATCGCCATGTGCGCCGGCGCGATGAACGCGATCAAGCTTGATATTCCGGGGGCCGACCTCGACGGCGTCCAGTACGGCGTCGACTTCATGAAGCGCGCCAACCTTGGGGACCCGCTCACCGTGGGCACCCACGTGGTTGTCATCGGCGGCGGCTATACGGCCATGGACTGCTCGCGGACGAGCCTCCGCCACGGGGCCGAGCACGTCTCGATCGTCTATCGGCGTACCCGGTCCGAGCTCGTCGTCGACGACGAGGAGCTGGGCGAGACCGAGCGCGAGGGCGTCCGCATGGAGTTCCTGGCCAGTCCGCTCAAGATCCTGGGCGAGGACGGCAAGGTCACCGGCGTGCGTTTCATCCGCAACGGGCTGGGTGAGCCGGACGCGTCCGGCCGCCGCTCGCCCGTCCCGATCGAGGGTTCGGAGTTCGAGATCGCCGCCCAGACCGTCATTCCCGCGGTGTCGCAGGCGACCGACCTCTCCTTCCTGTGGGTCGAGTCGAACTTCGAGGTCAACCGGGGGCGGGTCAAGGTGGACCCGGCCACCTACGCGACGAACGTACGCGGCGTCTTCGCCTGCGGCGACTTCGTGACGGGGCCCACCACCCTCATCGAGTCGGCCGGCCACGGCAAGAAATGTGCCTACGCGATCGACCGCTACCTCGCCGGACGGGCGGACGTGACGGTCGTGGCAAACGTGAAGATCACGAGCTCGTGGCGCCACGAGATGCCGGAGTTCTACGACGTCCTCCCGCGCCAGCACATCCCCATGGCGCCGGTGCAGGTCCGGATGCAGTCGCCCGACCCGGAGCTCAACTTCACGACCCCCGTCGAGCTCGGCTACACGACGACGCAGGCGGTTGCCGAGTCGACGCGCTGCCTCATGTGCAACTACAACATCTGGTTCGACCCCTTCCGCTGCGTCCTGTGCGGCGCCTGCGCCGACGTCTGCCCGGAGGGCGTCATCCACATGATCGACGTCAACCAGATCAAGGCGGAGGGCCACCTGCCGGAGCTGGAGGAGGCGTACGGCTGGGACCAGGGCGCCGCCATGATCCTTGACGAGGAGCTCTGCATCCGCTGCGCCCTGTGCGTGAAGCGCTGCCCGTTCGACGCCATTACGATGGAGCGGTTCGAGCTGCAGGAGATCTCGACGGACGGGCGGCTCTACAAGGAGTCGTACCGTGACGCACAGCTTGCCGGGACTCCCGGCGTCGCAGGAGGGGCCAGGTAGGTGAGCTTCCTGGAACGGGTGGACCAGACGATCCGGCGGAGTCCCGTCTTCCGGTCCATCTTCCGGAACCCGTACCCCAACGACGAGCGATCGCGGGCGTACGCGGTCATGAACAACGTCTTCCTGCACCTGCACCCGGTGCGGGTGCGGCAGCACGCGGTGAAGTTCGCCTACACGTTCTGCCTGGGCGGGCTCTCGTTCTTCCTGTTCCTCGTCCTGACGGTGACCGGCGTCTACCTGATGTTCTTCTACGCCCCCTCGGCCAGCCAGGCGTACTCGGACATCCTGCGCATCCAGTCGGAGGTGCCCTTCGGGCTCCTGACCCGGAACATCCACCGGTGGGCCGCCCACCTGATGGTCTTCTTCGTATTCCTCCACATGATGCGGGTCTTCTATCACGGGGCCTACAAGCCGCCCCGGGAGTTCAACTGGGTCGTGGGCGTGGTCCTGCTCTTCCTGACCCTGATGCTCAGCTTCACCGGCTACCTGCTGCCGTGGGACCAGATCGCCTACTGGGCCATCACCATCGGCTCGAACATGGCCGGCTACGCCCCGCTCTTCAACACGCCCAGCAAGCTCCTCCTGCTGGGCGGCCTGGAGGTGAGCGGCAACACCCTCCTGCGCTTCTACGTGCTCCACATCATGGTCTTCCCGCTCGTCGCCGCCATCTTCCTTGCGGTCCACTTCTGGCGGATCCGGAAGGACGGCGGGATCTCGGGTCCTCTGTGAGCCGCGGGACCGAGGGACGCCGAGCATGACCGACACGAAGACCACGCCCGAGCGGCGCGTCGTCCTCCCCGTCGATCCCACGCGGCGGACGGAGATCGACAAGCAGCGCGTGCCGATGTCGGCGCGCCCCTACCGGCTTCTCGCGCTCGTCAAGCAGGACGCCGTCGTCCGGGTCCAGAAGGAGCCCGACGACACGGTCATGACCTGGCCCCACCTCCTGGCCATCGAGTTCCTGGCCGCGGCCGCGATGAGCGTGTTCCTGCTCATGCTGGGGCTCATCGTGAACGCCCCCCTCGAGGAGCTGGCGAATCCGAACGTCACGCCCGAGATCGCCAAGGCGCCCTGGTACTTCCTGGGCCTTCAGGAGCTGCTGGCCTACTTCCACCCTTCCGTCGCCGGCGCCCTCGTGCCGATCTTCGTCCTCGGAGGGGCCGCCCTTATCCCCTTCCTCGACCGTGGCAACCCGGCCGCCGTCCGCCCCTCGGACCGCAAGACCACGGTCATGCTGTTCACCTTCTTCTGCGCCCTGGGCCTCGTCGTCACCTTCCTCGGGATCTTCTTCCGGGGGCCCGGCTACGCGTTCACCCTCCCCTGGGTGGACGGCTTCTTCTTCACCCTGTGACCGGCGCAGCGAACGGACGGGACCGGACCGCATGAGCAACTACCACGTCGAACCCGCGAGCAAGCCTCAGGCCCTCACGAAGGAGGCCCTGAAATCGCTGCGCAACGAGGCCCCCAAGGGCCTCTCGCGCCGCCAGCTCCTGCGGACCTCGCTGGGCGCCGGGGTCGGCCTGTGGCTCCTGGAGGTCACCGCCGGCAGCCTCAGCTTCCTGTGGCCGAACCTCTCCGGCGGCTTCGGCGGCCAGGTGCCGATCGGCAAGTACGCGGACATCCGGAACGCGAACGCCGGCCTCCCGATCGCGGACGGCTTCCCGGCTTACTACCAGGAAGCCCGGGCCTTCATCATGCTGGTCGACCCATCCCGGCAGGAGTTCGTCCCGGGCGAGGATCGGACGGGCGACGGCGCCGCCGTCAACGTGCGCGCGCTCTACCAGCGCTGCCCCCATCTCGGCTGCAAGCCGAATCCGTGCGTCAAGTCGTTCTGGCTTGAGTGCGCCTGCCACGGCTCGCGCTACGACCGCCTCGGCACCAAGGTCAAGGAGCTCGGGCCGGCCCCGCGCGGCATGGATCGCTTCGCGGTGATCGTGGAGGCGGACGGGACCCTCGTCCTCGACACCAGCAAGATCACCCTCGGCCGCCTCCCGGTCGCGCTCGGCCAGCCCGGTCTCGAGCCGTCCAAGAGCCCGACCGGGTGCATCTGATGCCGGCCGCGGCCCGCGCCACGCGAGGACCCCGATGACCGACCAGCCCGGCCAGGGCCCCGAGCAGCGCCTCCCTGCCCACCGCGAGCCAGCCGAGGTCGTTCCGGCCGAGGCCAGTCCGGCCGAGCGGTTCACCGGGCCCGCGCAGGCGCACTCCGTCGGGCTGACGCCGGAGCGCGCCGCGAAGATCGTCCGCCAGAGCGGGAGCGCCCGTTGGGTCGCCTTCCTGGCGGTGACGCTGGTGGCGATCTTCGTCATCGGCTACTACTTCTACGAGCTCGGGGTGCCCGGGATCGATGGCTCCAGCCGCCTGACGAAGGAGGTTGCCGCACAGCAGGTGACCGACGTGCAGCGCGGCGCGAAGCTCTACCGGGCCAACTGCGCGCGCTGTCACGGCGACGCCGGCCAGGGCGGGATCGGGCCGATCCTCAACGACCAGGCCAAGCTCCTCACGCACCTCAAGCCGGCCTACCTGGAGGCCGTCCTCTCGGTCGGGGGCCGGTACGTCTGCGGCAACCCGAACTCCCTCATGCTCGCCTGGCTGGAGCCGAAGGGGCCCCTCAACTACCGGGACGTGGAGGAGCTCATCGCCTTCCTGCGGGCCCCGTCGACGCTCACCTACACGACGACGGACAAGGAGACGGGCGAGACGACCGAGAAGACGGGCTGGCGGGACCCGGGCTACGTTGTGCCGGCCGGCGCGACGCCCGTGCCCGACTGCTGGTCGGCCGGCCTGGGCGGCGGCAGCGCCACCCCCGCCCCCTCCGGCGCTCCCGCCGCGGCCCCGTCTCCCGGCGGCAGCCAGGCCCCCGGCGGCAGCGGCGCGACGGTCACCCTCACCATCACCGCCGCGGGGATCGCCTTCGACACGGACACCCTCGAGGTCCCGGCCAACACGCCCTTCCGGATCGTCTTCACCAACAACGACGCCGGGATCCCCCACAACGTGGCCATCCACAAGGACAGCCCCACCGGGCCCCTCGTCTGGGCGGGCGACATCTTCAACGGCGTGGAGACCCGGACCTACGAGGTCCCGGCCCTCCCCGCGGGGACCTACGGCTTCGTGTGCACGGTCCATCCCAACATGACCGGCACGCTCACCTCGAAGTAGGGAGGCTCGATGGCGGCTCAGGCGCTCGGTCCCGGCACGACGATCGTCCGACGGCGGGCCCTCTTTGGCCTGCTCGACGCGGGCGGCTGGGCCTGGGCGACCCTCAAGGCGGCCTTCTGGTTCGTCGTCATCATCATGCTGCTGGCGTACATCCCGGACCGCGCGCTCTACGCCACCGTTCAGCCGACGATCGAGATCGGCGTCCCGCTCCAGACCTTCAACAAGAGCCTCAACGTCACCCCGGTCAACCTCTGCCCGGCGTCGAACGAGACGTTGCCCTGCCCGGCCCCGGTCGGCGCGGTCCTGCCCTGGCAGCCCAACCCACCGGAGCTGGGGCTGCCCCAGGCACGCACGGACGCGGCGATCGTGGCCGCCGGCCTCCAGACGCTCCTCGTCGGGGGCTCGGACGGGAAGGCCGCCCAGGAGAGCGTCTTCGCAACCGTCATCCGGCCGGACGGCAACATCGATGGCTGGACGGAGGGTCCTCCGCTGCCGGGGCCGCGTGCCGGCGCCAGCGCCGTCTTCTTCTCCGGGGCGGCCTACGTCCTCGGGGGTGTCGGCCCGGGCGGCGCCCCGACCGACACGGTGTTTTTGGGCACGCCCGACGCCGCGTCGGGGAAGATCACCGCGTGGACCGAGTCCACCGACCTCAAGCTGCCGGCGCCGCGCGCCGGGGCGGCCGTCGTCGTCTCGGGCGACGGGCTCTTCCTCGTGGGCGGGCGCGATGCGAGCGGCCCCGTCGCCACGGCCTGGAAGGCTCCACTCAACACGAAGACCGGCACGCTCAAGGCCTGGGTGGCAACCGGCTCGCTCCCCGCCCCGCGGGCGAACGCCACGGCCGTGCTCCAGGGCACGCACCTCTTCGTCTACGGCGGCGACGACGCGAGCGGCCCGGCGGCCGCCGTCCTTCGCGGCGAGATCGGCATCGCAGGCGACGAGGCCGGAATGGTGACCGGCTGGTCCACCCCGACCGAAGAGGCGGCTGCGCAGACGAACCTCCCCCAGGCCCGGAAGGGGGCCATGGGCTTCGTCTCCAGCGGCATCTTCTACTACGCCGGTGGCGAGGGCGGCGCGGGTGAGCTTTACTGGACGACCCCCGACGCCGACGGCAACCTGGGCGGCTGGAAGACGCTCGCCCAGAGCGCGTTGCCGGCCGACCTCCAGCTGGCCGACGCCGCCCCGATCGTCTCCGGGTCGCATGCGTTCCTCATCGGCGGGACGGCCGCCGGGGTCGCGACGCAGGGCGTCGCGCGGACCAGCCTCGCCCCGCCGCAGCCGTTCTTCCAGCTGGGCCTCTTCTACGTCGTGGTGCCGGCCCTCGGCATCGGCGGCGAGGTCGGCCAGCAGCTCTCCTACCTGGTCGCCGCGGGCGTCGCAACCGGCAACTTCGTGCTCCTGCTCCTCATCGGGTACGCCTACAACCACAAGGAGCAGACGAAGGCGCTCTTCGAGCGGATCCGCAACCGCCGGCGCCGCGCGGCGTAGCTCGCGGCGGCGCGGGGGCGCCGGCGCCCGACCCCGCACGGCGCCGAGGGGCCCGCGCGGCGGCGGTCCGCCCGGCGGCGGTCCGCCCGACCCCGCACGACCTGGCAGGCGGGCCGGGCAGGTTCCAGCAGCTGGACCACTGGGATTCGGCTGCTTCGTGCTCCGCGATCCCGCCGAATTGCCGGTTCGCCGTGATGTCCGTGCGCGGACTCGCGAATCTCAGCAGCCGGTCTGCTGGAACATTGGGGGCATGGCGACTGCGTCCCCGCGGCGACGGTCCGCCCGCGACGACCGCCCGGCGACGACGTATCGGCGCAGCCGGTAGCCGGGACCCGTCCGCAGCGTGGAAACGCGGCGAAGTCGCGGGTTGGCTGCGTTTCGGAGCGTGCGATGCCCCGTTTCTACCGGCTGGGGCGATGCGCGGGCACCAGGTTCCGACGGGAGATGCCGCCGGCCCGCTCCGCGGCCCGCCGCACGTTGGCGCGGCGCCAGCGCAACGCGTCAGGCCAGGTCGCCCTCGCTCGGGGTGAGCGGTCCGCGGCGGACCTCGAGCCCGGCCCGCACCCACGCGGCCATGCCGCCGGCCACGTCCTGGACATCGCTCCAGCCGTTGCGCAGGAGCCATGCGGCGACGGCCGCGGACCGGCTCCCGCTGTTGCAGATCACGTGGAGCGGTCGATCGCGCGGCAGCTCCTCGAAGCGGAGGAGGAACGACGACGTGGGGTAGAGGACTGTGCCGGGGGCCCGGACGCGGACGAACTCGTGGCGCTCCCGGACGTCGACGAGGAGCGGCGCGTTCGGCCCGGTCGCGCCGTCCGCGCCGGCTGCGACGGCCGCCTCGCGGACGTCGACGGTGGGGATCTGCGGGCGGCCGGGAAACGTCACGCGAGCGACCGCCGGGCGAGGGTGGGGGGCTCCAGGGCGAGGGGTGGCCGGCGCGCCCGACCGGGCGGCCCGGCGACGTCATGGGTTGGGTCGGGAACTGGCGGGACGGGCACCTCGGGCGCGACGGGGAGCCCCGGCAGCGCGACGGGGAGCCCCGGCAGCGCGACGGATTCGGCCTCGAGCCGTGCGAGCCGGTCGTCGATGGCCGCCAGCAGCGCCGGGAGGTCCAGCCCGGCGCCCCGGCCCGCCGCGGCCGCGCCCGCCAGGCGCTCCCGCGCCCCGCGGAGGTTCGTCCGGGCGCCGGCCGGGTTGCCGCGCGCCGCGTGCACGAAGGCCGCCGCCACCTTGATGAGGCCGCCGAGCAGCTCCCGCTCCCCGGGGTCGGTCTCCGCCATCCAGGCCGGCTCCAGCTCCTCATGCGCCAGGTAGAAGTCGCCCCGCGCGTACGCCGCCAGGCCGCGCGCCACCGCCGCCTCGCGCTCCCCGGCCGGCAGGGGCCGGAGCACCTTGGCCCGACCCCGCGGGTCAACGACGTGGGCGGTTCGGAGATCGCCGCCGGCCGAAAGAACGCCGCCCGCCCGGCGCACGGCGTCCGACGTCACCCGAGCTCCGCCAGCGGTCGCCGCCCGGCGACGCCGGCCGTGAGCTCGTGCCACCAGGCGACGTCGCCCTCGCCCAGGCGCCAGCAGAGCCAGACCTGGCGACCGGCGACGAGCGCGGGGAAGTCGACCAGGCCGGTCTCGATGTCGCGCAGGGTCACGCCCCAGGCGTCAAGGCGCTCAACCGCGGCCTGCATCTGGTCGATCACCGCCTGGATCCGCGCGGCGAGGACGCGGCCCGACCCGGGCCCGCCGGCACCGGCCGCGTCACTCAGCGCGTCGTCGACCAGGGACCCGCTCGCGCCGTCGGGCACCCCGGCCAGGCTGGCGGCATGCAGCCGGTCCCGGAGGTCGACGAGCTCGCCGCGCCGGGCCCGGAGGTCCTCGAGGATCGGGCGCACGTCGCGGAGACGCTCGTTGGCCCGATCGAGGGTGTAGAAGGCCGTCACCAGCCAATTCTACCGG